>Ga0183260_10001420_pt1 | contig 19975 bp, 19 predicted proteins | sample AntDrymUQ4972206_2_FD_129768 | JGI IMG/M metagenome (GOLD analysis project Ga0183260, IMG submission 129768) | Polar desert sand microbial communities from Dry Valleys, Antarctica - metaG UQ497 (22.06) (version 2) (version 2) | ecosystem: Environmental > Terrestrial > Soil > Desert | place...
CTCTCTCTCTCTCTCTCTCTCTTGTCAAGAGTGAAACCAGTAAAATCCCAGGTTTCTTAAGGAGACATGGCTAAATGTTGTAGACGGCGCCTCTCGAAGGGTGCCCGCGACCTCCGTGAATTCGATATCTTGCCGTTCTTGAACTTTAGCCCGCGCCATCGATCACCTGGAACGCCATCAAAGGGCCCGTCTTCCTCGACGCTTCCCACCCGAGGACGCAAACGGGGTGATCCGACGGAAGGGCAAGGGGTCCATTGAACGATGTTCTGGCGTTTGCGACTGAAAGATGTCCTGACGACCCGTCGGCTAGAGTTACTCAGCCCTACCTCAGTCTTTGATGGAGGTCAAAACGTGGACGTTTATGAGGCGATAACGACTCGCAAGATGGTGTCCGCCGTTGAGTCCAAGGCGCCGTCGAGGGCCGAGATCGAGCGGCTTTTGGCCGCGGCCGTTCGCGCCCCGACCCACCACTTGACCGAGCCGTGGAGATTCATCGTGATTGCTGGCGCGGGCCTGGACGACCTGGGCGATGCGATGGCGATGAGAGTGCGCGCTCAATTTGCGGATTCCCCAGAGCTTGACCAAAAACTCGAATTGGAGAAGTCCAGACCCAAGCGCGCGCCGGTAATCGTCGTCGTGATCTACGTTCCGTCCACTCACCCCAAGGCGATCGAGATCGAGGACCGGCACTCAATTGGCGCAGCCATGCAAAACCTACTTCTGGCCGCTCACGGCATGGGCCTTGGGGCATATCTGCGGACAGGCCCCGCCGCTTTTGATGAAAACGTCCGGCGATTCCTTCAGCTTGACCCGGGCGAGGAGATTGCCGGTTTTATCTACCTGGGATACCCGGCGCCCGGCCAGCCCGATTCGAGGTCGATCCGCTCGGAGATTTCTGAGCGAACTCGATGGGTGGGGTGGGACTGATCGGGGCCTCTTAGAGTCCGAGTATTTTCTCGATCTCTTCAAACTCTTCAGGGACGAGCGTTACGTCGCCGGCCCCGGCATTTTCACGGTTGTGATCGGGGCTTCTGCTTCCTGCAATCGCCGAGGTCACTCCCGGCCTGCCGAATGTCCATGCCAGCGCCAACTGCCCAAGCGTGATGCTCTTACGATCCGCGATGGGTCTTAGTTCTTCGATCGTCTTCAGATGCTTGTCCAATTGGTTGGGGGCGAATAGTTCCTTGTAGTAGGACTGGTCCGGCCATTTTCCACTTCGCCAGTCGCTGGGGTCGAACGCGGTGTCCCTTGTGATCGTCCCTGACAGAAGTCCGTAAGCGAGAGGACCGTAAACGATCACGCCGATGCCCTTGCTCGCGCACCATTCATAGAGTTCTTCGCCCTCTCGGTGCAGCATCGAGTACTGAGGCTGGAGCGAATCGCAGTGCCGAACCTTCAAGCATCGTTCGATCGTTTCTTGAGTGAAGTTCGAAACTCCGATGTGACGAACGAGCCCTTCGTCGACGAGCGCCGCCATCGCGCCCCACGTTTCTTCCACATTCCATGTCTCGTCGTCGGGAGTCCAATGCAACTGATAGAGATCGATGTAATCGGTCTCGAGCCGCTCGAGACTTTGGCGCACGGCTTTGTTGATCTCCTCGGGTTTGAATCCGGTGCCGTATGGTCCCGGCGCTACTTTCGTGGCGATAAGCGCCTGGTCGCGCCGTCCTTTCAGCAGTTTGCCGACCAGGACCTCGGAATTGCCCTTACCGTAGACCTCCGCCGTGTCGATCCAGTTGACGCCGGCTTCCAGTGCCGCATTGATAGCTTTGAAGATCACTTTTTCGTCGGGGTTTGGACCATATGCGTCGCCCCCGATCTCCCATGCTCCGTATCCGACGACCGAAATTTCGGGCCCCTTGGTGCCGAGTCTGCGCATCCTCATGAATGACCTCCCTAGTAGTTCCCGCCAACCTTATGGCAATCAGTCGTAGTCGGGGGCCAGCTTTGGCCAGGGCGATTCGATCTCCACGAGTCGCGCGGCAGAGAGGAGCCGCGCTTCGGTAAGCCGGGGTCCAACGATCTGAAATCCAACCGGGAGTCCCGCGGACGTGAGTCCTGCCGGGATGCTGATTGCTGGGTGTCCCGTTAGGTTGAACGGATACGTGAAACAAACCCCTATGAGGGGATTGTCCACAAATTGGCCGTTGATCTCCATCGGGATTGGTCCTTCAGCGTCGAAAGCCGCAGTCGGCGTTGTGGGCGTGACGATGAAGTCGGCATCTTCGAAAGAATGATTGATTTGTCGCAGAGCTTCGTACCGCATCTGGGTCGCCTCGGCGTACTGCTCTGGTTGGAGGCTTTCCGTGAGCTGCATCGCAAGGTTCACGATAGGGGTCATTTCATCTTGTCTCGATGGCCAGAATTCCTTTAGCTCCGAGTAACAATCGCTGGCGGCAGGGATGGCCCATGCGGGGGCAAGGTCCGGCAGGTCGACGTCGGCCGATACCTCTTCGATTTGTGCGATTTGGAAGAATCTTTCAGCCGCTGCTCGCGCCAGGCCCTCGACCTCGGCGTCGCACGTCCCAAAACCTAAGCTTGCCGACCAAACTGCAGTCAGACCCTTCAACGGCAAGTTGAGACAGTCTTCGAACTTGACACCGGTGTGAGGGATCGAGAACGGGTCCATGGGATGGTCGCCGACAACCTGATCCAGGAAGCGCGCGATGTCTCGCACGCAGCGCGCTATCGGTCCATAAGTCGTGAGGTTGCTCGAATCCCTGACGTTCGGACCTCTGGGGATAAGGCCGTAAGTGACCTTGAGCCCCGGCAAGCCGGAGTAGGACGAGGGAATTCGAATCGAACCACCGCCGTCGGAACCCGTGGCGAGGGGCGCCAGCCCTGCGGACACGGCCGCGGCCGACCCACCTGAACTTCCCCCCGGCGTGCGCTGCGGGTTCCATGGATTACGGGTTGTCCCCGACAACTTCGACGATGTGTAAAACGCGCTTCCAAGTTCCGGCGTTGTGGTCTTGCCGAGTATCACTGCGCCCGAGGCCCGAATACGCTCCACTTGCGTTGAGTCTGCGCCGGCATGGGCCTGGCTTGAGAGTAGCGAACCATGACGTGTCGGCAAACCGCGTGCATCTTCCAAGTCCTTTACCCCAATCGGGACGCCTGCGAGCGGACCCGGATTTTCGCCTCGGGCGACCCTCAAGTCGATGATTTCGGCCTGCTCGCGTGCACCCTCGGCATCGATCTGGACAAATGCATTGATAGTTGCGTCGAATCGCCCGATTCGCTCGAGGCACGAGTCCAGCACCTCTGTGGCTTTCAGTTCACCGGCCCCCACTGCGTCGGCGATTTCACAGGCGTCGAGAGTGTGCAATGAATCGATCATTGATCGGAGCCTACAACCGAATGCGCGATCGCCGCGATGTCCGAATCGCCGAATCCTTGCGAGATAAGACCATCTTCACGAGATTTGCGCCCATCGGGGCGCCCATCTGCCTTAAACCAATGAAGCCGTTCCTCATAGTGTGATCCTTCGACAGAATGCAATGACTACGAGAGGTTAACTTAAGGAGGTGAAGGGCATCGCCGACCCGATTGATGTCGTTACCCTGGATTGGCGGTAGAGTGCCTTATGAGCGAATTCGCAACTCTCGTCACCTCCTTGGGCGACATCAAGGTGAAGCTTCTCCCCGAGACCGCGCCGAAGACCGTCGAAAACTTTGTCGGCCTCGCCACCGGGGCCAAGCAGTGGACCGACCCGAAGACCGGCTCAAAGCGGGACGATTCACTCTACGCGGGGACGATCTTTCATCGCGTGATCCCCGGCTTCATGATTCAAGGTGGCGATCCTTTGGGAACGGGCACCGGCGGCCCCGGTTACAAGTTCGAGGACGAAGTCGGCTCGGGCCCGCGCTTCGACAAGGCCGGATATCTCGCCATGGCCAATTCAGGGCCGAACACCAATGGAAGTCAATTCTTCGTCACGGTCGCAGCGACTGCTCATCTTTCAGGGAAGCACACGATTTTCGGTGAAGTGATCGAAGGTCAGGACGTGGCCGATGCGATTTCGAAGACATCGACGCAGAGAGATCGTCCGGTCGAAGACGTAGTTTTGACTGACGTAATCATTTCCTAGCGGCTTTTAGGCCCTTCCCGAAATCACTCGAGTAGCGCCGAGGGAATCACGCTCGCTCTTGACGTTCTTGAACCGCCCGGCTCGAAGGATCGCCGCCACTTGACGCGACAGGTCGGGACTCACTTCCACCAGCAGCCACCCGCCTTGTCGTAGCCAATCGGGGGCATCCGTCGCGATTTTTCTGACCAGGCCCAGGCCGTCGCCGGAATTGTCCGATAGAGAAACTTTGGGTTCGTAGTTTTTGATTTCCCGCGGCAAACCGCGAACCGCCGAGCGCGCCACGTAAGGGGGATGAATGGTGAAGACGTCGATCTTGCCCTGCATTTTGCTGGGCATCGCCGAGAGCATGTCGCTCTTCAGGAATTGAACATTTCGTATTCGCAGACGTTCGGCGTTTGATCTCGCGACTTTGAGTGACGGCGTCCAAACATCAAGCCCGAAGACTTTGCCTTTCGGGACCGCGCGCGCGACGGCAAGTGCGACGGGGCCGATGCCGGTGGCTACATCCACGGCGACCGGGTGCTTGCGGGATCGCAACCTCGCGATGGCCTTGGTTGCCAGGAACTCGCTTGAGTTGCGGGGTATGAAAACGTCCTTTCGTACAAGCAGGCGCATCTTCATGAAATCCGTGTATCCAACAATCGCTGCGACAGGCTCTCCCGCGGCGCGCCGGGCAACGAGAGTTTCGTAGCGCCGTACTTGGGCGGGCGTCACACTGTCATCCAGCAGTTCCGAAGTGATTTCTTTGCCTATGACCTTTGCGAGCAATTCCTCGGCGTTGACTCGTGCATCCGATGTGCGCCAAAGATCCACATTCTTACTTCGACGAATGGACGGCTCGGCGCGATCCAATAGGTCACAGACGGTAGGCATAGGTCCTTTATATATAACCTACTCTTCGACGTTTGCGTACCAGAGTTGGTTGTCGGCGCCCCATACGAAAAGGTCCAACCGACTCCCGCTCCACGAGCACGCGAGGCCCCTAGCGTTTTGCGGGGCCCCCTTTACTTCCTCCCAGGGCACCCACTCGCGACCGTTCCAGTAACGCCGCCTAAGGACACCGGAGGTGTCTATCGCAAAGATGTCGATGCGGTCGGCGTCTCGGGCAGACGCCGCGGGTTGGCCTTTGAATGATCCTCCGAGCGATTCCCATTCGTGCCATGCCTTGCCGTCCCAGTACCGGTTCCAAATCTCGGCGTCGTCCTGGATGACGAAGACTTCCACTTCGTAGTCGCCCCAGGACGCAGCCGTCGCGCCGGATTCAAGAGAACCGCCTAAGGACAACCACTCCGCCATCAGGACGCCTCGCTCGGTGATTCGATCCGTTCCGCGATCCATGTGTCTATCCGCTCCCACCATCCGTACAGCCATTCGATCAACTCATCCTTCTCTCGGGGGACTTCATGCGGGGGTATACGCCAGTACCGAGTCACTATCGGATGCGCAAGAGGGATCCGGCTCCACAACTCCTTGAAAGTTCCCACATCTTCTAAGACCGCGTGGGCCACAAGCACCACGTCGGCGTCACTCGCGCTCTGGAGGGCTGCCATAACTCCCCCGTGGCGCGGCGGCAGAACGTACTTCATCTTCTCTGCGCGCGCAGCGGCCGCGAAAAGGTTCTTCTGCTTGAGGTAATCGATCGCACGAAGGCGAACCCGGGGAGTGAAGTCCTTGCCTTCGGGGAATAGGACGAAGGCGTCCTGATCTCCAAGGCCCTTTGCCAGATCTCCGATCGCTTCGAGGTAGAGGTCACGTCTTTTAGGGTCGTGTCTGATGAACCGGTTGGGAAGGCGGTTGAGCATGATGTCGTAGAGGGGTTCCCATTGGAGCTTTGCGAGCATGACGATGCGGGGGCGCCGCTTGTATCCGACGAGGATCGTTCCGATGAGCAGCATCGAGTTTCCGGGCCCGGCATGGCGACAGAACACCAAGATCGGTCCAGGCCGCGGTTCAGGCCGATCTTCGATCCAAATGCGGAGGTGGAAGAGACCTCGGGCAGCGCCGTTGATGGCATGCAACCACCAACGCATGAAACCGTAGTGCGCTTCCTGCATGCCGGGAGAGGAGATCCTGAACCCGAAGCCGCTCGCGACCCAAAGCACGAACATCGCAACCAGGCCGATCACTTCAAGCGCGGTGTAACTGACAACGAAGGCCACGAGCCGAAGCGTTCTCCAGTTGCCTGGAAGGAGGAGGTCCGCGATCGTGGCCGCCAATAGCAAGATCGGAGACAGAGCAAGAAGCATCAGCGACAGGATGAGGACAAGCGGTGCGAGAACCAGACGTCGCACAATCAGAGGTGGTAAGAGATCCATCTTCAGGTCTCGGTGGAACTGGGCACGGATGAAAGGTACGCGGCGGTGGAGCGATGAGCTTGGTCGATGCGCCGGGCTACCGCCTTAAAGTCACGGTAATTGAGTTCAGATAGCTGACTCCTTGTCGTTCGCTTGGGCTCGCCCGTGGGCAGAACATGCGCAGTGACGCCGTCGGGGAGTGCGGCGAGGTCGCGAGCGAAACGATGCCGCCGGGCAATCTCAAAGGCTACGAACGCGACCTGTACCGGTGTCCGAGGCGCGATTAGCGGACGCTCGATGCGGCCCACCTGAAGGACGTAGATCTGCTTCGCCCCAAGTTCGACCGCCCGCGAGATGGGGATGCTATTCACGATACCCCCATCCACGAAGTGCTCGCCCCCGATCTCGACCGGCGGAAGCACCCCCGGCACAGCAGCTGACGCAAGGATCGCTTCAGTCAGGGGGCCCTCGTGAAACCAATGTTCGGCGGCTCGCTCGATAGATGCAGCCACGCATTGAAAGGGTATCAACAGGTCCTCGAACATCTTCACTGCGAGGATCTCTTCGATGAGACCGCGGAGCGCGCGGTTCGAATGCATGTGAGTACGTGTTCGGACAAGATTCGCAGCAACGGAGAAGATAGAGCCTCCGAAGATCCGGTCCGCGTCAAGGGTGAGCCACACCTCGCGTAAACGGTCGACCATATCCAGCGAGGGATCGGATGCCATCGCTGCGCCGTTGAGGGCCCCGACCGACGTCCCCACGATTAGGCCCGGCAGGATGCCGTGTTCGATCAGCGCCCGAAGCATCCCCACTTCGACGGCACCATGGTGACCTCCACCTCCGAGGACGAAGGCGACATCGGGAGGGTTAGCCACATGAGGGTGAGCGGTCATGGTTGGTCAGGACTCTTTGTACGACTTGATGCGCGCCTGCGGTTGACCATCGCCGCTCATGACGACGCGGGCCTCCTCGGAGTCGCCCTTCGCGACGACTCGAAACTCAACGTCTTGTGTTTCGTCTCCGAGCGACACCTCAACGGCCACATCCTCGGCGGAGGTGCCTCCCCGGTTGGTGACGGTCAGGACGTATTGCCCCTGCTCCGCCGAGTTTGGCCTCACGATGACTCGAAGGTCGGGGGGTCCAGGTTTGAAGCTAAAGCTGTAGAAGGCCAGGCTGATCAAGATCGCGACTATCACAGCCACGGATGCGAGTAGTATCGTCCATTCGAAAGCCGTTCGTTGCCTTTTGAGTTTGCCCTTAGCGGATCCCTTGCTCAAACTAATAACCTCCCCAAAGCAGATCCCATCGATGCGGGAAATGAGAGAACGATTATCTCAGCCAAGCCAGCCCCTTCGAGAGCATCGATCTCGCCAAAAAATGCTAGTAGCAACCCTGCAACCGTGAATGCCACTAGATACGCGAGGAGAGTTTCCACCACGGGCCCATGAGCGGCGCCGGGCGTTTCGGAGCGACCCTGCTTGCCACCGAACTCTGCATGGAAGACGATGAGAAATGAAAGTATCAGGCTTACGAGAACTATTGCCGCTAGCCGGACAAAGTCCAATTGATAAGCAAGGAGAATGGGCTCTTCGGTGGGGGCGATGTTAAGCGACAGAATGACTGCCCCTCCTGCGGCGGCCAGAAGATCACCGGCGCCGCCGGCCATTTCCTCGGCACCCTTTCCGCCGCCCTTCGGAGCAAGAGCGTTACCGAGCGCAAAGCCGAGCGAGGTAGGGATGGAAGCCAAGGCGACTATGCCGAGGGCGTTCTCCGGCGTCATGGTGAAGTCGACTCGACCGAGAAGAAAAAGAAGACCGAACGCCAAAAGAAACGACAAGCCAAAGCCTACCAGCGCGTCTTCGAGAGGGCGGTGGGTCCTACCGGGTTCAAATCCGACATAGTGGGAAAGGGCAAGGTTGAGAACGAACGTGATACCGAGGAGCAAAAGGATGATGGTCGGCGCGAGCGTGGCCCCGTGCACCCACACTTCTTGCGTATAGATAAGGGGAAGCCCAAGGATGACTCCGCCGGCCACGCCCCGCATCAGATCGGGCAATCCAGTAGGTTGTTCAGCTTTTGTCACGGCTTCAACATACTTGAGGTCGTACGCTCCGACATAATCTCTAAGCGGCCAATTCCAGGTTTCTTTGTCCTGGAGAGCGCGACGAGGTGTGTCAGAATGCCCCTGAAAGGATCTTCAGTTCGCCTAGAAGGGGAGCGAGATGGAAGACGAACAACCTATGACGCAAGGGATCGAGACGGCGCAAGGGTTTGGCTGGAGGAAGCTATTGACCTTCGCTTCGTTGGGGGCCGCGGTCGCAATAGCTCTCGTGAGTGTGTTTATCTTCAAGTCGGCAGACCCTCCTTTCATCGTGATGTTTGTACTGTTTGTAGTTGGAGGGATCCTCGCGTCGCGGACGGGGAAGGCCGGTGTTGTCGGCATCGCCCTATCGACGATCGGTGCGGCGATGTTTGCGGCCTTCGCAGGACCGTTTGCTTTCCAGGTCATCGGGATCCCCGCGGCGAAAGATGAGTTCATCCCGGTCCTGTCGATCCTGACATTGGCCCTGACGATTCTAATCAGCGCGTTCGTTCTTGCCGTGCGCGGCCGCGGCCGCGGATTCGTCCCCTCTCGCGGGGCGAGAGGAGTCGGTATGGTGGCCGCGGTTCTCGTTGTGTTGATAGTCGGTTCGAGCTTGTACGCCTCATCCAAAATAAAATCAGTAGGTGCCGAGGCTAGCGACGTACTCCTTGTGGCCGAGGATTACGAATTCGTGGCCGACAAGCTGAGCGTGGATGCCGGTACGGTCTCCGTGCACGTCACCAACAGGGACGACGCGTCGCATACTTTCACGATCACCGAGCTCGGCGTGGACTTGTTGGTCCCGGTCGGCAAGTCGACCCGTGTCACGTTTACGGCCGAGGCCGGGGAGTACCGCTTCTACTGCAAGCCGCATAACCCAGACATGGAGGGGAAGCTAACGGTTTCGTAGCCCTCATTACTTCACCGAGTCAATTGAGACGGGCCTGTGTCAAATCAGGTCGGAGCGCGGTTCTCCAAGAACTGATGTGATTGGTGGTGGTGGTTCTAGCGGCGGGAGCGGCGGCGAACCCTCTTGCACACCGTCCGGCCGCGAACTTTCCGACAGGTGCGAGTCTGCTTGATGGTCGGCGTGGTGGAGGCGGTCTTCCAGAAAAGCTCGGTGACGTAGATCGTAGATCCGTCCATGACGATACCTATCCCGACTTTGTCGTAATTTCCCAAGACATTGGCGCGGTGACTGGGCGAGTTCATAAAGGCGGCGTGTAGGTCATCGATGGTCCCTCCCACGCCCACGTTCTCTCCGAGCGATTGCCATCCGCTGGGGAACTCTGCGGCGAGATTGGGGTTGTGGAAGATCTCCCCAGCCGAAGCCATCCGCGCGGACTGAGCCCTGGCAGGGGTCACCAAGAACGTCTCAACGGCCAATGTAGGCAGTCCGTTCGCGGCGCGATCGGCATTTATCAGTTGGGCGAAATTGTCTTCGGAGTACCCGACATCCGCGAATGCAGTTTCGGCCATGAGGCTGATGCTGGCGACTGTTGCGATGAGAACAAGTAATTTGCGGGCCTTACGCATGCCAATCATCCTCCACGTTCCTTTGGATGTCCCGCTGGCGTAAGCCAATCGATCGCCGTTCGGCAGCTGGCTACCCTGGAGAACCGTATCCATAGGGCCCTGTAGCTTTACGTCGCCGAGTTTCCTCGGGTTTGTCTTTTCGTCCGGCGGAACTCCTACTTTAGAAGTTTCGACCCTTGCCGTGAGTCCCTTGAGGGATATCGGGGTCACCCATTACGGGGACCTTTTGCGCTAAACTACCGAACACATGTTCGACGACTTGACGTCACAATTGAATCCCCGGCAGAGCGAGGCTGTGAAGCATCGAGACGGACCATTGCTCATCCTGGCCGGCGCCGGTAGCGGAAAGACTCGGGTGCTCGCCTGCCGGGTTGCGCATCTGATCGAGTCCGGAACTCCCCCCAACCGCATTCTTCTTTTGACGTTTACGCGCAGGGCGGCTCGGGAGATGATCGCTCGCGCGCGTAGATTCACGGACCAATCATCCGCAGGGCAGGTCTGGGGTGGCACATTCCATTCCGTAGCGAATCGTTTGCTGCGCAGGTACGGGCATGCCCTCGGCATTGCATCCGACTTTACGGTCATCAACAGTGGTGACAGCGCCGACCTCATGCGTCTGTTAGCGCAGGAACTGGGGGTAGTCAGCGAGCGCAGATTCCCTAAGAAGGAAACGTTGGTGGCGATCTACTCGCGTACCGTGAATAGCGGTACGCGAGTAGATCAAGTGATCGAGCAGCACTTTCCCTGGTGTGCTCGCGAACTTGAAGGCATACGCCAGGTCTGCGAGGCGTACACGACGCGCAAGCGTGATCATGGAGTGCTCGACCTCGATGACTTGTTGCTGTATTGGGCAGCGGCGATCGCTACCCCTAGTGTTGGTGGATCGATCGTTGGGCTTTTCGATCATGTTCTGGTGGACGAATATCAGGACACGAATGTAACCCAAGGCGATATCGTCGCGGGGTTGTGTCGAGAGAAGCGCAACATCACCGTTGTAGGTGACGACTTCCAGGCTATCTACGGGTTCAGAGCCGCTACCGTCCGAAACCTGTTCGAATTCACGCAGACGTTTCACGACGCGACCGTTGTGACGCTCGACCAGAATTACCGCTCCACCAGTCCCATACTCGCCGTGGCGAACGCGGTGATGGAAGATGCGCGGGAGGGTTTTCAAAAGAACCTGTGGTCGGATAGGCCGGGGTTGGAAATGCCGCGCCTCGTCACCTGTGTCGATGAAGACGCTCAGTCAGATGCCGTTTGTCGCCGCGTTCTTGAATTGCGAGATGAGGGTGTTCCCCTTCGTCAGCAGGTTGTGTTGTTTCGTGCCGCTTCCCACAGTGATCGGCTGGAGTTGGAGTTATCGCGACGCAACATCCCGTTCGTGAAGTACGGGGGCCTGGTGTTTTTAGAGCGCGCGCACATCAAGGACACACTCGCGATGCTTCGAATTCTCGTGAACCCGCGCGACGAGCTGGCCTGGTTTCGAGTATTTTCCGTTCTCGAAGGTATGGGACCTGCCTCCACGCGAAAGGCCATCGAATGGCTTCGCACGCCGAGCGACGGCGAGTTGCCATCCCCTCTTCGAAAGCTGATCGATGATCCGCCGCCGGTGCCCAAAGCTGCATCTGACGGTTTGGCCGCCTTGCAACAAGCAGTGGCCTCTGCAGCTGAGTTGCAAGGGGTCGGCGCGGCCGAGCAGATGGAGCGCGTAGGGGATTTCCTGGAGAAGGCCTTCGTCAGGCGCTACGACGATGCTGCGGCAAGGATCGCCGATGTGAGGCATCTCGCTCGGATCGCCAAGGACTATTCAGATCTCTCTCGCTTCTTGACCGAGATCACACTCGACCCGCCGGTAGCGACGCAGGATCTGGCCCGGCCCCCGGTGCGCGACGACGACTGGCTGGTCTTGAGCACCATCCACTCGGCTAAGGGAGACGAATGGGAAGCCGTGCATCTGATCTCTGCCGCGGACGGAGCTATTCCCTCGGATATGGCTGCCGACAAGGAAGGCATCGAAGAGGAGCGGAGACTTTTTTATGTTGCGGTGACTCGGGCGAAGCGTTGGCTGTCGATCTACTTTCCCTTGCGATGGTTTCATCGGCGGGGGGGTCAGGATGACATCCACCATTACGCCCAGCTGACCAGATTCTTGCATGAGTCGGTCCGTGTGCTTTTTGACGAAGAGGTCGCGGGCAATGAGTTTTCGGGGGATCTAGGATCGCCTCAATCTAACGTAGAGCCAAGCGTCACCGTAGACCGTCTTCTCGCATCGTTGTTCAGCAAATGAGATTCTTCCTCAATGCTTCGGTTTTTCCGATCTCCATTTACTGCAGAGTGAATTCCCAGAGATCGTTCAGTTCCCCTTCTTTGCCGGTTCCACCAAAGACGAACATCTTGCCGCCGGTGACGGCTGCCTCGACTCCCGAGCGCGGTGCCGGAGGTTCTCCTGATGCTTTGACCTCCGTCCAACTGCTCCCATCGAAAGACCAAAGGTCGTTCATGTCGCCGCCGGAGTCGCGGCCCCCGAATAGGTATGCGCGTCCGTCCTTGGATGCGAGACTGAAAAGATTTCTCGGCGAAGGACCCGGGATCTTCAGTTCCTTCCATGACCTGCTCTTGACGTTGTAGATCCAGGTATCGCCGAGGAAAGGTTTGCCGGTCGTCTGGCCGCCGAAAAGAAGAATGCCGCCGTCACCGATGGGCGAGATGCGATGCAGGCATCGCTTGACGGGCCGGGAAGCTGTCGCCGGGGAAGCATCGGTCCAATTCTTATCGAGCGACCACGTGTCGTCGAATCTTCCGTCGAAATTAAAACCGTGCGAGACGATGAATGCTCCATCGGCCACGGTCCCGCCCGCGCCATATCTCTTGATTGGGAGGGGGCCGTCTGGGTCTTGGCGTGCCCAAGTTTCTTTGGAAGGATCGAAAGCCCAAAGGTCGTTGAAGAAAGTCGACCCGCCCGCCTGCCCGCCGAAGATGAGTAATTGCCCATCCACCACACCGGCGTTGTGTGCAAAGCGAGCCGAGGGGCCCTTGGCTTCGATCTTCTTCCACTGGCGGGTAGTGGCGGACTCGAAGATCCAGAGGTCGTCGAGCGGTTTACTCAAGGCGCGTCCTCCGAAGAGAAAGACTCGTCCTTGTTGATCGGCGGAAAGGGAATGGTCGTGTCGTGCGGACGGGCCGGTGGCGTCCAGACGAGTCCAAGCCGGCTGCAGTGGGGATGGTTGAGGTTGAGTGGGGGCTACCGAGGGCTCCGGTGTCGGTTTGGGCGCCTCGAGTTGGGCGGGGCCGCAGGCGGCGGTGACGGACACAAAAAGCAGCCCAAGTGCGTATCGGGGTTTCATGGCGAAGAGTATAGGAGAGGGATTGCCTGGAGAAGGTCTTCGCCATCACCGTAGACCGTCTTCTCGCATCGTTGTTCAGCAATTGAGCCTCCTCCCTTATACTGCGCTCGTGCCTAAGATCTCCGCGCCCACTGTGGAACAGCACCGCATTCAGACCATAGATCGGTTGCTTGAAGCGTGGGGCCAGCTCGTTATGCGGAGGGGTTACGCCGACGTTTCGCTGGCAGATGTTGCGTCCAAGGCGGGTCTTGCTCGAACCGCCATCTACGGCTATTTTCCGGATCGCGAGGCCCTCTTATTTGCATGGACCGATCGCGAGGTTCGCCGTACGATCCAGGCTCTCGAGCACGAGGTTGACTCGGCCCCGTCAAGTCCTGCCAAGCTGCGCGTCTTTATACACATGCAGCTCACCGAATTCACCAACAGACATCTGCCACCCGGACAAGAAGTGGTGCAATTTCTTAGCCCCGATACCTATCGACGATTCATGGACCACATCGAGCCTCTCGAGAAAATCCTTTTCGGCATTATCAACGAGGGCCTCGAGAGAGAAGAATTCTTAAACATCGACCCGTACCTGACTGTGCCTTTGATCATTGCCTGCATTGGCGCGGAGCGACTCCCGCTCGCCACCAAGGCGCACAACGTGGATGAGGCCACGGATCGACTTACGACGTTCCTGCTGAGAGCGCTCGGAGCGGCCGAGGAGACTATCCCGAAAAAGACCGCAGCATCTAAGTCGAAGTCGGCTAGGTCCCGTAAATCCAAGACCGGATTTCGGCCCTCGTGATTCGAGGATGCTGCTAGTAGATCCTTTCCGGTGGTATCACGGACGATGACAACGACAGTTGTGCATCTGCGAGCTCCGCGGCGAATCGAGATGGTTTGATCGTTTTGAGGAGCGGGATACATAAAGCCAGCCCCAGCGATTCCAGTGCGAAAACAGACGCATAGCCGAGCGCCTCACTGTTCGCAATTGAGCGGGCAGCTTCGAATATCAAACCTCCCCCTGCAGTGGCTAGGCCGACCGCAAGCGCGTGCGCTACCGTCCAGGCCCCCATGTATAGAGCAGTTCGGCCTCCGGCCGTCATACCCATCATTAGGGCCAGCGTTGCTACATTGAACAAACCGATCGCCAGACCAAGGGTCAGGATCGCGAGCCAGCTCGGGGGGGCCGCCCCCGCGGCTGCGGCTGCGGCGAGACCGGCGAATGCTATCGCCGAGAAAACGAGCCCGGTTATCGCCATCCTTCGAAAGCCGAAGTGTCGTGCCAACGGCCGCCCCGCGACGAGCATTCCCACCAGAATGCCGCCGGTCATCACCGCGTTGAACGCACTAGTCGCACGAACCGATAGCCCAAGCACATCGCCTCCGTACGGTTCCAAAACGGCCTGCTGGAGAAAAAGGAAGAAAGTCGCTGCCAGTATGAACACGAAAAAGAGCCTTGCTTGGGCAATCTCGGCGACGCTTTTAAGAGCCTGTCGAAAACTGACGTTGACGTGGTTATCTGATTTAGATGAACGGAGGTCGTCGAGCTTCCGCTCTTGACCCCAGACTGCGATGAGGGTGAGCGCAATGATGATGATCGCCGCAGTCGCGAACAGAGTTCGAAGGCCTCCTGCATTCGCGTCGAGCAGAGTAGCGGTGAGACCAACGCCGGCGAGTATGCCTGCCATGAGTTCTAAATAAACCACCGACGCCGCCTGACCTCTCTCCTCGGGTGGGGCAAGATCGGCAAGCAGAGCGAAAAATACAGCTCCTCCTCCGTACATTCCCACCCCCATGGCGATGAATAGACCGGTTGCGATCGTCACCGTGAAAGGCGAGATTCCTCGTGCGAGCTGCTCCGCCACGTGGGGCGCGAATGCGACCGACAAACCCGCAAGGATCCCACCTCCGAGGATGTATGGAGTTCGCTTTCGGCCCGCGACCGATCGTACATCGGAGCGGTGCGCAATCAGAAGGGCGGCCGGCGCGGCGAGATTGTATGAGGCAAGTACGGCCGCCACCACCCCGAGGCTGATGCCGAGTTCGACTTTCATTACACGGTTCAGCACCCCTAGGATCAAGACGGAGGCGAGTCCCGCAGCGAATTCTCGCAACCCAAGACGAAGGAGTGTCCAAGTCGAAATTTGTCGCTTCAAAAGTGGCGCAGCTGGCTTGGCAGCACGGTTGACCTTCTCCAGGGCTTCTGGAAAATGCGCGTCGAGGGGGCTCCGCAGGGTCGGTGTAGCGTTCGGCCTCATGCTTGCGAGAACCTCTTGAGGGGACCCCCTGGCGACGATCCTTCCCGCCTCCAAAACGACCACTTCATCTGCCACTGCGCGAACCAATCCTGCATCGTGCTCGACGAGGACGACTGCTCGGCCTGTTGAATCTCGCCACCGCCTGATTAGATGTGCGAGTTGGTCGATCTCGGCTAGCGCCAGTCCCGACGATGGCTCGTCGAGCATCAGAATTTGCGGGGAGCCGGCCGTAGCGACTGCCAGATCCAGGATCCTTCGCATCCCCGTCGAAAGCTCGGTAACAAAAGATTCAGCATGGGGGCTGAGTCCGAATTCCGAAAGAAGTGCGGCCCCCTTCTCTCGCCCGCCGGCGGCCAGAGCGGCGACCTCGGCCACGGTCAGCGTCTCGGGTAGCGGCGATCCCTGGAAGCATCGCCCGAAACTCGCTCCCTCGTCGATGAGAACCTTTCCGCTGTATGGCGCAAGGCCGCACATCACGTCGAGCAAAGTTGTCTTGCCTGCGCCGTTGGGTCCGACGAAAGCCACGGTAGCGTCGAGCTGGACTTCGAACGAGATGCCATCCAGGATCTGGACGGAATCAACTTTTACCCCGACGTCTTCCAGCCGAATCGCAGCGTTCAAGAGCGAACGTCCCCGAGGAAAGCGGCTGGCAAAAGATCTGGCCGATCCAACAGAGATGTTGGACTGGAAAAGACACGGATGCCGCCCCTCTCGAGCAGGCAAGCTGCATCAGAGTGTGCAAGAAGCGCGGGAAGATCGTGGTCGGCGGCGACAACTGCGACACCGTCTTCGGCGAGCATTCGCAGGAGATCAAAGACGGCCATCCGAGCGTCTATGTGAAGGCCCATCGCCAACTCGTCGGCGAGAAGAATTGCCGGCCTGCGAAAAAGAGCCTGCGCCAGTGCGAGGAGTCGTTGCTCCCCGCCGGAGAGAACTCCAGCTTTGACTTTGCGCCGACCGGCCAGAGAGGGAACAAGTTCCAGAATCGGCTCGGCCGCTCCTCGGAAAGAGTGCGCAGTTATGTGGGACCGATAGGCAGCAACCCGAAGATTTTCGATAACAGTCAGATCCGGAAACACTGGGCGCGCTCCCGAGACGAAAGCAACTCCGGCCGAAGCCCTCTCCTCCGGCAGAAGGGTACTGACATCCAGGCTGTGAAAGAGCACGCGTCCACTATCTGCTTGCAAAACTCCTGCGGCGATCCGCAGAAGTGTCGACTTGCCACTCCCGTTCGCTCCCACGAGGGCGATGAGCTCGCCGCTCTTAGCAGTAAGGCTTGCCGCGGAAAGGACGGAATTGGCTCCCAAAGTTATGGAGATCGCATCCATGACAAGAGCCGCATGGTGGGCGCTCGATTCTGGAGCACCTGCGGAGTGCATGGGCTCTCGCAGGCTGATGCGAATCGAGTCGGCCGGCAAGGCTTGGCGGGCGCGAACCAAGCTGATAAAGGCGATCAGTGCATACGCGGCAGTCCATCCGGCGCCATGTGCCAGACCAGACTCCGACGCAACCAGAAGGAGATGCATGCAGAACCCTGTGCCCGAGAAACCGGCGACCGCAATCAAGCCCAAGGCGGCCGGGGCTACATCAGCCAAGCACGCCGCGGCCGCCATGCGCGCGGCTCTTCCCACTATCCATCCCGAAAGAAGGGGAACGATCGGCAAGGCAAGCGCCGCCAAAATGTCGTCGCCTGAAAACGCGATCGTGATTGCAATGAAGGCAAGCGCGGCGGCGACTCCCGCGCCGCTTGCAAGGGATTGCTTGTCTGCCGAGCGATCAGGGGTCGACTCCGCCGCTTTTGTATCGATTCTCGAGGCAACGATCGCTGCGATGATCCCGGCGACGATCAAAGTCGTTGGGGTTAACGCGACGGACAGCCGACGATGCAGAAGTTCCTGCCAGGTTGGTGCAGTGCCGAAGGCCGCAGCCCAGCCCGGCCCCGCGGCGAACGCAGCCGCGATGGCTGCCCGCCTGACGGTATTCGTCGAAGCGGCCTCCCGGGTGTCGCTTCCTGCGAGTCGCATCGCCGCGCCTGCTTCCCTCATGTGACTCATCGGTCGCCGCTACCCACCGGCGCTTCTGCAGAAGCGATGAGTAGTCGAATTCCGCGATCACGCGTCCATTGGACGAATCTTCCGATTCCTGCTGGCATGAAGATCACGACGAACAGCAGTCCCGCGCCGGAAACAAATGCCGACCACGCGCCGGGGAGGATGAGCTGAGCTGCCTGCAAGGCCCCCGCTCCGAGCATCGCTCCGACTGGCGATCCCAGTCCGCCGATAACCGCGATCGTGAGCAAAAACAGAGAACGGTCGGCATCGAAAGCCCCGGGGGCAATCCCAGCAGGAACGGCCGCAAGGTACAGGGCTCCCGCAACACCGGCGAGGCCTCCCGCGATAGATAGGCCCAGCAATCGAAATCGCGCCGGGTTCGCTCCGAGCCAAGGGCCGCGCGCGGGATCGTCACGCGCGGCCACCATTCTGAGTCCGATCATCGATCTTCTCAATCGGATCAACGCGACGGCTGCGAGAACGACGACGCACCCGCCTACTGCGCCCACGACTGCAGGATCCGTGTGCACGGTGTCCTGGCCCACAGCGAGTATCGCAACCGGTGCAGCGGCTGCAGCAGCAAGACCGAGTACCGCGAAACTCAAACCCGATTGTCTGCGCGACACGAGTCCCATAAGACCGCCAAGCGCCGCGATAGCAACTCCGGCGATCGCCGCTCGAAGCGCCCAATTGACTGGAGTCATCGCTGCTATCGCGGCGCCGAGCCCTGCGAGACCCCATTGTCCAAGTACCACTTCGCCTGCGAAGAGCCAGGCCGCGCTTACGGCGAGCGCCCCCAAGGCCAGGGCCGCAGATGCTGCATAGAAGACGTCCTTGCCGGGATCGAGAATCGCAGGGAGAAGGGCGGCGATGAGAAGGGCCGTCGCCGACAAGATCCACCCCGCGCCGCGGACGCGCGCGTTCCTTCCGATCTCCCAACCAAGAGGACGCGAGGTGGCGGCCGATTGCCAGGATGAAGCGCGGGCCGCCGCTTCGATTCTTCCGAATCTGCGTCGCTGAAGCGCGATTGCGATGAGGATCGAACCCGCGAGTAACAGTTCTGCCATCCCCGCCCGCGAGGTCCACCAGAGCGCTGCCTGATAAGCCACACCCAGGGCGAGCGCCGCCGCAGCCGCACCCCAGAGACTTCGCAGGCCGGCAAAAACCGCCGGCGCCAGCGCCAGCAGCAAGACTGTCGACGAAAGCCCTCCGCCGAGACTGAATCCGAGAACTGGAATTGCCAAGATCCCGCTGATGGAGGCGATAACACCCGCGACCGCCCACACGGTCGCCCTTACAACTCCTGCAGGCACCCCCAACGACCGCGCCCTTTCGGCATCCTGCCCGAGCGCGCACGCCGCGAGGCCTACCCGGCTGCGATGGAGAAAAAAGTACATGCCCGCGAGCGCAAGAGGCAAGGAAATTAGAGCGAGCAGGTGGGGGCCGAGAAGGACGATGGGGAATAGTTCCAGACGTATGCCGAGGTTGACGGTGTAAGTGGGAAGCGGCCCGCGGAACGCGAAGGGCAGGGCCGATTGCAGAGCGCCCAGTATCTGCGCGAGCCCCACGGTAGCCACCATCAGGACCGCGCGGGGCGCCTCGGCAAGCCGCGCCAAGACGATCTTCTCTGCGGCCAAGCCGAGCAATGCGCCGACGGTCAGGCCTATGGGAACCGCCCACCAAAAGTTCCATCCTGCCGAGGCCACCAACAGGCCAACCAGGACTCCGCCGACGAGTCCGAGCGCGGGCTGAGCCAGGTTGACGATTCTGGTCGTCCTCCAAAGAAGGACGAGACCAAGGCTATTGAGTCCCGCGAGAGATCCCTGTACGAGCCCGAGGGCGATTATCCCGATAGGCAGCAAGACAGCCTAGAAGTTGGAGCCGCGAGAGTACCGACGATCCTCGGGATAGAGATAGGCGCCATGCTCAGGGTTGCCTTGGGTTTGAGCGGTATTGGACCACTGGACTTTAGCGACATCGCCGATTGGTGAAGAGTCCCGCGCACCGATGGTCAGCATCAGGTTGTTTGCTCGATTTGTGCGCCCGCTGATCGCGCTGTATCGGTATGGTTCGAAAAGTCCCAATCCCTCGCGGAAACTTTCGATGGTGACGACTGGGCCTGCGTTGGTAAGCCCAACGACAAGAGGCAAGAGCGATAGGTAAACCATCGGCGTCGACGCGGGTGGTTCGGATCCGTCTCTCGCGGATTCTTGGTATTGCTTGTACCACTGGGACGCACGCGCGTTGTCGTCGAGGAACAAATCAAGATTGAACTGCGCATCGAAGCAAGACAGACCCGAAGCGCGTCCCCATTGGATGGCGTTGTAC
>Ga0183260_10001421_pt1 | contig 19974 bp, 28 predicted proteins | sample AntDrymUQ4972206_2_FD_129768 | JGI IMG/M metagenome (GOLD analysis project Ga0183260, IMG submission 129768) | Polar desert sand microbial communities from Dry Valleys, Antarctica - metaG UQ497 (22.06) (version 2) (version 2) | ecosystem: Environmental > Terrestrial > Soil > Desert | place...
CGTCTGGGGCTCGGCTGACGCCCCTCGCGGAGGACGGGCAAGCTTCTTGCGCGGCCATAACTCGGCGCGCCGGCAGCGCTGTGTTACATACGTCTACTGCACTGAGATGGAGGACCAGTTTGTGCATAGCGGCGCAGTGAACACCCAGCGGGTGACGGGCTCGTCATCCTCAGGTCAACGCGAGGTCAGAACTCCCGAGCGGACTCGCGCATCGCGGTGGCGGCGCTCGCCGGCTCGTTCTGGGCCGCGGTCGCAGGACGCCGCTCGCATCGAGGCGTCAGAGGACGGGGTGCTTGGTGGGATCCGGGACGAGGTGAACGGCGGTTGCGGGTAGGCGCAGCTCGAAGCGGCCGCCGTTGCCTCTGGGCTGCGCTTCGACGTCGCCGCCGCAGGAGCGCGCGAGCCGGCGCGCGAGCGGCAGGCCCAGGCCGGCGCCGCCCGACCAGCTTGCTCCGGGCTCGAAGACGTCGCTCGCACGGTCGGGGTCGAGGCCTTGGCCGTCGTCGGCGACGGCGAGGATCGCCTCGCCGTCGCGCTCGGTCACCGCGACGACGACGGTCGCGGCGGCGTGGCGGATCGCGTTGTCGAGCAGTGGGTGCAGGGCCTGGGTGACGAGGTCCTTGTCCGCGCCGGCCCGCATGGCGTGCGAGGGGGCGTGGAGGACCAGCCGCACGCCGCGTGCCTTGGCGCTGGACCCGGTCGCGGCCAGCGCCGTGTCGACGGCCTCCACCGGATCGCAGGAGCCCGGCGCGCCCGACGCGTCGCGCCGGGCGGCCGCCAGCAGGGTGTCGATGGCCGTGGCCATGCGATCGGTGCCGGCCAGGATTCGTCGCAGCGCTTCGTCGTGCTCGGCGCGGCTCCCGCCGGGTCGCAGCGCGAGCTCGGCCTCTCCGCGGACTCCCGCCAGCGGCGTGCGGAGCTCGTGGGCCATCTCGCTGGAGAACCGTTGCTCGTGGCGCAGTGCCGCGTCGATTCGCGCGAGCTGGGAGTCGAGGGTCGCGGCCAGCCCGGTCAGCTCGTCGCGTGGAGGGCCTAGGTCGAAGCGCCGGTGCAGGTCACGCTCGCTCCAGTCGGCCGCCATCGCGGTCATGTCGGCGACGGGCCGCAGCGCCGTGCCGACCGCGCGCCGGGTCACGAGGGCTCCTGCGGCGAGCACGAAGCCCGCGAGCGCGAGGGTGCCGAGCAGGGCGATCCGCTCGGTGTCCTCGTAAGGCTGCAGCGAGATCGCGACGACCACGACGCCGGCCCGCGGCCGGCCGCCGGGGCCGGCGACGGGCTCCGCGCGCAGGCGGACGCGGTTGGCTACGGTGCGCTCGGTCGGCCGGGCGACGCCGGCGAGAGCGAGGGCGGCGCGCTGGACCTCCGCGCTGGCGGGGGCGCGCTCGATCGTTTCGCCCCTGGCGAACACCCAGCTCGAGCGGTCGAGCACCGCGTCGTTGGGCGCCTCGCGCACGGCGATCCGGCCGCCGCGGACCGCGAGGGTCGCCTGCTCGGCGCCGGCGCGATCACGCAGCACCGACGACGCGTCGGCGCTCAAGCGGGTGGAGAGCAGGAGGTTGGTCGCGACCCCGAGGAGCCCGACGCCCACCCCCAGCACGGCCATCGAGGCCAGCGTGACCCGACCGCGAAGGCTCAGCCGGCTCACCGCAGCGTCACCCGGCCGCGAAGGCTCAGCCGGCTCACTGGAGCGAGTAGCCCACGCCCCGCGCGGTGACGATGCGCTCCGGGCACTCGAGCGCGCGCAGCTTGCGTCGCAGCCGCCCGATGTAGGTGTCGAGGGTGTTGTCGTGGACGATCGCCCCGTCGGGCCAGGCCGCCGCGATCAGCTCTCGCCTGCGGACAACCGCGCGGGGCCGGGCTGCCACGACGGCCAGGAGGCGGAACTCGGTCGGGGTGAGGGCAATGAGGCGGTCGCCCAGGCGAGCCGCATGGACGGCGGGGTCGAGTTGCAGGCCCGTGGCGGACGGCGACTCTTTCCCGCCGCGGCGTGCGAGCGCGCGCACGCGAACGACGAGCTCCTCCAGCGCGAAGGGCTTGACCAAGTAATCGTCACCGCCCGCGTGGAAGCCTGCCAGGCGGTCGGTGAGCGCTGCCCGGGCCGTGAGGAAGAGCACGGGCGCGTCGACTCCGTGAGCGCGCAGCGCCTGGCAGACGTCGCGCCCGTCCGCGTCGGGCAGCCCGATGTCGAGCACGAGGACGTCCGGGGGCGCGGCGGAGAACGCGCGGACCGCCTCCCCGCCGGTCCCGGCGAGCGCGATCGCGAACTCGTCTCGCAGCGCCCGGGCCAGCAGGGAGCGCAGCTCGGCGTCGTCCTCGCAGATGCCGACGCTTGCTTCGCAGAACGGTCGCGGGGTCGCCGGGGCGGGCGGATTGTCTCGGTCCGGCGCGACGCGGCGCGCTTCGTTGGTACACCTACTGCCGAGCACGGGGCGGCATCCTTGCACCCGCCGGTCAGCGTCCGGCCCGCGGGGGGTCAACGCCCGGTCAAACCTCGTTCGCCGGTCGCGGCGGGTCGCTAGCGTCCGACCCATGAGCCTCCCCGGCATCCTGGTCGTCGAGGACGACGAGGCCATCGCCTCCGGGCTTGTGCGGGTGCTCTCCTCGCAGGGCTACCACGTCCAGCGGCTCGCTCGCGGAGGCCCCGCCCTCGCCGCGGCCGGGACGGGAGTGGGCCTCGTGGTGCTCGACCTCGGGCTGCCCGACATCGACGGCATCGACGTCTGCCGCAAGCTGCGCCAGATGCGCCCCGACCTCGCCATCCTCATCCTCTCCGCGCGCGACCAGGAGCTCGACGTCGTCGCAGGCCTCGACGCCGGCGCGGACGACTACCTCGTCAAGCCCTTCCGGCTCTCTGAGCTCCTCGCCCGCGTGCGCGCGCACCTGCGTCGCGCGACAACGGACGAGGCTGACGAGCCGCTCCGCGCGGGGGAGATCACGATCGACCTTCGGGCTCGAAGAGCGTGGAGAGGGGAGCAGGAGCTCGTACTGCGGCCCAAGGAATTCGACCTCCTCACCTTGCTCGTCCGCGAAGCCGGCCGCGTGGTCACCCGCGAGCGCATCATGCGCGAGGTGTGGGACACCGAGTGGCTGGGGTCGACCAAGACGCTGGACACGCATGTCCTCGCGCTCCGCCACAAGCTGGGCGCTGATCCGATCACGACCCTGCGCGGCGTCGGCTACCGCTTCGACGGTGACGCGCGATGAGGCGCCGTCTCGTGCTCGCCATCGCCGGGACGGCCGCCGTCGCGGTGGTGCTGCTCGCGGTGCCCCTCGCGGTCATCCTGCAGCGCTCCAACCGCGACGAGGAGCTCCTGCGCCTCCAGCGCGACACCGTGGCGGCGACGCGGCAGGTCGACCTCGCCGGAGGCCGCGATCCCGTCGAGCGATCGGCTCACGGTCTATGACCGCACCGGGCGGCGGGCGGCGGGTGGCGGGCAGCGGGCCCGCGGTCGCGCCGGGCATCGTGCGCACGGCCCTGCGGACAGGCCGGTCGGCCGACGCGAGCGGCGGCGGACGCCTCGTGGTCGCCGTCCCGCTCGTGACCGCCGAGCGCATCACCGGGGCCGTCCGCGCCGAGCGCTCGGACGATCGCGCGGCCGACGACACGCAAGAGGGCTGGCTCGTGATCGCCGCCCTCGCCGCGGCGATCATCACTGTGGCGGCGCTCGCCGCGCTGGTCCTCGGCCGCGGGCTCGCGCGTCCACTGGAGCGCATCGCCGGCGCCGCCCGGAGGCTCGGCGAAGGCGACTTCTCGATGCGCGCGCCGCGGACCCGCGTGCCGGAGGTCGACGCGGTCGCGAGCGCGCTCGACACGACCGCGCAACGCCTCGACGACCTCGTCTCGCGCGAGCGAGCCTTCTCCGCGGACGCCTCGCACCAACTGCGCACGCCGCTGCAAGCCCTGCGCATCGAGCTCGAGGCGATGGAGCTGCGCGACGGCGAGCCGCCCGAGCTGCCGGCCGCGCTTGTACAAGTCAATCGCCTCCATGCGACGATCGACACGCTGCTCGCGGTCGCCCGGGACGCGCCGCGCCCGGGCGGCGACATCGACCTCGCTGAGCTCGTCGACCAGGCCGAGCCCCGCTGGCGCGGGACGCTCGCCGAGCACAGTCGCCCCCTGCGGACCGTGATCGAGGCGGCGCGCCCGACCGCGGCCGCCTCGCCGTCGGTCGTCGCCGAGATCCTCGAGGTCCTGCTCGCCAATGCCGAGCGCCACGGCGAGGGCATTGTCACGGTCACCGTGCGCCAGCTCGAGGGGTGGCTTGCCCTGGACGTGGCCGACGAAGGCCCTGGGTTCGCCGACGATCCTGAGATCGCCTTCGCCCGGCGCTCCGGGGACGGCTCCAGCCACGGAATCGGTCTCGCCCTTGCCCGCTCGCTCGCCCACGCCGAGGCAGGGCGACTCGACGTCGTCCGGGCGCGCCCCCACCCGGTGCTGCGTCTCCTGCTGCCGCTCAGCTCGAGAGCCGGTCAGGCCCCCGAGAAGGCAGCCGAGCGGTCGTGACCGCAATTCCGGCTGATGGTCGTCGAGGCTCTCGCGTCGTCGCCGTCGGAAGCGGCGCGGCAGCGCTGCGAGCGGCCGGCCTGGCGTCGCTGCGGTCCAGAGGGCGAGTCCGAACTGCCGTTGCTTGCTCAGCGTGACCCACACCGGTGTGGTGTACTGCGCGAGCCGTCCGCGAGGTCCCGAGCATCGATCTTCGGTCATGCGGACAGCTTCGTCGCGAGCACTGTTGCGAGACAAGACATGCCGGTGGCGACTTCGTGCCGAGATGGCTCGGCAGAGGTCGCTCATACACCGGGCCGCTGTATGAGTGGCGAGCGTCAGATCTGACAATCCCGACCGGCATCACGGCTCCTCTCATCCCGACTCGATCGGCGCCAGAGTAGTCGCGCGCCGGCCGACGCTCCTGACATCACTCCGCGAGTTTGCGGCCGCGAAGCTCGGTCAGGCGGTGTCGAGCAGAACCTGGAACGGAATATCACCGGCTTCAGCGCCGTCGAGTTGAAGGGCGAGACTGTGCGGACCCTCACGTTCTACCGCTATCGTGATCGCGCCAGCGATCGAGAAGAGGCCGCGCCAGCCGGGTGCGTGCAACTCGCCGAGGCGCGGTGTGATGGGCCAAGCCATTCGCTCGCCGATCATTTCCAGATCGGGGCCTCGCACGAGCGCGGCGAGCTGATGCTCGACGCTTGCCTCCTGCTCATCGAATACCAGTTGCAGCGCGAGCGCGACAGTGAACTCCGCCGGCAGTTGGCGGAGACCGAACACGTCGACCCCTCCACCCGTCACGTTCAATAGCCCGCCTTGCGGCTCGACCTCGGCGTACCGAGCGAGCAAGGCGGTCTGAATCTTCACGCCGCGTGGCCTGCCAGCAGCTTGACCTCCCCGCGCTCCTGCGCCCGACGAGTCGCATCGACGAGGTCTCGAACTACGCGAGCGTCTTCGACGACCCGTGCCGTGCCGGAACGAGCGTCAAGAACGACCGTGACGTGGTTGTCCTTACCGGTCGAGTGCTCTTGGGGATCCTGTCGGTTGGCCACTAGTCCTCGATTCTACGTCGCTGAGTCCCGGATCTTCGGTGAATTGGGATTCTGGGTGGCCCACCGGACGGATGGTGCGACTCGCGCCCGCGCGAGACATCCGCGTGATTCTGTTGGCAGCGAGCCAAAACGACCAGCCCGATGCTTCGACGGGTCGATGCCATGGGCGTCGACGAGCGCTCCAGTCGGAGTGCCGAAGAGCGTGTCGTCCCGGCGGCACCTGGTTGTACGTCGCCTGGACCGAGGACGACAGCGGGGTCAGCACGCTCCGCGTGAAGCGCTTCGTCGCGGGCGCGTGGCAGGCGGTCGGGGGCGTCCTCAACCCCGACCCGGCCCGTGCGGCCGACTACCCGGCGATCGTCGACATCGGCGGCACTCCGTACTTGGCGTGGCAGCGTGAAGGGTCCGGCGGCAGTGGCGTCGCCGAGGTGGCGAGCTTCAACGGGACGAGCTGGAACCTGCTCCCCCTCGCCGCAGGGGAACTTCGCCAGCGCGTCCGACTCGCCGGCGATCGCGGGGCTTGGGGGGGGCGCCGGTGGTTGCCAACTACGATCAAGGTGTCGGTTTGGACGTGCAGGTCTCGCTCTGGGACGGCAGTGATTGGATCCAGCTCGGTGGTCCGGTCAATCAGACTCCCGCCGTCGAGGGCGATCGGCCGTCGCTGACGGTGGCGGGAGGTGTGCCCTTCGTCGCCTGGGCGCAGGCTCCGCCGGCTGCTCCTTTCGGGGGTCAGGATGAAACGCGCGCCGCGAGCTGGGACGGCTCGGCGTGGTCGGCGGCCGGGAGCCCGTTGAATCTCCGCAGCGAGGCGGTCATGGGTGCGCCGGCCGCTTCGTCCGGACTTCTGCACAGCCCCGGCCGGCGGGTCGGGTGCCCCGAAGTCGGTTGCCAGGCCCTCCGGTAACGCGTTCAGGTAGCGCTCAGGTGACCTGTGCCAGCCTCGCGCCATGACAACCACCACTGCGCAGCCGGGCACAGCCACCCTACGGGGCCGGCAGATGTTGAACAAGGTCCCAGAAGTCACGCTCTACTTCTGGGTGATCAAGATTCTGTGCACCACGGTGGGCGAGACCGCCGCGGACTATATGAACGACACGCTGGGCCTTGGCCTGACCAAGACGACCTATGTCATGGGCGGCCTGTTGGTCGTCGCGCTGGTCTTTCAGTTTCGCTTGAGGAAGTACGTGCCGGGGATCTACTGGCTCGCGGTCGTGCTGATCAGCATCGTCGGCACGCTGATCACCGACAACCTGGTCGACAACTACGGAGTCGCCCTGGAGACGACCACCATCGCCTTCGCGATCGCGTTGGCGGTCAGCTTCGCGGTGTGGTACGCGAGCGAGAGGACCCTGTCCATCCACACCATCGTCACGACGCGGCGGGAAGCCTTCTACTGGTTGGCCATCCTGTTCACCTTCGCGTTGGGCACCGCGGCGGGTGACCTCGCGGCGGAGCGTCTGAGCCTGGGCTTCTTGGTGGCAGCGGTGATCTTCGGCGGGCTGATCGCGGTCGTGGCCGTCGCCCACTTCGGCCTCAAGCTCAACGCGGTCCTGGCCTTCTGGATCGCCTACATCCTGACCCGTCCTCTCGGCGCCTCGATCGGCGATCTCATGTCACAGACGCCTAAGGACGGCGGCCTTGGTCTGGGCACGACCGGGACTAGCGCGATCTTCCTGGCCACGATCTTGTTTATGGTCGTCTACCTGACCATCACGAGAAGAGACGTCATCACGACAGGAGTCGCGCCTGCCACCGATATTTCCACGAGCGCCGACCGCGTCCTCGTCGTCGCCAACAAGACGGCCGCGACCCCAACGCTCATCGAGGCGGTCCGCGAGCGCGCTGCTGCCAGTCCGGCCAGCTTCTCGCTGCTGGTCCCCAACCCCGATCACCTGGTCTTTGACCGCGTCGGCACCGACATCCGCCTCGGCCAGCAGGTGCTCGCGCTGGCCCTGCCCTTGCTCGAGGAGGCGGCCGGAGGCGAGGTCGACGGCCGCGTCGCCAACAGCCCCAACGCCTACGACGACATCGTCGAGGAACTAAACGCCCGCCACTACGACGAGGTCATCCCCTCGACGCTGCCCAGCCACGTCTCACACTGGCTGCACCTAGACCTTCCCAGCCGCATAGCCGACCTCGGTCACCCACTGACCACCATCACGCCCAGCCACGAGCGGGAGCACGCATTGGGAGGGTCGCAAAGGGTTGGCCCGTAGGGGCGAAGCATGAATCGGCGGGGGTCGGACGAGCTTACGTGCGCGCTCCGTCACGGCTCACGGAGCGTGGTCGCCGGGTTCACTCGATTGACGGCCGCGAGCGCAGCGCCCAGGGCGGCCGCCGATGTGACGAGAATCAGCACCGCGAAGCCGGCGAGCGTCCCGACCGGGACCGTGAGGATGGGCGGCGGGAGCGTGAAGAAGAGGCCCAGGATGCGGACGGAGAGGAGGCCCAGCCCGAGACCGACCGGTACGCCGATCGCGAGGGCGCCCAGCACGGCGACGGCGCCCTCCTGAGCCGGGCCGGTCCGAACCTGAGCGTCGTCGGAACGACGACGCTGCCATGTCTGCGCTCTCGGTCGGCGGCCACTCGTGTTTGTCGCGTGCAGCGAAGACGCGCTGGCAGGCATCACGCACGCCGGCCAGGTCGGTCTCAAGCGCTTCGAGGAACTGAACGTCGATGAGGTCGCGGAATCGCGGGTTCTCGCGTCCGTCCGGGAACTCCTCGGTAACGGCATGCAGCTTCTGGGCGATCTGCCAACGCTCCGCGAGCACCAGGACGACATCAGGCCCGGCGAGCCCGACCGCCCGAAGGTCCGCCCCGGAGATCGCTGCGAACTCCTCCTCGCCGGTGTCCAATGGTGCGATCTCCAGTTGAAGCGAGGTGAGTGAGCGCGCAGCAAAGCTCACTTGGACGCGCGTCTTCTTGACGTGCGGGCGGGTCGGGAGATCGTCGATCGCGCCGCGGCGAAACGAGAACCCGCGGTAAGGCTCACGCAGTCCGTCATCGAGCAGCTCGGTGAGCTCCTCGAGGTTGCCGCGCATGATGAGATCGACATCGCGGGTCGCACGCGCGCGCTCGCCCAAGCGCAATTCCATCGCCATCCCGCCCTTTGTCGCAAAGACGCCGTCCCCGTCCGGGTCGACGACCCGGGCCAGCGCCCCGGCCAGCATCATCGCGGCAATCCGGAGGTTCAGGCGGGCGACCGGCTGGCCGGAGTCCTTCTGCCATTGCGTGATCAGCTGCTCAAGGCGCGCTTTCGTCTTCGGCGGCTTCGGTTGGCGCGCCTCGGGCGAGTCGGTCACGCGCGGCCTACTGCTACGCGGTCGATCCTGAGTTCAGCGACCAAGGCCTCCGCCTGCTTCTCAGTGAGGAGCCCCTGCTCGCGGCCGTGACGTATCGCCTGTTCCAGAAGATCGCTCGCCAGATGGGCTTCGGCGCATTCGCGGATCGCGCGTTCGAGCGTCACGACGGGCACGCCTTCGATCTCTGTCACCTCCTTCGCGTCGAGATCCTCACGGTGAAGCACGTACGCGGCGGGCACATCGCGCTGCGCGCGGTGCGCCTGCGGAACCGTGATGTGGATCTTCGCCGGGTTGACGTCACCGACTTCCCAGAGATCGAGCGCCGCCGCTGATCACCCCGCGCACCCCCGCCGGCCACATCGCTGCAGCCATGTACGGACCCAGACGTCCCGCCGGCAGAAATGTCGCAGGGCTCAGGACGCCGGTCGCGATCGACGAGGTGGCGCGCGTCCCGGAGCTGATGACCGAGATCAAGCTCCGCGTCGACCGGGACAAGACGCCCGGTCAGTTCGCCATCACCGGTTCGGCGAACCTCCTCGAGATGAAGCAGGTCAAGGAGAGCTTGGCCGGCAGAGCGGAGTACCTCCGCCTCCACCCGTTCAGCCAGGGCGAGCTTGCGGGGCAGCCCGAGACCTTCGTGTCGGGCCTCGCCAACGGGCGCTTCCCTGCCGTCTTCGACGCTCGGGTCGGCCGCCAAGGGCATGCCGAGATGCTGGCGATGGGCGGCTACCCGGAGGCCCAGTCTCGAACGGCGAACCGGCGCGCACGGTTCTTCGAGAGCTACGTCGACGGGATCATGGCCAAGGACCTGGCCAGCCTGGGCGACGTAGCCGACCGCGCAGTCGTCGCGCGCCTCCTACGTGCCATCGGAGCGACATCTGCGGAAGAACCCAACATCGAGAAGCTCAGCAGCTGGTTCCAGTCGCCGACGGCCTAGAATCTCGATGCACGATGGCCACCCAGCCCGACACCGACATTCGGGAGCTCTCTCCCGTTGAGGGCGAGCGTCTCCTCGACGAGCAAGCTCGTTGCTATCTCTGCATGAGTGGAGAGGACTTCGCCCGGCGATGGGCCGCGGGCGAGCTTGACGCAGACGAGCACCCGGACGTCATGCGCGTGGCCATGCTCTTGCCTCTTGCCGGCCGGTAGCGCGGCCGAGGCCGTCGAGGCCCACCGAGGCGCGCTCGCCCGGGCCCTCTCGTGCGTCGCTCGCGCGCACGTCACAGCAGGCGGTCGGCACCTGGCGGTCAGTCAGCCGCGAGCGCTCGTCCTCAACGACGGCAACGCGGTCATGCTACGTGGCGAGGCTGGCGTGGCACTGTCGGTCGCCCAGCAGTTCACGGTGATCGAAGGTCCGTCCGGATGGCATGCGCAGGTGAGCGCCTACTTCTACGTGCTCGCCGACCCTGGTGGGCAAGAGCTGCTCGCCTTCCATTGGCACCCGGTGGGAGCAAGCCCGATCCGGACACCCCACCTCCATGTCGGAGCCGAGGTTCGGGTCGGAGACCGCTGGCTGCGGAAGGTCCACATCCCGACCGGCCCCATCGCCGTCCAAGACGTACTCGCCCTCGCCATCGAGGAACTCGGCGTCGAGCCGCTCCGCGACGACTGGACGCTGGTGCTCGACCAGACCCGCTAGCGAGGCGTGGGTCCGCAAGCGGCTACGCGAGCTCGTCGACGTCGCCGCCGGCGCTTTTGACGATCCGGCCGTCGTCGCGGACCGCCTCGTACTGGTGATCGAGGGCGTATATGCCTCCGCGCAGGCTTTGGGCGCCAGCGGTCCCGCACTGCAGGCGCGAGGCTTGGCGGAGATCATCCTCCCCCCGCCAACCCGCAAACACGACCAAATGCTTCCGCGGAAGCATCACAGAGCCCGCCGACCGTCGATCACACCGCACACCGACCCAACGCGCCTCCACCGACGCAACCGCGCCCCGTTTCACGGCATCCGACCGACCCGATCGGTGGATCCGGGCTTAGTCCGGCATGCTCGAGCGGCTTTTGGCAAGTTCTACAGCATAAACACTTGCCCGATGAGCTACCGTAGTGCGCGATGACGAGCCCGACCGGAACCCGTGGACCGAGCCCAGGAAGCGCTGCTTCCGAGGTTCGTCGGCGCGTGCTGTCCGGTGGGGAGCGTCACTGGACGCTGTCGGACTTCTCCGACCTGAGCGCGAACGCCGCGGCCCACGCGCTCTCCCGCCTCGCAGCCGACGGGGAGCTGCTGCGGGTGCAGAAGGGGCTCTACTACCGACCCAAGACGACGGTGCTCGGACCAAGTCTGCCCAGCGCCACCGCCGCTCTGGCGCAGACGTTCCGCGCCCCGTTGCACCCGTCTGGACTCACCGCGGCCAGCGCACTCGGCCTCACGACGCAGAACCCCGGCCGTGGGGAGTACGCCACCCCCGCGGCGGCCGGTCCCGGGGCGCTGCGCGACGCGACGGTCCACACTCGACGCCCTCCTACCCGCTACGGCCTTTCCGACGAGGACGGCGCCCTCTTGGAGCTCCTGCGAGATCGAGCACGTACGAGCGACCTGGATGTCGAGACGACGATCGCGCGGCTCGTGACCCGTCTCAGCGAGCCCGCCCGCTTCCGGCGTCTGGCCGACGCGGCACTGGCCGAGCCGCCTCGCGTGCGGGCTCTACTCGGCGCGCTCGGCGAGCAGGCCGCCGCCTCTGACAATGCCCTCCAGTCGCTGCGCGACAGCCTGAACCCGCTGACCCGCTTCGACTTCGGGCCGCTGCGCGCGCTGCCGAACGCTCGCGACTGGCAGGCCAAGTGAGGCTCCACGAGCATCCTGACTTCGCTGCGTTCGTCACGGCGGCCGCAGCGGAACGCGATCTCGCCGAGCCCTTCGTCGAGAAGGATTACTGGATCACGGAGATCCTCCGCGTGATCGCCACCACGCTTCCGGATCGCGCGATCTTCAAGGGCAGCACCAGCCTCTCGAAGGGATGGGCGCTACTCGACCGGTTCTCTGAAGACATCGACCTCTTCGTCGACCCAGTCGTCGATCCACCGTTGGCCAAGCGCGCGCTCGACCGCACCCTCAAGACGCTCAGCAAGGACGTCGTGGCGATCGGCGGGCTTGAGCTGGCGGAGTCCGCCACGATCGGCGGCTTTGGGCGCATCGATACGTTCGGATACAGCTCGCTCTTCAGCGGCATCGCCGGCTTCCCACCAACCGTCCGTCTCGAGCCCGGCATCCAGAGCGGCAAGCAGCCCACCGAAGACGTCGAGATCTCCTCGTTCGTCGCGGACCTGCTGCGCGCACGAGGTGCGACCAAGGAACTCGACGACGTCGACGGGCTCGAGCCGTTCACCATGACGCTGCTGCACTTCCGCAGAACGTTCGTCGAGAAGCTCTTCGCGCTCCACGGCAAGGTCGAGCGACTCAAGGCCGACGGCCATCCACTCGGCGTGGCGCGACGCCGAAGGCATGGTCGCCGAGGACTGGCTGGCCTGGGGCCTGCGCGACCGCGACTGGAAACTCCTCCTACCCGCTCGGCACCCTCACCGCCCCAAAGTCCGGGCTCACGCGGACCGTGCCGATGGCCGAGCAAGTCCGCGACCTGCTCAAGGCCCACTGCAAGCTCGTCCCCAAATGACCGGGCTGATCTCGTCTTCCCCGGCGAGCGCGGCGAGTACCTCGACGACAGCGCGCTGCGCCGGCGCTACAAGAAGGCGCTCAAGACGGCGAAGCTGCGCCCGTTGCGCTTCCACGACCCGCGCCGCACCTTCGGGTCGATCGCCATCGGCCAGGCCACGATCATCCAGGTCCAGGCGTGGATGGGTCACTCTGACGTGCAGACCACGATGAAGTACATGCACCACCGCTGCCGCGCGGGCGATGCCCGGTTGCTGTCGGCGGCCTTTCGGCCCACGAAGAAGACCCGCAGGCGCCGTTCGCCTCAGGCGGGGTGAAGCTCGCGGCCGCGCTTGTCCAGGGTGCCGCGGGTCTGCAGGCGGCGGATCACGGGGTACAGGCTGGTGGCCTGCAGGTCAAGCTCGGAGGCGGCTTGTGCGACCGTCAGCCCCGGCCTGCGAGTGATCAGATCGGTCAGAGCGGCGTCGTGCTTACCCGCGCGCGGCACCGGCGCGGAAGAGCCCGGCGTCGCCTTGGCGGCTGGGCGCGATGGCGCGGGTGCGGAGCGCGGCTTGATCACGCTGCGGATGACGCCGGCGGCCGCGCGCAGCGGCCAAAGGAGGATTGACATCCGGCGAAGAATGCCAGCGCAGCACGATGTCGGCTTTGTCGCGTCAGCTCAGCTCGGCGCGCGGTGAGCGTCAACGGCTGCGAGCACGTCGCCGGCCAGCGCGGTGGCTGAGGCGCTGACGACGGCTGGTTCGCCGACGATCTGTTCTGCGCGGCCGGCCATCATCGATCCCAGCGCGTCGGCTTGGGCGAAGAGCTCGCGTAGGTGTCCGATCGCGGTGAGGGTCCCCGGCCCGGCGAGCGGATCGGCAGCCAGCGCCGAAAGCCGCGTGCCGAGCTTGGCCGCGTCGGTGACGATGAGCAGTCGGTAGATGTCGTGGGCGTCCTTGTCGACCAGGCGCCCCGGATCGTTCTTGCGCTCGCCGAGCTTGTGCAGCTTTGAGACCAGCAATGCGGCCGGGCCGGCGACGGCGATCACCGCTTGGCGCGGATCGGTCGGGTCGAGTGCGGTGATCGTCATAGGAGAGTGGTCAACGACCGCGGCTTCCAAGCCGGGCGTTCTGCGGGTGGCGTGGCGACTGTGGGGAGGGATGCGAGCGCCGCGCCGGCCAGAACCTCCGGCCAGTGCTTCGGGGACCATCAGATCGACGGGGATCCCTGCTGCTGACCGTTCAGCGTCGCCAGGCACGCTCCTCACGTTCCATCCAGTCCAGCAGGGCGGTCGCTTCGCTGGGGTTGCGTCCGGGTCCGGTGAGCAGGTCGACGGCGACCTGGCTGGCTGCGGCCATCCGCACGCCTTCAAAGAGCTCGGCGCGCTCAAAGACGACATCGTACTTGCCGGCTGCGAGTGCGACGTTCGTGCCGCTGTCGACCTGCCGCAGCTCGAGTGCCTCGGCGGCCTGCTTGAGGTCGCGGACGTACAGCGTCCCTAGCCGGGCAGGCGCGTACGCTGCGACCCGCCCGCCGACCAGTGACCCCGTCACGACATAGTCCAGGTCGGGCAGCTGCGCCAAGCGCTCAGTCAGCGCTCTCAGGCCCCGGGGCTCAAGAAACGTCTGTACGGTGTTGGAGGCCATGAAGCCGTAGTCCTGACTCCAGCGCTCAAGCAGCGCGCGCCACTTGACGTCGCTGATCGGGCCACGGCGCTGGCGCTGCAACAGCCCTTCCTCTTCGAGGAACTCGACGACGCGATAGGTCGCTCCCGTCGAGGCGGCGGCGCGCTCGACCAGTTCGGGCACGGTGTAGGGCGGAGCGAAGTCGACGAGCGCGCGGACCACGCGCGCGGCCGGCGCGCCTTGCAAGGTTCCCCGTGGCCGGCCGGGCCCCCGCCATGGATCGCGGTCAGCGCCGCGGTCGCGCACAAACAGCGCGGGCCGATCGCAGGCCAACAGAAGGTTGCCCGTCGCATCGGCGTAGCCCGCCCCGGCCCCCGCGATCCGCTGACGTGTCGCCGGCGGCAGATACCGCGCCATCACCATCAGCCGCATAACCTGCGTGCTGCCGTACGCTCCCGCCGCGCGCTGCAGCGCTTCGAGCACGACGGGCACATCACGCGTGTTGATCAGCCGCTTGGCCTCCACCAACACGAGCACCTCCGCCCCGTCGGGGCTTGTCAGACGCAGTTCCGCATCCAGGCGCAGCCTGGGGTCGATCTTGACCTCGCTGCGCGTCTCAAGCCCCCAGGACTCCGGGAGCCGATCGCGCAAGGCTTCGATTCCGGCGCGCAACACGTCGGACTCCCGGTCGGGAGCCTGATTTTCGCGAATGTCATCTGTTCTGCTTGCAGCGGAGGAAGCCATTTACGAACACAACCCTAGCAGGCCGGTTCAGATAATTCCAAGTTCCGCTGCAAGCGGAGGTTTGGGCTTTCGTCGAATATGTGGCGGCGCCGGAGCGCGCCTCAGCTCAGCGAGGATCACGTTTGGCCTGAGCGCCACGTGGGTGCCCCGCCCGCGCCGAGTCCATCGCCTGACAAAGTGCAGCCACCGTCTGCACAAAAATTTCGGGACGCCGTGCTTGAAGCGGCAAGGAGCGTCTCCTTGAAGATTCGCGCCAAGACGGGTCTGCAGAGCGATGGCACGAAGCTCGTCGACCAAGCCTTCACCCTCGAGGACGGGATGCCGCCACTCGCGGTCAACCGAGTGGAGACATCGTCCGGACGAAGTGCGCACAGCGGCTACGCGCACTTCGCCCGCGGCGTGGTCAGCGCCTTCCGAAACCCGGCCGCCCACGACGTCAAGGTCGAGTCGCGCTCACCGGGGAAGATGCGCTCGACATGCTCGCGACGATCTCCATGGTCCATCGCCGCCTCGACCAGGCCAACCCCACGCCTGCCGCGCCGGCCTACGCGTCAACGCGAACGCCTGCCGCCTGATAGGGCTCTACTCGCTCACGCCATGCCGCTACCCGCCCGCCAATCACGCGAGATCAGCACAAGCAGCGAATACCGCGCCCTGGTCAACGACGTCGCCGCGAAGGCAAGCGCCGCGCGCGACCGCGCAGCACGGGCCGTCAATACGGAGCTTGTCCTGCTCTACTGGGACATCGGCCAGACGATCCTCGCTGAGCAGCAGCGGCTGAGCTGGGGCGATGACGTCGTGGGGCTGCTCGCGCAGGATCTGCGGTCACGGGCCAATCTCGGCCGCGGCTTCTCGCGGCGCAACCTCTTCTACATGCGGCGCTTCGCCGCGCTCTGGCCCGAGGAGCGAAAAGTGCCGCCACTGGCGGCACAAATTGGCTGGACTCTTCATCGCGTCCTGCTCGATGCCTTCGGCGACGGCGGAACTCGGGCTGTGAGCTTCGAAGCGCCTCGATGAAGACCGGGAGCATGGCCTGGAACGCCCGCTGCAACTCGCGCTGCGGTCGAGGAGCAACGGTCGCCACACTCGGCGAGTACCCGCAATACCTCCGCGCGTACGCTCGAAGCCCCGGAGATGAGCGACCAAGCACCAGCTCACTCGAGCGATCGTCGTCAGCGTAGTCGGTCGCTCTCGTCTCAGACCTCAAGTCCGTCCCACCCCCAACGCGGCGTGGCCGGGGTTGGTGGGACAATGGCGTCCTCGGCCGAGTAGGCCAGCACGTCGTCTACGGCCCACCGCATGTACGCGCGTAGGGCGGCACGGAAGGCGGGATCCGCGGGCAGGTGGGCGTCATCGACGGCGCGGTCGAAGCATCTGGCGAAGCGCTCGCCGAGATCGCCCATGTCCCCGTTGCCCGCGTGCATGTGCAAGACGGCGGACTGGTCGGCGCACGACTGCGAATACGAGGGGGGTCCGCCCATCACCTCGGCCCAGTAGGCGGCCAGCCGCTCGACGTGTTGCGGATGCTGGTCAGGGTGCGAGAACGGATGATTCAGCTCGGGGTCCTCGAGACACCGCACATGGTGTGCCTCCGCGAGGGCGAGAAACGCGGGCTGGCCTCCGGCGAACTCGAACAGCGTGGGCCGCACCGAACAAGAGTCGCACACCTGGTCGCCGGCACGCCTGAACTTCAGCCGCAGTCGCTCGGGACACGGGTGGCGGCTGGGCCGCGTCGAAGACTCCTCCGGCCACAACTTGGGAGATCGGCACGCCGCTCCTCGCCCGGCCGCCCACGCCCAGCAACGACCGTCTGAAGCGCGAGGAACGGCGGCCGCTACGTCGCCCCGCTCTGTCGATCGTGCGTGTGGTGGTGGTCGACCACCGCCGCAGCAGCACCGTCAGGGTCTCGCGCTCGGTCGCGTCGAGCGGTTCCAGCAGGCCGCCACAGGCACTGACCCTCGCGTGCGGGCATCTGGGTAGCGCCAGCGCGCTGGCGCGCAGTGACACCCGGCGACACAATCGAGCTCACGTGGCGACGCCCAACGCCGAAGCGCTGAAATCCTCGATTTCGCGCCATGGGCTGGGCGCGCACTCGATAATGGCTGGGACAACACCGCCCTCGCGACTCACGTCCATGGGGCTCCGGTACCTTGAGGGCGGTCCAAGATTGGACCGCTCAGGCGGTACAGCTAGTCGTCGTCGGGCGCCAGGACCAGGGGTCGGTCAGCGAGTGGCGAGGACCGGCGCAGCCACTCGTTGAAGAGTGGATCGACGATGTACCAGGCGCCGTCCCGTTGATCGACCAGGCCGCGTCCTTGCAGACGCACGATCGCGGGCCGCACGCGCGAGTGGCTGGAGAAGCCGTAGAGGGTGGCCAACGGCCGGCTGTTGATGGTGTCTCCACCTCGGTCGGCCAGCAACTGCAGCGCGCGGACCTCGTTGACCTCGCCCTCGTCGCCGGTGATCAGAACGTTGAGGACCGATGCGAACTCCGACCGCTCGATCGTCTGTACCAGCCGGTTGTGCGCGCGGATCACCGCGTCGAGCATCACCGGCTGATCGGCAGAGGTGTCCATCCAGGTCTCCCATGCCAACTGTTGGGTGCTGCGCGGGTGCTAGCTGGTGGACGCGGCGGGCTCGCGCGCTGGCGATTCACCGGCCTCTGTTCAAGCTTTCGCGGCGTCTGACCGATCATTGCGATGATTGCGTCTGTTTCGACGGAGCGACGATGGAGGTCCCCGCATCGGCGTTCCACGCCCTCAAGCTCATCGTGCAGGCCATGGCGTGCGGACAGACGATGGCGCTCGTGCCCCACGACAAGGAGCTCACCACCCAGGAAGCTGCCGACCTGGTGCACGTCTCACGGCCCCATCTGGTCAAGCTCCTCGACGAGGGCATCATCGACCACTACAAGGTCGGCACCCACCGCCGCGTGCGCATCGAGGACGTCCTGGACTACCGTGAGCCCCGGGCCGGCCTCCGCCGCGAGAAGCTCGACGAAGCTCACGCGACTCTCCGAGGAGCGCGAAGGCGGACGCCTACTGGAGTGAACGAATCCTCGATGAGGTCGTCCGCAACCTCGTCGCCGACGGGCGCGCGAGCGCGCGAGCGACGACCAGGCCCGTCAGCTGACCGACGCGATGACCACAGCGTTCGACGCCGCCGCAATCCCGCTGGACGCCATCGACCATCTCGAGTCCGCGATGGCCAACGACCCCAAGGACCGTCACATCCTCGCCTAGCGCGTCCGACAGGATTCGAACCTGTGACCTTCGGTTCCGTAGACGAAGGTCAGACCTGCGTGGCAATGGATCGGCTGACGTTCGGGTGTCAGAAGTGATCTTCGTGAAGTGAATCGCGGTTGATCTGCGGGATCCTGATGGTGAATCTGCCGGCCTGCTCGTGGTTGTTCTGACGATGATTGCGTGGTGGATCTGTCGGGGCACTGCCGCTAGGCTGGGTCGCTGCAGGCCTGCCTCGTTGCCCGGCACGGGCAACGCGCTGTGGAAGAGGTGCTGCCAACACGGTGCCGTTCGGAGACCGCCTCGCGGCGGTGCCGATGAGCGGCCTGTGGAGCGACACACCCCAAGCGATGGCGCCCCCGCGTAGACGTGACCCGTCACTCGAACCTACGCTGGCCTGCGTCGCCGTCTGGCGCGAGCCGCGCCGCCCGGGCCAGCAGGTAGCGCTGCTCGGGACGGCTGGCGGTCAGGCGCGCGGCGACCTGGTAGGCGTGCTGCGCGGCGGCTCGGTCGCCCGCCATCTCCAGGAGGTGGGCGCGAACGGCGCCGAGGCGGTGGCCGTGATCGAGTCCTCCGCCCGCCGCCAGCCGCTCCACTTGCGCAAGGCCTGCCCCGGGTCCCTCGACCATCGCCAGGGCGACTGCCCGATTCAGCCACACCACAGGGTTGTCGGCGACGCGGGCCAGCAGGTCGTACAGGGCCAGGATCTGCGGCCAGTCGGTCGCCTCGGCGCTGAGCGCTTCGTCATGGACGGCGGCGATCGCGGCCTGCAGTTGATACGGGCCTGCGGGTGCGTGTGCGAGGGCCTTCTCGATCAGGGCGACACCCTCGGCGATCCGGTCGCGGTCCCAAAGGCTCCGGTCCTGCTCGGCGAGCGGGATCAACGCGCCATCCGGTGCGGTCCGCGCGGCCCGTCGCGCGTCGGTCAGAAGGACCAGCGCCAGCAGGCCCGCGCGACCTCGCCCTGGTCGGGCAGCAGCCGGTGCATCATCCGCACGAGCCGGATCGCCTCAGCGGCCAACTCGACCCGATGCAGGCTTGGCCCGGTCGACGCGACGTAGCCCTCGTTGAAGATCAGGTACAGCACGTGAAGCACGGCCCGCAGCCGCTGCGGCCGCTCCGAGGCGGGCGGCAGCCTGAACGGCAGGTTCGACGCCTTGACCTGCTGCCTGGCGCGACTGATCCGCTGCGCCATCGTCTTCTCCGGCACCAGGAATGCATGGGCGATCTCGGCAGTGGTCAGGCCGCCGACGGCGCGCAGCGCCAGTCCGATCTGCGACGCCGGCCTCAGTGCCGGGTGGCAGCACATGAACAGCAGGATCAGACCGTCGTCGGCATCGGTCAGCGGTCTCCCGGCGTCAGCGGCGGGGTCGGCGACGTCGGCGGGCAGGATCCACGAGTGGACTTCGTCCTCGCGGCGCTGACGCGCCTGCTCGCTTCGAAGCAGGTCCGTCAGTCGACGCGATCCGACGGTGATCAGCCAAGCCAGCGGGTTCTCGGGAAGGCCCTCGTCGGGCCACTGGGTCGCAGCCGCAAGCAATGCCTCCTGGACCGCGTCCTCGGCGGTGTCGAAGTGTCCGTAGCGGCGGACCAGCGCGCCGAGGACCTGCGGCGCCGACTCGCGCAGCAGGTCCTCGAGCTCCGCGCTCCTCGTGGATTGCGAAGGCAGGAGCTGGGCCTCAGCAGTCGCCCGCCACACTGATCGGCCGGATGTTCACCGGCATCCCGTCGATGGCGCCACCGGGGCCGGGGCAGGTGGTGACGTGAGCTGCGATCTCGGTTGCCCGGTCAATGCTCTCGACGTCGATGATCCAGTATCCGGCGAGGACCTCTTTGGTCTCCGCGTAGGGGCCGTCGGTCACGACCGCCTCGCCGTCTTGGCGCTGGACGCGTCGCGCGTGCGCCGGATCGGTGAGGCCCTGGCCGTCGAC
>Ga0183260_10001422_pt1 | contig 19966 bp, 22 predicted proteins | sample AntDrymUQ4972206_2_FD_129768 | JGI IMG/M metagenome (GOLD analysis project Ga0183260, IMG submission 129768) | Polar desert sand microbial communities from Dry Valleys, Antarctica - metaG UQ497 (22.06) (version 2) (version 2) | ecosystem: Environmental > Terrestrial > Soil > Desert | place...
GCGACCGCGAAGGGCGTAACCTTCGGTGCGGCCGGTGCGGCGCTCTCACTCGCGTCCTGACCGGTGCTCGCCTCGGGGTCGGAAGCGTCGGCACCGGTGGTGCCGCTGGCGCCAGAGGTGCACGCCCCCAGGACCACGGACAGCGAGAAGGCCGCCCCGAGCCCAGTGACCAGACGAGACGGCTTGGTACTGGGCACAGCGAACCTCCAGATCTGGCGACGGAAGATGTAGCGTAACCCGGCCAGGGGGCCAGATCGTAGTTACAGCACCATGTCGCGCGTCACGCCGAACGCCCCTGGACAGCGCCAGCCAGGCTCAGTGGGCGTGGAAACCGCGGTAGTACTCGTACACGAAGCCGACCAACGCGATCGCACCGGCACCGACCCCGATGATGAACAACCACCAGCCGAAGACGACCCCGATGACCATCGTCGACAACGACAGCGCTGTAAACAGCGGCCACCAGCTGTACGGCGGGAAGAAGCCCAGCTCGCCTGCGCCGTCGACGACCTCGGCCTCACCGCGGTCTTCTGGTCGGGCATCGATCTGCTTGGCCACGACCGACAGGTAGAAGGCGACCAGCAGCCCCAGCAGGGTCGTCATCACCAGCGCGCTGGTGCCCGTCGGGTCACCCGAGGCGAACCAGTAGATCGGCGCGACGACGCCGAAAAAGACCGCGACCAGACCCATCACCCCGGACTCGACCCTCACCGGTCGCGCTCCTCGCCGTGCCGCATGCTCTCGCGCAGATGTCCACTGCGTCCGTCGACATCCGGGCCGTCCCATCCGTCCTCGTCGTCGTCGAGCATGTCGTTCTCGGCGAGCTCCAGGGCCGCCACCTCAGGGTGATGCAGGTCGAAGGCCGGGGACTCCGAGCGGATGCGCGGCAGCCGGTGGAAGTTATGCCGAGGAGGCGGTGACGACGTCGCCCACTCCAGCGACCGGCCCCAACCCCACGGGTCGTCGGTCTCCACCAGCGGCGCGTTGCGTGACTTCCACACGTTCCAGAAGAACGGCAGCATGGAGGCACCCAGGATGAACGACCCGATCGTGGAGACCTCGTTGAGGGTGGTGAAGCCGTCGTTGACCTCGTAGTCGGCGTAGCGGCGCGGCATGCCTTCGACGCCCAGCCAGTGCTGCACCAGGAACGTCATGTGGAAGCCGGTGAACAGCATCCAGAAGTGGATCTTGCCCAAGGTCTCGTCGAGCATCCGGCCGGTGAACTTGGGCCACCAGAAGTAGAAGCCAGCGAACATCGCGAACACCACGGTGCCGAAGACGACGTAGTGGAAGTGCGCCACCACGAAGTAGCTGTCCGAGACCGCGAAGTCCAGCGGCGGGGACGCGAGGATGACACCGGTCAAGCCACCGAACAGGAACGTGACCAGGAAGCCGAGCGACCACAGCATGGGCGTGTCGAGGGTGATGGAGCCGCCCCACATGGTGCCGATCCAGTTGAAGAACTTCACCCCGGTGGGCACCGCGATGAGGAAGGTCATGAACGAGAAGAACGGGCGGTCGATGGCGCCGGAGGTGAACATGTGGTGTGCCCAGACCGCCACCGACAGCGCCGCGATCGTCAGGGTCGCCGCCACCAGACCGACGTAGCCGAAGATCGGCTTGCGGCTGAACACCGGCAGAACCTCGGTGATAATGCCGAAGAAGGGCAGCGCGATGATGTAGACCTCGGGGTGGCCGAAGAACCAGAACAGGTGCTGCCACAAGATCGCACCGCCGTTGGCGGCGTCGAAGACATGCGCCCCAAGAACACGGTCGGCCTCCAGCATGAGCAGGGCGCCGGCCAGGATCGGGAACGCGATCAGCACCATCAGGCTCGTGACCAAGATGTTCCAGGTGAAGATCGGCATCCGGAACATCGTCATGCCGGGCGCCCGCATGCAGAAGATCGTGGTGACGAAGTTGACCGCGCCCAGGATCGTGCCGAGACCGGCCAGCCAGAGCCCCATCACCCACAGGTCGCCGCCGACACCCGGTGAGTTCACGGCGTCCGACAGAGGCGCGTACGCGTACCAGCCGAAGTCAGCCGCGCCACCAGGCACGATGAAGCCCGCCGACGCGATCAGGCCCCCGAACAGATAGGTCCAGTAGCTGAACATGTTCAGCCGCGGGAACGCCACGTCGGGTGCCCCGATCTGCAGCGGCATGATCGCATTCGCGAAGCCCGCGAACAGCGGCGTCGCGAACAGCAGCAGCATGATCGTGCCGTGCATCGTGAACAGCTGGTTGTACGTCTGGTCGGAGACCAGCTGGGTGCCCGGCTGCGCCAGCTCGGCTCGGATGAGCAGCGCCATCACGCCGGCCAGCAGGAAGAACACGAACGAGGTGACGAAGTACAGGTTGCCGATGACCTTGTGGTCGGTGGTGCTCATCACCTTTGCGGCGAGCTGGCCGATCGTCGGCTTACGCGGCTGCGGTGCCGGCGACGAGCCGGGCGCGGCTTGTCCGGGGGGTGCGACGGTGGTGGTCACTGCTCGGCTCCGTCCTCGCTGCTGCCGGCTTCCTCGTCCAGACCCGAAATGTCTCTGGTGATGCTCGCACCGTCGGCGTTGCCGACGTTGCCGGCGGCCTGCAGGTCCTGCAGGTGCGCGTCGTAGGTGTCGCGGTCGACCACCTCGAGGGTGAACAGCATCCGCGAGTGGTAGAGCCCGCACAGCTCCGAGCAGCGGCCCTCGTAGGTACCCTCGCGCGTCGGGGTGATCGAGAAGCTGTTCTCGCGGCCGGGGACCAGGTCTTGCTTGTAGAGGAATGCCGGCACCCAGAACGAGTGGATGACGTCTTGCGAGCGCAGCTCGATCTGCACCGTCTCGTTGACAGGCAGCATGAGGGTGGGTCGCTCCGCAGTGCTGCCGACGCTGTAGACCGACTCGCCGTTGGTCGCGTCCTCGTCGAGATAGGTGAACGCCCACGACCAGCGCTGACCCAGCACCTGGACGGTGTGGGTCGGTTCCGCAGTCGGCTGGATGTCTGAGTCGGTTTGGATCGTGTGGAAGAAGAACACCAGCACGACGATGATCGGCGCGACGGTGTAGAGCACCTCGATCGGCAGGTTGTAGCGCACCTGCGCGGGGATCTCGTCCTCGGAGCGGCGGCGGTAGCGCAGCGGCGCCCAGATGATCAGTCCGAAGGTGAAGATCCCCACGACGCCGGCGGCCACCCACGCGCCCAACCACAGCTGCGCCGTGGGGTCGGTGTCACTGCTGGCCCCGGTCGGCAGACCCAGGTCTTGCCCGGTGCAGCCGCTGAGCAGCAGCAGGCCTGCGACAGCCCCGATCCCTGCGAGCGCGGCCCTGCCGCGGGCTCGCCGGCGGGTGCCCGCCCCGGTGTCACCCACGCTGAGTCGCCAGCTCACGGGCCGCCTTCCTGATCTGTCATCGGACGGGACGAAATCTACCCTCACCTGCGGGCGAACACGCGATCAGGTTGGCTGGACACGCAGCCGGGCCCCGCATGCCGGAGGTGCTGGCGTACGGGGCCCGGAGCGGAGCGGATCAGTGGAAGGAGTCACCGCAGGCGCACGAGGAGGTGGCCGACGGGTTGTCGATCGTGAACCCCTGCTTCTCGATGGTGTCGACGAAGTCGATCGTCGCGCCCATGAGGTAGGGCGAGCTCATCCGGTCGACGACGACGTTGACACCATCGAAGTCGCGCACCTGGTCGCCGTCGAGGTTGCGCTCATCGAAGAACAGCTGGTAGCGCAGACCGGAGCATCCGCCGGGTTGCACGGCGATGCGCAGGGCCAGGTCGTCGCGCCCCTCCTGCTCGAGCAGCGCGCGGACCTTGCCGGCGGCACCGGAGGTCAGCACCACGCCGTCGGTTGTGGGCTCGGCTGCGGTGGTGACGGTCTGGTCGCTCATCGGGTCACTCCTCTGAATGGCGGTCATGGGGGCGCGACGTAGCCAACATCGAGGTCGGGCCAGTCATTCCCGTGGTGCAGTCCTCTCCATGGTGCCACCTCCGATGGTGCCACCCGTCACCGACGCACCTCAACGCGACCACTGACGGGCCACCTTGGCCGCCAGGCTCGCCAACGAACCGACGGGGTCGCCGAGGGCCGCCTCGCCACCGACGACGTCGGTGGCCGAGTACGCCTGCTCGACGCCGAGGGCACGCATCTCCCTGCTGGCGACATCCACCCGCCCGGCCAGGACCACACACGGGCGTGCGGCCGCCCCGGCGGCCTGCGCCACGCCGTACACCACCGTGCCGTCTCGCGAGGAGTAGTCGAAGGCGCCCTCCCCGGTCAGGACAAGGTCCACTGCGGCGCAACGTACGGCCAGGCCGGCAACGTCGGCCACAAGCTCGACGCCGCCTCGGCGGCTGCCGCCGAGCAGCTGCAGCGCGAAGCCGAGCCCACCGCCGGCTCCTGCGCCCGGTCGGTCGGCGGCCGAGCGGTCCGTGGCCAGGGCCAGCCGCTCCAGCAGGCCGTCCACGGCCGGCTTGCGCTCGTCGGCGATGCCCCGGTGCCCACCGTGGACGTTGGTGGCCCCCCGGAGTCCGAGCAGCGGGTTGTCCACGTCGCTTGCCATGACCAGCTCGACGTCACCGATACGTCGGTAGGCCCAGGTGAGATCGACCGCCGACCCGTCCACCAGTGCTGCCAGGCCGGCCGCACCGGCGCGCAGGTCGATGCCGCTGCCGATTCCAGGGTCGGCACCTAGCGCGTTCAGCAGCCCGGCACCGCCGTCGTTGGCAGCGACGCCCCCGAGCCCGACCACCACCCGCTCGGCGTCGGCGTCGATCGCGGCGCCGATGAGCTCGCCGACGCCGAAGGACGTGGCGTGCTCGGGGTCACGCCGGTCGGCCGGGGTGAGGTGCAGACCGCAGGCCTGCGCGGCCTCGACGTAGGCCGTGCCGTCGTGCATGAGCACCGTGGCGGGCACCCGTACGCCGTAAGGGCCTGACACCGAGACGGCGAGCAACTCGCCGTCGAGGTGCGAGGCGAGCGCGTGCACGAAGCCCGGGCCGCCGTCGGACATCGCCAGCGCGGACAGCTGGTCGTCGGGTGCGTGCCGGTGCCAGCCCTCGACGATGACAGCAGCGGCCTCCACCGCGCTCAGGGTGCCGGCGAACTTGTCCGGGGCTACGAGTATGCGCATGGCCGCATCTTGCCTGCCCGGCTGGCGGCCCCCTGCTGCGCTGCGCCCCGTAAACGTGGCGCCGGAACTGTGTACGTGGCGTCTGCGCCCCGTAAAGGCACGCTGCACCACGTTTACGTGGCGCAGGACAGGGCGTGACGCGGGACAGGACGCGGCGCGTGCGTCAGGCGAGGGCGGGAGTCCCCCACAGCGCGAGCCAGCGGTGCAGCTCGGGCTCGATGCGCAGGTCGGTCCCGACGGCGCCGCGCACCTGGAGTTCCATGGCGTTGTCGCGCCGCTCGGCGCCCGGCACCGGCGCGAACGGGTAGAACGTCCCGCGCTTGTAGAGGTAGACCACCCCGACCTGTCGCCCGTCGGGGGCCACGAAACCCACCACCGAGCACAACAGTGAGGGTCCGAAACCGTTGTTCTCCAGCGTCTGATTGACCGCATGCAGCTCGGTGACCAGGTCGCTGAGCGCGTCGGCCGGCTGCCGGCACACGAGCGAGGTGAAACCGTACGAGTCGTGGCTGGTCTCGACGGCAGGGCCACCGTCGGCGTCGAGGAGCTGCTGGAGGTCGGCCTCGGCGGTCGCGAACGCCGCACCCTCGTTGGCGCGGTAGCAGACGGCGCCGACGCCGGTCGGCCGCAGACCGATGGCGGCCTCGAGGGTGAACGCCGCCTGGGTGATGCCGAAGAGCGCATCGAGGTCGGCCTTGGCCGGCCGGCTGCGGCCGAGCAGGGAATCGAACAGACCCATCGGGCGGCTCAGACCTGTCGGCCGAGGTCGCCGGACACCTTGGCCAGCTGCGCGAGCCGCTGGTCGAGGCTCGGGTGGCTGGAGAACAGCGCCGTCAGCGACTGCTTGTTGAGTGCCGGGGCGAACAGGAAGGCGCTGACCGGCTCGGCCTGGCGCAGGTCGCGGGTGGGGATGCGCGCCATGTCGCCGGAGATCTTGGTCAACGCGGAGGCCAGCGACGAGGGGCGCCCGGTCAGGTAGGCAGCGGCGCGGTCTGCCGACAGCTCTCGATAGCGCGACAACGCCCGGGTGAGCAGGAAGCTGATCAAGTAGACGGCGATGCTCGCCACCCACACCGCAAGGAAGACCGCGGCGTTGTTGCGGTCACGGCCCCCGCCGCCGAAGTACAGACCCCAGCGCATGATCAAGCCCGCCAGCACCCCGAGCGTGGACGCCACGGTCATCACCGACACGTCGCGGTGCGCCACGTGTGCCAGCTCGTGTCCGAGCACCCCTTCGACCTCGTCAGCGTCCAGCCTACGGAGCAACCCCGTCGTCACGCACACCACGGCGTGGCTCGGCGAGCGCCCGGTGGCGAAGGCGTTCGGGATGTCGGTGTCGGCGACGGCGACCCGCGGCTTGGGCATATCGGCGAGCGCACAGAGCCGGTCGACGACACCGTGCAGCTCCGGCGCCTGCTCCGGGGTGACCTCCCGGGCCCGCATCGCCTTCATCGCGACGGTGTCGGAGAAGTACCACTGGCCCCAGCCGACGCCGACGGCGATGACCACCACGAACACGGTCGGCAACCCGTACGCGATCAGGGCCGCCACGACGCCCAGGTAGAGCGCGACCAGCAGGAAGCCGACCAGCCCCATCCGGGCGGTCAGTCCTGGGTCGTTGCGAAAGCGGGTGTGCCCCATCGTGGCTACGGTCTCCTGTCAGAGTCGTCGGGTAGTACGACGCTCGGAGCGGCGTCAATGTTCCGCGCTCACCGCGAGCTCAGCCCGGGATGAGCCCGCTGTCACCCAGCATGGCAGCGACCTCGTCGAGCCCGGAGTCAGCCGGCGGCAGCACCAGGTCAGAGTCGACGAGCGCATCGTCGGGCAGCGCCTCGCCCTGCCCGCGTACCCGCTCGAGCAGCTGGGTGAACGCCGCCCCGAACGCGTCGGCGTCACCGGCGAGGACCGCGGACTCGACCTCGGTGTCCAACACGTTGAGCGCCTCGAGCTCGGCGTCGGAGACCTCGTACTGGCCCTCGGCCATGATCCGGATGATCACCGCTCAGCCCTCCCGCTTCTGCTCGTCGGGCAGCTCGGCGGGCTGCTCGGCGGGCTGCTCGGCCGGCTCGGGCGCCGCCTGGCCCAGCGCCGGTCGCTCCCCGCTGCTGAGCTGGCGCTTCATCGCCTCGAGCTCGGTGTCCACGTCGGAGCCTGCCGACAGCGTCGCGAGCTCGCGGTCGATGTCGGAGTTGGGTGCCTGCGAGGCGTCGTCCAAGGCCCCGGAGGCCATCAGCTCATCGATCGCACCCGCGCGCGCCTGCATCGACGCGGTCTTGTCCTCGGCGCGCTGCACCGCGAGGCCGACGTCACTCATCTCCTCGGAGATACCGGAGAACGCCTCTCCGATCTTGGTCTGCGCCTCGGCGGCGGTGTACGTCGCCTTGATCGTCTCCTTGCGGGTGCGGAACGCCTCCACCTTGGCCTGCAGCCGCTGGGAGGCCATGGTCAGCTTCTCCTCCTCGGCCTGGAGCTGGGCGTGCTGGGTCTGCAGGTCGTCGATCTGGGTCTGCAACGCCGAGCGACGGGTCAGTGCCTCGCGGGCCAGGTCCTCCCGGCCGGCGCCCAGCGCCTTCTGTGCCTGCCCCTGCAGCTTGTCGCCCTGCTGCTGCAGCTGGTTCATCTGCAGCTCGACCCGCTTACGGCTGGTCGCCACGTCAGCCACCCCGCGGCGGACCTTCTGCAGCAGCTCGAGCTGTTTCTGGTAGCTGTAGTCGAGGGTCTGCCGCGGGTCCTCGGCACGGTCGAGCGCCGTGTTGGCCTTGGACCGGAAGATCAGGCCCATCCGCTTCATGATGCTCATTGAGGTGTGCCGCCCCTCGTCGGGTGTCTGGGCTTCCAGCCTACGGGGGTGCGACACCCCTGGGTAGGCTGGCTATTCCGCCCCCGTTCCCCGCACAGTGAGGCCCCGATCTCCCCGTGTTCCGACGCCGCTCTGAGCCCGCTGCCAGCACCGAGTCGTCGGAGGAGACGCTGCGCAGGCTGGAGGCCGAGGGCAAGGGTCGCCCGACCCCTAGTCGCCGCGACGCCGAGGCTGCTCGCAAGGCCCGGCTCAAGCCACCCCGGGACCGCAAGGAGCTGGCAAGGCGTGAACGCCAGCGGCGGACCGAGCATCGTGCCAAGGTGCGCGCATCGATAGCCGCCGGAGACACCGTGCACCTGCCCGCCCGCGACCAAGGGCCAGTACGGCACTTCGCGCGCGACTACGTGGACGCACGCCGCAACGTCGCGGAGTACCTGCTGCCGCTGCTGCTGGTGATCTTGGCGCTGAGCTTCTTCCCCCGCCTGCTGGGCGTGCAGGCGCTGGTGTGGGCCGCAACGATCGCACTGACCGCGGCGGACACCATCTGGCTGGCCTACCGCTTCCGCCGCGAGCTGCGCCGGCGCTTTGAGCCGAGCCAGGCTAAGGGCGCGATCGGCTACGCGCTGCTGCGCAGCAGCCAGATCCGCAGGCTCCGGCTGCCCAAGCCGCAGGTGTCGTACGGGGCGATGCTGCCCGAGCGCTACTGACCAGCCGCGGGTAGCCCTCCCCGCGTGCGTGGCTGCGGACCGCCCCGTACGTTGCGGGCATGGAGTTTCGGAACCTCGGCGCCAGCGGCCTCAAGGTCAGCGCCATCTCGTACGGCAACTGGCTCACCCACGGATCACAGGTCGAGGAGGAGGCCGCGCTTGCCTGCGTGCGGCAGGCGCTCGACGAGGGGATCACGACCTTCGACACCGCCGACGTCTACGCCAACACCCGGGCCGAGACGGTGCTCGGCAAGGCGCTGCAGGGCGAGCGGCGGGAGTCGGTGGAGATCTTCACCAAGGTCTACTGGCCGACCGGGCCCGGCGGACCCAACGACACCGGCCTGTCCCGCAAGCACGTCCAGGAGTCGATCAACGGCTCGCTGGAGCGCCTCGGCACCGACCACGTCGACCTCTACCAGGCGCATCGCTTCGACTACGAGACGCCGCTGGAGGAGACGATGGTGGCCTTCGCCGACATCGTGCACGCGGGCAAGGCGCACTACATCGGGGTGTCGGAGTGGACCGCGGAAGAGATCCGGGCCGGGCACGCGCTGGCCCGTGAGCTGCGGATCCCGTTCGTCTCCAACCAGCCGCAGTACAACATGCTGTGGCGTGTCATCGAGACCGAGGTCGTGCCGACCTCGCAGGAGCTGGGGCTGTCTCAGATCGTCTGGTCCCCGATCGCGCAGGGCGTGCTGACGGGCAAGTACAAGCCCGGCGAGGGGCTGCCCGAGGGGTCCCGGGCCACCGATGAGAAGGGTGGCGCGGACATGATCTCGCGCTACCTACGCGACGAGGTGCTCGAACGGGTGCAGCGGCTGCAGCCGATCGCCGACGAGGCCGGGCTGAGCCTGGCGCAGCTGGCCGTGGCCTGGGTGCTGGCCAACGACAACGTGGCGTCGGCGATCATCGGTGCCTCGCGACCCGAGCAGGTCACCGAGAACGTGAAGGCCGCCGACGTCGCGCTCGATGCGGACGTGTTGGCGAAGATCGACGACGTGCTCGGCGACGACATCGTCGAGCGTGACCCGGCGCAGACCAAGTCACCGGGCAAACGCCCGGGCAGCTGATCAGCCGCCGCCGGCTGCCGCCACGCGACGACCCGGCGTACTGTCGAGGTGTGAAGCCGCCCAGGCTTCCAGCTGGGAGTGGACCATGGCCGACAAGTCGCCTCGACAACACCTGACCAAGAAGGCGGGCAAGTCCCTCAAGGAGAAGCGCGCCGAGAAGCACGCCAAGACCGACGCGAAGAGCAAGCCCGAGATCGTGCCGCCCGGCAAGAAGCGCTGAGCGCGAACGCGGAGCCGCCCCGGCTAACGACGACCCGTACGGGGCGACACCGCCGCGGCCGGTTGACCACGACGGGTTGTCCGGAGTCTCGGTCCTCAGCCCGGCAGCCGACCGGTCACATGCGGCACACCTCAGAACGGAACGTGCACCCCGCGGGTGGCGACAACACCGCCCCGACCCGACAGGGCGCGGCAGAAGTCGATCGCGTCGACGACCGCGGGCTCACCGGTGCCTGGCCAAGATCCGCCCGCGGGCCCAGTGAGCTCGAGTGCTGCTGGAGTGGTCTGTCGCTCAGCCCACTCCTGGACCACGTCGGCGACCAGGACGCCGTCATGGTCGGGGGTCAGCTCCATCACCGTGCCGGTTGCGCGAGCGATGTCCGCGCGATGCATCCATGGATCGCGGGTCAAAATGACGTCGACCAGGTAACCGAAGGTCCACGCCTCAGTCGTGTCGCCTACGGGCTGTCGGTCTGGCATCTCGCGCCGCCGAACGAACCCGGGAGTGCGGCGGCGGCTACGCGCCGCTTTGGGGCCGACACGCGCGAACCTGGCGGTCACCTGGTCAGGAGTCAGGTCAGCCCGCTCCTCCACTTGCACGGCCGTTAGCGCGTCGATCGGGACGCCTCCCCGACGCTTGGCCGCACTCATCTGGTGCAGCATCTGACGCAGTGACGCCGCCATCTCGGCCATACCCAGGCAGTGGCCGGCGACGGCCCTGACGTCCCAGCCGTCACAGTCAGTCGGCCGGCGCCAACCCTCGGGAGCGAGCTGTTGAAGCATTGCGAGAAAGCGCTGGTACTCGGTCTCGGCGAGATGCATCGCGGTTGCTCGGTCGAGCGCGGGTCGACGCGCTGCCATGGGCTGGTGCTCGTTCGCGGTCATGGGGATCTCCTGGGTTCGCGCCGAGCGAGCCCTACCTCGTCGGCGTACATGTTGATGGCGCGCGGCAACAGATCTCGCCACCGGGAACCGCCGGGATCATTGGCGATCTGCTGGTTGACGAGCCCGCCGATCAGGGCGGTTACGAGGTCGACGCCAGCCGGGTCGTCGACGCCCAGACTCCGCAACCGGGATTGGAACTGGTCGAGCACCTGGACAGCCGGTCCGTAGGCACTCGCGCTCGGCTCGAACCCGGGGACGACACGTTGACTCATCAGCTGATGGCGGGGCGCGTGTGCCGTCGCGAAGTCGAAGAACGTCTCAGCGAGGACGCGCAGTGCCTGGCGGGGGTTTGGGGGAAGGTCCGTGGCGACGTCATCCACGATCGCGGCGTACTGAGTCCATGCCTGCTCGAACATGGCGTCATAGATGGCGTTCTTGGAGTCGAAGTGGCTGTACAACGACGGTGGCTTCATACCGATTCGGACGGCGACCTCCCGCAGCGTGAGGCCGGCGATGCCGTGCTCTTCGGCAACATCCCAGGCGACGCTGAGGATCTCGGCATGGATCGCCTCACGTCGTTCGGCTTGCCTATCTCGATTAGGCGTTCCTACCATGACCAGGAGCGTCCTCCCTGGCATGGCCCCTGTCAAGCTCTAGTGAGGAATGGCTGTGGCCGGGGGGCACCCAGCCGGCAGCGGGTGGCCGGGCCCGCCCGGTCGGCAGCGGGTGGCCGGGCCCGCCCGGTCGGCAGGCAGGCCTCTACGGTGGTCGCCTTGGCGAGTCGTCCGGACCGAGCAGCGGTCGAGGCGTCATCGCGGGGTCGGACGCACAGACATCACAGAGGGGCAGGCGCATGGACCAGCGCAGGTTGGGTCGCACCGGTCGGTCGGTGTCGGTGGTCGGGCTCGGCACGTGGCAGCTCGGTGCGGACTGGGGCGAGGTCTCCGAGGGCGACGCACTCGCCGTGCTCGATGCGGCGGCGCAGGAGGGTGTGACCTTCTTCGACACCGCCGACGTGTACGGCGACGGCCGCAGCGAGCGACTCATCGCAACGTTCTTGCGCGAGCGCGCCGCCGGCTCAGACTCGGAGATCACCGTGGCCACCAAGATGGGCCGCCGGGTGGACCAAGTGCCGCAGAACTACGTGCTGGACAACTTCCGGGCCTGGACCGACCGGTCCCGCCGCAACCTGGGGGTCGACACGCTCGACTTGGTGCAACTGCACTGCCCGCCGACCTCGGTCTACTCCGATGACGCGGTCTACGACGCGCTCGACACCCTCGTCGAGGAAGGCGCGATCGCGAGCTATGGCGTGAGCGTCGAGAAGGTGGAGGAAGCCCTCGCGGCGATCGCCCGTCCGCACGTCGCGACGGTCCAGATCATCGTGAACGCCTTTCGGCTGAAGCCGCTCGACGACGTCTTCCCGGCCGCGGCCAAGGCCGGTGTCGGGCTCATCGTGCGGGTCCCGCTGGCCTCGGGGCTGCTCTCCGGTAAGTACGACGCCAGCACGACGTTCGCTGATGACGACCACCGCAGCTACAACCGCGACGGCAGCGCCTTCGACGTCGGTGAGACCTTCTCCGGGGTGGACTACACCACCGGCGTCAGCGCCGCCGCTGAGTTCGGCGCACTCGTCTCCGAGCAGGCACCGGCCGGCACCACCTCGGCCCAGGCGGCGATCGCCTGGGTGTGGCAGCATCCGGAGGTCGCGAGCGTCATCCCCGGGGCACGCAACGTCGACCAGGTCCGCTCGAACGCCGCGGCTGGACGGGTCGCGCCACTGGGCGACGCCTTCGACCAGGGCGTGCGGAGGATCTACGACGCTCACCTGCGCGAAGCCATCCACCCCCGCTGGTAACTGCGGTCGGCCCCCGGCCGGCCTCGGTCCGAACGTGGATCGCCGCCGCTTTGAACCCGTACTCTGCTGCCTGACGGCACGGGTCGCTAGCTGGTCGAGGCGACGTAGACCGTGTTGGCCGACTCCCCGCCGGTGAGGTGGTTGGGGAAGGCGACCACGTACGCCGTCGACCGGACGAAGACCGCTGCCAGCACGGCGCCGAAGTCGGCGTCCGGGGGGGCGTCCGACCACAGCGCGAACACGCCACCGGGGTGCAGATGCTTCGTGAGCCGACGCAGCCCCGCAGCGGTGTAGAACGCAGCATGGCTCGGGTGCAGGACGTGCCGTGGCGTGTGGTCGACGTCCAGGCAGATGAGGTGGAACCGCCGACCCGGCAGCCCGGGCGCGAAACCGACAGCTGCCTGCGCCAAGGCGAAGAAGTCGTCGTTGACCAGCCGGGTGCGCGGGTCCGCCGTCAGGCCGGCAGCGGCTGGCAGCAGCCCGTGCTCGTGCCACCCGATCACCGCGGCGAGCGCCTCCACCACGACCAGCGAACGGACGCGCCGGTCGGCCAGCACGGCTTGTGCGGTGTAGCCGAGTCCGAGTCCCCCGACGACGACGTCGAGGTCGGTGCCGGAGACCTCGGCCAGGCCGAGGCGTGCGAGCTCGATCTCGGCGATGGTGAACAGGCTGGACATCAGGAACTCGTCGCCGAGCTTGACCTCGTACACGTCAACCTGGAGCGACGGCTCCAGTCTCCGTCGCAGACAGAGGGGACCCATCTTGGTCTGGCTCCAGTGGAGCTCCTCGAAGCGCGCGCTCACGGGCTCGTGCCTCCGTCGGCAGCTGGGCAGCGCAGTCTCGCGCCCGGGCCCGGTCACGGTAACGCGCGGCAGCACCCCCGGACGGTCCCGGCGCCGTACGGGGCTGTGCCAGCCCTACGGTGGACGGGTGGTCGCCTCGTACGCGCGCGAGCAGGTGCTGAGCTTCCGGGTTCGTGCCCAGCAGCTGGACCGCACGTCCGGCACGCTCACCGATACCGCGGTGCTCGATGTGGGGGTGCAAGACACCGGACCGGACGGCGCGATGTGGGCGCTGGCCCAACGTGGCATCGACGTCTCTGAGCTGGCGGGCTCGGAGCTGGTGCGGGTCTGGACCCTGCGCGGCGCGCCGCATCTCTACCGCCGGCGAGACCTCCCCTTTGTCGCCACGGCGGTGGCGCCCTTCTCCGAGTCGGATGCGAGCAAGCGGATCTTCGACGCGGCCAAGCCGCTGCGCTCAGCAGGGATCGACACGGTCGCGGCACTCGACGCCGTCGCCACCGCGATGAGGTCCATCGTGACCCGACCGATGGTCAAGGGCGAGGTCTCCCGCCAGGTCACCGCCGTGATGGACCCGCCGTACCTGCGGCACTGCCGCCCCTGCGACACCACCCACCTGTACGAGATGCCGTTCCGGCTGGCGGCGCTGCGGGCGGGGCTGGAGCTGGAGGCCAATACCTCGCCGCCGGTGCTGCGGCCGATCCCCGGCTTCGTGCGTGCACCCACGACGCCGGCCCGATTCGACGTCGTCCGCGCCTACCTCCGGGTGCTCGGACCTGCGACGCCCAGACACGTTGCGGACTACCTCGAAGCGCCGGTTGCGGACGTACGCGCCCGGTGGCCGGCCGACGTCGTCGAGGTATCGGTCGAGGGTGAGCGGCGCTGGCTGCTGGCAGCCGACGAGGCCGAGCTCGCCGCCGGACCAGCGCCGCTGACCAGGTTGCTGGGGCCGTTCGACCTGTTCCTGCAGGCCAGGGACCGGCGACTGCTGGTCGACGATGCGGTGCGTGCCAAGTCGCTGTGGCCGGCACTGGGGCGGCCGGGGGCGGTCCTGGTCGACGGTGAGATCGCCGGGACATGGCGACCGCGCAAGGCGGGTGCACAGTTGACCGTCCAGGTGCAGCCGTGGGCCGCGCTTTCGCCTCATCTCGAGGCCACAATCCGCGATGAGGCTGAGCGGCTGGCCCAGCGCCGCCGGGTGGTGCTCGCGGGGGTCACGCTCGCCGACTGACCCGCCTGGCGGCGGTGGCGTGCTGACGCGCCGCCTGCCGGCGCGTGCTGACGCCCCGCCTGCCGGCGGGGTCCCCCCGGTGCGCCGGCTCAGGCGACGTGCAGGCTCATCGGGCCGTACACCTCGCGGGTGCCCTCGAGCAGCACCACCTGGTCGATACCGGCCTCGAGCAGGTCAGGAAACTCCTCTCCCAACCACGTCTCGGCGTCGGCCTGTGCGGGGAAGACCGCGGCGGCCCCCTCCGGTGGCTCGACAGTCTCACCGGTACGCGTCTCGAAGCGCCAGGTCCATGCCATGAGCGCAGCCTACGGACAACCGGCGCGACGGCTCAGCGGATGGAGGTCTCGACGAACGGTGGCTTGATCACGGTGAACGCCTCCTGGCGCCCGCGCATCTCGACCACCACGACGTCGCCGTCGACGACCGACCGGTCGAGCAGGGCCAGGCCGATGCCGCTGCGCAGGGTCGGCGAGAACGTCCCCGACGTCACGGTGCCGAGAGCACCGTCACCCTCATCGGAGCCGGTGACCTGCATGCCGGGTCGCGGGATGCCCCGCCCGAGCGCCTTCAGCCCGCGCAGCAGCGGCCCCGCCTTGGCGGCGCGCTCGGCGACCAGCACCTCGCGGCCCCAGAAGGCCGGCTTGTCCCAGCCGACCGCCCACACCACACGGGCCTTCACGGGGCTGATGTCGAGGCTCAGCTCGTGACCGTGCAGGGGGTAGCCCATCTCCGTGCGCAGGGTGTCGCGGGCCCCCAGCCCGCAGGGACGGATGCCGTACGGTGCGCCGAGCTCCAACAATTGGTCCCACACGCGAGGGGCTCCCTCGCTCGGCAGCACGAGCTCGTAGCCGCGCTCGCCGGTGTAGCCGGTGCGGCACACCACCACCCGCACGTCGCCGACCGCCCCCGACTCAAACGACATGTACGGGTGGGCCACCGGCAGCCCCAGCGCGGCGAGCACCTCGTCGCAGCGCGGGCCCTGCACCGCGAGGATGGCCTCCTGCTCGTGCAGGTCCACGACCTCGATGCCGTCGGGTGCCGCGGCGCGCAGCCGCCGGGCGACCTCGGCGGCGTTGGCCGCGTTGGGCACGAGCAGCAGGTCGTCGTCGCTGACGAGGTAGGCGATCAGGTCGTCGACCACCCCGCCGGTCGCCTCATCGCAGGCCAGCGTGTACTGCGCCTGTCCGGGCCCGATCCGGTCCAGGGAGTTGGTGAGGCAGGAGTCGACGTGCGCCCGGGCGCCGCGGCCGCGGACCCGAAGCGTGCCGAGGTGGCTGACGTCGAACACGCCGACCGCCTCGCGGACCGCCGAGTGCTCCTTGAGCACCCCACCGCCGGCGTACTCCAACGGCATCTCCCAGCCACCGAACGGGGCGGTCTTGGCACCGAGCGCGACGTGCCGGTCGTGCAGGGGTGAGCGGCGCAGCTGCGAATCGCCGGGCGAAGCGCCGTCCGACAGATCGCCCATGCCGGGAACCTATCGCTCGCCACGCAGTCGGCGCACGCAGCCGAGGACTCACCCAGAGCCACTCGCTAACCTCAGCGGCACAGTGCCACCACCACTCACCGGTCCACCGTCGGAGGTCCGCCCCGTGCCCACGCTCAGCGCCCGTTCCACCAAGGCCAGCACCGTCCGTACCGATGCCGTCGTGATCGGAGTGGTCCAGACGGGAAAGGGCCTGGTGGCCGTCGACGAAGCCACCGACGTGGCCAAAGCCTTCGGGCGCGGCTTCGTACCCATGCTGAGCAGCCTCGGGTTCGAGGGCAAGCCCGGCCAGGTCGCCAAGCTTCCCTCGGCGCACGTGGTCGACACGGCGCTGGTCGTGGCGGTCGGGCTGGGGGACGCCGACTCGCTCGACTCCGAACGGTTGCGCCGCGCCGCGGCCGCCGGGGTCCAGGCGGTCTCGAACGCCGTCTCGGTCGCACTGGCACTACCGGTTGAAGGAGCCGCTGACGTGCAGGCGGTCGGTGAGGGGGCGCTGTTGGGGCTGTACAGCTACGACGCCTACCGCACGGCTGAGTCCAACGGCCGCCCGAGCGACGTCGTGGTGCTCTGCGACCGGGCCAGGAGCCGCGACGTCAAGCAGGCGGTGGACACCGCCCAGATCGTGTGTCGAGCCGTCAACATGGCCCGGGACTGGGTCAACACCCCACCCAACGACCTGACTCCGGCGGTCTTTGCCGACCAGATCGCGGCGCACAAGAGCGACGCCAAGGTGAAGGTGACGATCCTCGACGACAAGGAGCTCGCCAAGCAGGGTTGCGGCGGCATCCTCGGCGTCGGCCAGGGCTCGGTGCACCCGCCGCGACTGGCGCAGCTCACCTGGTCGCCACGACGCCCGGCCGCGCGCATCGCGCTCGTCGGCAAGGGCATCACGTTCGACTCCGGCGGGCTGTCTCTCAAGCCGGGCACGTCGATGATGACGATGAAGTGCGACATGAGCGGCGCGGCGGCGGTCGTCGCCGCGACGTACGCGATCGCCGAGCTCGGCCTGCCGGTGGCGGTGACCGCCTACGCCCCGTTGGCAGAGAACATGCCGAGCGGCACCGCGGCCCGGCCGGGTGACGTGCTGACCATGCGCAACGGCAAGACCGTCGAGGTGCTCAACACCGACGCCGAGGGCCGCCTGGTCCTGGGTGATGCGCTCGACATGGCAGTCGAGGACGAGCCGGACCTGGTGGTCGACGTGGCGACGCTGACCGGCGCGTGCATGGTGGCCCTCGGGACCCGCGTCGGCGGAGTGCTGTCCAACGACGAGGCGCTGCTGCACCTCATCCCCGCGGCGGCCGGGCGTGCCGGTGAGGCGATGTGGCCGCTGCCCATCCCCGAGGACATCGGCGCCAAGGTGACCTCGTCGGTCATGGCCGACCTGCGCCAGCACAACCCCGAGCCGTACGGCGGAACGCTGTTCGCCGCCGCTTTCCTGCGAGCGTTCGTCAAGGACGCGCGGTGGGTGCACCTGGACGTCGCCGGCCCGGCGTACAACGACGGCGACGCGCACGGGTACACCCCCAAGGGCGGCACGGGTGCGGCGGTCCGCACGCTGGTGCGGCTGGCTCAGGAGGCCGCAACCGGCGACCTGCTCGAGGACGTCTGACCGGGGTCACGCGCCGGCGTCCTTCTGGCGCCGGTTCCACTCGCGCATCCGCTGCGGATAACCGACCACGGCGGCGTCGTACGTCGGCACCCCCAGCTTGTTGGCCCAGTTGTGCGCCCACTGCGCCGAGGGCACTCGTCTGCGCGTCCACTCGCCGTCGACGGCGACCAGCAGGATCGTGACCTCCGTGACGGCGGTGCGCGGCTCCAGGAACCCCTCGACACCGGTGCGGGTCGCGACGAAGTCCTCCAGGTGCTTGCGGTCCACCGAAGCCGACTCGCGATCCATCGTGGTGGGGCCATCCGCGCCGCCGCGCCGTCGTCGCCGGAACCGCATCGCCACGTCCTCTCGTCACCGCGGGCGTGCCGGGCTGGTTGCCCACAGCCGCACCAACCTCGACCAGTGTGGCACCCGCAGCGCCGCGTTCCGCGGCGATCGCGGAGCCTCGTTCGTGCGTCGGCTCGGGCAGTGACAAGATGCAGTCGCGGCCGTCAGCGCATGCCCGGTGTCGGCCTGGGTCGAGGATGAACGCGCGGGAAGGACAGCGGTGAGCGACGACAACTACGACGTGGTGGTTCTCGGCGGCGGCAGCGGCGGTTACGCCTGCGCCCTACGAGCCCAACAGCTCGGCCTCAAGGTGGTCGTCGTCGAGAAGGACAAGCTCGGTGGCACCTGTCTGCACTGGGGCTGCATACCGACCAAGGCGCTGCTGCACGCCGGTGAAGTCGCCGACCATGTGCGTGACGGCGGTGCGGTCGGGGTCAAGGCGTCCCTCGAGGGCATCGACATGTCGGCGGTCAACAGCTACAAGGACGGGGTCGTGTCCCGTCTGTTCAAGGGGCTGCAGGGCCTTTTCTCCGCCGCCAAGATCGAGATCGTCGAGGGTGAGGGCAGGCTCGTCGCCGCCGACACTGTCGAGGTCGGCGGGCGCCGCCTCACCGGCAAGAACATCGTGCTGGCCACCGGCTCGTACGCCCGCACCCTGCCCGGCCTCGAGCTCGGCGGGCGGGTGATGACCAGTCAGCAGGCGATCAGCCTGACCGACGTCCCGGGACGAGCGGTCATCATCGGGGGCTCGGTGATCGGCGTGGAGTTCGCCTCGGTGTGGCGCTCCTTCGGCGCCGAGGTGACCATCGTCGAGGCACTCCCCCGGCTCGTACCGGCCGAGGAGGAGGTGCTGTCGAAGAATCTGGAGCGCGCCTTCCGTAAGCGCAAGATCACCTTCAAGACCGGGACCAAGTTCGAGTCCGTCGAGCAGAGCGACTCAGGAGTCACGGTCACCCTGGAGGGTGGCGACACCCTGGAGGCCGACGTGCTGCTGGTGGCGATCGGTCGCGGCCCGCAGTCCGAGGGCATGGGCTTCGAGGAGCAGGGAGTCACCCTCGACCGCGGCTGGGTGCCGACCGACGAGCGGCTGCGCACCAACGTCGACGGAATCTTCGCCGTCGGGGACCTGGTGCCAGGGCTGCAGCTTGCCCACCGAGGCTTCGCGCACGGCATCTTCGTCGCCGAGGAGATCGCGGGGCTGGAGCCGATGCCGATCGTCGACTCCGGCATCCCGCGCGTCACGTACTGCAACCCCGAGCTCGCCTCGGTCGGGCTGACCGAGGCAGAGGCCAAGGAGCGCTACGACTCGGTGGAGACCTACGAGTACAACCTCGGCGGCAACGGCAAGAGCCAGATCCTCCAGACCGGCGGACTTGTCAAGCTCGTCCGGGAGAAGGACGGTCCCATCGTCGGAGTGCACATGATCGGCGACCGGATGGGTGAACAGATCGGTGAGGCCTCGCTCACCGTCAACTGGGAGGCCTTCCCCGACGACGTCGCCGCGCTGTTGCACGCACACCCGACCCAGGGCGAGTCGCTCGGGGAGGCCTCGCTGGCGCTGGCGGGCAAACCGTTGCACTCCCACGCCTGAGCGCTAGGTTCACTAGGGCTGCACCGACGCAGTACGTCCACTCGGCTGATCCTCGACAGACAAGGGCACATTATGGCGACCCCGGTCACGCTTCCGGCGCTCGGCGAGAGCGTCACCGAAGGCACCGTCACCCGCTGGCTCAAGCAGCCGGGCGACACCGTCGAGGTCGACGAGCCGTTGCTCGAGGTGTCCACCGACAAGGTCGACACCGAGATCCCGTCCCCGGTCGCCGGCACGCTGCTGGAGATCAAGGTGGCGGAGGA
>Ga0183260_10001423_pt1 | contig 19963 bp, 22 predicted proteins | sample AntDrymUQ4972206_2_FD_129768 | JGI IMG/M metagenome (GOLD analysis project Ga0183260, IMG submission 129768) | Polar desert sand microbial communities from Dry Valleys, Antarctica - metaG UQ497 (22.06) (version 2) (version 2) | ecosystem: Environmental > Terrestrial > Soil > Desert | place...
ATAAAAAGCACCAATTATTTTTAACTTAGACCGGAATGCAAATCAACACATGTTTTTTGCGTCCTTTTCCTCTCAGTTGTGGGAATCATTTAACTTGCCCAAAAACTGAAACACGGCCGAATAATCTTTTTCTCCTAAATCATTACAATTATTGGCGGCCCGAAATAACTGTTGTGATAATCTGGTAATGGGCAAAGATATCTGTAACGATTGAGCGGTCTCCATAACCAAATCCAAATCTTTGAGCATGTGTTTCAAAAAAAATGAGGGGGAAAAATCGTTTTTCAGGATTTTTGGACCTTTGCTTTCGCTAATCCCTGTCTTAAGCTTGGTCAGGTTGAATATCCTCAAATATGTCTCTGGATCTATGCCAGAGTGTTTTGCAAAAATAATTCCCTCTGAAAATGCCAAAGAGATGATGGCTATGTTAAGGTTCAATGCCAATTTTATGGAATTGGATACTCCATTGTCCTCACCAAAATAGAATATGTGCTTTGAAACTTTGTTAAAAATGCTGTGCATTTTTTCAAATGATTTTTTATCTCCGCATACCATTGATATTAATTCCCCATTTTTTGCGTCGGAGGGACCACCCATTACCGGGGCACTTAGAAATGACGTGCCTTTTTTTTCCTTTAGCAATTTTGAGCAGTAGAACGATTGGTCTGGCCTAATTGTTGTACAATCTGCGATAATCAATTCACTGTTGTTACTCTCAACTATTCCTTGTTTGTTGAAAAGAACATCATTTAGTGATTTAAAGTTAGTGACGCATGTGACAATATAATCACTTTCATTAGCCAGGGAACATGGGTTGTCAAAAGACTTTGCCCCCATTTTTTCAAAATATCTTAGTTTCGTTTTATCCCTGTTGTATATATTGATTTTTGTCCCCTGATCGATTAACCGTTGTGTGATGCCCGCGCCAAGCATGCCAATTCCTATGATGCCAACTGTTTCATTGTAATCTGAGGCCATAATTTTTTACTTTCAAAAACATTTTTAAAGTTATAGTTTATTGATAAAAAAAGAAAAGAGGAAGAATAAATAGAAAACAAAATAGAACTACAAACTGATAATGACATATACGCTTTTGATGGGAAATAATTTTATTTCAAATAGCCCCAAGAAAATAAAATTTTATGACAAAATACTTTTTGTCTTGAACCAAAAAGGCCCTGATGCTGATGATGCTCCTTTAATTTCAGCAAAAATTACCAATAACGACAATAAAACAATAGTTGAAGTAAACGACAACAACTGTGGTTATTGCGATGCTAAATTAATAAAAAAAAGAGACAGCAAAGAACATGTTCTGATAACCGATGAGAACGGTGAGATCATGTTTGAATCCAGAATTTTGGATAAAAACACTATACTTGTAAGTGGGGTGTTCAATATAGATAAAAACCAGAAACTGGTAGTTACACAAAATTATATAACACTACCATCAGGAAAATGGATTATGCATGACCGAATCAATTCAAACAATAAGGACATTGTGATTAGTGATGATGGGATTAGGGTATCTGACTAACACATGTGAACTCTAAAAAATATTTTTTCCCAAATAGTTTAAATCCTTTTTTCCTTTTCGGCAACCCATGTTCCGGATTTTTTAGCAAACACTACAGTACCAATAAATTTGCCGCCCCTGTATACTTTTCCGTATTCCTTGCTCATCCCAAACAGGGACTCCAAAATATTGCCCTTTTTATGATATCCTGATTCAATGACCTTGATGTTCAATTTTGAGCTTACTTTTCTAATTGCGTTTCTAGCAACAGGCCAATCGCCTTCCCATCCAATAAGGTTAAAATTTCCGAAGTTTAATGTATTTAGAGAACTCTCTGATATGGATATTTTAAGTGGTTTTTTATTTTTGGCAGTAAACCCATTTATCCAATTGATTGCTGCTTCACCCTTGCCTTTTTCTATGGCGAAATTGTTAGAACTAGCCACTCATATTCACACACAATACAGCATTCCATCAAAAATATATAATATTTTATTTCCGAAAAGACATGCATTGACCGTTCTGGTGTCACCATACAAAAACAGCATCCTCACATAATTTAACTGACAACTCAAGGTTGTTAGTTTTAACCATACAAAACAAGGTTATTTGCAATGCCTTTTTTTGTTGATTGACTTGCCTTACACATCCTGTGTGCATTCACATCCAAAGAATTTTTGGAAACTGCGATGCATTACTTGCTGTGGTGTCAGTTACCGTTTTGACTGCCCTCTACTCTGTGACAAAAGTGTGTTATGCCGGTGATGGTGACAGTGATATCAAACAGCATAACCTGACTATTTCGTTTGTCGCACCCATTACGTCTCCTGAAACCCCACCGATATTTTTTTTTGATATGTATGTTATTAAAAAACAACAAAGCATTCCGATGATAAATGTCTGTAATACTGGTTGAATCAATTGCCCTATCAGCATTATTAAGGCAAGTGTTATGATTGTGGAAATGATCATTTTCCATCTTGATTTCATGTTTTTTGTAAAAGGGGAGCTATAGCCTTCCCATGCAGATTCCGAAAGAAAGGCTTGTGCCACCATGGCGTATTTTGCAATGATTTCAGAGATTAAAATCGAGGCAATCAATTTTTCTATTCCGGTAAATGATGAGATTGTTACTGTCATTCCTATAAAATACGATATGATTGCCACTGTCCCCGCAGCGCCCACCATGGGGTCGTGAATTACCCTGTATTTTTTTTCCTTGTTGCCCTTTACCATTAACCCATCCGAAAAATCTGCAAGGGCGTCTGTGTGATGTATACCTGTGATAATTACCAGAAAACAAGTAATTAAAAAACCTGATACCAAACCGCTAAAAAAATGAAATGATGTGATTACTACCGGTATGCTCAATATTCCAATAACTAAGCCTACTATGGGGAACAGATGCATGTTTTTGGATATATTCTCCAAATTGGCATTGCTTGAAAATTTATGTACCGGCATTATTGTTAAAAATGAAATTATTTCTATTAGGGACCTAATAACCAAAAAACATCGACCACCAATTAACACTATTCAATAAGATAATAACTGGAGACAGGAAACTAGCTATGAATATTAGGGTGGCAATCTTTGTTATCTTCAATGAGGTTTTACATTTTTCTATAGTTATGTTTTCTGTGGCGTCTCCGAGTTTATAATAATTTATCTTTTCCAGTTGGATGTTTAGGGCCCCGGCAACTATCGACATCGGTATCCCCGCATTCAAACTCTCTGTATTTCTTCCATCTCTTTTGCAGATTGAGATGGATTTTTTCCAATCTAGCTTTAGGATCAGGGAAGATGTGACTAAAAAAAATATTGATAACCTTGCAGGTAATAGATTCATTATTGTATCCATTTTTGCAGACATCCACCCTATATCCCTATAGTAGGTGTCTTTGTAGGCTATCATTGAATCGAGGGTGTTTACAGTCCTGAACATGATTGCCCCAGGAATGTTTAAAATTCCATAATAAAACAAAGGAGATGAAATACCATCCACAAAACTTTCAGCAACGCATTCTACGCAGGCAGACAGTATTTTTTCTTCGGACAGTGTTTTTGTGTCCCTGCTAACAATTTTTGATAAATTAAAGCGTGCACTCTCAATGTCCTTATTCTCAATGTCCTTTAAAATGTCACTGATGTGCTTGTCCATCGATTTTATTGAGAACGTTAATTTTAGTAAAACAGAGGACAATAGAATAAATGCTATTATTCCCAATAAATGCAATGATGATACTAATATCAGGTAAGATAACATTCCTGTTACAGATGTTAAGGATATTGCTAAAATGGACCCATAAATTCTTTCTTGTAGCCCCCCAGTGGGTGTTTTTTTATTTCCTTTTTTTTTTATTTGGTTTGTAAAAAAACTTATGGTTTTTCCTATCCAAACAACTGGATGAATACGGTTTGGTGGTTCTCCAATTATATAGTCAAAAGAGACTGAAAAACAAATTATCAGGATGATTATCTCTTGAAATAGGTCTGTCATTTGCTATTCTGTTTCATTTTAAAATATACCTTAAAATGTATTCGATATTTATTGTAGATTCTATTAATTTGGAAACTTTGTCTATTTCTGTATTTATTACCTCTGGTTTTTTGGTGTGATTTGTACCATTTGTTTTTTTGTGACCATCCAGTGTGTCTTCTTCGGGAATGTTGTGATTTAATTTGGGAATGACTCCTAAAATCGGCTTTTTGGTTTTTGATTCGATTCTTTTTATTGCCGGTGCTAAAATTTGTTTATCTCCGCGAAACTTGTTGATTAGGATTCCTTTTATCAACTCTCTATGTTTTGGTTTCAGCAATAAAAGTGTCCCTAGAATGCTAGCAAAGCATCCTCCCCTCTCAATATCCGCAACCAGAATAACGGGTGCCTTTACTTTTTTAGCTAAAAGCATGTTCGCTATGTCATATTTCATAATGTTGATTTCAGCTGGTGAGCCAGCACCTTCTAATAGAATTATGTCATTTTCTTTTTTTAGACTTTTGAATGCATCCAAGGCCAGCTTAAATCCTTTTTCGAGAACAAAATTTGTGTAGTACTCTCTGGATGTCATTTTCGAAAAAAATTCCCCACACAGATAAACCTCGCTTTCATAGTTGCCTATTGGTTTCAACAAAATGGGATTCATCCTTACGTCTGGTCTTGCTCTGGCTCCTAATGCCTGTATTGCCTGAGCCTGTGCTATTATTTTATCTGAGTTGCCAATTTTGAATATATATGATGACATGTTTTGGGATTTAAATGGTGCAACCTTGTAGCCTTTGTTGGATAGAATCCTGCATAGGGCTGTAACCATTAGGCTTTTACCGGCACCTGACGACGTTCCTTGAATCATCAGTATCTTTGGTTTCATAATGCTTTCTCCAGGGCCCTAAACAGTTCTTTGTTTTCTCTGGGTGTTTTTATCGCTACTCTTATAAATTTGTCATTCATTCCGGTAAAGGTTTTGCAGTCTCTCACAAGCAAATTGTTTTTGCTTAATAGTGTGTTTGTTAATTCTGTTGAGGATTTGTTTCCCAAAATTTCAATTAAATAGAAGTTGACGTCAGTGGCAACCGGTTTTATTTTGTTGTTTTTTTTTAGCACGCTAAAAATTTTTTTCCTTTCAGTTTCGATAATTTTTTTTGCAGACTTTAGATATCTCTTGTCTCTCAATGCCACCCTGGCGGCAATTTGTGCCAATCCGTTTACATTCCAGGAAATTATTTTACTACTCATCTTTTCGATTGTTTTTTTATTTGATATTGCGTATCCTACCCTAAGCCCCGCCAAGCCGCATGTTTTGGTCATGGATCTTAGGATTACTAAATTGTCGTATTCTTTGATTAAGTTAACAAAATGGTTGTACCTTTTTTCATCCTTGCTATTTACAAATTCAACAAAGGACTCATCCAACAATATTGTAATTTTACCGTTAATTTTTTCTAGTATTTCGCTTATTTGCTTTATTGAATCCTTTCCTGTTGGGTTATTTGGGTTGCATAGGAAAACCGTGGTTATTTCGTTGTTGGGGTTGTTGCCATTTTTTACTATAAATTCTGAATCTATTTGAAAATCGTTTTTTACCTGTGAATATATGATTTTGGCGTTGTTTCTTTTTGATGCGAGCTCATACTCACAAAAGGTTGGAGAGGGGATCATAACTTTTTTTCTTACAAAAGCGGAAGAGAAATAGTGAATCAGTTCAGTTGCGCCATTACCTGTTATTATGTTGTCTATTTCGTCAATATTGCAATCCAAATACTTTAGAATGTCTTTTTTTAAATCAATGCAGTTTGGATCTGGGTAAATGTATGATAGGTTAATGTTTTTGATTAAGGACTTTACAACGTTTTTTGAAATGCCTAGAGGGTTAATGCTGGAGCTAAAGTCAATTTTTACGACTTTGCTGTCTTTTACAGAGTAAATTCCTCCATGATGGCAATTAGAAAAGTTTGATTTGGTTTTCTTCATATTGGTAGTTTTACCTTTTTATTGATTCTGTAATTATTTTAGTTTTGTATTGATTTAAAAAAGATTATTAAATGTTTTAAATTTGCTTATACTGTGTTAAATGTCGCGTTAATTGGTTCAACTGGAGCCGTCGGACAGCAATTTGTTGTTGCGCTCAATAAGCATCCATGGTTTAATTTGACCCATGTTGTTTCCTCCGAAAGATCCGCTGGAAAAAAATATGCCGATGCCATTCGGGATGCACAATCTGGTATTCTAAAATGGCATAACCGAGAACCAATACCGGATTATATCCGTGATACTGTGATATCAAAGTTAGATGATATTAACCCCAAAGACTTTGATCTCATTTTTACAGCCATGGAATCTGATGCTGCTCAAACGATTGAACCAAAACTGGCAACTCATGTCCCTGTTATTAGTACTGCTGCTGCTTTTAGGTATGAAAGTGATGTCCCAATCCTTATACCCGGAATAAATGATGATCATGTTGAGTTATTGAATAAACAAAAAGAAGGCCGGGGATGGAATGGATTCATTGCCCCATTGCCAAATTGCACTACCACTGGTTTAGCCATAACTCTAAAGCCCATAATTGATAATTTTGGCGTTAAAAGCGTTCTTATGACCTCAATGCAGGCATTGTCAGGCGCTGGACGTTCCCCTGGTGTTATTGCTTTGGATATTTTGGATAATGTAATACCCTATATCCCAAAAGAAGAGGAAAAGGTTCAGGTGGAAACCAAAAAGATTTTGGGAAACTATGATCACCAGTCTGGGCAGATTGTCTCCGATGAACTCAAAGTTAGTTGCACCTGTACAAGAGTGCCTGTTTCTGATGGCCACACCGAGGTTGTTTTTGTTGAAACATCTAAAAATGCAGATCCTCAATCTGTTGCTAAACAAATGATGCGTTTTTCAGAAAACGTCTCAATCAAGAACCTTCCATCAGCACCCAAAGACTATATCATTGTTAATGAAGACCCCACTCGCCCCCAACCTCGTGTTGATAGGGAGGTTAATGATGGTATGACCACCGTTGTTGGTAGATTAAGGAAAGATTCTGTATTTGAAAACGGAATAAAATATGTTTTGTTGACTCACAATGAAAAAATGGGTTCTGCAAAAGGAGCTATATTGTTGGCCGAACTACTCAAAACAAAAAAAATTATATAATATTCCTAAAATTCAATAAAGTTTATAAAAACAACAAAAAAAATGAAAATAATACATTTATTAAGCACCAAATTTTAACATATTTTGAAATTCCATGGGAAGAATAGATGATCTTGATCTAAAGATATTGAGGGAGTTATCAAAAGACGCAAGTATCTCTGTTCCCAGACTTTCAAAAAAAATCAACATAAACTCATCAGTTGTGTACAGCAGAATCAAACGCCTAGTTAAGAGAGGCCTTATCAAAAAGTTTACCATTATAATAAATGATGAAGCATTGGGCTTCAATGTCAAGGCCCTTACGGGAATCACCATGGACTCTAAACTGCGAGATAATGTCCTGGATGAACTTTTTAAGATAACTGAAGTTAGGGAAGTAGCTGAAGTTACCGGACGGTTTGACATATTGGTCACAATGACTGCTCGTTCTCTTGATGAGATGCACCAAATTATATCGGAAAAAGTTGGACGCATCGAAGGGGTGCAAAAAACTGAGACATTTATTGAAATGAGAAAAACTTCACGTGAAATAATCTCAAACACTGTTACAAAATAAAAATCCCTGTCAAGATATAAATAACTATTTTAATTAACATATTGCGGTAGGTTATAAGTATATTTGGTTTTAGAGATGAATGCGGTAAGTAACCAAATTAAAAATTATTACGAGCTTACAAAACCAAAAATTTGGTATCTACTGGTTTTCACTGCTTTCGGGGCGGCTATTTCTGCATCATGGCTATTTGACATTCCAATTAGTTTGGCAACATGGATTTTACTGTTGGGAGGTGTTGCGGCTGGTTCTGCCGCTGCGGATACCCTCACAGGCTATAACGATAGGGATATAGACGCTATTATGGACAGAACGAAGGATCGTCCCATCCCATCAGGACGGATATCCCCCAAAAACGCGTTGATTTTTGGACTGGTATTGGCCTCCATTTCCCTTGTCTTTTCCTTTTTTATAAACATCTGGGCATTTTTGCTAATGGCTTTTGGTTTGTTTGACAACATTATAGTTTACAGCAAATGGCTTAAGAGGACAAGTCAATACAACATAATTTGGGGCGGCTTTTCGGGTGGCGCCCCTGCCCTAATTGGCTATGTTGCCGTAACCTTTCAGCACATAGAGATAGGGTTTGTGATGGCTGGCTTGGTCTTTTTCTGGATTCCGACGCATATCTGGAGTTTGGCCTTGCATGTGAAAGAGGATTACAAAAAGGCGAAAGTTCCCATGTTGCCTGTGGTGTCAAGCGAAACAAAATCGGTGAGGATAATTGCCTTGACAACACTGATGATGGTGGTGTTTAGCGTTTTGCCTTTCTTCTTCAATCAGTTTGGCCTCATTTACCTGGCAACTGCTGCTGTTTTTGGCATTGTCATGTTGGTATTGTCGGTATGGCTGCTGATAAAACCGAGTGAAAAGGCCTCTTGGCTGGTTTTTAAGTTCAGCAGCCCGTACCTTGCCGCATTGTTTATTGCCTTTATGGTGGATGCGTTTTTCCATTAGGTTGAAATTAAACCTACTACTGTTGCTGTTTTGTTGCATATCCGTTCAATTCTTTCACTTTTTTGCCAAACCTTTCTTTAAACCTGGGGATGTTGATTATAAAGCGTTCGTGTTTTCCCTCTCCAATTGTTTCAATTTTGTCCTTTGCGGACACCTTAAATAAAATTCTTCTATCCTCTGCATTGATGATTTCTGCATTTAGTGTTATTTCTGCCCCGACGGGGGTTGCAGCCAAATGCTTGATGTCTACCATGGTCCCAACAGAATCCCACTCATCACTGTTGTTGAGAAACTGTTCTTTTAGCAATAGTCTGCACGTTTCCTCCATTTCGGATATCATGGAGGGTGTTGAGAAAACATTCTCTCCTTCCCAAAGAAAACTTGTTGTTTGATTTTGTTTGACCACTGTTGCCCTTTCTTTCTTTGAATTTGGGGTTATGTTGAATTCCATGAGAATTATTTTGTTTACTCCGTTAAATTTTTTTAAAATGGGGACAAACAGTTTTTGTGGTGCTCTTTGTTAATGTGAAACTATAAAAGAGGCTGTTTAAAAATTATACTTATTCTATTAGGTGATATGGTTGGCTTCAATTCAACAAACTGCTGGCGGTATGCCAGTTTTAATATTAAGAGAAGGTGCTAAAGAAAATAAAGGCAGAGAGGCGCAGAAAAATAACTTTAATGCTGCAAAACTAGTAGCTGAAATAATAAGATCAAGTTTGGGGCCTCGTGGAATGGATAAAATGCTTGTCGACTCTCTAGGTGATGTTACCATTACTAATGATGGCGCAACTATACTGAAGGAGATAGACGTTCAGCATCCTGCAGGAAAAATGATGGTGGAGGTTGCAAAGTCTGTTGACAACGAGGTAGGAGACGGTACTTCATCTTCCGTTATTTTTACGGGCTCGCTTTTAGAAAAAGCAGATCAATTGATAGGCCGAGATGTACACCCATCTGCAATAGTGGATGGATATACCGCGGCTGCAGAACAGTCTTTGAAGATACTTAACGAAATAGCAATAAAGGTTGATGTCAACGATAGGGATGTTTTACTCAAAATTGCAAGGACTAGCATGGATTCAAAACTGGTTTCCGACGAGAGCCCTATATTAAGTGAAATAGTTGTGGATGCAACTAGACAAGTATCCGAAAAAAATGCAGATGATGAGGGCCTGAAAGTTGATCTTGATAACATCAAAGTTGAGAAAAAAGCAGGTGGTTCCATGCGGGACACCACTTTGATCCGTGGCATTGTACTGGACAAAGAGGTAGTTCATGCGGGAATGCCAAAAAGAATCGAGAATGCGAAAATCGCGCTCCTAAACTCTCCATTAGAGATTGAAAAGACTGAGATGAGCGCAGAAATCCGAATAAACGAACCTTCGCAAATGCAAATGTTCCTTGAAGAAGAAAACAGAATGCTAAAATCCATGGTCGAAAAAATCAAGTCGATTGGCGCAAATGTTGTTTTGTGCCAAAAAGGCATGGATGATATTGCTCAACACTATTTGGCAAAGACTGGCATCCTTGCGGTCAGGCGTGTTAAGGAAAGCGATATGTTCAAGTTGTCTAAAGCTACCGATGCTAGATTGGTTAACAATTTAGATGATTTAAGCGAAAACGATCTTGGAACAGCTGATTTGGTTGAAGAAAGAAAAGTAGAAACCGACAAGTGGGTGTTTATCGAGGGCTGCAAAAATCCAAAGGCTGTGACCATTTTAATTCGTGGAGGCTCCCAAAGAGTAATAGACGAGGCAGACAGGTCCCTTCATGATGCCCTAATGGTTATGAAAGACGTTTTGGAAAAGCCTTCTATCGTAGCCGGTGGGGGCGCTCCGGAAGCGTTTATCGCTAATGAGTTAAGGAAGTGGTCGAGTAGCCTTGAAGGCAGATCGCAATTAGCTGCAGAAAAGTTTGCTGAGGCCCTTGAGGTCATTCCGTTGACCTTGGCCGAAAACGCTGGTATGGACCCAATTGACACTATGACCGAGTTAAGATCAAAACAAGGACAGGGTTCAAAATGGACCGGGATCAATGTGAGGGCCACATCTGTTTCCGATATGCATGAGACAAATGTCCTTGAGCCAACATCAATCAAAGAGCAGATTATCAAATCTGCTACGGAGACTGCCTGCATGCTGTTAAGAATCGATGACGTTATAGCTGCCAACAAGTCCAAAATGCCACCTGGCCCACCTGGCGGCATGGGCGGCATGGGCGGCATGGGCGGCATGGGCGGCATGGGCGGCATGGGCGGCATGGATATGGATTAGGCTGTTCAAAACATAGACCATTCGTCCGTTTTTCTTACTCCTTATTTTTTTTTTTTTGACTTTGACATTTTTGATATTGAGTTTAATTTGTTTTTGCACATATTCCCTCAATCGTATCGTATTTGAAGCAAAAAGTACAACACCCCCACACCACACATATGTTAATTATGCGATGTTCTGTTAGATGTGGTGTTTGGAATCCTCCTATTCTGATGGCCGCAAAGGCAATGAGAACAACAACAACAACAGCAACAGCAATAATTATTGCATTTGTTTTTCTGGAGGGTATGCGCACCTGGACAAAATCGATGAGACCCAGTTTCTCTCCTCAAAATCGGATGTCAATATAATTTTTAAAAACATTTACCACAAGCTAAATGAAACTGTTCAATCCAATCCCATGGATATTAAAATAACAATACTGCCTGATTTTTTTATCGATAGGGTTATCAAAATTTCCAACATGGAATATTTGACGGATGTTGTGGAGAGAAAAATCAAAGTTGGGGGTGGCAGCGTTCGTGGCTTGAGCAGTGTTGACATAAAGGGGGGCAACGCTGTCAATGTTGCATATTGTCTTGCAAGACTCGGAGTGAAAGTTGATCTTTTTACCGTTGGAGATGAAGTTGGCCACTCTGTTTTGGACACTGTATTCAAAAAATTTTCATCGCAAGTGCATTTGCACATTAAGAATGGCAAACATGGTTTAACCACTATATTTGAATTTACTGACACCTCTTTTTCTGTTTCAAATGTTATGCTAAGTGATGTGGGTGATAATGGTAATTTCGGTCCCGAACTAATTGAATCCACCACCAATTGTGACGATGATGGTGTGTTGTCAATTCTAGGTTCTTCGTCTGCGGTAGTTCTAACAAACTGGGCATCAAATTTGAGGGGAACCGAATTAATGAAATATGTTTTCAAAAACTCTGCAAACTCATTGCATTTTTTGGACCCTGCTGACATAACCGAGAGACGTGGGGAATTTGTTCGGGATTTGAAAAATCATTCGGAATTAATTGATTTGTTGAGCATAAATGAGAACGAATTGCTTCAAATAATCTATGCCCTTTCTGACACTGATGATGTGGTTCCCATTTCTTTGGATGAAAAAAACACCGGTCCAGTAACACCCTTAAACCTTTGCAAGCATGCAATGTTTTTGTCAAACCTCTTTAAAATCGACTTTTGCATCCATACTATGATGGGTTCTGTTTGGTCTGATGGCTGTAAGACAGTATTTGTTAATTCAATTACGCCATCTAAAATCAACATAGTAAGTGGGGCTGGTGACTCATGGGATTCTGCGTTTTTGTTTGGTCACCTAATGAACTTTACGGATGAGGAAAAATTGTGCTTTGCAAATTTATTTGCGTTTTTATATTTGGAAAATGTTTATGATGACCCACCGTCATTGTTGGATATTGTTAGTTACATCCATGATTATTACTTTTGAGCCTAATTTCTTTATTTAGCCTTACTGGATGATTTTGTGTGATGATAGAGAAGTATTGCTGTTATGGTTTTGCAGTCTCTTATGTCTCCATTAAAACAATAACACAGTGCGTCATCTAGTTTTATAATCATGTTTGATATGTTCTCATCATCGTCCATTAAAAGGGAATTGTCTGCCCTGCAAATATTTTTCGCAATGAACAAGTGCATCATCTCTGTGTCGTAACCTGGTGCCAGATAGCATTGAGTCAAAGGCGTCAGGTCTCCATTATACCCTGTTTCCTCCTCTAGTTCTCTTTTTGCAGCCTCATATGGATTTTCCCCGTTCTCTATTTTGCCTGCAGGTATTTCGATTAAATACTCATCTACCGCGTGCCTGTATTGTTTAATTAACACAATTTCACCATTATTTGTTATGGGTATGATACCCACAGATGCATTATGTTCTACCACTTCTTTGGTAAAAATTTTTCCGTTTACCCCAAAAGTATCTAGTCGTAGCTTTACCGGACCGTTATAGATTAACTCGCTATTTATGGTTCTATACTCTTTTTTGTGCATAACCACAGCCTGAAAATATAGCTTTAACTAATGTTATAAATCAATATTTTTTTATTGTGATTTTACCTTCTAACCTGTTGCGCGTGCGTAAAGCAAAAAGCCCATTGCAAAATAATAATGAATTCATGCCCTGTGGCTTATGCCAATACCCATACAAAATAGTTGTACCCTACCAGTGTTATTCTGTTATTGTTATTGTTGTTATTGTGTTGCTGTCGCTGTATTTAACTTTCGTGGTACTATGCTTAAAAAAACTTTAATCTGGTAATTTTTCATAATTGTTATCTGTTATGACTCTCTATAACGACTCGGAAACCAAAAGCCAAAAAAATAGCCAAAAACATGCAAATCATGATTGCATAATGACACTCGGATCACATTGTTCTTTGCAAGTGTTGAAGGGAGCCAAAGACGAGGGATTCCAAACCTTATTGATTTGTGAGGAAAAAAGGGTTTCTCTGTATAAGAGGTTTAGATTCATTGACAAACTAATTGTGGTAAATAACTTTAAAGAAATCTTGAATCAAGGGTTTCAAAAAAACTTGATAGATTTGTACAATCCTATCATGATACCCCATGGAACGCTAATTTCTTCTTTGTCCATGGATGACATTGAAAAATTCAAAATACCAATTTTTGGCAACAAATGGATTTTAAGGTGGGAGTCTGACAGGGTGTTAAAACAACAATTAATGGTCGAGTCTTCCATTTTGCCTCCCAAACAAATATTGTCTAAAAATGACATTGACGGATTGTGTATTGTTAAATTGCATGGAGCAGCTGGTGGTAAAGGCTATTTTTTGGTTAGCGATAAGAAAAGTTTTGAGGAGCAGGCTCAAAAACTCATAGAGTCAAATGTTATTATTTCAGAAGACCAGCTCTTTATACAAAAGTATGCCAATGGTGTTCCCGTTTATTTGCAATTCTTTTACTCTCCTATTGAAAATGAATTGGAGCTGTTAGGTGTTGATAGACGCTATGAGACTGACATTGATGCTTTGGGCAGAATTCCGGCAGAATTCCAAATGTCCTCCAATTTGGAGCCCTCTTATACCGTGGTTGGAAACATTCCCATTGTATTAAGAGAGTCCCTGCTACCTGAGGCTTATTCTATGGGCGAAAGATTTGTTGACGCTGCCGGCAAACTTGTACCACCCGGCATGCCAGGACCTTTTTGCATAGAGGGCGTGTACGATAATGGTGCTAACTTTATTGCGTTTGAATTCTCGGCGCGTATTGTAGCGGGCACCAACCTGTATGTCTCAGGTTCTCCATATTCAGACTTGCTGTATGATGTTCCTATGAGTATGGGCAGGCGAATCGCCCTTGAGATAAAAAGGCGATTAAGTCGTCTAAACTTGGCCTAGTTTTAACTTGATTTGTTGTTGTTTTTTCATTGATGGCTAAATCCATTTTTTTGTTTGATGCCGTGAAGTCTTTCTATGGACATGCCTTTTTTCATTGGTTCGCATATTCTTGTCTTTTCATTGCTATGGGTTTTGTTTTGGTTTTTTTGAAACCCGCCTGTTATTGTACTTTTTAAAGGTGGTTTCTTGTTACATGCAACTGAAAAACCTGTGATGGTTTTGTTTCCTGACAAACACGCTTTTTGATTATCTACACAATCCCGGTGATGCCTGGTTTTGTTTTGTCCTTGTAGGTGGATATGTGGCATATGGTGTGTGAATAGATATCACAAAATATTCCTATAGAGAGAGCGAGCGCGTCTCACATCATGCTGTGTCTTTTTTCTTTCTGATGACGTTTTTTCCTTTTTCTGATGGAATTATCTTTATCTTTCCATCAGAGAACCCCCTGTTGAATTGCTGTCCCTCAAATAGCCTGTCGAGAAAAATAGCTAACGCTGCTATTTCTGAATGGGGCTGGTTTCCTACAGATATGTTATAGTCAGCTAAAAAGTAAACCTCCTTTGGGACTTTTTCGGCTCCTATTATCACCAAAATTTTCTGTTTTAGTGACTTTATCTCATTGATTGCCTCATTGATTTGTCGCCCATACATAGTCAGGTGAACTATTTTGCCCTCTTCCTTGTCTTTCCACTCCTTAATCAATCTCCTCCAGTTGTCAATTATCTTGAGGTTGAATTCATTTTGCCCTCCCCATGAACTGTTTACTTTGTTGATTGTATCTTTTATCTCTTCGTCGATATCTGTCATATACATGACGCTGCTTCCAAAAGCCCTTGATACCAGTATCGCATGTGTTGTTGTCCTATCGTCCCTTACAAGCCTGTGGCCAATCCTAAGCACTGCAACCTCGTTTTCAAACATAGGTTCCTTATTGCTCAAGTAAAAAATAAACTGTATTTTTCTTCATTTTTATTCCAGGTCTTCCTCATTGGAATTGATAAAGAGCCTTATTCCCAAAAAGCGTTCCAGTTTTTTCGATAAAATATCGTCTGGTTTTATTGTCCCTGTTTCGACCTTTTTTAGTAGGGTTACTTTTTCATTGATTTTCTGCCCCAGTTGCTCGTGTGTTATTCCTTTTTTGTTTCTGGCTTCTCTAATGACCTTGGGAAACTCTGGATTCAAAATCATCTCATCAGTTAAATTTATTTTGTTTTGGGGTGGGGGTCTATTCCTTGGCATGGGCCTTGGTCTTGAGGCGTATGAACCTGGTTTTGTTGTTGATATTTTTGGCGAATATTGTAATGCTGAACTTCCCGTGGTTTTTGCACCTTTTCCATGAATGGATGATGATGATGATGATGCTGCTGTCCTCCTCAAGTTATTGGTAGGGGATTCTATTGGTATACCTCTTTTTGAACATGCAACACAAACATTAAAAACTGAATTTTCCACCCTTATTTTTTTTATGACTTCTGCTGTTTGCTTTCCACATAATTCACAAAAAGAAACCATATTTATTTATTTATTTATGCAGTAATTTATTAGTATTTTCTATTTTGGAATCGGTTTTCTCTTCAAAAAATGGTCGGGTTTCCGAATTGATAACTTTTATAATGTGATTTGTACACCTTGATAATCTTTGAAGAAAATGCTAATAAATCCAATTCAAAAAATCTCATCTCATGTCAATTTTCTTTTCGGTCAGGGAATAAGCTCTGTTTTACCTGTAGATATTGACGTTGAATACTCTAAGAAAACCGGGAGGATAAAGAGTTTTGGCTCAAATGGAAAATTGATTGGAACTTTTAGGACAGATGGGGGATTGGCATTGACAATTTATGGGGCAGGGCTTTTCTTGGGGCATCAGAATTTTTTGCTTAACTGTATTGTCCCAGTTGATGATGCCATACCGTTTGTTTCAGAGGGCCGATCCCTGTTTGTTAAGCATGTATGCAAATGCGGAGTTAATGTTAAAACCGGTTCGGAAGTCGCAATAATAGACTCAAAACAAAACATTCTGGCGGTGGGTCGTTCTCTATTTCCTTTCTCCTATTATCATGATAAAAGTTATGAAAACTCTCTATCCATTTTAAGGGGTGTTGGGGTCAAAATTAGAGAAGGAATAAAAAGTAGAGGTGCGTAGTAATTCTCATGATGCGATCGGGCAATAGGGATATGAGAAGGATGCTTGACCGAATGGGTCTGGATATGAAAGACCTGAGTTCGGTCGAAGAAGTTATCATAAGAACTGATACCAAAGAAATATTTTTAAAAAAACCCCAGGTTGTTGAAATGAAGGGAAAGGATAGCACCATATTTCAGATTGTTGCTAGCGAAATTGAGGAAAGCAATAGGTCTGTGCCGTCTTTTAAGGATGAGGATGTTATTTTAGTGATGCAGCAGGCTAATGTGTCTAAAGAAAAAGCCATCAACGCATTGACAGACACTAAGGGTGACATGGCACAGGCTATATTAAATTTAACAATCTGACCAGTAGTACCCTAGGTAAGATTTAATATCCTAATCACAGGTTTTTAATTAAATTGGAAGAAAAAAACCCTTCCTATGTAGAAGGCATACTAAATACTCTGGCAGAGCTTGAGAGAAAATCTGAGACCTTGATCTCTGAGGTGGAAGTAATGAAAAAACGATTGATATCAATCTCCAATGATGAGGTAGAGTCAATAAAAAACCAAGTGATCGATAGAGCCAATAAAGAGTCCCAGGTGATTATCGACACATCAAAACAGGAGGCAGAGAAAGAATCCCTGCAAATTTCTAAAGAGTCTGATGATGAATTGTCTTTGATATCCAAAAACATTAATTCCTCTTTTGATAAGGCTGTTGAAATGGTAGTCCAAAAAATCAGATCGGATTTTATATTGTCAAACAACAACAACAGTGGACAGCCTGATTTTAACGCAATAACAACAAAAACTGAAAATTTGCAGAATGCTCCTCCTGTTACGGGAACCACAAAACGCTCCAAAAAAGATAACTTGTCTTCCTGACGCTTGGCGATAGGTGAGTTTCTTGACCCGTATTCCAAAACCACAAAGAATATTTGGAACAGTTAAAGCATTTGCAGAAAAGGGCAGACTTTTGTCCAAAACTGAGTTAGAGTCACTTTGTGATTCCAGTGATATTGATGAGTTTATTACAAAATTAAAAAACACCAATTACAATGAGGCGTTACAGAAATTGCAAAGACCGTTTGACGCTGCAAAGGTGGAAAACGCACTAAAAGACCACCTGTTTAATTTTCATGTCTCTATGGCTAAGATTGTATCGTCAAAGGAGCTAATCAACGCTTATTACACCAAATATGTCATATGGAATTTGAAGATTATACTAAAGGGAAAAATATTGGGCAAAACCTATGAGGAAATAGCCCCCAATGTTAACCTCTATGCTGAAGAATTGATTGGAAGGAGGGATATAGTAGTTAAAGCTTTGGTGTCCAAGGATTTGGAAGGAGCCGTTTCCAGCCTGCATTCATCCGAGTTTGGTGCGGATGCACAAAATGCGGCACAACTATATAAAGAAAAAGGAAACTTTCAGATCTTTGACATTGTTTTGGACCATACGTATTTTAACGCAATAACCACCGCGTTTTCCAAAGTCGGCAAACCAATGGATGTACAGCCGTTGGTGGCATTGGATGTTGATAGCTATAATGTTACAAGCACACTGCGGGGAAAGTTTTGGGGCCTTTCTGCAGACCAAATCAAAAGCCTAAGGGTTACCCCTACCTTTAGGGTTCAGGAAGAGGTCCTTGACAAAATGATATCCGTAGAGTCAATAAAAGACGCAATCAGCGAACTCTCCAACACCACCTACAGATATCTGGTACCATCCCGTGACATCGATGAAATTCAATCAATTTCCGAAATTGAGCAATCGTTTGAAAAACAAAGCTATAAGCGCTCTGTGTTGTCATATACCAAAATGTTTAGCTATTCAACCATGATAGGCGCAATCAAACTAAAACAATTTGAAGTAAAGAATTTGGGAACCATATGCTTTGGGGTGGAACAACATTTGGATTCAAAAAATATTACACCTTATCTATTGTTTCATGAGGAAATTCATAAATAATGATGCGTAATTATCCATAATATTTAATAGTCTTGCATGATTAATTTAGACAAGATTTAACGATAAATATGCTCAACCTAATAAGTTGTCCGCCTCCTGTTATTGTTGCGACAGTTTCAGGGCGCTCGTATTACAAAATAACAAGTGTTCTTAAATCACTCGATTTGAATTTTCTGTCTCTATCACCCGAGGAAGCAGCCCTGTGTGATGCAAAAATAATAATTACTACACTGAATGAATCAAAAATCGTAAAAAGAAATGATGTTTTTCTAGACACCGAATTGGAACAATCTCCACTTTCTGTTAAAGCAAAAATTCTACAAAACCTGATGGGCTCATATTACTGCTATTCCAATGATCGGTTGGTTGTGGGTATCGATCCTGGAAAAAGAATCGGTATATCCATTTTGTACTATAATTTTGAATTAGATAAAATAATGGTAATGTCGGTTCAATCCGCTATTGAAAAGATATCTGTAATTCTATCTGCTATTGATTCCCAAAAGAAAATTGTCAGAATAGGTGATGGCCGCATAAATCTGTCGTACCAAATCGCAAAGGATTTAAAAAAATACTTTAAAGATGAGGTGACAGTTGAAATTGTTGACGAGCATGGTACATCCATCAGGCAAGGCACGGAAATAAACCGACGGGGGATAAGGGATATCAGTTCAGCCAGAAAAATTGCATTTAAAAATGGACGTATATATGAAGATGGTTTATATGATGCTATTTAATTTTTATTTTTGAGTAAAAATATATAGGCATAATATGTAGCTGATCGGTATTTTTGCTCTTGGGCGAAGTTGGCCCAGCCTGGTTAAGGTACGAGCTTCCCAAGCTCGGGATCGCGGGTTCAAATCCCGCACTTCGCACTTTTTTGGTGTTTAGAATAGGTGATTTGTTGACAAAACTGCGCTGCTACCGCACTAAGATTGATTGATCCCGATAAAAAGCGTAACCAATCGCTAATGCCGCAATGAATGTCAATGCATTTTTTATAAAGACTTTATGTGTCATCCTATGTAGTGAAATAAAAAAGATACTTAACAACCGGGGTTTACAAATGTAAAAAGAGATACCACACAATTAGGGTTAAAAAGCCTTTGATATTTGCCCCGATTGGATAGTTACAGGTATTCACTAAACCAATCTAATACGTCTGTCCATCGTGTTCAAAGTGATTGGAACGCCTACAATTTTTTTAATAATGGTATTGATATTTTAAAGAATGGGGCAATAAATTCATTTATAGTGGAATAATTATATGATTTGTATTATGCTCATCAAAAATAAGGTGACCCCTGTTTTCACCATGGTCATGACATTCTCTTTTGTGGCCATGCTCGCATCAAGCCCAATATCCTCAAACCTGTTGTCCTCAGGCACTTTGGATACCATAAATGGGTCCACAATTGACAACAATTTCAACAGACACATGGCATTTGCATCAGCAAACCAAGGCGAAACAGGCGGCGGTGAAGACCAAGGCGAAACAGGCGGCGGTGAAGACCAAGGCGAAACAGG
>Ga0183260_10001424_pt1 | contig 19956 bp, 16 predicted proteins | sample AntDrymUQ4972206_2_FD_129768 | JGI IMG/M metagenome (GOLD analysis project Ga0183260, IMG submission 129768) | Polar desert sand microbial communities from Dry Valleys, Antarctica - metaG UQ497 (22.06) (version 2) (version 2) | ecosystem: Environmental > Terrestrial > Soil > Desert | place...
CCAGCGCGGCAACGACAGGTTGAACGGCGGCAGGGGCCGCGACAACTGCAAGGGCGGGGCCGGCAGGGACGTCCTGCGCGCCTGCCGCCCGTAGCTCCATAGATCGCTGTGCGCCGCCGGCCCCAGGGCCGGCGGCGCAGCAGCTTGGTCGCCGTCGACCTGGCGCTTATCAGCGTCGAAGAAGAAGAAGTAAGAAGCCGACGCCGCCGCGCGTGTGATCGCGGCCTGGTTTCTCCTTCCGCTCCTCCTGACTGCGCTGGCCCTGGGTTGGGGCCTGCTCGTGGAACTCGCCTGCGGGCGCAGGCTCCCGCGCTCGCTCCTGCCAGGCGTCGGCTTCTCCGCGATCGCCGTCGTAGGGAGCGCGACCACTGCCGCTGATTCGACCGCAGAGCTGACAACTCCCCTGGTCGTCGGCGGGGCGATGCTGGGCCTCGCACTAGGAGCCCGCCAGATGCTGCGAGCGACTTTCGAGCCCTGGCTGCTGGCGGCCTGCGCCGGGGTATTCATCGCGTACGCGATGCCGATCGTTCTGTCGGGAGAGGCGACGTTCGCCGGCTACATCAAGTTGGATGACACCGCCACTTGGCTGGCTCTGACCGACCGGGTGATGGAACACGGCCGGAGCCTCGAGGGGCTCGCGCCGTCGAGCTATGAGGCGACCCTCGCCTTCAACCTGGGCGACTGGTACCCAGTCGGTGCGTTCCTCCCTCTCGGGATCTGCACCGAGATCATGGGGGAGGACCCGGCGTGGCTCATACAACCCCTCATGGCATGGCTTGCTGTCCTGTTGGCGCTGCCAATCGCCCGGCTCGCCTCCGCCGCCGGACCCCCTCGGGTCCGAGCGGGAATCGCGTTCGTAGCGGCTCAGCCGGCGTTGCTGGTCGGCTACTACCTCTGGGGCGGGATCAAGGAGGTCGCCGCGGCGGCGCTCATCGCCAATGCAGCGGCACTCGGCGCCGCCGCAATAGTCGAGCCGCCGACGCTCCGATCGATGCTTCCTCTGGCGACCGTCTGTGGCGCCTTGCTTGCAATCCTGACCATCGGCGGTGCTGTCTGGATCGCTCCGATCGTCGTCGGGGTCGGTGCGCTGGCGGTCGTCAGGCACGGCTTCGCAGTCGTCCGCCGCCCGCTCGTGACAGCAACCGTGGCGATCGGCTTGCTCAGCGTCCTGATCCTGATCGACGGCACCCTCGTGCCATCGACCTCGTCCCCCCTTTTAAGCGAAACCGATCTGGGGAACCTGCTTTCGCCGCTCAACCCGCTGCAGGCGTTCGGAATCTGGGCTGCAGGTGACTTTCGAACGGAACCTGACCTACCCGGCCTCACATACGTCGCCGTGATGATCGCGATCGCGGCGGCCGCCTACGGGATATGTTCGACCTGGAGAAGGGACAGCGGGCTCCTCCTATTCGCATCGGCGCTCATCGGCGCGGCAGCGCTGATCCTGAGCGGGTCGCCCTGGATCGATGGGAAGGCGCTGGCGACCGCCTCGCCGATCCTCGTCCTGCTCGCCCTGGTCGGTTGCGTGGGTCTGCTGAGGATCGGCCGCAAGGTTGAGGGCGGGATCGCCCTAGCCGTGATCGTCGGGGGGGTCGTCTTCTCCAACATGCTCGCCTTTTCTGAGGTCAACCTCGGCCCGCGCGACCAATTGGCCGAGCTCGAGGACATCGGAGGGACGATCTCAGGCGAAGGGCCCACGCTGATGACCGAGTTCCAGCCTTACGGGGTCAGGCACTTCCTCCGAGATGGAGACCCGGAGTCCGTGAGCGAGCTGAGGCGCCGGGCGATTCCGCTACGAACGGGCGAAACCGTTCTCAAGGGTCTCAGCGCGGACCTGGATGAACTCGACCCCGGGGGCATATCGGTCTTCCGGACGATTGTGCTGCGCCGCTCACCCTCGCAGAGCCGGCCGCCCGCCCCCTATGAGCTCGTCTACTCAGGCGACTACTACGAGGTCTGGCAGCGGCCGTCCGCGAGCGAAGTGAGCGTGCTGGCTCACTTGCCGCTGGGACAGGGAGGCTTGTTCTCGCCCACCAACTCGCGGACGCGGCGGACCTCCGTTCCGAGCTGCGCCGAGGTGGTCGATCTCGGGCGCCTTGCGTCAAACCGAGGCGGGACGCTCGTCGCGGCGTCTGGCGACCAGCCGCTCGACGTGAACCTGGCGGGCGCCGAGACACCGGAAGACTGGGTCCGACCCAGTGCACCCGGGACCATCTTCCCGACAGGAACGGGCTCGCTCACCGCCGAGTTCGAGGTCGAGCGCGAGGGCCGGTATGGCATCTGGCTAGGGGGTTCGGCTAGAGGGAGGTTGGCCGCCAGAGTCGACGGCACCGAGACGGGGTCGGTGCGGCACCGGCTCAACAACGGAGGCGAGTTCATCGAGCTCGGCGAAGCTCACCTCGGGCCCGGGGTCCACCGAATCGACATCGACTACGCCTCCAGGTGGCTCCGACCGGGTGAAGCCGGCGACGACTTCCCTCTGGGACCGCTGATGATCGGCGCCAGCTCCGGCGAAAGCAATGGGCGCCTCACGTCCGTTTCGGCGTCGCGCGCCCGCTCGCTCTGCGGCCAGGCCTGGGACTGGATCGAGGCAGTGTCTGGCGGCCCGGCTACGAGCCGAGCACCGTGACCCAGAGCTTGCGCTGCGAGAAGGTCGCCGGCTACCGCGCCTTGGGCGCGTCGTCGGGCAGCTTCATCGAGCGGCGCATCAGCTTGTCGAAGTTCCGATCCCCGACGGTGCGGCTGACCCGCTTCATCATCTTCGCGTCGGTGCCGACCAGGTAGCGGGTCTTGGGGCGGCTCTTGCCGATCGCCTGGGCTATGACCTTCGCGACCTTGCCGGGGTCGATCCCGCGATCCGCGGTGTCGATCAGCGTCTGCTTCATCGCCTCCATCTGCTTGCCGTAGAGGCGCTTGGACTCGGGCGGGAACTTGATCCCGTCAAAGGCGTCGGCGCCCTTGTCCCAGATCGGCGTGGCGATCGAGCCCGGCTCGACGATCACCACGTTGATGCCCCACGGCTTCACCTCGCGCCGCAGCGAGTCGGCGACGCCCTCGAGCCCGAACTTGGCCGCGTGGTAGGGCGACATGAAGGGCGTCGCGACCAGTCCGCCGATCGAGGTGATGAAGACGATGGTTCCGGTCGCGCGCCGCACCAGCGGCAGGAACTCCTGGGTGACCGCGTACTGCCCCGTCAGGTTGACGTCCAGGACCTTCTCGAACTCGGCGACCGGCATGTGCTCGAGCGGGCCGGCGTTCGCTATCCCGGCGTTGTTGACGAGCCCGGCGAGGCCGTCCTTGCCGACGGCGCGCTGGACCTTCTGGCGCGCTGCCGAGATCGAGCGCGCCTTCGTCACGTCGAGCGTGATCGGGGTGATGCGGTCGGACCCGGCCTCGGAGAGGCTCTCGGCGTCCTTGTCCTTGCGCACGCCGGGGAAGACCGTGTAGCCCAGCTCGTCGAGGCGGAGCGCGGTCGCCCGCCCGATGCCGGTCGAGGCTCCGGTGACGACGACGGCCCCGTTCTGCTTGCGCGCCATTGGCGGCGAGCCTACCTACTCGATGGTTCACGCTCGTCAAGCAGGCGAGATAGGCGACACTCCCGCCATGCCCACCGTCCTCGCCGTCGTCGGCGCGCGGCCCAACTTCGTGAAGATGGCTCCACTCACCCAGGCGCTCTCCGAGCGCGCGGGTGTGGATGTGCGGCTGCTGCACACCGGGCAGCACTACGACCGCGCGCTCTCGGATGGGTTCATCGACCGGCTGGGGATGCCCAAGCCCGACGCGAACCTGGGGGTGGGGTCGGGCAGCCACGCCGAGCAGACCGCCAAGGTGATGATCGGGGTCGAGAGCGACCTGCGCGATCACCCCGCCGACTTGGTCTTGGTCGCGGGCGACGTCAACTCGACGCTCGCGGCGGCTTTGGCGGCGACGAAGCTGAACGTCGCGGTCGGCCATCTCGAGTCGGGGCTTCGCTCACGGGACCCCTCGATGCCCGAGGAGGTGAACCGGATCGCCACGGACCGGGTCAGCGACCTTTTGCTCTGCACCTCGGAGGAGGCTGTCGAGAACCTCGCCGCCGAAGGGATGGTCGCGGGGGTCGAGCTCGTCGGCAACACGATGATCGACAGCCTCTTCCGCATCCTCGAGGACACCGACCGGGCCGCCGCTCTGGCCGGGGCCGGCGTCGAGTCGAAGGCCTACGCGATGGTCACGCTGCACCGCCCCGCGCTGGTCGATCACCGCGAGCACCTCGCAGCCGTGATCGAGGTGCTCGGCGAGGTCGCCGAGAGCCTTCCGGTGCTGTTCCCTGCACATCCGCGCACGGTCGCCCACCTCGAGGAGTGGAGCCTCGAGCTCCCGCCCGGGGTGCGGCTGGCCGAGCCGATGGACTACGAGGCATTCATCGCGCTCGAGGCCGAGGCCCGGCTCGTGATCACGGATTCGGGTGGGGTGCAGGAGGAGACCTCGGCCCTGGGCGTGCCGTGCCTGACCTACAGGCGGACGACCGAACGCCCGGTGACGGTCGAGCTCGGGACCAACACGCTGGTGGGCCTGGACCCGGCAGCCCTGCGCGACGCCGCGCGGGCGGCGCTCGCGGCCGAGCCCCCCGCGCGGCCTCCACACATCCCCCACTGGGACGGCGAGGCGGGTCCCCGCGCGGCGGATGCGGTCGTATCCTTCCTCGGCTGATGGACTCGGGGAGAAAGAGCGTCGCGATAGTGCCTGCCCTCAACGAGGAGGCGGCCGTCGGCGGCCTGATCTCGGAGATCCACGAGAAGGCCCCCGGCTACGACGTCCTCGTGGTCGACGACGGGTCGAGCGACGGAACCGCGGCGGTCGCCCGCGCAGCCGGAGCGATCGTCCTCTCACACCCCTTCAACCTCGGGATCGGCGGAGCCGTCCAGTCGGGCTATCGCTTCGCCTTTCTGCAGGGCTACGACGTAGCCGTCCAGGTCGACGGCGACGGGCAGCACGACCCGGCCCAGCTCGCGTCCCTGGAGACCGCCCTTCATGACGGCGAAGCCGACATGGTGTGGGGCAGCCGCTTCCTCGAGGGAGCCGGCTACCCCGTCGGAAGCATGCGGCGCGTGGGCCAGAAGCTCTTCGCGGGGCTCGTTTCGCTCATCACCCGCGAGCCTGTCACCGACCCCACCTCGGGATTCCGGATGACGAACCGGCGCGGGATCGAGCTGTTCGCGCGCGACTACCCGCACGACTTTCCCGAGGTCGAGGCGATCCTGATGGTGCACGCGCACGACATGTCGCTGCACGAGGTGCCGGTGACGATGCGCCCCCGCCAACACGGGAACTCGTCCCTGGCCGGTTACAGCGCTCCCTATTACATGGTGCGCGTGCTGCTGGCGATATTCGTCGGGCTCTTCCGCCGCCGACCCATCCCGCCCCCCGGCGACGATTGGCTCGCGACCCCGCCGTCGAAGGCGCTGGAGGGCACGCTACCTTGACCGCGGCCCTGCAGCTGATCGCCGCGAGCACGCTCGGCGGGCGCGTTCAGATCGTCGCGATCGCCGGTTCGGCGCTTCTCTTCTTCTTCGTGCTGGAGCTCGTCCGGCGACGGCGGCTCGGCGAGCCTTACGCGATCCTCTGGCTCCTCGCCGCCGGGGTCCTGCTGGTGCTGTCGGTCTGGGACGACCTGCTCGGCGAGCTCGCCGACCTGGTCGGGATCCAGACCCCGGCCAACGCGCTGTTCGTGGTCGGGTTCGGCTTCATCCTCGTTCTCCTGCTGAGCTTCTCGTCGGTCGTCTCGCGCCTCTCGCGCGAGAACAAGCTGCTCGCCCAGGAGCTCGCGCGCTTGAGCCGCGAGCGCGAGGAGCGCGACGAACGGCAGGAAGCACCCATTCCGAAGTAGGGGCAGGAAGGGGCCCCGCGGGGCCGAAACCAGCGGCATGAAGACCGCCAGCCGCACGCTCATGAAGTCATCGCCCGAGTTGTGGGAGATGCTCGACACGCCCGAGCGCATGCACGGGCTCATGTGCTCGCTGGTCGGTCAGGCGACGGAGATCGAGGTCTCCGAGCGCGAGCCCGAGGCGCGCCTGGCCTGGAAGGCGGCGAGCCACCTGCACGACGCCCAGATCGAGGTCGAAATGGCCGAGAAGGGCTGGGGCACCCACGTAGAGGTCTCGGCCTCCTGTAAGGACGAGGCCAGGCGGCTCGAGGGGTGGCTCGACGCCGTGATGGAGGAGCTGGCGACGCCCGAGAAGCGCCCCTTCAGCGGGATCGCCTAGCTGGGCCCGCGGCGCCCCGGCGACGCGGACCGACCTATCCTTGCCCCGATGGCCACCCGACCCACCGAAGAGCAGCTGGCCGCCGCCGAGGAGGACCTGGACCGCTACATCGCGCCCGTGGTCGGCCCGGATGACGAGCGGGTGATCACCGACTCCGGCATCGAGATCAAGTCCCTCTACGACGAGGACGACGTCGCCCCCGGCCTCGAGGAGCGCCTGGGTGAGCCCGGCTCCTACCCCTTCACTCGCGGGATCCACGAGCGCATGTACCGCGACCGCACCTGGACGATGCGCCAGTACGCGGGCTTCTCGAGCCCCGAGGACACGAACGAGCGCTACCGCTACCTGACCGAGCACGGCTCGACCGGCCTCTCGATGGCCTTCGACCTGCCGACCCAGCTCGGCCGCGACTCGGACGACCCGCTCTGCCAGGGAGAGGTCGGCCGCACCGGCGTCCCCATCGACACGATCGAGGACATGCGGATCTGCTTCGACCAGATCTCGCTCGCCGACGTCTCGACCTCGATGACGATCAACGCCCCGGCGGCCGTCCTGCTGTTGCTCTACGAGCTCGTCGGCGAGGAGCAGGGCGTCCCGGCGAAGGAGCTGCGCGGGACAGTCCAGAACGACGTCCTCAAGGAGTACATCGCCCGCGGCAACTACATCTACCCGCCCGAGGCGACGATGCGCCTGACGACGGACATCTTCGCCTACTGCGACGAGCACGTCCCGAAGTGGAACACGATCTCGGTCAGCGGGTACCACATCCGCGAGAAGGGCTGTTCTGCCGTGCAGGAGGTCGCGTTCACGCTCGCCAACGCGATCGCCTACGTCGAGGGCGGCATCGCGGCCGGTCTCGACGTGAACCGCTTCGGCAAGCGCCTGGCCTTCTTCTTCAACGGCCACAACAACGTCTTCCAGGAGATCGCCAAGTTCCGGGCGGTCCGCCGGATGTGGGCCTCGATCATGAAGGAGCGCTTCGGGGCCACCGAGGAGAAGGCGCAGATGATCCGCTTCCACACCCAGACCGGTGGCGTCACCCTCCAGGCCCAGCAGCCCGAGGTCAACATCATCCGCGTAGCGCTGCAGGGCTTCGCCGCGGTCGCAGGCGGCACCCAGTCACTCCACACCAACGGCTTCGACGAGGCGCTGGCGCTGCCGACCGAGCGCTCGGCCCGGATCGCGCTCCGCACCCAGCAGGTGCTGGCCCACGAGTCGGGCGTCGCCGACACGGTCGACCCCTTCGCCGGCTCCTACTTCATCGAGTCGCTCACCGACGAGATCGAGGAGCGCTCCTGGGAGCTGATGGGGAAGGTCGAGGACATGGGCGGATCGACCGAGGCCCTGGACTTCATGCAGCGCGAGATCGAGGAATCGGCCTCGAGCTACCACGAGCGCTACCGCACGGGCCAGGACATCATCGTCGGGGTGAACAAGTACGAGACCGAGGTGGTGGACGACGTCGACATCCTCAAGGTCGACCCCGCGGCCGAGGCGCGTCAGCTGAAGCGGCTGGCGGCCTTCAAGGAGGCCCGCGACCAGAAGGCGCTCGACGCCAAGCTCGAGTCCCTGCGCGACGTCGCCCGCGGCGACGGCAACCTGCTGCCCCCGATCAAGGAAGCCCTCGCGGCCGACGGTTCGATCGGCGACGTCTGCAACGCGATGCGCGACGTCTTCGGCGAGTATAAGGGGGGCTCGTTCTTCTAACCACGAAAGAATGGCACCGGATGCCCGACGTCAAACCCATCCCCGACAACTACCCGCGAGTCAGTCCGCTCCTCCACATCGACGGAGCCGCCGACGCGATCGCCTTCTACGAGGACGTTCTCGGGGCGAAGATGCGAGGCCCCGCGATGGAGGCCCCCGACGGGAAGATCGGCCACGCCGAGCTCGTTGGGCGACTCGCTGATCATGCTCTCCGACGAGTCCCCCGACTTCGGCGCTCTCGCCCCGGGCACCGTGGGCGGCACCCCCGTCACGATCCACCTCTACGTCGAGGACGTGGACTCGGTCTTCTCGAAGGCGCTCGAGGAAGGCGCGAAGGAGCGCAACCCGCTCGAGGATCAGTTCTACGGCGACCGCAGCGGCAGCTTCGAGGACCCGTGGGGCCATGTCTGGAACATCGCCAGCCACGTCGAGGACGTGGAGCCTGACGAGATGGCGAAGCGCGCCGCGGAGGCGATGGGCGGCTGAGCGAGCCAGCCGGTGCCGCCGCTCAGCGCCGAGTTGAGGCGCGGCGCACGACCTCACAGCTCTTCGCGACCTCGTCCATGTGGTCGACAATCGCGAGATCGCGGCCCGGCCCGCAGCCAAGCCGGTCGCGCTCGCCGTCGCGCGCGCGCAGCTTGTCGCTCTGAAGGCCGCCACGGAGGCGATCGCGGCCAGGGCCCCCGATCAGGACGTCCCGCTTGGCGGAACCGTGCAAGCGGTCGTCGCCCGGGCCGCCCTTGAGCAGGTCGTGTCCGCGGGCGCCGAGCAGGCAATCGTCGCCGCCGCGGCCGTTCAGCGTGTCGCGGCCGCGGAAGCCGAGCAGGCGGTCCCCGCCTTCCGCGCCGAGCAGGCGATCACGCCCCCGGGTGCCGCGAATCTCGTTCGAGCAGCGCCCATCGCCTGCGACGGGGGCCGGCGATCCACCGCCGCCTCCCTGGCCGCCCGTCGGTCTGCCGCCTCCAGGCCCGGCACCCGAAGCGCAGTCGCTCGTTGCCTCGAGGGTGCCGGCGGCGGTCGCAAAGCTCACCGTCAGCGCCTCGGTGGCCGGGTCGTAGGACCAGGCCTCGACGGGCAGGGGCGCACCGTCGAGGCGGACCGCGCACGGCTCGAACGGGCTTTGCAGCGTGGCCAGCGAAGCCTGCAGCGAGTAGCTGCGCTCGCGCGAGCCCTCGACCCGCAGCGTCCAGCTCCCCGAACCCTCGTTCGAGACCAGCCGCTCGTCCTCGTAGAAGGGACTGGCGCTGGCGCCGCGGGGAAAGGCGATCAATTCGAGCTGATCCTCTCGGTCAGCGAGGGCGACCGCGCCGGGAGAGTCATAGCCCGCGAGCGTGTCCACGTCGGGCGGCAGCAGCGGCAGGATCGCACCGGCGCGTGCGAGCAGCGGGATTTCGGTGAGCGGAGCGGGAAGCGTCGCGTCTCCATCGCCGTCTCCATCGCCATCGCCATCGACGATTGTCGGCGAGCCGAGGTCGAGCCCCCCGCCGACGGGGTCATAGGCGAGGGAGCGCCAGAGATCGACCCAGCGCCCGGGCGGAAGCGCGAGCTCGCGCTCGCGGGCGTCCGGCTCGACCACTGGTGCCACGAGCAGGTCGGGTCCGAACATGTACTGGTCGTCGCGCGCGACCAAGTACTCCTCGCCGGGATAGGAGAGGGCCATGTGGCGCATCAGCGGCACGCCCGTCTCGCGGTAGCGCGCCTGGGCGGCCACCAGATAGGGGTAGAGCTGGGTGTGCAGCTTCGCGTAGCGCCGCCAGTTCTCGATCTGGCCCGGATCGCCCACCTGGGGCCGCGATCGCGGAGGAAGCGCGACACCGTTGCGCTGGGTGCGCATGACCCCCGAGAGCGCGCCGAACTGGACCCAGCGCATCAGCAGCTCGTCGCTGAGCGCGTTCCTCCCGAGCGCGAAGAAGCCGCCGATGTCGCTGCCCCAGACGCTGACCCCCGAGAGGCCCATGTTGAGGGCCTGCGAGACCGATGAGGCGAGCCCGTCGAAGCCCCAGCCCGTCGTCGGGTCGCCGCCCCAGACGATCTGTGCGCAGGGGGTCGCCCCGGTCCAGCCCGAGCGCTGGAAGCGGACGATCGGCCGTGCCTGACCGGCGACCGCCTCGGACGCGGCGCAGTGGTAGCGAGTGGCGTAGGGATTGTGGGCGCGGGTCCCATCCAGGTCGTCGCCGGAAACCGAGTCGAGCGGCGTGTACTCGCCAAAGTCCTCCATCCAGCCGTCGTAGCCATGGTCAATCGCCTCCTGCAGGCGCAGCGCATACTGCTCGCGCCCGGCCTCTGTGAAGAAGTCGTACTGGCCAACGAGGTTGGTGTCCTCCGGCGAAGCCCCGTAGCGGTACAGCGCCGGTGAGCCCAGGCCGTTGCGGGTCAGCGCCCCGGCCGCGGCCGCGGGATCGTAGGCGCCGGGATAGTTGACGCAGACCATCGGGTTGAAATAGGTCGTGATCGCGACCCCGCGACCGTGAGCCGCGGCGGTGCGCCCCGGCTGAGCGGCCTCGCTGCCCACGTGATCCCCGCAGGGCAGGTAGTGGAGATAGGTCTGGAGGACCGAGACCGGGACGTCGGCGGCCCGCTGCGCGTCGAGCTCGACGGCCTCGTCGCCTGCCTGGTACCAGGCGCCGTAGACCCAGGGCGCCTCGGGCATGGGCTGGCGCCCGATATCGCGGGTGAAGCGGCCCAGCGCGTCGGCCGGCTTCGGTCCGGCGAAGAAGCGCATCGAGAGCCGTTCTGGCTGGGCCGCGGCCTCGCCGCCAGGTTCACCCTCCGGTGCCCTGACGACCTCGGCGCTCCATGCGTCCGAAGCATCGCTGCCGAGCCGGAAGTAACTCGTCTGCGGGTTGTCGACCAGGACGCCGTAGCCGGCAGAGGAGAGCAGCCAGGGGATCGGGAAGTAGGACGCGTCCTCGCGCTCGCGCAGTCCCCAGGGGGGAACGAACGCGCTCAGGAACGGATACTCCTCGGCCTGGTACGGCCCGTCGGAGACGTAGTTCTCGACGGCGTTGCCTCGCTGGTTGACCGCGTTCGAGCGCTCGCCGAATCCGAGGTAGCGCTCGGCCTCGGGAGCCTCGAACCCGATCCCGATCGCGTCCACGCCGGTCTGGAGACCGAGCACCCTCGCCTCGAGCGAGATCACGCCTTCAGCGGAGGGCTCGATCCGCACGGCGATCGTCCGCAGCGGGTCGGTGGTCGCGAGCTCCGCCACAAGCGCATCCGCCTCGACGCGCTCGGAGATGACCTCGGTGGCGTGCCTCCAGACGCCCGTCACCCGGAAGCCGAGCGTGCCATCCGAGCCCAGCCCGGTTCGCGGCTGCTCGCTCAGGATCGGCGCCCCATCGGCGTCCTCGAAGACGAGGCTCCACTGGTCGGCGCCGGTGACCGCCCGGATCGCTCCGGCGTCGACCTCGGCCGCGAGGGAAGGGGCCGGCATCAACATCGCGGCGGACAAGAGCCCGGAGCAGAGCAGCAGCGTCGAAGCGCGCCCCGAGTGCGCCGGCCGGTTGGCCACTCGGTTACCGGCTCCCGACCGATTCCTCAGCACGCGGCCGACCGTACCACCGTGCCAGGCGAGCGGCGCCGGTCAGCACTTCGTCCAAAGACCGGGTTGGCGCGGTGCGCGCCCTCCTGCCGCGCCGATACGAAAGCCATGAAGCGGGAACAGGGCTTCACGCTGGTCGTGATGCTGATCCTCGCCCTGCTCGCGTCGATCGCGATCCCCGCCTTCTTCTCCTAGACGCACAAGGCCGCCGACGCCGAGGCGAAATCCGCGGCGAGCGTCGCCCAGAAGAGCGCCGAGGTCCTGGCCACCACGAATGACGGCTTCTACGACGGGCCGGGGGGCGTCACCCCCGCGAATCTGGTTGCCACCGAGCCGACCTTGGGCGACGCGGCGTTGACTGTCCCGCTCGCCGGCGCGAGGACCTACACCATCCGCGTGCAATCGGATACCGGGAACACGTTCGACATCCACCGGAACCAGAACGGCACGGTGGACATGAACTGCACGACCGCAGGACAAAGCGGCTGCCCCTCGACAGCCAACTGGGGGCAGTAGTACCTAGACTGCCCGCCCTGTGAGGGAGAAGTACCCCGAGACCCACGACGAGAAGCTTGCCCAGCTCCGCGAGCTGCGCGAACAGGCCGTCCACGCCGGGTCAGAGGAGGCCGTCGAGAAGCAGCACGCCAAGGGCAAGCTGACCGCGCGGGAGCGGATCGAGAAGCTGCTCGACCCGGGCTCCTTCGAGGAGCTCGACACCTTCGTCCGCCACCGCACCCACGAGTTCGAGATGGACAAGCGCAGGCCCTACGGCGACGCCGTCGTCACCGGCTACGGGACGATCGACGGGCGTACAGTCTTCGTCTTCTCTCAGGACTTCACGGTCTTCGGCGGCTCGCTCGGCGAGGTGATGGCCGAGAAGATGTGCAAGGTGATGGACATGGCCGCCGAGGTCGGAGCCCCGGTGATCGGCATCAACGACTCCGGCGGCGCCCGCATCCAGGAGGGCGTCGTCTCGCTCGGCGCCTACGGCGACGTCTTCGTCCGCAACGTCCAGTGCTCTGGGGTGATCCCCCAGATCAGCCTGATCATGGGCCCCTGCGCGGGCGGCGCCGTCTACTCCCCCGCCATGACCGACTTCATCTTCATGGTCAAGGAGACCTCTCACATGTTCATCACGGGCCCCGAGGTGATCAAGACGGTCACGGGCGAGGAGGTCGAGTTCGAGGAGCTCGGCGGCGCGATGAGCCACAACTCCAAGTCGGGCGTCGCGCACTTCGCCTCTGACGACGAGGAAGCCTGCCTCGAGGACGCGCGCTACCTGTTCAGCTTCCTGCCGTCGAACAACCTCGAGATGCCTCCGCGGGTCGAGCCCACCGACGACCCCGACCGCGAAGACGCCGAGCTCGACAGCCTCGTCCCGGACGATCCATCCAAGCCCTACGACATGCGCGAGGTCATCGCGCGCATCGTCGACGACGGCGAGTTCTTCGAGGTCCACGAGCACTTCGCCAAGAACATCGTCTGCGGTTTCTCGCGCCTGGACGGCTATCCCATAGGCGTCGTCGGCAACCAGCCGGCCCACCTGGCCGGAGTGCTCGACATCGAGTCATCCGAGAAGGCGGCGCGCTTCGTCCGCACCTGCGATGCGTACAACGTGCCGCTCCTGACCTTCACCGACGTCCCCGGCTTCCTGCCCGGTACCTCGCAGGAGTGGAACGGGATCATCCGCCACGGCGCGAAGCTGCTCTACGCCTTCACCGAGGCGACCGTCCCGAAGCTCACCGTCGTCACCCGCAAGGCCTACGGCGGCGCCTACGACGTCATGAACTCCAAGCACATGCTCGCCGACTTCAACTTCGCCTGGCCGACCGCGGAGGTCGCCGTGATGGGCCCCGAGGGCGCCGTCAACATCATCTACCGCAAGGACATCGGCTCCTCGCCGACGCCCGATGAGCGCCGCGCAAAGCTGATCGACGACTACAAGGCGCACTTCGCAAACCCCTACGCGGCGGCCGAGCGCGGCTACATCGACGACGTCATCGAGCCCCACCAGACGCGCCCGAAGCTGATCAAGGCCCTGCGCGTGCTGCAGACCAAGCGGGTCGAGCAGCCGAAGCGCAAGCACGGGAACATCCCGCTGTGATCGAGGTCGGCAACGGCGGCGCCACCCCCGAGGAGGGCGCCGCGATCGCCGCCGCGATCCAGCAGTTCATCGCCGAGACGACCCCAGTCGCCGGCGAAGGGCCGAAGCAGAACCCGTGGCAGCGCGCGGCCCTTCGCGAGGGCATCGCCGCCCGCCAGATCGAGCCGGGCGGATGGGGCCCGGCAGTCGGTCGGTGATACAACCCCTCGTGGGCTTGGCACACCCGCAGGAAATCCCATCTAGGAGGAGGGTCTCGTGGCGGTAGTGAAGATCATCGAGTTGGTCGGAAGCTCGAAGAAGTCCTCCGACGATGCGGCTCAGCAGGCCTTGAAGCAGGCCCAGAGCTCGCTGCGGAACATCCGGGCGATCGACGTCGTGTCGACCGGCCTGCGCGGCGAGAACCTCGACGAGTGGCGCGCGCACGTCCGCGTGGCGTTCCTGGTCGAGGGCACCGACATCGACTGAGAACCGAGCTGAATTCGGCTTCCGTCCCGGAGGTGATCGCCTTCGGACACGATCTAGGCACCCTCCGCATTGACATCCCGCCGAGTCTTCCGGCGTGGCCAAGAAGTACCGGGATGTGACCAAGGCGTTGCGAAAAGCAGGATGGGGACTGGCCCGGACCGAAGGTTCCCATCAGGTCTGGAACATCCCGATGGGCGTCAGGTAACCGTTGCCGCAGGAGGCAAGGCGAACCGGGACGTACCGGTAGGAACGCTCTCTAAGATTCGCCGCGAGACTGGATTGAGGGATATTCGTTGACCACTTACAGCGTCATTTACGAGCAGGCTGACGATGGCAGTTGGAGCGCCAGCGCGGCTGACCTACCGGTCTTTGCAGTGGGCGACACTCCTGAGGAGGCCGAGCGGGAGATCCGCGAGGCGATCGCTCTTCACCTCGAGGAGCTGGCCCGTTCAGGCCGGCAGGTGCCCGAGGCACGGAGTCGCGTCGGAACCGTAAGAGTCTGATTCAGATCACAGCTCCACCACCGGGGCGTCGATCCCGCCGGCTCGCCACGCCTCGTAGACAGCGCCGACGATCGCCAGATCCTGGATCGCGAGGCCGGTGGAGTCGAACAGCGTGATCTCGTCGCTCTCGCGGCGACCGCCGGCCGAGCCGGAGAGGACGTCGCCGATCTGCGTCACGTCCGCGCGCGTGACCGCGTCGGCCTCGACCGCGTGCGCCAGCTCGCCGCCGGCGCTCGCCTGCTTCCACTCATCACAGAAGAGGCTGCATCTGCGGATGGCCTCGAGCTCCGCCTCGGCCTTGCCCGCGGCGTCGGCGCCGAGCATCGCGAGGTGCTGACCGGGCCGGAGGTCCGGGGCGCGGATCACGGGCTCGTGCCCCGGGGTCACGGTCACCACGACGTCCTGGGCAACCGCCTCCCCGCGACTCCCGGCGCTCCAGCCGAGCTCGTCCGCGAGCGCCTCGGCGACCTCGGGGCGGGCGTCGTGGCAGACCCCCGACTCGTAGCCCGCCGCCGCCAGGCACCGGGCTGCCCAGGCGCCGTTGACGCCGCAGCCGACGATCCCGGCGCCGACCGCATCCCCGCGGGCCAGGACCTGAGCCGAGACGGCGGCGGCCCCGCCGGTACGCAATGAGGTGACCGATGCGCACTCGATCAGGGCGAGCTCCTCGCCCGTCGCGGCATCGGAGACGAGGATCGCGCCACGGACGACCGGCAGGCCCCGCGCGCTGTTGCCGGGGAACGAGGTGACCCACTTCAGGATCGCCAGCCCATCACCGCGGGCCGGCATCGCACGAAAGTCGCCGCCGGGGGGCGACTCGACGTAGACCTTCGACGGCATCTCCCACTCCCCGGCGGCGTGGCGCTCGAAGGCGTGGCGGGTGCGCTCGACCGCGGTCGCCGCGTCGATGGCCCCGAACACGGCCGCACCTGAGATGACCGGTATCTCTGTCATGGCATCGATCCTGAGCGTAGGAGGCAGCAGAGGCCAGTCCGTCCGGGTCCGCAGAAATACCCCAAACCCGATCAGGTTTGATACTTTCTTTCTTCGGCGGCAGCTAGCCTGAACGGCCGCGACGAACTCGTCCCCCTTTGGAGGGAGCAACACCGATGGAGCCCGTTTCCGCCCCGGACAAGAAAGACCAGGTCCCCGAGAAGCCCGAGCTCGATCAGGACCTGAAGAAGGTCCAGACCGGCAAGAAGGGCCGCGGCTCCCTCGAGAACCCCGAGGTCTACGACAACGTCCCCGGCCACGCGATCCCCATCCTCGAGCACGAGTTCGAGGACTTCGACACGGAAGCCGCGAGCTTCCTGCGCGAGGAGCAGTCCGAGGAGGAGTTCATCGGCTTCCGCCTGAAGCAGGGCGTGTACGGCCAGCGCCAGCCCGACGTGCAGATGGTCCGGATCAAGCTTCCCTTCGGCGGCGTCACGCCGGAGCAGATGGACATGCTCGGCGACGTGACCGAGCGCTGGGCTCCCCTGAACAAGGGCCACATCACGACGCGCCAGAACATCCAGATCCATCACATCCCCCTCGCCGACATGGCGGAGCTGATCCGCGAGATCAGCTCCGTCGGCCTCTCCTCCCGCGAGGGCTGCGGCAACACGGTCCGCAACGTGACCGGCGACCCGTGGGCCGGCGTCACCGAAGGCGAGCTCTTCGACATCACCCCGTGGGTGGTCGCCTACGTCCGCTACTTCGTCCGCCACCCCACCACGCAGCTGATGCCGCGCAAGGTCAAGACCGCCTTCACGGCCACCGACGAAGACCGCGCCATCACCGGCATCCACGACATCGGCTTCATCCCGCGCGTCAAGGAGATCGAGGGCCGCGGCGAGGTCAAGGGCGTAGAGATCCGCGTCGGCGGCGGCACCTCGATCATGCCCCGCGTCGCCCCCACCCTCTACGACTTCGTCGAGCTCGAGAACGGCGACTTCCTGAAGGTCTCGGAGGCCGTCTTCCGGATCTTCGACCGCCAGGAGTGGCTGCGCGTCAACCGCGCCCGGGCCCGCATCAAGGTGCTGATCGACAAGATCGGGATCGACGCGTTCCGCGAGATGGTGGACGAAGAGCTCGAGGGCGATTGGGTCGCCGAGCGGGACTTCTCGGTCGACCACATGCTCTTCTTCGACGACGAGCAGGCGAACGCTCCCGCCGCGCCGTCGAGCGCGCCCAGCCCCAACGGCGACCGCAGCGAGTTCGAGCGCTGGTCGGAGTCGAGCGTCACACCGCAGCGCCAGGAAGGGTTCTCGAGCATCGAGGTGCGGGTGGTCCGCGGTGATCTCACACCCGACCAGTTCCGCGGCCTCGGGCAGATCATGCGCGACTTCACCGGTGGCTACGCGCGCTCGACCGTGCAGCAGAACTTCGTGCTGCGCTGGGTCCGCGACGAGTCCGTCTACGACGTCTACACCCGGCTGCGCGACCTGGGCTTGGCCGAGGCCGGCGCCGACGAGATCACAGACGTCGTCAGCTGCCCCGGCACCGACTCGTGCAAGCTCGGCATCACCAGCTCGATGGGTCTGAACCAGGCGGTGCAGGAGCGCGTCGCCGAGATGGACATCACGGACCCGCTGACCCGCAAGGTGCACATCAAGATGTCGGGCTGCCCCAACGGCTGCAGCCAGCACCACATCGCGAACATCGGCTTCTACGGCGCGTCGATCAAGGTCGGTGACAAGACGATCCCGGCCTACATCGCGCACCTGGGCGGCAACTACGAGGGCGGCGAGGTGCTCTACGGCCACCGGCTCAAGGCCCGCCTTCCCGCCAAGCGCGTCCCCGACGCCGTCGAGCGCTGGCTGCGCTTCTACGAGTCCGATCGCAACGAGGGCGAGGCGTTCAACGACTTCGTCGAGCGGGTCGGCACCGACCGCTTCGAGGAGCTGGTGGTGGAGCTGAAGATGCCGGTCGAGTTCAACGCCGAGAACCTGACCCACTTCATCGACTGGAACCGCTCGGAGCCCTACAAGGTCGAGCGCGGCGAAGGGGAGTGCGCCGTCTGATGGCCACCCCGATCACAGCTCCCATGGCTCCCCCCGCCCCCGATCCGAGCTCGATCCCGTTCGACCCCGAGCGGGTCGAGTCCGAGCTCGAGGGCGCCAGCGCCGAGGAGTCGCTGCGCTGGGCGATCGAGACCTTCCACCCGAAGCTGTACATCGCCGCCTCTTTCCAGAAGACGAGCTCGGTGACGATCCACATGGCGAGCCAGATCGACCCGACGACCCGATTCTTCTACCTGGACACCGACGTGCTCTTCGACGAGACGCACGACACCCGGGACCGCCTCGCCAAGAAGTACGGCATCAGCTTCCACCGCTACAGCTCGATCACCCTCGAGCAGCAGTCGGGCCTGTACGGGGACGAGCTCTGGAACCGCGACCCGGACTCCTGCTGCGGCATCCGCAAGGTCGACCCGATGCGCTCCGCGCTGTCGGCCGTCGACTGCTGGGTGTCGGGCATCCGCCGCCAGGACTCGCAGGGTCGCGCCACCGCTCCCAAGTTCGCCTGGGACAAGCGCTTCGGCCTGTGGAAGCTGAACCCGCTCGCCGACTGGTCCGAGAAGGACGTCTGGAACTACATCGCCGAGCACGACATCCCCTACAACCCGCTGCACGACCAGGGCTACCCCTCGATCGGCTGCACCCACTGCACCCGCAAGCCGGCCGACGGTGAGGACGCCCGCGCAGGCCGCTGGGCAGGGACGAGCAAGACCGAGTGCGGGCTCCACGGATAGCCGCGGTCAGGTCCAGCAGTTTCCGTCTCTAGAGCACCGAAGAACTCAACTATCGCTAACCTGCCCGACCTCTTGGCTACCTCCCTACAACTGAATGAGCGCCAGACCGCCGACTTCGAGATGATCGCGAACGGTGGGTTCGCGCCGCTGACCGGCCCCCAGGGCTCGGAGGATTGGAAGAGCGTCTGCGACGACATGGAGCTCGCGAACGGCGAGATCTGGCCCATCCCGATCACCCTCGCCACCGACCTCGAAGTCTCCGAGGGCGACACGGTCGACATCACCTCTGATGAGGGCAAGGCCCTCGGCACGCTGAAGGTCTCCGAGGTCTTCGAGCGCGACATCGATCACGAGGCCGAGAAGGTCTATCTGACAACGGACAAGGAGCACCCGGGCGTCGCCGCTCTCCACGAGGAGGGCACGCGCTGCGTCGCCGGCACCTACGAGAGCTCGGCCCTCCCGGACCACGAGGACGCGTTCATGGAGCGCTACCTGAGCCCCGAGGAGTCGAAGAAGGCCTTCGCTGACCGCGGCTGGAAGCGCATCGTCGCCTTCCAGACCCGCAACCCGATCCATCGCGCCCACGAGTACGTGACCAAGGCCGCGCTGGAGACCAACGACGGGCTGATGATCCACCCACTGATCGGCAAGACCAAGGCCGGCGACATCTCGGCCGAGGTGCGCATGCAGTGCTACGAAGTGCTGATGAAGGACTACTACCCGGACGACCGGGTGATCCTCAACGTGTTCCCGTCGAAGATGCACTACGCGGGCCCCCGTGAGGCCGTGCTCCACGCGATCGCCCGCCGCAACTACGGCGCCACCCACTTCATCGTGGGCCGCGACCACGCAGGCGTCGGCGACTACTACGGGACCTACGACGCCCAGAAGATCTTCGAGGACATCGACATCGACAAGTTGGGCATCCAGCCGATGTTCTTCGAACACAGCTTCTGGTGCACGAAGTGCGAGGGCATGGCCTCGGGCAAGACCTGCCCGCACGACTCGGACGCCCACGTCTTCCTGAGCGGCACCAAGGTGCGCGAGATGCTGGACAACGGTGAGGAGCCCCCTCAGGAGTTCAGCCGCCCCGAAGTCGCACGGATTTTGATCGACGCCTACGCCAAGAGCTAGGCCACCAACTAGAAATAGAAGGAGCGCTCAACCATGGCTAACGACAAGGGCTTCACCCTCTGGTTCACCGGTCTCTCCGGCGCAGGCAAGACCACCGTCTCCGAGCTCGTGCAGAAGGAGCTCGCCGATCGCCGGAACCGCCTCGAGATCCTCGACGGCGACGTCGTCCGCGAGAACCTCTCGAAGGGCCTCGGCTTCTCGAAGGAGGACCGCGACACCAACGTCCGCAGGATCGCCTTCGTGGCCGACCTCTTGAGCCGCAATGGGGTGCCGGTGATCACCGCCGCGATCTCCCCGTACCGCGAGATCCGCGACGAGGCTCGCGAGAACATGGGCGACCGCTTCATCGAGGTTTTCGTCAAGGCATCGGTAGAGGTCTGCGCCGAGCGTGACGTGAAGGGCCTCTACGAAAAGGCCTTCAAGGGCGAGATCAAGGAGTTCACCGGCGTCTCCGATCCCTACGAGGAGCCGCTCAGCCCCGAGATCGTGCTCGACACCGAGAACGAGACGCCCGAGGAGTCGGC
>Ga0183260_10001425_pt1 | contig 19946 bp, 18 predicted proteins | sample AntDrymUQ4972206_2_FD_129768 | JGI IMG/M metagenome (GOLD analysis project Ga0183260, IMG submission 129768) | Polar desert sand microbial communities from Dry Valleys, Antarctica - metaG UQ497 (22.06) (version 2) (version 2) | ecosystem: Environmental > Terrestrial > Soil > Desert | place...
ACAGGTCAAGAAAACGGCAGCAAAAACGTCACAGGAAAATGGATGGATATCCATGGAGTTGGATTGTTAACAACAGGAAAAGACAATGCAATATACCTTTCAACCCACAATGGCCTGTTTAAAAAAGATAATGGTAGTTTGTCTGGCTGGGTTGAGGTTGGAAATGACAAGTCTGATTTGATGGGGTTTACAATTAACCCAAGCAAAGAGGGAACAATATATTCAAGTGTCCATCCTCAAACAGCTGGAAACCTGGATTCAGAATAAGCACTGACCACGGCATGACATGGCAAAAAGTGTCTATGTGACAAATTGGGGATACATTCAAGTTATGGTTATACTTTGCTATCGCAAATTAGAAATTTTCAAATACACGGACAACAGAACTTGTTCGTTGAACATTAAGCATTTTGTTATTGTGCCATCTGTCTTAGGTATGATATGTTTGACACTACTTTTAACTAATGTTAACTATATCTTCGCATAAGTTCTAATAACATATAACAGTACTCTTTTTGACATTAATTTTGAATGTCCTTCCGACTGGTATATTCCACCATCTTTCCTTGTAGATAATTCTTCTCTCATGAATGAGCCAAATGATGAAAGGAATTTGTTCCTATCAGACCCACGAATAATAGACCTTGGATTAATGAGTCATGCACTGGTTGCTCAGCTGTGTCCGTCATCACCCAATGTAATGTCGAATGGAGATTGTCTACAAAACGGTAAAGATAGTGACATTGTGTTAGTAGAGCAATATTATCTAGGAGGTTTTAACTCATCCCCATCCTTAGAAGAATATACCGATTATAACATTAAAAGGATAAAAGAAGACTTTGCTAATGTTACCATTACATCATCCAGATCAGCTAACCTTACGGACTTGCCTGCCCATCAAGTAGAATACATATTCAAGGATGGCGATACGGAAAAGAAGCGAATTGAGATATGGACTAATCAGAACCGTAGTGGATATAATATAGCATATATTCCTGCATCTCTTGGACAACATGGTTTCCCCGATGAGGTACAACAAATAATAAAGTCCTTTGAGATAAATAAGGCGAGATACTATTCATGATCCAATAGAAAAAAACGTGCAGTTAATCATTTGTGTGGGATTATCCATATTTGTTGTTGGCCACTACATAAAAATAATATAAAAAGAGATCATTATGAAAACAGATGACTTGGGACTCGAAGCCCTGTCATAAAAACAGGGAATCTATTTCTCAATAAAACAGCAGCTTATGAAGAGACCGAATGGATGTGAACCCGCTACTTGTATTCACGAATTTATGATCTAAATTGTTTCGATAATTCGATATCAATTATAATATCCTATAAATATGATTAAAGTTATAATCATTCAAAGTTGGAAGTGAAACTTAAGCCTATTTTGCAAAAGGATTTTCTATATCAAATAAGTTTATACTCTATAGTCATGATAAAATTATGATATCATTATATCATAAACATTTCTTGGTTTAGTTGCAGAATGATAAATATTATTTTTGAATAAGTTTATTTACATTTGTACTTGCAGATATTAAATAGTGGTTAATAGTATATCAACCATCAAGAAGATCAAGAATGGTCTATTTCTAATTTTATTTGTTATCATTGGTGTATTTTCTGTATATTCAATAGAAGACGAGTTTTCTATAGCAAAGGGAACCACAACCCATAATCAAGGTGATGTCTTTGTAATGTACGCAGGATCTCTTGTAAATATATTTGAGGATATCATAGGACCTGCATTTCAGAATGAATCTGGTTATACTTATGTAGGAGAAGGTAAAGGCTCTGTACAGGTATCAAATTTGATAAGGGACGGATTTAGGACTCCTGATGTATTTGTAAGTGCAGGAACTATTCCAATCATGAGGTTAATGAACACCTCGCCTCCACTAGTAGATTGGCTATTAGAATTTGATTCTGCCGAAATGGTAATATCTTACTCTCCAAATAGTCCTTATTTTAACGACTTAGAAAAGGCAAGAAAAGGTGAAACACCATGGTACAATGTTATTTCTCAAGATGGTTTCAAATTTGGTAGGACCGATCCTGAGTTAGATCCAAAGGGGTACTATACTGTGATTACCTCTAAATTGGCCGATATATATTTCAACGATCCATCTATCAAAGAAAGAATTTTGGGAGAGGATAGAAATCCAAAACAGATTTTCCCTGAAGAGACATTAAAATCATTATTAGATCTAGGTCAGTTTGATGCGGTTGCTTCTTATAAACACGAGGCGGTTGTCAGAGGACTTCCATACATTACACTGCCTGGTGAAATCAATCTTGGCGATCCTACATTTTCTGAATTCTACAAAAGGGCTAACTACACTTTAGAATCTGACCAAAGAGTAATTTATGGAGAACCCGTATTCTTCTCAATAACTATACCACAAACAGTTAAGAATCTAGATGGAGCAATCTCGTTTGTAAACTTTATACTCTCTAAAGACAGTTCAGAATTATTGGAAAGTCAAGGATTGAATCGCATTAATGTAACATCTGAAGGAGTTGCTAATAAAATACCTTTATCTATTAAACCATAAATTCATAACCATTTGATATTATGAGATACAATAATGACAAACGTAATAGAGACTAGTGATATCAGATGTTAGTTTTATGAATAATATTGATTACAGTATGATAAATTTCAAACTTATTATATGGATTTTGTCAGGCTTGGCTTTATTATATATCATTTATCCTCTATTTAGCATCTCTACTTTTGTTGAACCTTCAACATTATTAACTTCATTAACAAGGCCTGAAGTTATTGACACCTTTGTTCTGAGCTTAATCACGGCATCTATTTCAACAATGTTGATAGGTTTATTTGGAGTTCCTCTTGCATATTGTTTATCTAGATATAAATTCCAAGGCAGTTTTCTTATACAAATTGTTGTTATTATCCCATTGGTTCTACCACCATTGGCCAGTGGTGCGCTTCTCTTAGGAGTGTTTAATCCTAATTCAGAATTAGGCAAGACTTTTCCTGAAATCGAATTTACACAATCCGTAATAGGGATCATAATTGCTCAGACCTATGTTGCTTCACCCTTCATGATTCTTGCCAGCATGGTTGCATTTGATATGGTTGATAAATCTTATGAAAATATTGCACGAGTTCTTGGCAAGAAGAATTGGCATGTTTTTATTAGAATATCTCTCCCTCTAGCCAAAAAAGGGATTTTAATTGGGTTTATGATGACCTGGATTAGAGCGATTGGTGAGTTGGGGGCGACATTGATGCTAGCGTATAACCCTCACACTATTTCTATTCAAATATATGAAGATAATGCCATCGGTGGTTTGTCACAAGCTATTCCAAGCATAATATTATCCATATTTCTTTCAGTCATTCTAATATTGGCATACTCTTTAATAGTGAAAAAATTAGAAGGCAGCAGTATACACCAAAGCATGTTTAGTTTTGGAGTATCTGGAGGAAATAAATAAGAATCACTATGACCTTAGAAATAGTTAACGTTACCAAGACATTTCCGGGATTCACATTAGGACCCATTAATTTAAGGTTAAGTGATGATATGATTTTAGTATTAATTGGACCAACAGGAAGTGGTAAATCTACAATTCTCAATCTCATCATTGGATTAATTAAACCTGATACAGGCTCTATTTACCTTGATGGCGTAGATATTACTAAGGTGCCAATAGAGTCGAGAAAAATAGGGTATTCTTTTCAAAATCCCACCCTGTTTCCACATATGAGTGTGTTTGAAAATATTGTATTTGGTCTTAAAAAAGGTGACAAAAGGTTGAAGGAACCACAGATTAAAAGACTTACAGAATCCTTTGGAATATCTCATCTTCTTAATAGAAAAATTAACGGGCTTAGCGGAGGTGAGATGCAGAAAATATCTCTGGCAAGAATGCTCGTAACAGAACCAAAAATAATGCTCATGGATGAACCTCTTGCACACCTTGATAATATAACCAAAAACAAGTTGAGAATAAATCTTCGTCAAATCCTTAAGAAGGAAGGAGTTTTAGGGATATACGTAACACATTTTGAAGACGATGTATATGCTCTTGCTGATTCTGTATCGATATTGACAAATGGACAAATCAAAAAAACTGATACACTAAGAACAATGCTATCTACTTCCTCTTCGAGCAATCGATCCCTTTCATTCCTTTCATCCTCCTTGTCTCCATCAATATCTGAATTTTTCCAAGGCGACTATAATTATCTAGAAGGTAAAGTAACCGAATCAAAGGATGGAGTCTCTGCATTCAAGCTTGGCGTACATAGATTTGAAATCTTGGGAGATTATCAAATTGATTCAAAGGTAGGAGTATTAATAAAACCTGAAGATATTATTTTGTCGCTAGACTTGGTCAAGACAAGTGCCAGAAACATCATTAGAATAATGGTGATGAATATCGGTAATGCTTATTCAAAACCCGGTATTTTGGATATTCATCTAGTTATCGATGATATTCATTTGATGTCTAGGATTACCAGGGAGTCTAAAAATCATTTAGGAATTAAAGAAAAAGAATATGTCTATGCAATTTTTAAAGCTACTGCTCCTCATGTTGTTCGTGAGGGAAAATATGATGCAGTGGACGTATAAAGAGAAATTATACTATTTCTATATATACATTTATTAAGATTTGGATCTAATTTGGGAGTTTGGTTTGTTACCAATTATGCAAGAGATCTATTATATTCACTAATCTTGTAAACTAAACTTGGGTAATAATGGATGTAGATACTTTTCCAGGAGAGTTACTAATAATAGAAACATAGACAAGTATATAGTGAAACAGTAAATCACAGTAACTGAGCCTCTTACCACAAGGATTTAAATCCCTTTCGGCCCACTACAAAAACCCTTTCCTTCGAAATAGTTAAAATAAATGAATTTAACTTATAAAATTAATTGAACCCGTTTACCTACCGAACTCAAACCCCCTAAGTTATAGCTAAAAGTGGCTGAACCCTTATATCGTTAGAACCCATTTATCTTTGAATATTAAAATAGTATTTTGGCCATATTCACTTAAGGCTTTGTGATATCTTTTTATTATTTACCTAAAAATGCAATTGAGTTCAAAGGATATAACTTTACCTACCATAACAAATCCTCTCTTAGCCTTTCATGAAATTCACTATATGATAACTTTCTTTTTAATTTGGAATACTTTTTAGAGTCTTTTTCAACTGTTATCCTCAGAATAGGTTCGGCATTACTTCCAATAGAAACTTTTTCTATTGCGTGGATTGTATCATGGCAACAACCTTCGGGTGAGGTACGTTGCTCATCGCCTTGTAATAAAATGACGGCAACTTGCCTATGGTGTTGCTATAGGAAGACTACAAAGTATCCTAATTATCTTTATGATTGGGTGAACTGCTTACAATTTTGTTATAATACTATTTACTATGGTAGCATAAAACCTGGTTTCGATAGTTAGAATAGCATTCAATAGAATGGATAGGTTAGTTTTCAAGGTCAGAACAATAATGCATTAAAAAATGGATTGAATTAAAGTTTGTGCAATACATAGAATGATTTATTTTTGTGGTTATGACATATGTTAATAGTTTTAAATGAATCTATTAAAATCTGGTATTATAAATATTAGTAGTAGTTTTATAGTATCGACAACTTTGCTTCTCCTGATGTCTTTTTATCCATCTCAAGCTCAATCAACAAGTGGTATATCTATTTCTCAATCAAATGTAATCAATCTTGCTATTTCCAATATAACCTTGGGAGAAAGTCCAACTGGATTGATATCCGTAAACGGTAAAGTATTTAACAACTCAACAGAAAGTGTAGAGAACATACAAGTTGACGTTACACTGCATGATGCTAATAATAACACGATAAGAGATACCAGTAGATTCATTTCATCCGCTTTTTATGTATTTGAGCCTGGCTCGACTGTAAACTTTAACTTTCTTATGAGCACGGGAGATTTTAATTATTATACTGCAAGAGCATATGCCGATAGAATTCAATAAATGAAAAGATTAGAAAATACATTAAAGTCTCAAATTCAATGTATGTGAGGAGTCCTTTTATAATCAAATAGTTTAGTCTTTGAACCCACTGAAGCAAGAAAATGTAACATATAAGTTATTCATTTTCGTTATGATCTATATTTTTTTAAATTAGTTTTAACAAAGACATAATATGTGAAAACCTAAAGGGTATAGTAAGTATCTCTTCTTGATCAATACCTGCAAAGTCCAATTGTTCTTTCGATAAATATTGTATGGAACTATACTGCCTAACATAAATTCGCTATCCTGCTCTCAACAGATACTTTACCACATCCAGGTTAAATCGTCTTGTCCTGTAGTATCGAGAGATTGTTGATTTTAAATCTGTAAATCGTTGGTAACACTTGGACACCAGCAGATCATACTTTCCCTGTCGCCAGCATTCCTCAACCGCATTGAGTTCAGGTGAGCCTTTTGGCAGGTGGACCATTATTAAAGAATCCCTGTTTTCTTCCAAATATTTCCGTACTTTCTTTGCTTGATGCTGTCTTGCCCTGTCTGCAAACATGATGACCTTTCCCAGTCTTTTCTTTACCTGTTTTAAATAATCCAGAAAGGTGTACTGGTTAAACGCATCGTACTGTCGAAAAAGTTGTTTACCTTTCATAGTAAGTGTGCCAAACACGCATGTTTTTTGATGCGAACCTGTAGATGTAACTATAGGCCTGATTCCTATCGGTAGCCACAGTTTTCTTCGGACAAGCACATCATGCACAAATATCGATTCATCCTGAACTGCTATGGTGAATCCTTCTGGGATTTGTGCGAGTGTTTCCTGTACCCCTTTTTGAAAGCCTCTTTCTCTTCTCTGGATGCCGTATTTACAAACCTTTTCTGAGGCACCTTTGGTGAGAATCCCCATTTGTGGAGCAACCTATAGATATGAACTTCGTGGTACCTGACACCCGTCTTTTTGTGTATCAAATCCATGACTTGCTTGGCCTCCCATCCAGACTGATTCTCGGATAACTCCTGTTTTATCTTGAGTATCCTTTTTTCGGGTATGAATGGAGGCCTGCCGCTTCTGGGCTGGTCTTTCAATCCCTCCAGGCCATGTTTGTCAAACCTGTTCAGCCATTTGTAGGCCCACCACCTGGATTTATCCAGTCCTCTTTCTGCCACTTTGGATGCTTCCAGACCGTCAATCCTTACACGCCTGACAAGAAGGATTCTTTCTTTCACACCAGCATCGGTCTCTTTTCTATATGCATTGTTTATCTGTTCAGAAGAAACAACAACACCAAGGGTAACCAATGCAATACATGCGGACAGGTAAGCTAAATCGGTATGGAGTGAAATTATTTCACTATAGCATCAACTTATGTTAGGCAGTATAGTAGAGATAATAACAATCCTCTGATTTGGAATTATTTTATGTATTTCTTTTGCTATGTCAAGACCGGATTTTTCAATCAGATGTGTTTAATAATAACAATATCAAAGTTGTTATCGTTTGCATTTTTATCTTTAAGTAGGCAATTTAAGCATGCTTCTCCACTGTCTGCTATTTCTAACTTTTAAATATAATAATTATATATTGATGTGAATTGAACCCACCTACCTACCTTATCCAAACCACCTTGGGCCCATCCCTATAACGGTTCCTTTTCTGTTTTGTTTAAAATCATAACAACACGTATTGCCATACACTTTGCTTATAAAGAACTAAAATAAGTTACCATTACTACCCATTGCTACATCAATTGTCCAATTGTTACATGTGTTGTTTTTTTATGTTGTCTTGGATAGATAACATAATGAGAATAAAGGTAAATTACTAACGGAATTTTTTTCTATATGCGGCCGCGATTACGGATGTGCCAACAAATGTGGCTGTCCAATAGAGCCACAGGTTCGCTAATACTCCAGAAAATAAAGCAGGTGCTAATGAACGCGCGGGGTTCATTGACGCTCCCGATATGAATGCCAAAAAGATTATGTCAAAGCCAACAATCCCGCCAATAACGATTCCGCCAAAACCTCTTAGGCCTTTTTTATGCACCACAAATAAAATTATGGCCATAAGCAGAGCAGAAGCCAATACCTCTACACCAAATATCAAAGGTAAAGGATAAGCATAGTTTGGGGAATTCGTTCCAAGAGAAGCACCACTTCCTATTGCATACCTTACAAAAAGGCTTCCAAGTAAGGCGCCAGTTATCTGGGCTGGAAGGTAAAGAACTACAAGTCTTTTTGTGATGTGTTTTGTAATGAGAAAGCCCAATGTTACTGCCGGGTTAAAGTGAGCCATCGATATTTTACCAAAGAGGTAGACACAAATTACAACGCCTACAAAAGGGGCAAATGCAATAAAGGGAATGCCCAATTTCCCATTTAGTTTGGCATCTATGACCACAGAACCCGTTGCCAATACCACTATAATAAAAGTGCCAATAACCTCGGCAAGAAACTTTTTTTGATTAGAGGATAAGTTATTTCTTATTACCGTGACAAGACTTGTTCTTTTAATCATGCTTTCGCTCTTTTTGTTTTAAATATTCGTATCTGATGTCAGATGTATTAAGTCTTTGGTTATGTATAATTTCTTTACCAATCACTTCAACCATTTCTTTGTTTTTTCTTTGATGTTTTTGTCGCTATTGTTATAAAATAAGTTTACAATGCAAACTATTGATAATGGTAAGGGAAACATGGTAAAGTAGGTGAAATTAGGTAAACAAAAGGGTCCTAAATCCGTTAAAGGAATTGATATGCCCAATAATATGGCAGGCAGGTTACCAATAGTTCAAACTAATATCAATCAGCCATACGCCTGGGCCATTACTTTGGTGTTGTTTGGGGTTGCTGAATTTGGCCCTAACTGCTGTGTTTGCATAATAAAGGTAAATAATTCCCTGATATCCCTGACATCCCTGACATCTATAACAGATTGTTTATATTAATAGAATTATAACTCAACATTTGAAAAAAAAACACCTTAACCAAAAACATTTTTTTTAATTAGCATAGTTGAAAATTATTTCAAAATCATAAAGGGATATTATAACAAGATAATTTTACTTATTATAACAAGAGTCAAGATTATCCTATTTTTTCCATCACTAAAAAATGTTAAAAGGAGCAGAATCAATCAAATCAAATGCAAGTCAAGCCTTTGTTAATTTTATGACAAATATGACAAGATTCTGCGTTGCTGCTGCAACAATCATGGGGTTGCTGATGAGCATCTCCTTAGTCCCTGTTAATGCGTATGGTCAGGAAAATGAGGTTAACTTAACCGAGTTTAGGAACCCTTCAGGTGAATTTCAGAGGACATTTGATGCAAAAGCAATTTTTTCTTAGGGTTGACCAAATAATGACGGTGTGGGCAAACAACATTCTCCGTCATGTCATATAAAAATTATTTACAAAAAAATGTTTAAAAGATATATTAATAGTCATTGAAAAGGGAGAGTTATTGAAGGCCCTGTATTTTTTCTTGGCAGTGATTATTGCGATCATCACAGCAAATTTTATCATTGTTTCCGCTGAATCCAACCTCAAAATCATCTATTCAAGTTGGATGTTGATAATAAATTCCCTTATTGCGGCAGGGCTTTCCGTAATGATTCTCTTAAAGGACCGACAAAGCATTAAAAGGGATAAAACGACAATTCATTTAACATTTGGTCTTGTGTTCTGGTTTCTAGCAAACATAATTTGGGGATATTATGAAATAGTGCTTGATATCGTATCTCCTGTTCCTTCATTGGCTGATTTATTCCTGCTGTCTGCATATGGGTTTCTAATATACAGACTAATAATAACATACAGAAATTTGGATCACACTACTGATAAAAAAGTTATTTTTCTGATAATTTTGGGTACAGGCTTATTTTTGATGTACATACTAAACCTAACTCTATTTTTGAATGAAACGTCAAGTTTCAGGGGTCTTATGCTCTTTGTCGTCACAATAGCATATCCCACGTTAAATTCCGTTTTGACGGTTTTGGCTTTGATGATCCTCCTTGAAATAAAGAGCGAAAGGCATCACTTTATTCCATGGATATGTGAACTAGTTGCTCTTTTATCCGTAGTTGTGGGAGACAGTTGGTTTGCAATTATTGTTCTAACTGCCTTTGTTGAACAGATATGGATCTCTGCATTATTATTGTCCGCACACTATCTGTTAATTGCAGGAGGACTTGTGTATTACCTACGGCATCACATCAAATGGCAGTCAAAAGATCTTGTTTTCAAGATTGTGTCTATTATAAGAAATAAATCTTCCAAAAAGGCATTGCTTTATTCCTTCGTCTTGGTATCTTTTTTAATAGTTGTTGGCCTATATTCTACAAATGCTTTCATTGTTAACGATGACCGATATTTTATCAGTAAAAAGGCATCCAGCATTCAACTCCCCTCTTCATCGTCTCAAACTTCCCAATCCTCTTCAAACAATGGGGAAGTAATCAAGGAATTTGTTGTTGGCGCCATTTTCCCTTTTACTGGCTCCCTTTCCTCGACAGGTAAACCCATCAAGGTGGCATTAGAAAAAGCTGAGTATGACGTGAACAAGGAATTTCAAGACAACAATTCACCGTTTCGATTTAATCTGCTTATGGCTGATTCAAAGACAAGTCCGGAAGGAAGTTTGACAGCGATAAAAAAACTGCATGAGAATGGCGCAAAAATCATTATAGGACCGGGAACAAGTTCTGCAGTATCGGCAGTAAAAGAGTATGCGGACAAAAACGGCATTATACTGATTAGTTACTCAAGCACCTCCCCATTGCTTTCAATAGAAGGGGACAACCTCTTTCGGTTGGTTCCAGACGACACACACCAGGGAAAAATAATCGCAGAAAGGATGATTCAGGACGGCATAAAAGTCATTGTTCCATTTTGGAGAGGCGATATTTACGGGGATGGACTATATAATTCCACTAAATCCGAATTTGAAAAGATAGGGGGGAAAGTAGAAGAAGGTGTTAACTATAAACCGCATACAGGGAATTTTGCCACCAGCTTACACCGAATTAATTTTCTGATGTGGAATCAGGAATTGAAAATAATAAACACCATTGTCTCTGACTCGATAAAAAAATATGGGGCCAATTCTGTTGGGGTGTATGCAGTGTCCTATGATGAGATAACACCTATATTAATCCAGGCTCCTCTTTTTGAAAGCTTGGGAAAGGTGCGATGGTATGGCAGCGACAGCATAACAGAAAACCACCACCTAACAAAGAATGTCGATTCGGCACTTTTTGCAAGGCAAACTCATTTTGCCAATCCGCTGTACTCGATAGGCAGTAGTGAAGCTGAGAAAACAACTGAACTAAAAGAAGCGCTGGAAAAAGAGTTGCATGAAGTTGGTTCAATTACATATCCGGCAAATGGTTATGATTCTTATTGGATAGCCTCACTGAGCCTTTATAAAAACGACACCCTGGATAATAACAACAAAGAAAATGTGACCAAATCCTTTAGGGAGATTGTCTTTGAAACCGCAGAGTCATTTAATGGCGTATCTGGCAAAATAGAACTCAACAATGCAGGGGACCGCGTCGGCGGAAATTATGATTTTTGGGTCGTTAACAAAAACAACAATTCCAAAAGTTACGAATGGGAAATAGAACACAGTTTTGAAACAGCAAAACAATGCCCTGCCGGATCCCATTCCTCCTGCTAGAAAAATAGGGTTTTACTGAGCAAACAGGTAGTAGTGGTGGTGATGGTGATATTAGACAACAATATCAAGAATATTGTTTTCCCTACAAAACAATCTCCTTTTGATAGTAAAAAAGATTTAGTAGCAGGTTGTCTTTTGTTGTTTTTGTTGCTTTCTTGCCAATATGCTCCCAGTCTCCAGCCTCATTCCTTTTTTTTAAATTCAACATTAAAGTTAAAACCATAAATAAACTCGTTTATGGGCTCGTATGGATGCGAATCACGAAGCCCTATCAAAAGTGCGATGTTTTTGCTTTTGGACAGGACAACGGTGGTCACTCTCAAAACCTCAAGATCTGCCCCTTCCAAATCTATTTTTCCCAGTTGACCTCCTCTGCGTTTATCCCATTTTGCAGCAACAGGAAGGTCTTTATGTTGGTGTTAAGGAAGGAAATAGTTTTGGCAATTGCTTGTTGTAGCTTTTTGAATTACATCTTGCCTGTTGCGATATTGCTATGGTTTTACTTCGTAGATGATGTTAAATGGTGTCCTAGTTGCTTGCCTAAATTTGGTAAAGCCTGCTTTCTCTGTTATTTCCTTAGTTCTCTTTTCGCCTGCCTGTGCTCCCAACGCAGGACCGTTATCAGCCAAAGAATTTGGGACGCATATCAGGGTAGAGGCAGCATAGCATATTCTTCCCAAGGGGTTTAGGTTATCCTCCATCTTGTCGTTGGCCATGGGTTCCACAATCATACACGTACCACCCGGCTTAAGCGATTGTTTTGCATATTTCATTGCTCCGACAGGGTCACCCATGTCATGAAGACAATCAAAAAACGTCAACAGATCATAGTCATTGCCAATTGACTCATTTGCAGATACAACCTTAAACTCTATATTATTACCTGCTCCTTCCCTTTTTGCTTGCTCTTTGGCCTTCTCGATAGAGGGGCTATGGTTGTCATATCCATAAAATGTTGAATTAGGGTATGCCTTGGCCATTATCATGGTAGAGATGCCATAACCGCATCCAATGTCTCCCACTTTAACCCCTTCATTTAGTTTCTGCTCAACACCATCAAGGGAAGGAATCCATGATTGTAAAATATTGCCAATGTAACTTGCTTTGTAGAATCTGGCAGTGCCTTCAAACAAATCATGGTGATGTTCGCCCCACCTTAACCCTTTGCCTGTGCGAAACATTTCAACAAATTTATCCTCATCTTTAAAGATGGATCTGATTACTTGGTATGCCCCATGTATGTATACAGGACTGTTCTCATCTGCCAATACCATTGTTTGTTCTGGAGGTAGAGAATATGTGCCATGTGTTGTGTTGTATGTCACATATCCTCCAGCGGCCTGATTTGCGAGCCATTCCCGTACATATCTTTCAGAGGTGTCCGTTTTATTTGCTAATTCTGCAGAAGTGGTGGAACCAAGCTCTGCCATTGCCTTATACAACCCGAGTCTCTCTCCGATGATCACAAGCATTGCGCTATAGGTACTGCCAACGTCTCCAGCAGCCTTTATCATAAATTCATTTAGTTTTTTTTCATCAAATGCAGTTTGAGATTGCATAATTTAGCATGGCTTTGGAATTTCTTATTAAAGTTATGCATGTAGCATCATTTTATGCCATATTTTGCATCTCATAACATATGATTATAGTTTTGATTATTATTTTATTGTTTTTCGTAATCAAATACTACCCTAAATCAATACACCATGTCAGCAATCAAAATATTGTATATATTATAAAAAAAATTATTTGCAATTTTAATCCCAAAATAGTTATTTAACCCTTTTATTACCTGCCAAACTCAAACCCCCTTGGACCCATAGGACATCTCTTCTCTTTTATAGGACTGAATTAAACTATATTATTTATGGATAAAATATTCAGAAATTGACTAAAGTTATGCTGCTTTATTCTTAACAATCTAGAGATACCAAATCTGATGCATTTCGTAGTTTCAAAGCATAGACATTGAGTATAAGTAATCAGATATCAAAATGCTACAATATGCATAAATAAAATTAAGGAACATAATACAATTCTGATATACTTTCGATCTCTTGTATACTTGTTAGGCATATCTGCATGTCCTATTCCTAATGACTAATCCTTATTTTCGAAAATGTTTTTTTGAGTCGATAAAATTAAGCAATAAGAAAGCAGGATCCTTGGATGAATTGGAGGGGATAATAGATGGATGATAACAAAAAGGCAATGAGGAAATTAAAACTACAGGTGCAAATGTCCATAGATGGTTGCATAGCAGGGCCCAATAATGAAATGGACTGGATGGTCTTTTTTGGGGATGAAAAACTCAAAGAATTTGAAAACAGAATACACGAGCCAGTTGATACCATTCTTCTGGGAAGAAAAATGACAGGCGAATTTATTTCCTATTGGGCAAATGTTATGAGCAAACCTGATGACCCAGAATATACCTTTGCCAAAAAAATGATAGAAACACCAAAAATTGTTTTCACTAAATCACTAAACAAATCTGAGTGGATAAATACTGAAATTGCAACAGGTGATCTCAAAGATGAAATTACAAAGTTAAAGAGCCAAGAGGGTGGTGATATCGTAGTTTATGGTGGTGCCTCATTCGACTCTTGCTTGATTAAAGAAAACTTAATCGACGAATTTTATTTGTTTATTAATCCTGTAGCAATTGGGAATGGAAAGACCATATTTAAGGACTTGAAAGAGATTCGTAACTTTACCCTTATTGAATCAATAGCGTTTGACTCTGGAATAGTTTTGCTCCACTATGAGGTAAACAGAAATTAAAAACTGAGATGTAAATAAATTAATGGAAGAATTATTTGTTTTTTTTTGTGTATTATTCCATTCCATAAACTACCGTGTAAAGATACCGGTCCAGATCACCCCTAACGCACTTATTCCTTCAAAACCTGATCCAAATCTTATCTTGTTTTCTCTCATTAAATGCTAAGATTGTATTCAGCCTTGAACCGTATCCCCACGGATTACAAACACATAATATGATTTCTATACTCTTTGTTTTATTGTTCTTGATTTAACAGTATTTTAAGTATATTTTTCTCATTTAAAACAAGTAGGCTCAACTAAATAATGATTTAGGAAAATGTGGTGGCGTTAACCTAACCAACTCAAATATATAAGATTCGTATTATAGCATGTAACTCAAATATTGCCTGCAAAAAAATGGTCTGATTGTAACAGCAATCGGTTCAGGATAAGGAACATGCCATGGCCTATATTTGTTATTCATACAATTTTTTTATTAATATTATTCAGATGAAAATATAAAAAATAGTGTCTGATTCGTCAAAAATAACAGTATATAATTAATAACAAAAAAATTCATATTCTTTAAATTTGGTATTACCATTTGGATTTACTAGAATCTCTCATAGAATACCGATATTTTCAAAAGGAATGAGGCTGCCTTAACCCTTTTAAGAGACCTTGGTGCACGTAATCATGAAGTTAATTTATTGAAAATAAAGAATATCTGACTAAAGGAAAAGTATGTTGAAAGTGAGGTACCATATGCATATGTTTTTCACTTTTATTTTCACTTTAACGTCATTACCGTGATTTTTCAGATGCATCCTTCGCTAGCAAGGATTAATTGACCGATGTGATAAGTCAATGAAAGGTGTGACAAAATGAGGTTGGAGAACCCTGTCGTGAATCAGATCCTCGATGCTTATAAACCAATTTGGTCGCTAAAACATGCCATTTCTCTTATGGGTTGGGACTTTGAGACTTATATGCCCAGAGAAGGAACGGAAGGGAGAGGAGTGGCCGATTCTCAGCTTCACTTGCTTCGCAAGGATCTTCTGCTAAATAAAGATTTTATTGGTCTTGTTGAGTCAGCAAAGCTACAGGGGGGCCTTGGTGACTTTGAGAAGGGAATTGTGCGAGTACTCGACAGGGAAATAACCAAGCAGATCAAGATACCAAAAGAATTGACTGAAGCCGAATCTTTGGCAAGATTAAGGGGAAACATGGCATGGAGGGAAGCGAGGGCAAAGTCTGACTTTAAGATGTATGAGCCTCACCTTGAGAAAATGATAGAAATAAAGAAGCAAATCGCTGCAAAGTTGGGGTATGAAAAGCATCCATATGATGCCCTCTTGGATACATTCGAAGAGCAGCTTACTGTAGATAATTTGGATAAGGTATTTGGTGCATTGACCCCGCGTATTCAGAAGATTCTGAAAAAACTCGTAGATTCAAACAGCCCGTTCTGCAAAGAGAACAAACTTGGGAATTCAAAGTATGATATCAAAAAACTGGATGACCTCAATCATGATGTTTTGACTCTTCTGCAATATGACATGAAACGTTTCAGAATGGATATATCCACTCATCCTTTCACTGAGACTATGGGCCTCAACGACATCAGAATAACTACTCGCTATGAAGGAACTGATTTCAAAAAGTCGATATTCAGTACCATTCATGAGGCGGGTCATGCCTTGTATGATCTACAATGCAATCCGTCATTGTCTTTTACTCCTATTGAAGGCGGGTCCTCACTTGCAATCCATGAATCTCAGTCAAGGTTTTGGGAGAACATTGTGTGCAGGAGCTTACCTTTTGTTCAATTGATATCTCCCTTGATTAGAAAACAATTAGATTTCGCAAACCAAACTACAGATGATGAATTGTACCTTTATTTCAATAACGTCAAGGCTGATTATATACGAGTTGACGCCGATGAGGTTACTTACAATTTACATATAGCAATAAGATATGAGATAGAGAAAAAAATATTTGGAGAAGAGCTCAGTGTCTCTGAGATTCCTGAATTTTGGAACGATAGAATGGAGCAGCTGCTCGGGGTGAGACCAACCAAGGATTCACAGGGAGTGCTTCAGGATACACATTGGAGCAGTGGCCTCTTTGGCTATTTCCCAACTTACACTCTGGGAACCTTGGTTTCAGCGATCATTGCTTCAAAGATGCGCAAAGATCTAGAGGGCTACGAGGAAGACATCAAGTGGGGTAATTTTGATCTTATCAGAAAATGGTTAAGATTAAAAATACACCAGTATGGATCTACCTATGCGCCCAAAGTGCTTCTTGATAATAACCTGAGTGAAGGCTATAACCCGGATTACTTTGTTACCTATCTTGAGACTAAATACCTTGGCTCATAAACCATTGTCTGTTTGATTAAATCTGTATCTTAATTCTTTAACATTTTGTGATTTATTATCCATGATATCATGAATTGGGGCACAATAAAATTTTCAACCATATTCTATCGAACCCTTGTACCATAGGGATCTTGATTCCACCGAACCCGTGCTTAACTCTTATTTCTTTATGAAAAAGTGAATTAGTAAATATTAAAAGATTAGAAATCACCTCCTATATTTAACAATTGAACCACTTTACCTACCTAACTCAAACCCCCTAATTTAGGATAAAAATGAGTATCCTTTAGGGATTACTTTTTTTAATTTGAAAGGTAAAGTGTACTAGAATATTCCTTCATCTAACTAAACCTTGATTACAGTAAATCTCAAATTTATGTCTGTTATCTTTATAATGGATGAAATTTCATGATGTTGATCCGGAGGTCAAAAAACTGTTGATGAACCCGGAAGACATTCTTTTGACTGCTAAACAAGCAAAAGGTGTTCCTGGTGGCTCTCTAAGCACCCCTAACTCTATTTATGTTACCAATGCCTGAGTTATATTTAAAAATCCCAAGCTGTTTGGGTTAAAAGCCGATATGATAGATGTCAATTATAGGGACATTTCAAAAGTTCGTTTAAAACGAGGAATGTTCTCTACAGAGATTTATCTAAATACAAGAAATAGGGCAGAGGAAATTAGTCTTCCCGCGGTAGATAAACAAATCGCACAGCATGTAATTAATGTGATTCAAAAAGGGATTCTCATTAAATGTAATGGCTAAAGATAATCCTGTGGGTTCATATCGATGTTTTCCACGATATGATTGATAAACTGTACTTTGCTGCCAACTCTTCCAGGGTGATAATAAGGATTACAAGTGGTAATGTTCTTAGTGTGGTAATACTAGTCCACCCAGTAATTGCTCACCAATGTTTGTAGCAAAAAATGGCGCTGGAGAAGACGTAGGCGTTCCCACCAACGGAAGGTGTATCTGACGACCCCAAAGCTGGAAACGATCCTAATCCTGGTATTCAGCAAATGAGGGCGTAACCGATTTGACTCATCCTAAATAAAAAAAATGGGATGTAAAGTTTATTCTTTTACTTCCACCTTATTAATGAAGAAGGTGTTTCCTTCATCATATGCAGCGTTTATAACAAGCTTGTATTTCCCTTCATCAATATCGTCTGGTATGTCTGTTACAACGCTACAGTCAGACAAAGGTTCACCACATCTTTCATCTGCGATGGTTTTTATTCTATCTTCATTTCTTAATGCAATGTCTTTGTCTTTTTCGTCTTTGTCAACAATGTAAATAATTATGGCCTCATAGTCTCCATGCCTCCCTGTTTCCCTACAGTCCCCATCGGGGCATTTGAATTTTATAGTTATGTCTTCACCAAGGTGCAACCTTAGGTTTTTGATATCCTTTGCTTCACTGTTCTTGGTTAGAGCATAAGTATTGTCATCATTTATCCCTACATCATAGTCACCGTCAATTCTGTATTTTTTGTCATCTGCTTTGATTACAGCCTGATGGAACTCCCCATTTACCGTTCTCTTATCTGATACTTTCTTGTCATTGTTCCCTTCTGCGGATGCCTCCTGAGAAAAGGAGGATATGCCCATACTCAATACCAGCACAGCCAGTGCTGCAATAGATAATTGTATAGCTATTTTTTTCATAAAATGTATATGCTAACTTTTCATAAAATAGTTTTAGGATAATTCTTCTGCATCATTTTTCTTGACTATTAAATTAAGCACTTTTTACTCAATTAACATACAAAAAAGACGGCTGTTACATTCATTATCAATAGATAGTTTTATGTTTTTATTTTATAAGGGTAGGAACGTTATTTGAATCTTTTTCTTCAAATAAGTTAAAATAATTAATTAGATTTATAAATTACTTAAACCCCTTTACCTACCATGCTCAAACCCCCACTTGGGCTCACGTCATTTTTGACTATAATTTAGGGTTCTATTTATTTCCTTAATACGCATTTCTCATATAACATAGTAAGTGACAATTAAATATCACATAATAGAAGATAGTCATACTCATGCTGGCACCATCATAAGTAATATTTGAGCTTGGTCCAATCCCTTCAGTGTAATTACCCAGGCTACTGGTAGCATTTCTATTATCAGTTATTATATCGGTAGAACCGTTAGTAAGAGACTGTATGGTCATGTTTTCATCCATAAACGAATTTTGAGATCTATCGCTGCAATTAGAGAATTGCTCACGGGTAATGTTTACTACACATGACGGCATAACACTTTAAGAACTATCTATAGGATCACCGCTGACGTTTATGTTTCCTAGTTCCATGTCAATAGCCCCATTTGTATTGGCAAAAGGGTTATCGACAGATTGAATCTTGTTTATTAGTCTGATGCAAGATACATATACCGATGGCTTAATGTTAGCAAAGGTAAACAGCATAAATGAGCAAACAAACAAAGTGAATGTGACTTTGCTTGATGTTGATGACTTGGGCTCGGTTGTTCCAGTAAAAGATCTTGAGCTAAATTTACCTGTGTTTGATGATTCCATATTGGACATATTAAAGTCTTCATCCCATGTGATCATCTTTACCGAAGGCTTTAGTGATGAGAATAATTCAACAATAATCTCTGCAGTTAACTTAACAGACGATGATCTTAATGATGAAAAGGAGCATATGATTAAATTCCCAGGCGATAAATCAAAAAAATCAGTGTAAGGAATTAGAATATTTCCATCAAAGCATATACTTGATAAGTCTATACGAAATTTTAGGTAATGTCTGCTTTATTGGAGTGATTGCTTTTGTCTTTAGTCTTTAATAATTCCCATCCTTTAAGACAAATAGTGCAAGTTTCCCTTAATGTCCACCAAAATAAAATAGGGAATATTTTTGTTTATCCCGATACCGGCATCCATATTGGTATTTTCTGCTTATTTGCCTAAGTTTTGAGCTTGGTTATATAAAAACCGTTTTTGAAGCTAAAGTTGTATTGCCTCTCTCTTTCTGTTTTCTAGTTCATCAATCCCATCTTGAGTAATTTGGTAGTTTTCGCCATCCGGAGAATGGATAAGACTTTGAGCGATCAAGTCCT
>Ga0183260_10001426_pt1 | contig 19938 bp, 21 predicted proteins | sample AntDrymUQ4972206_2_FD_129768 | JGI IMG/M metagenome (GOLD analysis project Ga0183260, IMG submission 129768) | Polar desert sand microbial communities from Dry Valleys, Antarctica - metaG UQ497 (22.06) (version 2) (version 2) | ecosystem: Environmental > Terrestrial > Soil > Desert | place...
CGACGTCGAAACGGGCGGCCGGCGCCGTCGGCTCGTCTGGCGTGCGGCGCGTCGCCACCAAGCGCTCCGCCTGATCGGTTCGTCGGCCCGGTGGCCGCTCGCCGGCGCCTCGACGGCGAGCTCGTCCGTCGCGGCCTCGCCTCCAGCCGCACCGAGGCGGCGACGACGATCGCCGCTGGTCGCGTGCTCGTCAATGGTGCCGTGGCCGAGAAGCCGGCCCGCCTCGTCGCCGCCGGCGACGCCCTCACGCTGAGCGGACCGCCGTCGCGTTTCGTCGGTCGCGGCGGCGACAAGCTCGACGTCGCGCTCGATGCCTTCGCTGTCGATGTTGCCGGCCAGCGTTGGCTCGACGTCGGCGCCTCCACCGGAGGTTTCACCGACTGCCTGCTGGCGCGTGGTGCCGCCCATGTCGTCGCCCTCGACGTCGGCCATGGTCAACTCCACCCGCGTCTGCGAGAGGATCCGCGGGTCACGGTGCTGGAGCGGGCCAACGTCCGCGCCGCCACCCCCACCAGCGTGGGCGGTCTCGTCGACGGCATCGTCGTCGACGTCTCGTTCATCTCACTGCGCGTGATCATCCCCGTGCTCGTCGAGCTGTGCCAGCCTGGGTCGCCCATGGTCCTGCTCGTCAAGCCGCAGTTCGAAGCCGGTCGGGTCGAGGTCAGCCGGGGCCGCGGCGTGATCACCGACCCGGTCATCCACGAGCGCGTCCGGGCCGAGATCGACGCCGCCCTGCGCGCTGCCGGCGCCGCCGTGCTGGACTGGATCGACTCGCCGCTCCTGGGCGGGCAGGGCAATCGCGAGCTCCTCGTCCACGCCCTCACCGGGGCCGGACGATGACGGCGGTCGCCTTCGTCGCCCATCACGAGCAGGATCAGGTGGCCGGCATCGCGCGGGCGGCCATCGAGTGGCTGCGGGCCGAGGGTCACGAGGCTTGGATCGTCGCCGAGGACGCGGCCGTCCACGGTCTCGATGCACTGGGCGCGACGGCCCCGCTCGGTGCCGCCGACCTCGTCGTCTCCCTCGGCGGCGACGGCACGACGTTGCGCACCGTCGGACTGCTCGACGGTGCCGCCGTGCCCGTGCTCGGCGTCAACCTCGGCCTGCTCGGCTACCTCACCGAGATCGAGGCGCCCGAGCTCATCTCGGTCCTCGCCCGTGTCGTCATGGAGCCGGAGTCCGGTGGTTGGCATCTCGACGTGCGCATGCTGCTGTCGATCGACGTCCGCGGGTCGGCCACGGGGTCGTGGCGGGCGCTCAACGAGGTCGTCGTCGAAAAGCACCAGGCCGGCCACACCATCCACTTGCTCGCCCGTATCGCCGGCGAGCCGTTCACCGGCTACGCCGCCGACGGCCTGATCGTTGCCACCCCGACCGGGTCGACGGCGTACTCGTTGTCGGCGCGTGGCCCCGTCGTCTCGCCGCATCACCGGGCACTCCTGCTCACGCCGGTGTCGCCGCACATGCTGTTCGACCGCACGCTCGTACTCGACCCGCGCGAGGTCGTCGAGATCGAGGTCGCCGGCTTCCGCGACGCCGAGTTGGCCGTCGACGGTCGGGTCGTCGCCACGCTGACGCCCGGTGACGTGGTCACCTGTCGCCCCGCCGAGCAGACGGCGTCGTTCGTGCGCGTCCGCCCGTACCACTTCCACCAGATCCTCAAAGCCAAGTTCGGCCTCACCGACCGCATCGGGGGTGGGGGCGCCGGTCCGGGCGCGAGTTGATGCTGGAGGAGTTGCACATCGAGCACCTCGGGGTGATCGAACGCGTCGACCTGCGCTTCGGGCCGGGGGCGACGGCGGTGACCGGCGAGACGGGCGCCGGCAAGACAATGCTCGTCGAGGCGCTGGAGCTGCTCGTCGGCGGGAGGGCCGATGCGGCCATCGTGCGCCCCGGGGCGCCCGAAGCCCGCGTCGACGGGCGTTTCCGGCGCGGCGAAGTCGAGCTGGTCCTCACCCGGGTCATCCCCGCCGACGGGCGCTCCCGGGCCTACATCGACGGGCGGCCAGCGACGGCCGCCGCCCTGGCCGAGGCCGCCGCCGGGCTCGTCGAGCTGCACGGCCAGCACGCCCACCAGAGCCTGCTCGGCGTGGCCACGCAGCGCACCGCTCTCGACGCGTTCGGTCACGTGGACGTCGAGCCGCGCCGCGCGGCACGGGCCCGCCTCGTCGAGATCGACGCCGAGCTGGCCACGCTCGGCGGAGACGAACGGGCCCGGGCCCGAGAGATCGATCTGCTCCGCTTCCAGATCGCCGAGCTGGACGCGGCTGGCCTCGAGGACCATGACGAGGAGGCCCGGCTGGCGGTCGAGGAAGACGCCCTCGCCGATGCCGTCGGTCACCGTGCCGCGGCCGGGACGGCCGCGGCGGCGATGACCGACGACGGTGGCGCGCGCGACGCGCTCGCCGCCGCGCTCGGGGCGCTCGGTCAACGGGCGCCGTTCCATGACCAGACGGCGCGCCTGCATGGGCTGCTCGCTGAGCTGGACGACATCGCCCGCGACGTCGGCGCTGTCGGCGAGGCCATCGATGACGACCCGGCCCGCCTCGACGCCGTCCGCCAGCGCCGCCAGCTCCTGCGTGACCTCGGGCGCAAGTACGGCGACGACCTCACCGAGGTGCTCGCCTACGCAGCGCAGGCGAGGTGCCGCCTCGACGAGCTGCAGCGGTTCGACCAGCGGGCGGCCGAGCTCGACGACGCCCGCCGTCGAGCCGTGGCGGTCGAGGCGACCGCGGCGCGGGCCATCGGTAGCGCCCGGCGGGCCGCGGCTGGTGACCTCGCCGCCGCCGTCACCGCGCGCCTGCGCCAGCTGGCGTTGCCGCACGCCGATGTGGACGTCGACGTGCCGACGGCCGACGACGATCCGGCGGGCGAGCGCGTGCAGTTCCTGTTCTCGGCCAACCCTGGCGCCCCGCTGCTCCCGCTGACCAAGGTCGCCTCCGGCGGCGAGCTGGCCCGGGTCATGCTGGCCCTGCGGCTGGTGCTGACGGCGGCCGAACCGACCGCCGACCAACCGGCGCCGGAGGCCACGTACGTCTTCGACGAGGTCGACGCCGGTGTCGGCGGCACGGCCGCCACGGCCGTCGGTGCCGCGCTGGCCGAAGTCGGCCGCCACCGCCAAGTCTTGGTCGTCACTCACCTCGCCCAGGTCGCGGCCCACGCCGATGCGCAGCTGGTGGTGACGAAGGCCGTCGCCGGCGGCGTCACGACGACAACGGTGCGCGGTGTCGAGGGTCCGGCCCGGGTCGAGGAGGTCGCCCGGATGCTGTCGGGGGACGACGGCGGCGAGGCCGCCCGCCGCCACGCCGCCGAGTTGCTCGAGACCTGACCATCCGGGCGCGTCGAGCCCTGCTCGCGGTATGGTGAGATCCCGTCACGAGTGCGGCCGCCGGGCCGGCCCCATGCCCACGAGACGGAGGAACCCATGCCGAAGCACATCTTCGTGACGGGGGGCGTGGCCAGCTCGCTCGGCAAGGGGTTGACGGCGTCGTCGCTCGGGCGCTTGCTCAAACAGCGCGGGCTGCGCGTCACGCTGCAAAAGCTCGATCCGTACATCAACGTCGACCCGGGCACGATGAACCCCTACGAGCACGGCGAGGTGTTCGTCACCGACGACGGCGGCGAGACCGACCTCGACCTCGGGCACTACGAGCGTTTCATCGACGAGAACCTGACCCGGGCGTCGAACGCGACGACGGGGTCGATCTACCAGGCTGTGCTGGCCGCCGAGCGCCGGGGCGACTACCTCGGCAAGACGGTCCAGGTCATCCCGCACATCACCGACGAGATCAAGCGGCGGATCCACCGCCTCGCCACCGACGACGTCGACGTCGTCATCACCGAGGTCGGCGGCACCGTCGGCGACATCGAGATCCTCCCGTTCCTCGAAGCGATCCGCCAGTTCCGCAAGGAGGCCGGCCGCGACAACGTCTGCTACGTGCACGTCACGCTGGTGCCATTCATCGGGCCGTCGGGGGAGCAGAAGACGAAGCCGACGCAGCATTCGGTCACCGAGCTGCGCAGCCGCGGCATCCAGCCCGATCTCATCGTCTGTCGCAGCGAGCTGCCGCTGTCCGACGAGCTGAAGATCAAGATCTCGAATCTTTGCGACGTCGAGGCCAAGGCCGTCGTCAACGCGGCCGACGCCCGCAACATCTACGAGCTGCCTCTGATCCTCCACGCCGAGGGCCTCGACAGCGTCGTCTGCGAGGTCCTGCGCATCGAGAATCGCCCCGTCGACCTGGCCCCGTGGGCGGCCGTCGTCGACCTCGTCGACGCGGCCAGTCAGCCGGTACGCATCGGCCTCGTCGGCAAGTACGTGCAGTTGCCCGACGCCTACCTCTCCGTCGTCGAGAGCCTGAAGCACGCCGGCTTCCACCACGGGGCCCGGGTCGAGATCGACTGGATCCACGCCGAGGAGGTCGAGGGCCTGCTGACCAGCGCCCGGCTGGCCGAACTCGACGGCATCGTCATCCCCGGCGGGTTCGGCGCCCGCGGCTTCGAGGGCAAGATCGCGGCCGCCCGCTACGCCCGGGAGGAGCGTGTGCCCTGCCTCGGGCTGTGCCTCGGCCTGCACGCCATGACGGTCGAGTTCACGCGCAACGTGCTCGGCCTCGTCGGCGCCAACTCGACCGAGTTCGACCCGACATCGCCGCATCCGGTGATCGATCTGATGCACGACCAACGCGACGTCACCGACAAGGGCGGCACGATGCGTCTCGGCGCCTACTACGCCGTGCTCGAACCGGGCAGCAAGGTCGGCGCCGCCTACGGCGAACCCGTCGTCAGCGAGCGCCACCGCCATCGCTACGAGTTCAACGCCAACTATCGCGCCCGCCTGGAGGCGGCCGGGTTCGTGTGCAGCGGCGCCTCGCCCGACCGCCGCCTCGTCGAGTTCATCGAGCTCGCCGATCACCCCTACTGGGTGGCGACCCAGGCCCATCCCGAGTTCAAGAGCCGCCCCGACCGTCCCCACCCGCTGTTCCGCGAGCTCGTCGGCGCTTCGCTCAAGGCGCGGGCCGAGCGGGGCGAGCTGGCTCCGACCCCGCCGTCGATCCGGCGCCCGTGACCACCGAGCGGACGGCGGAGTTCCGCCGCGTCGGTGAGCGCGAGGTGCACCAGGGCCACGTCTGGCGTGTCGTCGTCGCCGAGTTCGCCGATCCCGGCGGGCGGCCGTTCGAGCGCGACATCGTGCGCTCGCCCGGTGCCGTCGGCGTCGTGCCGCTGCTGTTCGATGCCGAGGGCAACGCGTCGGTCGTCCTGGTGCGCCAGTACCGGCCGCCCTACGAACGAGCGATCGTCGAGATCCCGGCCGGGATGCGCGACATCGACGGCGAGCCGCCGGCGGAGACGGCGCGGCGGGAGCTGGCCGAGGAGGTCGGCCTCGTCGCCGAGCACGTCGAGCTGTTGAGCGAGATGTTCCCGTCGCCCGCGCTGACCGATTCGGTGACGTCGATCTTCCTCGCCACCGGAGCGACGCCGACCGAGCGCCAGCTGCACGGGCCCGAGGAGGAGTACTCGACCGTGCTCCACGTGCCGCTGGACGAGGCCGTGGCGATGGTCGAGCGAGGCGAGATCAACGACGCCAAGACCGTCGTCGGCCTGCTCCTCGCCGAGCGGCGGGTGCGCCATGGCGATGGACGTGATGGACGCTGAGCTACCGCTCGACGTCGTCGAGTTCCTGCTGTGGATGGAGACCGAGCAGGCACGGGCGACCAACACGATCACGGCCTACCGGCGCGACCTGACCGGCTACCTCGCCTGGCTGTCGGCTCGCCAGCGTGACCTCGGCGACGTCGACACCGCCCTGCTCGAGGAGTTCGTCAGCGTCCGTCGCGACTCGGGGGCGGCGGCGTCGAGCGTCGCCCGCCAGTTGGCCGCCATCCGCATGCTGCACCGATACCTCGTCGTCCACGCCGAGTCCCGCCGGGACGATCCGACGGCGGACTTGGAGGGCGTGCGGGTGCCGGCCGGGCTGCCCAAGCCGCTGTCGGAGGCCGAGGTGACGTCGCTGCTCGAGGCCGCCGTCGACACCGACCCCGTCGGCGTGCGCGACCGGGCGCTGCTCGAGCTGCTCTACGCCACCGGCGCCCGCATCTCGGAGGTCTGCGGCCTGTCGATGGGCGACATCGACTTCGACCAGCGCCTCGTCCGGCTGTTCGGGAAGGGGTCGAAAGAGCGCATCGTCCCGTTCGGTCGGGTGGCGGCGAGCGCCCTCGACGAGTGGTTCTCCCCGCGCGGGCGGCTGGCTCTGGCCCCGGCCGAGTGGCGCAGCCGGCGCGACGCCGAGGCGGTGTTCTTGAACGGCGCCGGGCGCCGGCTGACGCGCCAGGCGGCCTGGGCGGTCGTCAAGCGGTACGGCCGGCGGGCCGGGATCACCACCGAGTTGTCACCGCACGTCCTGCGTCACTCCTGCGCCACCCACCTGCTCGACCACGGCGCCGACCTGCGTGTCGTCCAAGAGATGCTCGGCCACGCCTCCATCTCGACCACGCAGGTGTACACGAAGGTCAGCCAGGAACGGCTGTGGGACGTCTACCGCAACGCCCACCCGCGGGCCCGGGCGTCGTGATCGTCGGCGAGTTCGGTCACCTGGCCCGACGGTTCGCCGGCTCGCTGTCACGACGGGCGCCGGCGGTGGCCGACGAGCAGTGGGCCGCCGACCACCTCGGGCCGGGAGAGCAAGCGTTGTGGGAGCGCATGGGCAACGCCGATCGGCGCCACGCCGTCGTCGTCGGCCGGCGCTTCGTCGAGCGCCGCCCGGCTGCCACACGGGTCGAGGTGGCTGGCGCCCTGCTGCACGACTGCGGCAAGGTCGAGTCGTCACTCGGCACGGTGCTGCGGGTGCTGGCCAGCGTCGTCGGGCCGCGGGGAGCGCGGTTGCGCCGGTACGACGACCACGAAGCGATCGGCGCCCGCCTGGCGGCTGAGGCCGGGGCCGATCCCGTGACCGTGTCGTTGATCGAAGGCCGCGGCCCCGCCGCCCCCGCCCTCCGCGCCGCCGACAAGACTTGAGTCAGTTTCTCGGGCTGGCGATCAGGCCGGTCGGAGGATGTGGGTCGCGCGGCGACGGTTAACGATGGCGCGCAGCGCCATCCATGCTGTCAGCGCGCCCCAGATGCCGGCGATGCCGAGCACGGGGTCGTTGTTGACGGCGAGCACGATCACCCCGAGCGGGACGGCCAGGGCGAGGTAGGCGAAGGCAGCACGGCCGAGGAAGCGGTAGTCGCCGGCGCCGATCAGCGAGCCGTCGTAGGCGAAGGCCACGGCACCGGGCAGCAGCAACGCGGCGAGGAACCACAGCGCCGGACCGGCGCGATCGATCACGGCCGGGTCGTCGGTGAAGGCATGGGGGAGGAGGGGCGCCGCCGCGGCCAGCGGGACGGCCAGTGCCGCCCCAGCGAGGAGGGAGAGCCGGGCGCTGCGCCCGGCGACGTCGGCGGCGGCGTCCCGCCCGGCCCGACCGAGTTCCTCGGCCACGATCGTCTGGGCCGGGATCGCCAACGAGTCGAGGACGAGGGCGAGGAACCCGAACATGCTGTTGACGATCTGGTGGGCGGCCAGCGTGGGCGCATCGACGCGGGCGGCGACGGCGGTGGCTCCGGTGAAGACGACGAGCATCGACGCGACGCGCAGGATGAGGTACTTGCCGGCCGACATCAACGGCGCCATACCCCGCCAGCTCGGCCGCCGGGCGCGGGCCGCGACGAGGTGGCGGCGGACCATCACACCGAACGCGACCGCCGCGCCGACCTGGGCGATCACCGTCGACCACGCCGACCCCCGCACGCCCCAGTCGAACCCGAACACGAAGAGCACTTCGAGCACGGTGTTGACGAGGTTGGCGATGAGCAGGATCACGAGCGGACGCCGGTAGTCCGAGGCGCCCCGCTGGACGCCCTGGGCGCCGAGCGTGACGAGCACGAACGGGAGTCCGACGGCTGAGATCTGGAGGTAGGTCGTGGCGTGGTCGAGCACGTCCCCGCGGCCGCCCAGGACCCGGGCCAGGACGGGCGCGCCGAAGCCGATCAGGGGGGCAACGACGAGACCGACGAGGACTGACAGCCACAGCGTTTGGACGCCGACGTCGGCCGCGTCCTCGCCGCGGCCGGCGCCAAGGCGATGAGCGACGCGCTCGGTGGCGCCGTAGGTCAGGAAGTTGCACCCGGCGACGACCAGCGCCAGCACGCTGGCCGCCAACGCCAACCCGCCGAGCTGGGCCGTGCCCAGCCGGCCGACGATGGCGGTGTCGACCAGGACGTAGAGCGGTTCGACGGCGAGGCTGCCGAGCGCCGGCACCGCCAGCGCGAGGATCCGCCGATCCGTCGGCCGGCGGCTCACGCCGGGGCGAAGCCGATGGCGCCGTACGCCCGCGCCAGCGTGGCGGCGGCGACGTCGCGGGCCTTGGCGGCCCCCTTCGAGAGCAGCGCCGCAAGCTCACCCCGATCCGTCATCAACTCTCGGTAGCGGTCCTGGATCGGCGCCAGCATCTCGATCACGGCCTCGCCGGCGTCGGTCTTCAGGGGGCCGTACTGGGTGTACCCGGCGGCGACGTCGTTCGGGGTCTGGCCCGTGGCCGCGGCGAGGATCTCGAGCAGGTTGCTCACGCCCGGCTTCGCCGCCGGGTCGTAACGGACCTCGCTGGCCGAGTCGGTCATCGCCCGCTTGAACTTGCGGGCGATGCTGTCGGGCTCGTCGAGCAGCTGGATCAGGCCGCGGTCGGACTCGGCCGACTTGGACATCTTCGCCGTCGGACTCTGGAGATCCATGATGCGGGCGCCGACGCCTGGGGTGACCGCCTTCGGGAGCACGAACGTGTCGCCGAAGCGGTGGTTGAAGCGAGTGGCGATGTCGCGGGTGATCTCGACGTGTTGGCGCTGGTCGTCGCCGATCGGCACCTCGTCGGCGTCGTAGAGGAGGATGTCGGCCGCTTGCAACGCCGGGTAGGTGAACAGACCTCCGGACACGAAGTCAGCCTCCCGCTTGGCCGCCTTGTCCTTGAACTGGGTCATCCGGGACAACTCGCCGAACGACACCGTGCACTCCATCACCCAGGCCAACTGGCTGTGCTCGGGGATGTGGCTCTGTACGAACACGGTCGCCACGTCGGGGTCGAGCCCGGTGGCGTAGAAGAGCGCCGCCAGCTCGAGCGTGCGGGCGCCGATGACGCCGGGCTCGGTGACGACAGTGAGGGCGTGGAGGTCGACGATGCCGTGGAAGGCGTCATGGCGGTGCTGGTCGCGAACCCACGGCCGCAGCGCCCCGAGGTACGTCCCCAGGTGGGCATCACCCGTCGGTTGGACGCACGACAACACTCGGGTCACACCGGCCGAGGCTATCCACCCGAGTGTTTCCTGCTTCCGAGTGTTCCGTGCGGGGAGGGCCCGCACCAAACACTCGGATCAGCCCTCCGCGGCCAGCGTCCTGGCCAGCTCGACCAGCTCCGCCGCCGGTCGGTCCGACTCGAGGCGATACTCGCCGGAGTCGTCAAGCCACCACACCACCGTGTTCGCGATCACCTGCCGCACCGGGGTCGCCAGCACGTGATGTCCCTCGAGCGAGAGCGCGAAGTCGCCGAGATCCTCGACCTGGCGGGCGTCGTCGCCGGGCGCTATCAGCTTCGTGTTGCGGTCGGCGCCGGCGGGCAACGCCCACAGCGTCGTGCCGTCGGCCCAACGCACGACGACGCCGCCCTCGGGCGGCTCGCCGGCCGCGACCGGCGGTCCCAGGGTCGTGGCGCCGAGGCGCTCGACCGCGACCGGAACGCCGGTCAACGCGTCGGGCAGGGCCAGCGGTGTCACGTCGTCGACGAAGCGACCGAGCGGGCGGGGGTCGTCGACGTCGTCGCTCACCCGTTCCACGACGACCGAGCCGAACCCGAACCATCCGGCAACCGCACGACGGGCCTCCGGCCACAGCGCCACGGCGGCCGTCGTCGCGATGAGGACGGCCGCGGCGACCGCCAGCGCTCGACGGGCGCGGCCGCCACGCCACCGGACCGGCCGGACGGCCGGCGGTGTCGGCGATGTCGGCGACGTGACCAGCCTGCTCGGCGGCGGCACGTCGAGCGTCGAGGCCAGGGCGGCCAGCGCGTTCTCGACCCGCTCGTCCGACCACATCAGGCTCACGATGGACGCTCCGACGCGGTCAGCGCGGTGCGCAGGCGCACCTTGGCCCGGGCGGTGCGCGACTTCACGGTGCCCACCGGGCAGTCGAGGATCGTCGCCACCTCGGCCTCGCTGAGCTGCTCGACGAAGCGCAAGGCGAGCACGGCCCGATCGTCGGCGTCGAGGCGGTTGAGGGCGGTGAGCACGGCGCGTCGATCAGCGGCCAGCACGGCATCGTCCTCGGGCGTCGATGCGGGTGGCGGACGGCGGGCGGCCGAACGCTCGGCCAGGGCCCCCAGCCGACCGCGCTGGCGCCGATCGTTGCGCGCCGTGTTGGCCACGATGCGCAGGAACCACGGTTCGAACGGTCGATCGTCGTCGTACCGGTCGCGAGCTCGCCACGCTCGCTCCATCGCCACCTGCACCACGTCGTCGGCGCCGGTCGCCGTGCCCAGCACGACGGTCGCCACCCGCAACGCCCGGGGACCGACGGCGCCCAGGCGCGCCTCGAAGGCTGCGTCCCCGAGTTCGATGTCGGCGTCATAGCGCACTCCCCGGCCGGACTCAACCGTCCAGCAGGTAGGCGACGAGGCGGTCGATCTCGTCGGCGGTGAGGACGAGCGACGGCATCCCCAGCGGGCTGTCCCCTCCGGCGGCGATGTAGGCGCTCGGGGTGCGCATCGACTCGGCCAGGTAGGTGGCGGCGTCGAGACCCGGCCGACGGGTCCCGGCCCACGTCGCGGCGTCGAGCAGCGGCGGGCCGCCGCCGATGTCGGCTGTCGACCGCGGACCGTCGTGGCAGCGAGCGCAGCCTTTGAGCTGGAACAGTGTCGACCCGTCGACGTCGGCGCTCGCCTCTCGTGCGGGCCGATCGGCGGTGGCCGTGACCACCGCTCCGCCGATCCCGGCGATGATCGCGACCGCACCGGCCACTCCCTGCCAGCTCACCGGCGGCCCGCCAACGTTTCTGGGTCGCGGTGCCGTATGTCCCGGGGGGTCGGGTGCCGGCTCACGCCGTGACCAGGTCGGCCTCGGGGTCCGGGCGGGGCGTCGACAGTCGCCGTCTTGTACGCACGTCGGTGGCGACGAGGCCGACGCCGGCCAGTGCGACGACGCCGAAGCCGTACGGCAGCCAGTCGGGCCACGTCGCGGTGCCGTCCGGGGCGGTGACGGGCACGGCGATCGGCTCCTGCTGGAAAAACAGCCCGTCGTTCCAGAGCACGGCGAGGTTGATCGTGTCGGCCCCGGCCGGCACCGTGAACGAGGCGGTGAACCGACCCTGGGCGTCGACCGAAGTCGGTGCCTCGGCCTTCCCGTCGGGACCGGTGACCTCGAGACGGATCGCTTCCAGCCCGGCCAGGCCGCCGTGGCGGGGCGCACCCGGATCGGGCCCCCACGAGTCCGGCGTGAGCACCGTCACGCCGTGCTGAAGCACCCGGAACGACACGTCGGCCGGCTCCCCGGCAACCAACGCCGGCAATGGGTCGTACGACACCGTCGCCCAGCCTCCCCTGGTGGCGGAGGCGTCGGCTGGCCCCGCGAGCAACGTGAGGCCGGTACCGACGGCGGCGAGGATCGATGAACGGAACTTCATGCCCCTCTTACACCGGCCCGGGCCGTCAGGTTCGCGGCGATCTGGGCGCGATCTGTCGCAGAATCGAGTCGATCCGCGCCCAGATGGCTGGTGCGGGAAACACTCGGATGGGAGGCGGGGCCATCCGCGGATCGGCGGAGGGGCGCCAGTAGCGTCGCGGCGATGGCGATCGAGGTGGCGGCCGAGCTGTCGGACCGGACCTACGAGGGCCCGTTCGACCTGCTCCTGCAGCTGATCATCGCCGACGAGGTCGACCTCTACGAGGTCAGCCTGTGCCGTATCGTCGACGCCTACCTGGTCGAGATCGAACGCCTCCAGGACCTCGATCTCGACGTCGCCACCGAGTTCCTGCTGATCGCCGCCACGCTCGTCGAGCTGAAGGCTCGCCGCCTGCTGCCCGGTCGCGCCGACGTCGACCTCGACGAGGAGCTGGCCCTGTGGGAGGAGCGCGATCTGCTGCTCGCCCGCCTCCTCGAGTGCAAGACGTTCAAGGACGTCTCCCAGGTCTTCAACCGTCTCGCCGACGACGCCGGGCGCCACGTCCCCCGCCAGGTCGGACCCGACGAGCGCTTTGCCGAACTCGCCCCCGACCTGCTGGCCGGGGTCACGCCGTTGCGTCTGCGCGACGCGGCCATCAGCGCCTTCACGCCCAAGCCGGTGCCCCGCATCGACCTGTTCCACGTCGCGCCGATCCGCATCAGCGTCGCCGACGCGCTGGTCGAGCTCGTCGACGAGCTGCCGCGCGCCGGCCGGATCACGTTCGCCCGCCTGACCGCCGAGCTCGGGGAACGCCTCGAGGTGATCGTGCGCTTCCTCGCCGTCCTCGAGCTGTACAAGCAGGGCCAGGTCGAGCTCGACCAGGCCGACCGCTTCGGCGACATCACGATCGAGTGGTGTGGCGACGCCGACCCCGATGTCGCCGCCATGGCCGTGGACGCCTACGAGGGCTGATCCCGGCGCCGCCCTACCCGCCACCGACCCACCGACGTGAGATGACCGACGAACTGCTGCCGCCGGAGCCGACCCCGAGCCCCGAGCTCTCCAACGACGCCGCCGAGTACCGCCGGGCGATCGAGGCCGTCGTCCTCGTCGCTCACGATCCCGTGCCGCCCGAGCTCTTGGCCCAGCTGCTGGAACGCCCCGTCACCGACATCGAGCGCTGGTGCACCGAGCTGGCTGTCGAGTTCGAGTCGGCCCGGCGCGGGTTCGAGCTGGTGCGCGTCGCCGGCGGCTACCGCTTCCAGACCCACGGTGATCTCAGCGCCTACGTCGAGCGCTTCCTGCTGCACGACCAGCGAGCCCGCCTGTCGTCGGCGGCCCTGGAGACGCTGGCCATCGTCGCCTACAAGCAGCCGATCTCGCGAGCCCAGATCGCCTCGATCCGCGGCGTCGATCCCGACGGCGTCCTGCGCACGCTGCAGGGACGGGGCTACATCGACGCCGTCGCCCGGGACACCGGCCCCGGCCAGGCCGTGCTCTACGGCACGACCACGACATTCCTCGAACGCCTCGGGCTCGACTCGGTCGACGACCTCCCGCCGATCGCCGAGTTCATCCCCGGCGCCGACGTCGTCGAAGCACTCGAGCACGGGCTGCGGGTGACCGATGACCGATCGTCCTGAGCGGCCGGTCGAACACCCACTCTGGGAACAGTGGTCGGCGGCCAACGCCGCCCGGCGAACGGCCGAGGGACCCCAGGCCGAGCGCCTGCAGAAGGTGCTCGCCACTCGCGGCTGGGGCAGCCGGCGGGTCTGCGAGGACCTCATCGCCGCCGGCCGGGTGACCGTCAACGGCGAGGTCGCCGTCCTTGGGCGACGCGTCGATCCCGACGTCGACGTCGTCGAGGTCGACGGGGCGCCCGTCGGCACGAAGGCCGACCTCGTCCACTACCTCCTCAACAAGCCGGCCGGCATCGTCACCACCGCCAGCGACACGCACGGCCGGCGCACGGTCGTCGGTCTCGTGCCGGCCGAACCGCGGGTGTACCCGGTCGGTCGCCTCGACGCTGACACCGAGGGGCTCCTGCTGCTGACGAACGACGGGGCCTGGGCCAACCACATCGCCCACCCCAGCAGTGGGGTCGAGAAGGAGTACCTCGCCACCGTCGTCGGACGGGTGTCGCCGGGGGCCCTGCGCCAGCTGCGCGACGGCGTCGAGCTGGACGACGGCGTCACCGCCCCGGCGGTCGTGTCCCAGCCCGAGCCCGGGGTCGTGCGGCTGACCATTCACGAGGGCCGCAACCGCCAGGTGCGCCGCATGTGCGAGGCGGTCGGTCACCCCGTGGAACGGCTGGTGCGGGTGCGCATCGGTCCGCTGCGCGACCAACGCCTGGCCCCAGGAGCGTGGCGATCCCTGACCCCCGATGAAGTCATCGCCCTGGCCCAGAACCTCAAGCGCCACCCCTGACCGGCCGGGTGACGAGCAGTACGCTGCCGGCCGTGACTGCCGGCGACGACGGGGAGACAGATGCGGCGGGCGCCGACGCCCGGCGGGCCAACGTCATCGGGCTCGGCCTGATCGGTGGATCCATCGCCCTCGGGTTGCGCGAGCAGGGCTGGCACGTCACCGGTGACGACGCCCGGCCCGAGCGCCTGGAGGCCGCCGGCCAGCGCCACGTCATCGACGCCACCGGTCTCGACGGCGACGCCGAGCTGACGTTCGTGGCGGTGCCGGTCCAGGCCATCGCCGACCAGGTCAAGCGGGCTCTGGCCGAGACGTCCGGAGTCGTCACCGACGTCGGCAGCGTCAAGGGGTTGATCGCCGACGCCGTCGACGATGCTCGATTCGTCGGCGGCCACCCGATGGCCGGCAGCGAGCTCGAGGGCCTCGACGGCGCCGATGCCGCCATGTTCGCTGGGGCGGTGTGGGTCCTGACGCCGCGGCCGGACACGCTCGACACCACCTTCGCCACCGTCGCCCGCGCCGTCACCGCGCTGGGGGCAGAGGTCGTCGCCCTCGACGCCGCTCGCCATGACGAGGTCGTCGCCGTGGTCAGCCACGTACCCCACCTGGCCGCCGCCGGATTGATGGGCCTGGCCGCCGATCGGGCCGAAGAACACGCCGCCCTCTTGCGGCTGGCCGCTGGCGGCTTCCGAGACATGACCCGCATCGCCTCCGGCCATCCCGAGATCTGGCTCGACATCTGCGCCGAGAACCGGCCCGCCATCCTGTCCGGGCTCGATGGGCTGATCATCCGGCTCGGTGAGCTGCGCGACATCATCGGCAACGACGAGCGCGAGGAGCTGCACGCCCGCCTGCAGCGAGCCCGCGACGCCCGCACGAACCTGCCGACGCGGGGCAGCCGGCCCGAGGAGCTGGCCGAGGTGCGCATCCCGATCCCCGACCGACCGGGCGCGGCGGCCGAGGTCTTCACGCTGGCCGCCGAGCTGGGCGTGAACGTGGACAGCTTCGAGGTCGTGCACCATGCCGAGGGCACCGGCGGCGTCGCCGTCGTGCTCGTCGATGCCGGCGTCGCCGACCTCTTCCGGGGCGGTCTCATCGCCCGCGGCTTCCGCCCCGCCGTGACCCGCCTCAGCTGAATGACCGTCGATCACCGGCACCGGCGGGGGCGACCGTGAGGGAGTTGACGACGGCCGCCGGGCCGGTCGACGCCGTCGCCGTCGTGCCCGGCTCGAAGAGCATCGCCAACCGCGCCCTCGTGTGCGCGGTCCTGGCCGACGGCGACAGCACGCTGCGCAACGTCCCCGACGGTGACGACACGGCGGCGATGCTCGCAGGCCTGCGGGCGCTCGGTGCCGGTGTCGCGTTCGACGCCGGCACGGCGGTGACCATCGTGGCCGGAGGTGGCGGCCGGGTGGCCGGCGGGACGCCCGATGACCCCGTGCGGGTCGACGCTCGCCTGGCCGGCACCACCAGTCGCTTCCTCACCGCCGTGGCGGCTCTGGCCACGGGGCCGGTGACCATCGACGGGGACCCGCCGTTACGGCAGCGACCGATGGGCCCGCTGCACGACGCCCTGGCCCAGCTCGGTCTCGCCGTCGTCACGCCCGAAGGTCCCGGCACGCTGCCGGCCACCGTGCACGGGCCGCTGGTGGTCGGCGGCGACGTCAAGCTCCCTGGCCACGTGTCGAGCCAATACCTCACGGCCCTGATGCTGATCGGTCCGTACCTTGACGGCGGACTGCGCGTGCACCTGACGTCGCCCCTCGTCTCGACGCCCTACGTCCATCTGACCGCCGACGTCATGGCCGCCTTCGGGCTCGACGACGTCGAGATCGGTGACGCCTCGGTGCGCGTCGGCGCCGGCCGCTACGCGGGGAGCATCTACGACATCGAGCCGGATGCCTCCTCGGCCAGCTACCCCCTCGCGCTCGCCGCCGTCGCCGGCGGTCGGGTCGTCGTCGACGGTCTGCGCGCAAACAGCATCCAGGGTGACGCCGCCATCGTCGACCTCCTCGTGGCCATGGGCTGCCAACGGGCCGACGGCGATCGGTTGGGCGTCGAGCGCGACGCTGGCCGTCCGCTCACCGGCGTCGACGCCGACCTGGCCGACGTCTCCGACCTGGTGCCGACGATCGCCGCCGTGGCGGCCACGGCCTCGACGCCGACCCGGATCACCGGCGTCGGTTTCATTCGCTCCAAGGAGAGCGACCGCCTCGGCGACCTCGCCGCCGAGCTCGGCCGTCTCGGCGCCCGGATCGTCGTCGAGGCCGACGGTCTACGTATCGACCCAGCACCGCTGCACGGCGGCACCATCGACGTCCATCACGACCACCGCGTGGCCATGGCCGCCGGCATCGTCGGCGCCGTCGTTCCAGGCGTCAAGGTCGCCGATCCCGACGTCGTGACGAAGAGCTGGCCCAGCTACTGGGCCGAACGCGACCGCATCGTCGGCACCACCCGCCGCCGTGGCGGCCGACGACCGGTCGTCGCCGCCTTCGATGTCGACGGGACGCTGACGACGGGGGACTGCGTGGTGCCGTTCCTCCGTCTCGTCGGCGGGACGGGAACGCTCGTCGGCGGCGTCGCCCGGCGCGGTCTGGTCACGGCCCGGGCGCTGGCCCGACGGAGCCGGGACGAGCTGAAGGCGATCAGCGCCGCCGCCGTCTTCGCCGGGCGCCCGGCCGCTCAGGTCGACGGCCTGGCCCGGCCGTTCGCCGCCGACATCGCCGCCCGCAAGTTGCGGCCCGACACCGTGGCTCGCCTGCGCTGGCATCTCGATCAGGGCCACCGCGTAGTCCTCGTGTCGGCCTCGTTCGCGGCCTACCTGCGCCCGTTGGCCGAGCGGCTGGGCCCGGATGTGTACGTGCTCGGCACCGAACTGGTCGTCAACGACGAAGGCCGCTGCACCGGCGAGCTCCGCGGCGGTAACTGCCGGGGACCGGCCAAGCGGGAGCGCCTCCACGAGTGGCTCGACGCCACGTTCGGCGGCCGCGCCGGCGTCGAGCTGTGGGCCTACGGCGACTCCGCCGGCGACCGGGAGCTGCTGGCCGACGCCGACCATGCCGTGTGGGCCGGCAACCAGGTGGCACCGGCGCCGGCGGCCGACAGGGTGCACCAATGAACGTGGCCGTTGCCCGGGGCCTGGTGCGCACGGCCCGTCCCAAGCAGTGGGCGAAGAACGTCCTCGTGTTCGCGGCCCCCGGCGCCGCCGGGGTGCTCGACGACTGGCCGGCGCTCGGTCAGACGCTGCTCGCCTTCGCGGCCTTCTGCCTGGCCGCCAGCGGCATCTACCTGTGGAACGACGCCCTCGACGTCGACGCCGACCGTGCCCACCCGACGAAGCGCTACCGCCCGATCGCCACCGGCGTCGTTCCGGTCGCCACCGCCAAGGTGGGAGGAACGGTGCTGGCCGTGGCCTCGTTCGGCGTGGCGGCGTTGACAGGCCGGTGGCAGACCGTGGCCGTCGTCGGCGTCTACGTGCTGACCACCCTGGCCTACAGCGGCTGGCTGAAGCACGTCGCCGTCGTCGACCTGGTTACCATCGCCTCGGGCTTCGTGCTGCGGGCCGCCGCCGGGGCGGTGGCGGTCGACGTACCGATGTCGCAGTGGTTCGTGCTGTGCACCGTGTTCGGCTCGCTGTTCATCGTCGGGGGCAAGCGCTACGCCGAGCTGCTCGAGGTGGGGGAGGACGCGTCGAGCGTGCGCGCCACGCTCGGTGACTACACCGTCGGGTACCTGCGCACGGTGGTCGCGGTCGCCATCGGGGCGACGCTCGTGTCGTATTGCCAGTGGGCCTTCGAGACGAAGGAGATCTCGCAGACCACGTGGCCGTTCTACGAGCTGTCGATCGTGCCGATGCTGACGGCGTTGCTGCGCTACGCGCTCGTCTTGGAGAACGGTCACGGGTCGGCGCCGGAAGAGGTCTTCGCCGGGGACCGGGTGCTCCAGTTGCTCGGCCTGGCCTGGATCGTCGTGTTCGGGCTGGGGGTCTACGTCGGATGACGGGGTTGGGCCCGCGGGTCGGGATGCGGGGTGTCGAGGAGGCGCTGGCGGCCACCGCCGCCGTCGACGGCTGGATGACGGACGACCAGGGCCGGCGGCTCTATGCCGCCGCCGCCCGCGGTCCGGCCGGTGGGCGCATCGTCGAGATCGGTTCGTTCCGCGGGCGATCGACGATCGTGTTGGCGTCGGGTGCTCCGCCTGACGTCGAGGTCGTCGCCATCGACCCCCACGCCGGCAACGACCGCGGACCACAGGAGATCGACGGGTTCGCCGCCGAGGCCGCCGACGATCACGCCGTGTTCCGGGCCAACCTGGAGGCGGCGGGAGTGGCGGGCCGGGTCCGCCACGTGCGAGCGTTCTCCGACGCCGCCCACGACGAGATCGACGGGGAGATCGACGTTCTGTACGTCGATGGCGCGCACCGCTATCGGCCGGCGCGCGCCGACATCGCCGGCTGGGGGGCGCGCGTCGCCGACGGCGGGACGCTGCTCATCCACGACTCGTTCTCCTCGATCGGGGTGACGCTGGCGATTCTGCGCGAGCTCCTCGTCGGTGGGCGGTTCCGTTACGTCGGGCGATCCCGTTCGCTGGCCGAGTACCGGGCCGATCGCCTCGGCCCGGCGGTCCGGTTGGTCAACGCCGCCCGTCAGCTCGCGCAGGTGCCGTGGTTCGCCAAGAACGTCGCCCTCAAGGTCGCGCTCACCGCCGGGCTAGGCCGTCTCCTGCGCGCGCTCGGCCGTCCCGCCCCCGAGTGGCCGTACTGAGAGGCTCGCGCCCTGCGGTGACGGCAGTCACGCTCGCCGGACCATCCCAGCTGACCGACGGACGCGCGACTCCCGGCGCTCCCGGATGCGTGTGACGGTGCTGGTGGTCCGGCTCACTCGGACGATCCGTTCGGCTGCGGACGACTGGCGGTCATGGCGATCTGGTGGGCCGTCACCCCGCCAACGTCGGTGAGCTAGGTCCGTTGTATCGACGCCACGCGATCGAGTCGCCGTGGCAGCGACGCTCGTCCAACGCCAGCATTGACGACCTTGAACCACGCCCGAGAGCCGAAGCTTCTTTGGATGTCAAGCGGCGATTGGTGGTGCCGTCTCGAGGTGCTGTCGGAGGCCGAGGTCGGTGGTGATGGTGCGGTAGATCTCGCGGACGACGTGGCGTTTGAGGCAGCGCATGATCATCTTGGGTGTGCGGCCCTCGGCTAGCCGTCGGGCCATGTAGGCCTGGGTTGGTGGGTGCCAGCGCAGGCGGCTGATGATGATGACGTGCAGTGCCCAGTTGGCGTGCCGATCCCCGTAGCGGTTGAGCCGGTGGTGTCGCTGACGGCCCGAGGACGCATCGATCGGTGACACTCCGCAGAGCGCAGCGAACGACGCCGATGAGCGCAGTCGGTTCGGGTTGTCGCCGGCGGTGGCGAGCAGGGCCACTTCCGGCCCCCCCGCACGCGGCAAGCGTCCGCTACTGCGCGTGCGAAAACGCGCAGTCGACCGGCGCCGAGGCATCCTCCAACTGCCGGTCCTGGGCATCCCGACGATTGGGCCCCGGCGCGTCGATCGTTCAGGCGACGGCGCGTGGTGGTCGGCGGCGGTTGGGGCTGGGGCCGTGGTAGTGGATCTCGCCGTCGGGGCGTCGCAGGGTGATGGTGCGGTCGGGATGCAGTTCGAGATGCCAGCCGCCTTCGTGGACGCGGTGGTGGTCGCGGGTGCACAGCGGCATCAGCAAGGCCAGATCGGTCGGCCCGTTGCTGGTGGCCCAGTCGATGGTGTGGTGGATGACACAGTCCCGGAACGGCACCATGCACCCGTCGATCCCGCAGGTCGCGTAGATCGCCGC
>Ga0183260_10001428_pt1 | contig 19929 bp, 19 predicted proteins | sample AntDrymUQ4972206_2_FD_129768 | JGI IMG/M metagenome (GOLD analysis project Ga0183260, IMG submission 129768) | Polar desert sand microbial communities from Dry Valleys, Antarctica - metaG UQ497 (22.06) (version 2) (version 2) | ecosystem: Environmental > Terrestrial > Soil > Desert | place...
CGCCGACGCGTCGTTCGATCTGGCGGTCTCCGAGTTCGGCGCCGTCATCTGGTGCGATCCGCAGCGCTGGATCCCAGAGGCTCATCGGCTCCTCAAGCCTGGCGGCCGCCTCTGGTTCATGCGCGGCAGCACGCTCTCGATGCTGTGTATGCCCGACGAAGGGTCGGCGAGCCCCGTTCTCCAGCGTCCACAGCGAACCCTTGGGCGGCTCGAGTGGCCCGGCGAGCTCGCCGTCGAGTGGCACCCACCGACCGGTGAGCTCTTTCAACTCCTGCGTCGAACGGGTTTCGATGTCCTCGACATCGCCGAGCTCTACGCGCCCGAAGACGCCCTCGACCACCCCTACTACGACTCCGTGCCCGCCGACTGGGCACGCAAGTGGCCGGCCGAGGAGGTCTGGGTCGCCGTCAAGCCGGCGTGAGGCTCGTTCTCGCCTCGACCTCGCCGCAGCGGCGGGCGATCCTCGAGCAGCTCCGGATCCCGTTCGACGTCGTCGCGCCGGACTACGAGGAGCGCGACCCGCCCGACGCCGATCCGGTCGAGCTCGTCCGCGAGCATGCGCGCGGCAAGGCGCGCTCCGTCCACGTTCCCGGTCAGGTGACGCTCGGCGTCGACACGACCGTGCATCTCGACGGTCGGGTCTACGGCAAGGCGGCCGACAAGGACGAGGCGGCTGCCATGCTCGGTCGGCTCGCCGGAAGGACGCATGCGGTGCTCTCCGGCGTCTGTCTCGTGACGGCGGATGCAGAGGAGGTCGGGCATGCCGAGACACTCGTCACGTTCGGCCCTCTCGCAACCCACGAGCTCGGGCGATACGTGGCGAGCGGCGAATGGCACGGCCGGGCCGGCGCCTACGCGATCCAGGGCCTCGGCGGCCGGCTCGTGGAGCGGATCGAGGGGGACTACCTGAACGTCGTCGGCCTCCCGGGTGCCCTGCTCGTCGAGCTCTTGCGTCGGCGTGCACCCCTTCTCCTCGGCTGAGCGAAACGGCTGCAAAATCGGTGGAAGCTACACTCACCGCTCGCATGGGCCTCTTCCGCTCGATGACCGGCTTCGGCGGCCGTGATATGGCCGTCGACCTCGGCACCGCGAACACGCTCGTCTACGTCCGCGGGCGCGGGATCGTCCTCTCCGAGCCGTCGGTCGTCGCGATCGACCAACGGACGGGCGACGTCCACGCGGTCGGGGTCGAGGCGAAGCGGATGCTCGGCCGGACGCCCGGCTCGATCTCCGCGATCCGGCCGCTGAAGGACGGCGTGATCGCCGACTTCGACGTCACCGAGCAGATGCTCCGCCACTTCATCCAGAAGGTGCACGCGTCGCGCTTCGCGCACCCGCGCGTCGTCGTCTGCGTGCCGTCGGGTGTCACGGGTGTCGAGAAGCGCGCCGTCGAGGAGGCGACGCTCTCCGCGGGTGCGCGCCAGGCGTACCTGATCGAAGAGCCGATGGCCGCCGCGATCGGCGCCGGGCTCCCCGTCGCCGAGCCGACCGGGAACATGATCGTCGACATCGGCGGTGGCACGACCGAGGTCGCCGTGATCTCGCTGGGCGGGATCGTCGTCTCGCAGTCGCTGCGCGTGGGCGGCGACGAGATGGACGAGGCGATCGTCAACCACATCAAGAAGGACTACAAGCTGCTCATCGGCCAGCAGACCGCGGAGGAGATCAAGCTCGAGATCGGCTCCGCGCATCCCCTTCCGGAAGAGGTGCAGGCGGAGGTGCGGGGCCGCGACATGCTGACGGGCTTGCCCAAGACGATCGTCATCTCCTCCGACGAGATCCGCCGGGCGCTCGACGAGCCGACCTCGCAGATCGTCGATGCGATCAAGTCGACGCTCGACAAGACGCCTCCCGAGCTCTCCGCCGACATCATGGATCGCGGCATCGTCCTCGCGGGTGGCGGCGCGCTCCTCCAGGGCCTCGACGAGCGCCTGCGGCACGAGACGCAGATGCCGGTTCACCTGGCCGAGAGCCCCCTCACCTGCGTCGCCGTCGGCTCCGGCCGCAGCCTCGAGGAGTTCGAGGCGATCCACCGCTCCGCCAGGGCGAGAAGGAACGGGTCAAGACGGTAGGGGCGAGGCTCGCCTCGCCTGTGGTGGCCGACTTCGTCGGCCACGAGGCAAGCTGTTTCGTCGCGTCAGTCGAACGTGGGTGGTCGACGATGCATCAGCCGTTCAGCGAGGGGGACCTGAGCTCGTCGAAAGAAGCAGGACAGCCGGCCTAGTGGAGATCGACGAAGTCGAGCGCCACCACGGCTACCCTACGCCGGTGCCACGCAACCGCACCGCAAGGACGGCGGTGCTGGGCGTCAGCGTCCGGCGACCCGCAGACGGCAAGCCCTCGTCGCGAACCTCCGCCGCCCTCCGGCGCCGGCTCGTCGTGGGCTCGCTCGTGCTCTGCTCCCTCGTCCTCGTGACCCTCTCGTTCCGGGACACCGAAGACGGCCCAGTGGCGAGTGCGCAGGAGAGCGTCGCGGCAGTCCTCAGCCCGTTCCAGGTCGCCGCCGATCGGGTCGCCGAGCCGTTCCGCGACGCGTACGCATGGTCGAGCAGCCTGCTCGACGCGCGCTCCGAGGCAGAGAGGCTGGAGCGCGAGAACGAGACGCTCCGCCAGCTTGTCGCCCAGGGCGAGCTCGCGCGGCGCGAGAACGCGGGGCTTCGCGAGCTCCTCCAGTTCAGGGACGGGCCGCGGTTCCCCGAGGGCTACACGGGGCTTGCGACGCGGATTCTCTCCCGTCCGGCGGGCGCGTTCAGCCAGATGATCGTGGTCGCCGCGGGACGGAACGACGGCGTCGAGGTTGACGATCCCGTCGTCACGCAGGACGGGCTCGTCGGCACGGTCAGCCGCGTCGGCTCGCGGACGGCCCAGGTCAGGGTGCTGACCGACGACCAGAGCGCGGCCTCGGCCAGCATCCCTGCGACGGGTGCGTACGGCGTCGTCCGCGCAGGACGGAGCCCGCGCTCGCCGCTCCGGCTCGACCGCGTGCCGAAGGAAGCGCTGGTGCGCGTCGGCGACACGGTCGTCACCGCCGGCTCGCGCTCGCAGCGTCTCCTCGCGCTCTACCCGCGGGGGATCCTGATCGGGCGCGTGACGAGCGTCGGTCAGAGCGACACCGACAACTACACACAGGTGCAGGTGACGCCGTTCGCCGAACTCGGCTCGCTGGAGGCCGTGCTCGTCCTGCTGCCTCAGGATCGGGGAGAGCGTTGAGCCTCGCCCTGCGGATCGCCCCGCTCGTCTTCGTGGCGGCGGTCGTCCAGGTCGCGACGATCAGCGGCGCGCGCCTGCTCGGTGCCGAGCCCGACGTCCTCCTCGTGACGGTCGTCGTGATCGCGCTCCTCGCGGGCTCGGTCGTGGGCGCGGCGACAGGCTTCGCTGCCGGCCTCCTCGTGGACGTGATGACGCTCGGGACGCTCGGCCAGACCTCGATCGTGCTCATCCTCGCCGGGTACTGGGCGGGCCGCTACGGCGAGACGACCGGTCGAGGCCGCCGCTATGCCGTGCCGCTCGCTGCGTTCGCGATCAGCCTGCTCGCGACGGTCGGGGCGGTCGCGCTCCACGTCCTGCTCGGCGAGCCGGTCTCGGCGCGTACCGCGCTCGTCTCGCTCCTCCCGAGCGCGATCGTCGCCGCGCTCCTCGCGCTCCCCGCGCACCGCCTCGTCCGGTTCGTCCTCTCCGACAGCGCGCCGCTCGTCCGGCCGCGGACAATCGAGATCGCGTGAGCGCGACGAGCCCCTACGGCGAGCGCCGCTCGGCCTCGAGCCGCTTCCTCCCGCCGGATCCCGGCGTCGAGGCGCCGTACCGCCTGACGCCCGGCCTCGCGTTCCGCGTCGGCTTTCTCGGCATCGTCGCGCTCGTCGTCTTCGCCGTGCTGCTCTTCCGGCTCTGGTCGCTCCAGGTGCTTTCTGGCGACACCCATCTGGCGCAGGCGCAGGGGAACCAGCAGCGGACGATCCGCATCGAGGCCCCGCGCGGCACGATCGTCGATCGCCGCGGCCGGGTGATCGTCGACAACGTCGCGGGTACAGCCGTCAAGGTCTGGGTCTCGGATCTCCCGAAGGTTGGCCGCTACGACGTGATCAAGCGGCTTGCCGCCGTCCTCGGTGTTCGCCCGGCCCGTCTCGCGAAGGAGGTCGACGCGCGGTTCGCGGATCCGGTCAACCCGATCACGGTGAAGACGGCCGTCGGCGAGGATCAGGTCGCCTACCTCTACGAGCACCAGGCCGAGTTCCCCGGCGTCCAGATCCAGCAGACGCACCTGCGCCACTATCCGTATCAGACGCTCGCCGCACAGGTGCTCGGCTATGTCGGCGAGGTCTCCCAGGGCGAGCTCGACGACAAGCCGCGGCTCTACCGACCCGGCGACAAGGTCGGCAAGGCCGGCGTGGAGGCGAAGTTCGACGAGCACCTGCGCGGCTCGAGCGGCGAGGCGCAGATCGTCGTCGACTCGCTGGGCGTTCCGAAGAGCGGCGTCCAGCCCAGCCGGGACGCGCAGCCCGGGAAGACCGTGCGCCTGACGATCGACATCGGCCTCCAGCGGGCGGCCGAGCGTGCGCTCCGCTACGGGATCCAGACCGCGAGGGAGAACAAGTCCTGGTACGCGAACGGGGGTGCCCTCGTCGCCCTCGATCCCCGCGACGGCGCAGTGCTCGCCATGGCCTCGAGCCCGACGTACACGCCGACGGTCTACGTGGGTCGTGTCGACCCGAAGAAGCTCGAGCCGCTGACGAACGCCAAGGCGGCTGAGCGCGAGAACTACCCTGGGATCAATCGCGCGACGACGGGCGTCTACCCGCCGGGCTCGACGTGGAAGCCGGTGGTGGCCCTCGCCGCAATGCAGGAGCACAAGCTCGAGCCGCTCCAGTCGCTCTCCTGCACGCCCACCGCGACGTACGGCGCCGACAACCAGCCATTCAAGAACTGGGACCCGTACGTGAACCACTCCATGAGCCTCGTCGAGGCCATGGCCCGCTCGTGCGACACCTACTTCTACCAGGTCGGCTACAGCTTCTATCTCGACGGAGACAAGGGGCGCTCGCGGATGCAGGAGTGGGCGACGCTCTTCGGCTTCGGCGCGCCGGCGGGCATCGACGTCGGTGCCGAGGAGAGCGGTCTCGTGCCGACGCCGGCCTGGCGCAAGCGAGAGTTCCAGGGCTGGGACGCCGAGTGGAATCCCGGCGACTCGATCCAGTTCTCGATCGGCCAGAAGGACGTGGCCGTGACGCCGCTCCAGATGGCGCGCTTCTACGCGATGATCGCGAACGGTGGCAAGCTCGTGACCCCGTACGTCGTCGCCCAGGTCGAGACACCGGGCGCCAAGGGGCAGGTGCCCTTCGTCGACCGCCGCTACGCGCCAGACCCGCCGAAGGATCTCGATCTCGACCCGACCGCGCTGCAGTTCATCCGGGACGGGCTCTTCTCCGCGACGCACTCGACGTTCGGGACGTCGTCGGGTGTCTTCGGCAGCTTCTCGGTCCCGATCGCCGGCAAGACGGGGACGGCCGAGAAGGTCGTCCCGATCCCCGGCTACCCGGCCGGCCATACCGAGGATCAGTCCTGGTGGTGCGGCTACGGGCCGGCGCAGACCGAGGTCGCGCGGCTCGTCGTCTGCGCGGTGATCGAGAACGGCGGCCACGGCTCGACCGCGGCCGCGCCCGCAGCGCTTCGCGTCTTCGAGCACTTCTTCAACGAGAAGGCTCCCGTGCAGACGCTCGTGGAGACGGACTGATGATCGCCGACGCCGGACGGCAGCGCATCGCGCTCGGGCGGAGCCGGCCCGCCGACTTCGCCGGTCTCCTGCAGCGCCTCGACCTCGTCCTGCTCGCGGCCGCAGCCGCCCTCGTCGGCTACGGCCTCTGGGCTGTCTCGGGCGTCACCCAGTTCGACGTCCAGGGTGACCCCGACTACTACGTCGTCCGCCAGGCGATCGCGGCGGGCCTCGGCGCCGTGGGGCTCCTCCTCGCGATCGTGATCCCGACCGACCTCTATCGGCGGCACTGGCGCCTCGTCTACGGCGGGACGATCGCGTTGATGGTCGTCGTCTACGTCTTCGCCGAGGCGATCCGCGGCTCGAAGCGCTGGCTCGAGATCGGGCCGATCCAGTTCCAGCCGTCCGAGTTCGGCAAGGCGTTCTTCGTGCTCGCGATCGCGGGCTTCCTCGTCGAGCGTGGGCGGGGGGTCGGTCGGCTGCACACCGTCCTCGCCGCGGTCGGGCTCGCAGTCGTCCCGATGCTGCTCGTTTTCCTCCAGCCCGACCTCGGCACGGCGCTCGTCTACGCTGCCGCGCTCGCCGCCGTCCTCTTCGTGGCCGGCGTGCGCTGGCTGCACCTCGCCATGCTGCTCGTGCTCGCCGGGCTCGCGGTCGCGAGCGTTCTCGTGTTCCTCCCCGCCGCCGGCGTCGAGGTGCTGAAGCCGTACCAGACCGCGCGCCTGACGGCCTTCGCGAATCCCAACGCCGATCCGGCCGACGAGACGTACAACGTGCTCCAGTCGATCACCGCCGTCGGAGCGGGGGGGCTCGAGGGGCGAGGCGTCAGCGAGGCGAGCCAGACGCGCTTCGACTACCTCCCCGAGCACGCGACCGACTTCGTGTTCGCCTCCTTCGCCGAGCAGCGCGGTTTCTTCGGCGCCGCGATCCTGCTGCTCCTCTACCTGCTCGTCGTGTGGCGCGGGCTTCGCGTCGTGACGGTGGCGGGCGACCTCTACGGCGCGATCGTCGCGGCGGGGATCGTCTTTGCGTTCCTCTTCCAGGTGTTCGTCAACGTCGGCATGACGATGGGCATCGCTCCCGTCACGGGGATCCCGCTGCCGTTCGTGACCGTGGGAGGGTCCTCGATGGTCGCGAACCTCGTCGCCGTCGGGCTCCTCCAGGCGATCCACATGCGCGGACGCACGGGGCTAGTGAATACAGGGCTCGCGGGTCGCTGATGCCGCTGCCGCTGAGCCCTCGGCACGTCCTCGCGCTCGGCCGCGACGGCAGGCACGCGCGGCTCCGGCGCCCACCCATTCTCGTTCGCGGCGTGCTGGCCGACACTCTCGCCCAGGAGCTTCGCGAGGGTGGAGACGCGTCCCTCGTCGTCACGAGCGGCAACGCTGCAGACGCCTCGGCCGTCGTGTGCGTCGTCGCGGGCGCCGCGAACGCGGAGGACGAGCGAGTGATGCGCGAGGCGACGCGTGCCCTCGTACCGCTCGTCGCAGTTCAGACCGGCGACCCGGCCGTCCGGCTGCCGTACGTGCTCGCCACGGAGGTCGTCGACGCGAAGCCCGGCGACGGGTTCCCGGTCGACGAGCTCGCGCGTGCGCTCGCGCGAGCGCTCCGGCGCGACGGGCCGGCGCTTGCGAACGGGCTGCCGGTCCTGCGCGACGCCGTCGAGGCACGCAGGGCGGTCGAGGGCACGGTTGCGGCGGGGGCGATCGCGATCCTCGCGAAGGCGGGCAACGCTCCGCACCTCCCCGTCATCTCGCAGTCTCAGATGCTCTCGGACATCACGACCGCGCACGGGGGCGAGCCGCCCGAGTCGCCCCGTGCGGAAGCGACGACCGTCGCTCCCCCGATCGTCGCCGCGTTTGCCGCGAGCACGCTCTCGCGCAGGCTGATCCAGCGACTGCCCGTGCAGTACCGCTACTCGCGACTCGTCGACGCGGCTGTCGCCGTGGCGTCTTCGGTCGGCCTCGCCGCGCTCTTCCGCCGCCTCGGCCGCCAGTAGCCCGGGGTCTGCCCCCAGGGTCTGTCCGCGAAGGGGACTGACCCTCGTGCGACCGGAGTTCGTCTGCGATCGGCGTCCGCTCGTAGCGCGGGGGACAGGCCCGGGCGGAGCCAGTCCCCTGGGTCTGTCCGGTCCCGGTCCTACCATCGCAACCGATCACGGTCGGAGGCGGACGGGGAGGAGGTCGACGGTGCCGGACACGGAGCTCGCGGAGGAGTTGCTGCAGATAGAGGAGGCCGACGCCTGGTTCGAGTACCTCGAGTCGATTCGCGGCCAGGGCGAGAATCGGTACCAGGAGCTCGAGCCGTGGGCCTGGGCGCGTCTCTCCCAGCGCCTTCGCGCGGTGCGGGCGCGCCGCGCTCGCCTCCGTCCCGCAGCCGCATAGGAATCCCGTGCGCCGGCCGCCGCCTGAGCCCCGACGAGCGGTTGCCACCGAGCAGTCCGGCCCCGCGCTGCGGGGCGCCTTCCGGGTCGTGCCCCGCGAGGAGAGCCCCCGCAGGGTCGCTGATAGCCTGTGCGTCAGGCTCATGGCCACCCGGTTTCACACCCCACGCAGCGCGAGGCGCTCCGCTCCGGCGGGGGAGCGCCCGCGCGCGCTGACACGAGGAGACACGATTCTTGCCCTGGTTCAGGTTCCGACGACGGAAAGACGACCCGACGGCGCAAGCCGACTCGACGCAGGAGGCTCCGCCTCTTCAGGCTGAGCACGAGCCACACGAGCCACCGCCGCTCGCGGTGGCAGAGGACGACACGCCGTCGGTGGACGGCGGCACGGCGGCGAAGCGCAGGCGGCGCGGCAGCCGCGGAGGGCGGAACCGGCGCAAGCCGGCCGGTGCGAGCGTCGCGGAGAACGGTCCGCCCGTCGAGAACGAGGCGGCCGACACGGAGCCGTCGCGCGAGGCGACCGACAAGCAGAAAAGCGGGAGCGACCGCGACCGCTCGAGCAAGCGTGGCGGCCAGCGCTCCACGGGCCGTGAGCGGCGTCGCCAGATCCAGCGGCGCCAGCCGCTGCCAGAGGCGAAGCGCGAGCTCCTGATCACGGTCGACGTCGGCGAGCAGCGCGTTGCGCTACTCGAGGACGACCGCGTCGCCGAGGTGTACCTCGAGCGCCCGGAGCGGCGCTCGATCGCCGGGAACATCTACCTCGGCACGGTCGACAACGTGCTTCCCGGCATGGAGGCGGCGTTCGTCGAGATCGGGCTCGAGAAGAACGGCTTCCTGTACGTCGACGAGATCGTCGTGCCGGAGCTCGAAGGCACGCGTCACGGGAAGAAGATCACCGACCTCATCCAGCGCGGGCAGGAGATCCTCGTGCAGGCGGTCAAGGATCCGATGAAGACGAAGGGCGCGCGCCTGACGACGGAGATCTCGTTGCCCGGGCGGTTCCTCGTCTACGTCCCGAACGGCGAGGGGCTTGGTGTCTCACGCCGGCTCGAGGACGCCGAGCGGCAGCGTCTCAAGGACATCCTCAAGGAGATCGCGCCGCCCAGCGGCGGGGTCATCGTCCGAACCGCGGCGGAGGGTGCGTCAGCCGAGGACGTGGAGCGCGACCTCGTCTTCCTCCAGCGCCTCTGGAAGACGATCCAGGCGCACGCGAAGATCGCGAAGGCACCGGAGCTCGTGTACCAGGAGGCCGAGCTGCCGCTGCGGATCGTGCGCGACCTCTTCGCGGGCGACTTCTCCGCGGCCCACGTCGACTCCGACCGGACGTACAAGCGGATCGTCGGCTACCTGAAGAAGACCTCGCCGCACATGGTCGACCGCGTCCACCGGACGAAGGAGAAAGAGCCACTCTTCGAGCGCTACGGGGTCGAGAAGGAGATCGCCTCGACCCTGGACCGCCGCGTCGATCTGCCATCCGGCGGGTACCTGATCTTCGACTATGCGGAGGCGTTCACGGTGATCGACGTGAACACCGGCCGCTTCGTCGGCTCCCGCTCGAAGACCTCGACGCAGCGGCTCGAGGACACGGCGGTGAAGAACAACCTCGAGGCAGTCAAAGAGGTCGTTCGGCAGCTGCGGCTACGCGACATCGGCGGGATCATCGTGATCGACTTCATCGACATGGCGAATCCCAAGAACCGCCAGGCGGTCGAGGAGACGCTCCGCGCCGAGCTCGAGCGCGACCGGACGAAGACCTACGTCGTCGAGATCTCACCGCTCGGGCTCGTCGAGATGACGCGCCAGAACGTCACCGACGGCCCACGCGAGATCATGACGCGCCGGTGCCCGACGTGCGCGGGCGACGGAATCGTCGTCTCGGACGCGACGATCGCGCTCGAGGTCGAGCGCAAGCTGCGTACCCTCGCCGCGGCGGGCGCCGGGTCGCGGATCCAGGCCTACCAGGTTGCCGTCCACCCGAAGACGCTCGCATTGCTCGGCGGCCCCGGTGGCGCGCGGTTGGAGGCGCTCGAGGAGGCGACGCGGCGGCGGTTCTACCTGGTGCCGGCGACCGGGCACGCCCATGCCGACCACTTCGAGGTGCTTGCCGAGGGACGTCGCGACGACCTCGCGCCACCGGCGCCCGTCGCCGAAGGCGCCGAGCTCGAGGTGAAGCTCGTCGAGCTCGACCTGCATGACTCGACCTCGGCGGTCGGGAAGCTCGACGGGCTCGAGGTCGTCGTCGCCGACGCCGCGAAGCTCGTCGGCAAGAAGGCGAAGGTCGTCGTCGGGCGCGTCCTGGACGGTCGCGCGCTTGCGACGCTGGTCCGCGATCAGGTCACGCCGGTGCCGATCACGTTCGAGAGCGAGGCGGAGAAGCCCACGCGAAGCCCCGCGCGAAAGAAAGACGAGGTCGTCGACACGGTCGTCACGGAGGTCGTGCCGCTCGACGAGTCGGTCGACGAGACTCCAGTCGATGAGACCGGTGACGTTGCCGAGACCGGTGACGACGCCGAGGCGCTCGATCCGGAGGCATCGGACGACGGTGCGACGCCGAAGAAGCGAACCCGCCGCGGCTCCCGTGGCGGGCGCCGGAGGAAGAAGCCCACCCAGGGGGAGGGGGTGGCAGAAGCGGACCTGGAGGCGGACGAAGAGACGTTCGACGAGGAGCCCAGCGAGTCGGCCGACCCGGTGCCCATGGCGCGTCGGCGAGCCCCGAAGATCCACGTCCCCGGCGACCCGCGGACGGACGCCGAGCCGGTCGGTGAGGCGAGCCTCGAGCCGGTCGTCGAAGAGCCGGAGCAGCCTGTTGCGGAAGAGGCAAGCGAGGGCGTCGACGGGGAGCAGTCTGTCCCGAAGAAGCGCACGCGCCGCGGCTCGCGCGGTGGTCGCAACCGCAAGAAGAAGCCGGTCGCGGCCGATGCCTCCGCCAATGGCCAGGGCACCGTCGCCACTGACGGCGGCGAGCCGTCCGTGTCATCCGGCGGCGAGCCGTCCGTGTCATCCGGCGGCAAGCCGTCCGTGTCGTCCGGCAGCGCGCCGTCCGTGTCGTCCGGCGAGCCGCCGGTGCCGTCCGGCGACGGTCGTGCCGAGCCCGAGCCCGAGCCCGAGCCCGAGGCCGCCGTTGCCGAGCCGGAGCCGGAGCCGGCGACGGTCGCAAGGCCCGAGGAGGATGGCGAAGGCTACGTCCCGATGTCCGAGTGGATCGAGGATTTCGACCGCAGGCCCTGAGCCCGTCGTTCGCTACAATCCGGCGACTCGCGGGCGCTTGCCCGCGTTTTCCTCGTCAGGACTGCGAGACATCGGCATGAGCTACGCGATCATCACCGTCGGCGGCAAGCAGTACCGCGTCAGCGAGGGCGAGCGGCTGCTCGTCGATCGTCTGGCGCTCGATGACGGCGCCACGTTCAGCCCGTCCGTCCTGCTCGCCGGTGGCGACGGCGACACGAGGCTCACGCCGTCCGACGTGGTCGTCACCGCGAAGGTGCTCCAGCAGGCGAAGGGCCCGAAGATCCGCATCGGGAAGTACAAGAAGCGCACGGGCTACAAGCGCCATACCGGCTTCCGGGCGTCGCTGACCCAGATCCAGATCGAGTCGATCGGCGGCTCGTCGAAGCGCGCTGCCGAGACCAAGCCGGCTGCGCCGAAGCAGGCAGCAGCCGTGGCCGAGCAGGCTCCGGCCGGCGTGCCAAAGGGCTACGACGACCTGACGGTCGCCGAGCTCAAAGAGCAGGCAAGCGGCTGGAATGCGCCGGCGCTCGCCGCGGCGCTCGAGTACGAGCAGACGCACGCCAAGCGCAAAGGCGCGATCGCCGCGCTCGAGTCCGCGAGCGCGGAGAAGGAGGGGTAATGGCACACAAGAAGGGCCTCGGCTCCTCGAAGAACGGTCGCGACTCGCAGAGCAAGCGCCTCGGCGTCAAGATCTTTGCCGGGCAGCAGGTAAAGGCCGGGATGATCATCGTGCGCCAGCGCGGCACGCGCTTCCGGCCCGGAGAGGGGGTCGGGATCGGCCGCGACGATACGCTGTTCGCGCTTCGCGAGGGCACGGTCGAGTTCCACTCGAGTGGCGACCGCCGTTCGGTGTCCGTCGCCGCGGCCGACGCGTCCTAGCCGCGGGTCCCGCGAGCGCGGGTGTTCCACGATCGACTCACCATCGTCGTCCGCTCCGGGCGAGGCGGTGACGGCGGCCTGAGCTTCCGCCGAGAGAAGTACGTGCCGCGCGGCGGTCCCGACGGCGGCGACGGCGGCCGCGGCGGTGAGGTGGCGCTCGTCGCGGAGCCGTCCCTGCGCGACCTCTCGTCCCTGCGGGGCCGCAAGCTGCTCGCCGCGACGCGTGGCGAGAACGGCCGAGGGACGCGCAAGCACGGAGCCGACGGCGAGGGGATCGAGGTCTCGGTGCCCGTCGGCACCGAAGTGGTCTCCGACGACGGTGTGCTCGTCGCCGACCTCTCACGGGCAGACGATCGCGTGGTCGTCGCGCGGGGCGGCGAAGGCGGGAGGGGCAACGCCCAGTTCTCGACGCCCACGCGCCAGACGCCGCGCTTCGCCGAGACCGGGCTGCCCGGCGAGGAGCGGACGCTCGAGCTGCGGCTGAAGCTCGTCGCCGACGCGGCGCTCGCGGGTCTGCCCAACGCGGGGAAGTCGTCGCTCCTTCGGCGGATCTCGAACGCCACACCGAAGGTCGCCGACTACCCCTTCACGACGCTCCAGCCCGTCCTCGGGACGGTCGAGTCGAGTGACGGTGCCCAGCTCACAGTCGCGGACGTGCCGGGTCTGATCGAGGGTGCGAGCGAGGGCATCGGACTGGGCCACGACTTCCTGGCGCACCTCGAGCGCGCACGCGTCCTCGTGCATGTGATCGACGGGTCGGAGGGCGACGCGGACGAGCGCTTCGCAACGATCGACCGCGAGCTCGCGCTCTACGGCGCGGGACTCGACGAGCGGCCACAACTCGTGGTCCTGAACAAGGCCGACCTCACCCCAGAGGCCGCGCCGTTCGCGGTGTCGGATCCACGGATTGTCGGCGTGCACCGCGTCTCGTGCGCGACCGGGGCCGGGATCGCGGAGCTCAAGCGCGCGCTCTTCGTCCACTGCCCGACGGCACCCGAGCTCGAGACCGCCGAGGAACCGGGCCTCCCGGAGTTCCTCGACTATCGACCGGAGCCACCCGCACGCCGGTCCTATCGGATCCTTCGCACCGATCGCGGCTACCGCGTCGCCGGGACAGCACCGGCAGCCGCAGAGCTCGAGGACGCGCTCCGGGAGGCAGGCGTGAGGAAGGGATCGCTCGTCGAGATCGGCGACGAGGAGCTCGAATGGCAGCCGTGACGCCCAGGAGCGTCCGGCTTCAGTCGGACACAGGCGGGGCGGGAAATGCCTCCGAAGAGTCGGGTGACCACACGTGACCGTCGGAGTTCTAGGCGGAGCATTCGACCCGCCGCACGTCGGCCACGTCGCGCTCGCGCGTGCGGGAATTGGTCACTTTGACCTCGGGAGGCTCCTCGTCCGGGTCATCGCCGACCCGGGTCACAAAGAGGTCGAGACTCCGGCCGAGGTGCGCCTCGAGCTCGCGCGCCTCGCCTTCACCTCGGTGGAGCCGGCAGAGGTCTCGCTCGACCCGTTCGCACGTACGGTCGACTCGCTCGAGGCGCTCGCCCTCGACGATCCCGTGTTCCTCGTCGGCGCGGACGAGTTCGCTGCGTTCCTCTCCTGGAAGGAGCCGGAGCGCGTGCTCGAGCTCTCACGGCTCGGAGTCGCGGCGCGACCGGGGGTCGACGACGTGCGCCTCCGGGAGGTGCTGAGCGTCCTCTCCCGGCCCGAGCGCGTGACGTTCTTCCCGCTCCCGTCGCACCCGGTCTCGTCCACCGAGGTTCGGCGGCAGGTGGTCGCGCGGGCGTCGCTCGACGGGCTCGTGCCACCCGCGGTCGAAGCGGCGATCGCGCGACTCGGTCTCTACGAGAGCGTTGCTCTGCCGAAGGACAGGGGTACACTTCGAAGCGAATCGACCGAACGGACGACACCGACCTGAGTTCTCTCGAGCACGCACGCCGCATCGCCGCTCTCTGTGAGGAGAGGTTGGCGTCGAACGTGGCGATCCTCGACATGCGGTCGGTCTGCGACTACACCGACTACTTCGTGATCGCGACCGGGCAGAACACCCGGCAGACGAAGGCGATCACCGACGAGGTGTACGCCACGCTGAAGCGCGACGAGAAGCTCACCCCGCGCTCGACCAGCGGCCTGCCGGAGGCGACGTGGATCGTCGCCGACTACCTCGACGTCGTCCTCCACGTCTTCACTCCGGACACGCGCGAGCACTACCGTCTCGAGGATCTCTGGGACGACGTCCCGAAGCTCGAGGCCGTCGCAACCGCCTGACTCCAGCCCCCGGGGTGTCCGCGTGTCCCGCGGTGTACGACTGCAGTCGGACACCTGCTCTTTGACCGACGTTGTCCATTGAGAGGACAGTCCGTCCGACTCGTTCTCTATCCTGAGAACGGTGGAGCTGACGACCGACCAGAAGGGAGCGATTGCCGAGTCTGCGATCGTCCACGCGGCGATCAAGCTCGGCATCGGCGTCTACCGCCCGCTCAGCGACGGCGAACGCTACGACCTGATCCTCGACCTACGGCCGCGTCTCATACGCCTCCAATGCAAATGGGCGTCCTTCCACGACGACGTTCTCATCATCCGCGCCTACTCGTGCCGCCGCAGCCGCCACGGTCTCGTGAAGCGCGCGTACTCAGCCGACGAGATCGACGCGATTGCGGCCTACTGCATGGCACTGGATCGTTGCTTCTACTTTCCGATCGAGTGGCTCAAGCAGCGAAGCACGATCCAAGTACGGGTGAATCCGTCGCGGAACAACCAGCACACCGGCGTCAACTGGGCAGAGGATTTCTCCTTCGAGCGGCTACGATCCGACTCACCCGGGGCCATAGCTCAGCTGGGAGAGCGCCTGCGTGGCACGCAGGAGGTCGGCGGTTCGAGCCCGCCTGGCTCCATCTACGAGCAGGGCGATCGCCTCTTCCCGGCACGAGCCGACGATCGCCACGCGAAGAGCGTCGCCCACTGACGCGCGTCGAGCTCGCGCGCCATCGACGCGTCCGAGCCGAGTCGCTCGATCTGGCGAGGCGAGACAACGGCCCGCAGCCCGTACGGAAGCCGGCCGCAACGAACCGGTGGTAGGCCGAGGTGTCCGCCGCCGCGACGAGCGGGCTTGACCGGCGCTCGAAGACGAGCACGCCGGCGTCGACGACGGGAGCCGGCACGAACGCGCCGCGCGGGAGGCGCTGCGCGAGCCGGACTGTGTACCAGGCACCCCAGAGCACGCCCTTGAGGCTGCTCGGCCAGGGCACGGCGAGCCGGTGGGCCACGGCCCACTCGACGACGACGTCTGCACGCCGCAACGGCGTCCGTGGGTCGTCGAGCAGGTGGTGGAGGAGGTCACTCGTCCGCGCGAAGGGCAGGTTGGCGACGACCACGAAGGGCTCGGCCGGAAGGTCGACGTGCCTCGCATCGGCCTCGACGACCTCGACGCCGTGGAAGCGCCGACGGAGCCCGGCAGCCAGGCTCGGGTCGAGCTCGAAGGCGATCACACGGCGGGCGACGCGCGCGAGCTCGGCAGTCAGGAGGCCTGTCCCTGCCCCGAGCTCGACGACGAGCTCGTCGTGCCCGACGCATGCCTCGGCAACGAGCTCTGCTGCGAGCCGGCGAGAGCCGAGAAAGTGCTGGCTAAGTGCGCGGGTCGGACGCGCCCGCCGAGGGCGTCGACCTGCCACGGACGAAGAAGGTCATCGTCATGGGCTGCGAAGTCTCCGCGGCGGAGGATGGAGGTGGGCCGAGGCCCACCCCCGAGGCCGAGCCCTTACGCGCCGACGACCGTGATCGTGCGGAGGACGTCCGAGGTCGTCTTGGTGTTCGCGATGATCGTCACGCGGTACGTGCGCTTCTTCGCGACGTTGAGCCCGACGACCCTGACCGGAACCGTGCAATCGACGCCGAGGAAACCGGTGCCCTGGTCGACCTGCACGAGCCGGCTACCGAGGTAAGAGCGCGTCGTGTAGCCGACGAGCGACCCGACCGGGTTGTTCGAGCAGTACTCGCGCAGGAAGACCGTCACCTGCGGGCTCCGGGTGCCACCCCTCACGGTGAGCTTCCCGTTCACCGGGCTGAGCCCGCGTGCAGCGCGCGCAAAAGCCGGCCTGGCGCGCTTCGCCGAGGAGTTGCCGCGGTAGATCCCGCTCTGCCAGAGGCTTGTCGGCGAGTCCTGCAGCACGTACCAGATGAACATCTGGACACGCTTGTCCTTCTTCGCCATCGCGATCGCCTGCGGGACGTAGGCGGCCTGCTGCGCCTCGGTGACGCCCTTCGGCTCGCCCGGCCGGGTCTCGCTCCCGTACTCGGTGATCCAGATCGGCACGTTCTTCCGGCGGAACGCCGTGTCGAGATCCTGCTCGAAGCGCGGCAGGCTCGAGAGGGTGACGTTCGGGTAGCGGACGATCTGGCTTGGCCGCTGGTTGACCGGGAACGGGTAGGGGTGGTGCGCCCAGGCATCGAACCGCACGCCGCGCATCGCGGCGGCGACGCCCTGCATGAAGGTCCCGGGGGCAACGGTGTCGGTCAGGCCGGACACCCGTTTGTTGCGGCCGTTCGACGACGTCTCGCCGATGCCGACGAGCGCGCGCCGGTTCCCCGCCTTGAGGCCGGCGATACCGGCCCTGGCGAGCTTCGCGTAGTTCTGTGGGCTGACGATCCGACCGCTCGAGTCGAACTGCGGGACGAGGAACGTCGCGAGGTTCGACTCGTTCCAGATCGTGTAGAAGCGGACGAACGGATAGCCCGCGAAGCGGCCCGAGTATCGCGAGGCGATCGCCCGGGCGAAGTTCTGGAAGTCGGCCATCTGCCGAGGCAGCGCTTGGCGCTTCTGCCCGCCGTTCGCCCAGCCGGGCGTGCCCCACAGGGTGATGAGCACCTCGAGGCCGCGCTGCTGCGCGTTGCGGACGAACTCGTCGACGTCACCGAACTTGTACGCGGGGTCGAAGGAGTCGGTGGCTCGCGACGGGCGCGTTGGCGCGACCTTGGCCCACTCGACGACCGTCCGCAGGACTGCGGCTTCGTTCTCGCGCGCCCGGTCCATCGCCTCCGTCCTGCCCCCGTTCCAGCGCAGCACGGGGTCGTCGTGGAAGCCGACCCACATGCGGTCGGCGGCCATCGCGGCGGGCACTGCGAGAACCGCGGCGAGCGTAGCGAGGACGAGCACACGAGAGACGAATCGCACGAGAACCTCCTTGGGCGTGTCCGGACGGGCGCCACCGTAGCCCGACCGCGTAAGGGCTGTGTGAAGGGGATCTTCGGGATCTGCTTCGTCGGAGGGCGGCCCGTTCCTGCCGCTTTCCCCCGGGCCAGTTGCGACACCTGGAGCCGTGTGGCGTACACTCGAACGGTGCTCTGGGAAGCCGTCTTCTTCCTCGTGCTACTGAAGATCCCGCTCGTCTACGCCTGCCTCGTCGTCTGGTGGGCGATCCGCGCGGAGCCCCGGGACGAGCACCCGGTCGTCACGGGCGTCGTCTCCGACACGCCGAGCACGCCGCACTCCTGGACGCGCCCATCGCGCCGTCGCGGCCCTGCCGGAGGACGCCGAGGACCGCGTGAGGGCGCTGCGAGACGTCAGGACATCGGCGTCGAGGCGCGACGGTGAGCGCCCTCGAGAACGAGCGCCGCGAGCGCTCGTCGGCGGTCGACACGATCGCGGGCCTTCTCGCCGTCTCGTCGGTCGTCCTCTCCGGCGTCGCGATGGGTCTCGGTCTACTCCTCCAGCTCGACGCGCGCCCCGCGCGGCTTGCCCCGGTCGCGATCCTCTTCGCCCTGGTCGCCGCGCGGATGAGCGAGCGCGTTCAGCCGCTCGCGCTCAAGGCCGCCGGTTTCGCCGCGCTCGCCTTCGTGATCGGGATGACGATCGCCGTCCTCACCGAAGCGCCTCTGCTGTAGGCCATGGAGTCTGTCGTGGGGTCTGTCTCCCGAAGGGGACTGACCCCCGTGCGATCGGCGTTCGTTATGGGCATGCGCTTGCGGGTCGCGCGGGGGACATGCCCCTGCGGGGCCAGTCCCCGGGACTGACCCCCGTGCTACCGGCGTTCATCACGGGCCCGCGTTTGCGGGTCGCGCGGGGGACAGGCCCCCTGCGGGGCCAGCCCCCCTGCGGGGCCAGTCCCCGGGACTGACCCCCGTGCGACCGGCTCGGTCTCTCGCACGACTCTGCTCGTAGCGCGGGGGACAGGGGCCCCTGCGGGGCCATTCCCCGCCCCCGGTGCTACAACAGGAGAGCATGTCCTCGCAGGAGACCGGCCCGAACGCCGCGTACGTCGCGCAACTCCTCGCCGACTACCAGGACAGCCCGGCGAGCGTGCCGGACGAGTGGCGGCAGGTCTTCGAGAACGGCGACGCCGAGGCCGCACCAAGCGGCAACGGGGGAGCGTCGATCGCGCGCTCTCCCGCTCCCGTGGTCGTCGAGCCGGCGGCAGCCGCTGCGCCTTCTACCACGCCCGTCGCGGACGAATCGCCCGTCGACGACTCGCCCGCACCGGCGGTCGACGAGACACTGCTCGCTGCCGTCGCGGCTGCGATGGCGCTCGTCAAGGCCTATCGCATGCACGGCCACCTGGCCGCTCACCTCGACCCGCTCGGCTCGGAGCCGATGGGCGACCCGGCGCTCGACGAGTCTCGGCTGGTGCCGGCGCTGACCCTGGAGCTACAGGAGCGGATCCCGGCCCGCCTGCTGCGGCTCTCCGTCCCCGGCGAGACGCTCCGACAGGCGCTCCCGAGGCTGCGGGAGGTCTATACCGGGTCGATCGCGTACGAGATCGAGCACATCTCGGATCACGCGGAGCGCGTGTGGCTGCGAAAGGCCATCGAGACCGGTCGGTTCCGCACCGAGCCCCCGGCGGAGCAGCGTCTCGCCCTCCTCAAGCGTCTTGCCCAGGTGGAGGGGTTCGAGCAGTACCTGCGACGCTCGTTCCTCGGTCAGAAGCAGTTCTCGCTCGAGGGGCTCGACGTGCTGATCCCGATGCTCGACGAGGCGATCGAGCTCGCGGCCGGGGCGGGCGCGCACGAGGTCGTCGTCGGCATGGCCCACCGCGGCCGGCTGAACGCGCTCGTCCACACCGTTGGCCGCTCGTACGAGTCCGTCCTCCGCGAGTTCGAGGGCGAACGGTCGTACGACGCGCTCGTCGTCGACCCGGAGGGCGGGAGCGGCGATGTGAAGTACCACCTGCCGGCATCGGGCACGAAGCACACGACAGCCGGCGAGATCGAGGTGACGATCGCGCCGAACCCGAGCCATCTCGAGGCGGTCGCACCGGTCGTCGAGGGCTGGACGCGCGCCGAGCAGACCGACCGCTCGGGCGGCGGTGCGCTGCACGATCCGACGGTCGCGCTGCCGATCCTGATTCACGGCGACGCCGCGTTCCCGGGGCAGGGCGTCGTCGCGGAGACGTTCAACCTGCAGAGCCTCCAGGGCTATGCGACGGGCGGCACGCTTCACCTCATCACGAACAACCAGGTCGGGTTCACGACGAACCCGATGGAGGGGCGCTCCACGCGCTACTCGAGCGACCTCGCGAAGGGGTTCGACGTGCCGATCGTTCATGTGAACGCGGACGATCCAGAGGCCGCGCTCAGTGCCGTCCGCCTGGCACTCGCCTACCGGGCGGAGTTCGGCCACGACTTCGTGATCGACATCGTCGGGTACCGGCGCTTCGGGCACCAGGAGCAGGACGACGCGTCGTACACGCAACCACTCATGGTCGAGCGGATCGCCGCCCAACCGACCGCCCGGGAGCTC
>Ga0183260_10001429_pt1 | contig 19926 bp, 16 predicted proteins | sample AntDrymUQ4972206_2_FD_129768 | JGI IMG/M metagenome (GOLD analysis project Ga0183260, IMG submission 129768) | Polar desert sand microbial communities from Dry Valleys, Antarctica - metaG UQ497 (22.06) (version 2) (version 2) | ecosystem: Environmental > Terrestrial > Soil > Desert | place...
GCTGGCCTACGGCAATCTCGTCAATGTGGTTCTCGGCGTATCACTCACGAAGGGCGAGTCCTATACCGACTGGTGCCGGCGCCCGCTTACCGAAGAGCAGTTGACCTACGCGGCGGACGATGTTCGTTACCTGGCGGCAATTGCAGACCTCCTGAAAGAAAGATTGGCCGGACTCGGGCGCACCGAGTGGGTCGACGAGGAGATGAGAGTCATCGAAGCAACGGCAGGACGCGACGTCAACGCCGATTCCTCATGGCGGAAGGTCGGCGGCCGGGGCAGCCTCTCGCGTGCGCAGAACACCGTGCTGCGCGAGCTCGCATGGTGGCGAGAGCAGAGCGCGGCGCGCCGAGATGTGCCGCGCGGCTGGGTGATCAAGGACGTGACCCTGACCGAGATCGCGCGCCGGGGCCCGTCGAGCAAGAAGGAGCTGATGGGAGTTCGCGGTATGAATCCGAAGGAGGTGGAGCGCTCCGGGGACGAGCTGATCGCTGCGGTAGCGCGCGGCAAGGCAGCGCCCCCGATCGAGCTCGAACCCACGCCGTCCAAGAACGTGCAGATGCGCGCCCGGATGCTTGCCGGCATCGCAGACGCGCTTCTGAGGGCGCGCTGTGAGGCCGGACAGGTTGCAAGCGAGCTGGTTGCGACCAGGGCGCAGGTCGAAGCGCTTCTGGCGGCGGTGATATCCGGTGGAGATGAGTTGTCCGGGCAGCGTCTGCAACAGGGGTGGCGGAAAACCCTCGCCGGTGATGCAATAGTGGACCTGGCCCGTGGCCGGATCGCCCTGAAGGTGATCGGCCACCCCCCGTACGTCCAAGAGGTACCACTGGGCGAAGCGACTCTCGAGCAGAGGTGAAGATGTGGCAGACGAAGAAGAGCGAATAGCGTTATTCGTTGATTTCGAAAACCTTGCGATCGGAGCGCGCGATCGTGGCGGCGACCTCGATATGTCGGTGGTTATGGATGCACTCTCCGAGCGTGGCCGTGTCGTAGTGCGGCGCGCCTATGCCGACTGGACGCTTTTTTCGAGCCATCGCCAGGGTGTCGTTGCCCAGCGCATCGAGATGATCGAGATCACTCAACGACAGGGCATGAACAAGAAGAATGCCGCCGACATCAAGATGGCGGTGGATGCCGTCGAGCTTGCCTTCCAACGCGAGTTCATCACTACCTTCGTGGTCGCATCCGGGGACTCCGACTTCACACCTCTGGTGTCGAAGCTCCGGGAGTTGAACCGGCGAGTGATCGGCATCGGGGTCGAAGGGTCGACCTCCGAGCTTCTGCCGGGCGCCTGCGACGAGTTTCTATTCTACGAGCGGCTCGTGGGTGTAGGCGAGCCGGCAAAGGCGACGCGCACGCGGGCTCGGAGGAGCGGCGCCGCCCCGGCGGCCAACGGAGGCACTGGTGATCTGGCGGAGGTCTCCCGTCTCGTGACCCAGACTCTGCGGGGCCTGAAACGATCGACGGACGGGCCCGTGATCTCGTCGATGATCAAGAGAGCCATCCTGCGCAAGGACCCAACCTTCTCCGAAGGCGAATACGGCTTTCGGACCTGGGGCGAACTGCTCCGTCATCTCGAATCCAAGCAGGTGGTCGAGCTGCACCCGGGCAGCGCCGAAGGCGATCCGGCGGCCGACTTCCCCACCAGCGGCGGCGGCGAGGAGAAGGCGTTCGGGCTCCTGCGGGATGTTGTCGGCGATCTCGAGAAGCGCTCCGGCTCCCCTCCGTTGTCGGGGCTCAAGAACGAGCTCCGCAAGAGGCAGGACGGATTCAGCGAGAAGAATTACGGTTATTCCGGCTTCCTGCAGTTTGCGAAGGCCGCAAGCGCCAAGGGCCATGTCGATCTCGAATGGAACGACGACGGCGAAGACTATTACCTGTCGACAGTGGCGCGATGAGCGCCGTGCACGGGGGCCGGATAGGTGATGGGTGTGGGTAACTCACGCTCATCCCTCACGCAGCGGGCGCGCGAGGACCTTCGCAATGTCGCGATCGTCGCCCACGTCGACCATGGCAAGACCACACTCGTCGATGCCATGCTGTGGCAGTCGGGTGCTTTCCGCTCGAATCAGGACGTCGCCGAACGAGTCATGGACTCGATGGACCTCGAGCGTGAGAAGGGCATCACTATCCTCGCCAAGAACACCGCGGTCCGCTACGGGGACGTCAAGATCAACATCATCGACACACCGGGTCACGCCGACTTCGGAGGCGAGGTCGAACGCGGTCTCACGATGGTCGATGGAGTGCTGCTGCTCGTCGACGCGAGCGAAGGCCCTTTGCCACAGACCCGCTTCGTGCTGCGCAAAGCGCTCGAGGCGCGCCTTCCCGTGATCCTCGTCGTCAACAAGGTAGACCGTCCCGATGCCCGCATCACCGAGGTCGTCAACGAGCTCTACGAGCTGTTCCTTGATCTCGATGCAGACGAAGAACAGATCGAGTTCCCCATCGCCTACTGCAATGCAAGGGCCGGTTGGGCGTCGCTGCATGACGACCAGGAGGGGAGTGATCTCAAGCCGCTGTTCGAGCTGCTGCTCGATCACATACCGCCTCCCTCCTACGACGAGAGCCATCCCATGCAGGCGCTCGTCACCAATCTCGATGCATCGCCTTACGTCGGCCGGCTGGCTCTCTGCCGCATGTTCCACGGCACTATCAGGCGAGGTGAGCAGGTCGCATGGTGTCGCGCCGATGAAACGATCGAGAAGGTCAAGATCACGGAGCTCTACGTGACCGAGGCCCTCGACCGGGTGGACGCGGTGTCGGCGGGGCCCGGCGAGATCTTTGCCATCGCCGGACTCCCCGAGGTAACGATCGGAGAGACCCTTGCCGACGCCGACGACCCGCGTCCCCTCCCGGTTAGCCACTTCGACGACCCGAGTCTCTCGATGACGGTGGGGATCAACACCTCTCCACTGTCAGGACAGGACGGCGGCAAGATGACCGCCAGGTTGGTGAGCAACAGACTCAGAGCCGAGCTGGTGGGCAACGTCTCGATCAGAGTGCTCGACACCGACAGGCCCGACGCCTGGGAGGTGCAGGGCCGGGGTGAGTTGCAGCTCGCCGTTCTGGTCGAGCTCATGCGACGCGAGGGATTCGAGCTCACCGTGGGAAAGCCCCAGGTGGTCACCAAGGAAGTCGACGGCCGGCTATGTGAACCGGTGGAGCGGGTGACGATTGATACGCCCGAAGACTTCATGGGAGTCGTCACCCAGTTGCTCGCGCTGCGGAAAGGGCGCCTCGAGAACATGGTCAACCACGGCACCGGTTGGGTGCGAATGGAGTACCTGGTGCCGGCGCGCGCTCTTATCGGCTTTCGCACCGAATTCATGACCGAGACGCGCGGGACGGGCCTCCTGCATCACGTCTTCGACCGTTACGAGCCCTGGCACGGCGAGCTGCGCACCCGGCCCACCGGCAGTCTGGTGTCCGACCGGCGAGGGCTGACGACATCCCATGCTCTGTTGAACCTGCAGGAGCGAGGATCGATGTTCGTCGCTCCCGGTGTGGAGGTCTACGAGGGCATGATCGTGGGCGAGAACGCCCGCGCGGACGATATGGACGTCAACCCCACCAAGGAGAAGAAGCTCACGAACATGCGCTCGGCCACCAGTGAGGTGCTCGTCCGGCTGATCCCTCACAAGGCGATGTCGCTGGAGCAGGCGCTCGAGTTCATACGGGAGGACGAGTGCGTAGAGGTGACGCCTCATTCCATCAGGCTCCGGAAAGTGATCCTCGAGGCCGCCGGGCGCGCCCGGGCCTACAGACGCCGCGCGTAGCCTCACGGTGGGCGTGGTTGACTGTCGCCCATGGGTGAATACAACGCGTCGACCTACGGCGATCGAATAGCCGACATTTACGACGATTGGTATGACGATCTCTTCGACACCGAGGGCGCGGTCGACCTGCTCACCCGGCTTGCAGATGGCGGACGGGCCCTCGAGTTGGCGATCGGCACCGGCCGGGTAGCCGTCCCCCTTGCGGGCGCGGGCGTCGAGGTCCACGGCATCGACGCCTCCGAGGCGATGGTCGCCAAGCTGCGCGCCAAGCCAAACGGCGGCCGCATCCCGGTGACCATGGGTGACTTCACCGACGTCGATGTCGACGGGCGGTTCTCGCTTGTCTACGTTGCGTTCAATACCTTCTTCGCGCTGACCAGCCAGAAGGATCAGGTGACTTGCTTTCGCAACGTGGCCGAACACCTGGACGACGACGGCGTATTCGTGATCGAGGCGTTCGTGCCGGACCCCACGCGCTTCGACCGCGGCCAGAGGGTTGATGTGGGCCGCGTCGAGACGGACGAGGTTGTCATAGACGCTTCTCGCCACGATCCGGTCAATCAGCGCACGGATGCCACCCACATAGTGATCACCGAGCACGGCACACGTCTGTTTCCCGTCCGGATCCGCTACGCATGGCCATCCGAGCTGGACCTCATGGCCCAGCTCGCCGGTCTGGTGCTGAAGGAGCGATGGGCGGGGTGGCGGGGCCAACCGTTCACCTCGTCGAGCGAGGCCCACGTCTCGGTTTACGGACGGCCGTAGACCACCGGGCACGCCGGGCCCTATGACGACGCCTCATCGAGGTGTCGTGGGGGGGCCTCAGGGATTGAGGTAGGGCCGCACCGGACGGTCCACATGGACGACCTCCGCCGCGTCGACCAACGCCTCGTTCTCGAGTGGGTAGAGGGCGCCTTCGACACGCACCCACTGGTCGGTCTTGAGATTGCCCGGCGGCGCGCCCACGACCCGAACCTGCACGCTCAACGCATCGGCAACGCAACACGACACCAGGAAGCGGGTGAGGACGAACTCGTCGGCCGGCATCCCCGATTCCTTTGTCACGAAGCCGACCAGGGATACCCGGCTTCCGGCCCGCCGGGCAAGCGCCTGCGCCCCTTTTTGGGACTGGAGGGCGCCGGCTATGTCGGCAAGCGAAAGCTCTCCCGACGCGACGTCGTCGGGCGATGCAATGTAGCCGGATCCTACGAAGCTCGAGCGCCGCGCTGCGGCGTAGGACCCGAGCGCCGACGGGGGCAGGGCCAGGACCGCGATCACCGGCACGATGATCACTCCGATCCCCAGGGCGTGGCGGCGGGAGAGCGGCTCGGGCGCCGGCGAGCGCGCGCCGGCGAGCCGTCCGATCGCCCCCAGGGTCAGCAGAACCGCACCGAGCGGCACCACCCAGGAGGTGCGCGACGAAAGATACAGAGCCGATCGCTCCGCCGGGAGCAGGTACCAGAACAAGCCGGCCCATATCCCCAGGGCCACCGCATCGGCAAGGCGCGCCGGACTCCAGAGTCGAGGCGACACCGCCCAGGCCAGGCGCGCCACACGGCGCTGCGAAGAGCTCTGGACGCTCATCCCGCCACCACCTCGACCCACAAGGTCCCGGCCAGTGTCACGGCGCCGACGACCAGCACCACGGTCCTGAAGAAGCCCTTGGTGAAGGTCCCCGAATAGAGAAAGGCGAGCTTGGTGTCGACCATGGGCCCGAAGACGAGGAACGCTAGCTGCGGACCGATCCCGAACTGGACGAACGAGGCAGCGACGAACGCGTCGGATTCGGAGCACAACGACAGCAGAAACGCCAGGCCCATGAGCGCGATGAGATCCACGAACGGGGTCCCGGCCACCGAGCCCATGATCGACTGCGGGACGAACGTCTGCAGAGCCGCTGCAACGGTCGCCCCCAGGACGAGGTAGCGGCCCATGAAGAAGAAGTCGCCCGCGAGGTGGCCGAAGAACGCCGCTCCCCGGGATTCACCGTCGTGATCGTGGTCATCCGCCTCGACCCCTCGTGACCGCAGAAGATCGCCGGCCGAGCGGCCTCCCACGACCCAACCAACCGCCATCGCCGCAAGGAGCCCCAGGCCGGCGCGCCCTAAGACCATCGTCCACATCGCGCCGCGTCCGCGGTATGCGACGGCGGTGGAGGCGATGACGATGGGGTTGAGGACCGGCGCAGCGAGCATGAAGGTGACGGCGGCCGAGGGGGCCAGCCCCTTAGCGGCGAGGCGGCGGGCCACCGGCACCGAACCACATTCGCACACGGGAAACGCCAGCCCGGCGAATCCGGCCGCGGGAAGCTGAAGGGGGCCGGGAAGCCTCGCCAGCCGCTCGAAGACCCTCGGGGGAACGAACACCTCGATCAGCGCGGAGACGACCGCTCCGAGCAGGATGAACGGGACGGCTTCGATCAGCAGAGACGAAAAGACCAGCAGAAAATTCTGCACCCCGGTGATGCGGGTGGGTTCGAACAGACGTAGCGCCGCGCCCAGCGCGAGGAGCCCGGCGGCGACGGGGAGGGCATTGCCCAGCGAGCCGGTGCGAACGGAGGCGGGCGCGGTGTGAGCCACGTCAGCAGTATCTCGCGAAGGTGACCGCGATCTTGGGCCAGGCGTCGGCGAAGATCGGCCTGCCCGCCCGGCGAGCGCTCAGCAGGGCGCCGACCACTCTTTCCTGCGGGAGCTTCTCTTGCGCCATGGCCTTCTGATCGAGGAACAATCCCCCGGCAAGGGTGACCTCGACGACCGTCAACCGGCCGGGAACCTTGGCCTCGACTGCGGCTCCCACCCGGCGCGCCGGGACAGGCGCCTCCTCGGCCCCCGGGCCCGCGGCGGTGACGACCGTCAGGACAGAGCCTCCGGCCGCCTCCGACGCGGCCCCGACCACTTTGCGAAGCGCCCCGTCCATCGCCCTGGTCCGGCCCTCGAGCACGACGCCGAGCAGATCCGGCGTCGAGTCGGAACCGTAACCCGTCTCCATCAGACCGGCGGCGGCGGCCGCGGCCGCGTCCGGGCCGGGGCGGAGGAGAAAGTCGTCTCGATCAACATCGGCGTACCAGTTGCCGCCGATCACGCCGCGATCGGACGTCTCCTTCCCCACCAGGCCTATCCGGGGCCGCCCCCCGAGCGTCTCGTCGAGGTCGTCGGCGAGGGTTGCGATCACCGACGGCGGCGCGCCGGGGCCCCATGCCCTCACGACCCTGCCGAGATCGTTGCGGACGTGCTCACCTGTGATGCCGTGCTGCCTCGGGAGCCCGCCCGTCCCCAGGGTGGTCAATGTGGCCGCGGGGTCCAGCGGGAGTGAGCCGACCGCCGCCCTCATCGTGGCCGAACCGCCGTCCATGAGGCGTCTCAGGTAGGGCCAGGCGGCCCGGTCGGCTTCGAGGTCCTCGCTCCCGACGCCCTTCCACACCACCTCGACCACGAGCCGGGGGGGCTCGCCAGAGGCCACGTTCACTACCGCCCGCCCCGAGCGCACCTCCGGATGCGGCCGCTCCACCCCGGTGATCCTCTCCACGGTCGGAGCGACGTCGTCCAGGGCCGTGCCGGCGGGGACCCGCGCGCCGCTGACTCCTTGCCCGGCGAACACGAGCGGGATCCGGGCAGCTCTGTCCTCGAGTGACGGCCAGGGCGGCGCGCCGACCGAGCCGGCCACGACCGCCTCCGCCGAGGTCACTCCCATGACGTCGGGCGAGCGGGACTCCCTAAAACCCGCGGCCAGCCGGCCGCGCAGCCCTTCCGGCAGGGAGCAGAATGGGACGGAGGCGGACGCCGAGGCCGGCTCGTCGCACGACTGCCCCGCGCACACGGCTCGGAGCACCCCGGCGGGCGCGGCCACGGCCACGGCCACGGCGAGGATCAGGATGGTTCTTCGCCTCAGGGTCGTCCGGTCTCCGGGATGGGAGGGCGGGGAAGAAGGGGTGGAGGGCGGGGAAGAAGGGCCGGGTAGGGAGTGGCCGGAGGGTGTCTTAGCCATGCCCCCCCACGCTAACGTAAGCGCAGTGGCAACCACCGAATCCCCAGCCCTCAGCCGTCCGGGCGCATTCCCGGCAGTCGCCGTGGGTGGGTCGCTCGTTGCCGCGGCGGTCGTGGCCGTCCGGTTGGCAGGGATGGGGGGGCACCCTGTCGTCCAGAGCTTCGTCGTCGTCTTCACCTCCATCGTCGTGGAGGCGCTCCCCTTCATACTGCTGGGCGCGCTCGTTGCCGCGGGGATCGAGGTCTTCGTTCCTCAGGACGCCTTCGACCGGGTGGCCCGGTTCCCCCTGGGGCTCCAGCTTCCGGCCGCAGCGCTCGGAGGATTCGCCTTCCCGGTGTGTGAGTGCGGGTCCGTCCCGGTCGCCCGCCGGCTGATCGCCCGGGGAATGCATCCGGCCTCCGGCCTGGCATTCATGCTCGCGGCCCCGATCCTCAACCCGATCGTGCTTGCTTCGACTGTGATCGCCTACCGGGGGCTCGGCCTGTCATTTCAGATGGCCGCAGGACGGGTGCTGCTCGGGTTGGCGCTGGCCGTGGTCGCAGGCTGGGCGTTGGGAGGCGACTCCGCCGCCGAGCTTCTGAAGGAGAGACCCGGTGAGCCCCCTCCGGCGCCGTATCGCTCCGCCATGCGCGCGCCCGCCCGGTCGGCGGCCTTTGCCGACCATCTGGCGGCCGACTTCTTCTTCATGGGCAGCTTCGTCGTCGCAGGAGCGGCGCTGGCGGCCGCCCTCCAGACGGTGATCCCGCAGAGCCTGGTCGCGGGCCTGGCGCGCACCCCGGTCGTGGGGTCTCTGGCGCTGATGGGAATCGCCTTCGTCCTGTCGCTTTGCTCCGAGGCGGATGCATTCGTCGCCGTCTCGCTGACCCAGTTCCCCATCGGCGCGCAGCTGGCGTTTCTGGTGTTCGGCCCCGCGGTCGATGCGAAGCTTGCGCTGCTCTACAGCGCCAGCTTCCGGAGGCGCTTCGTCGGGCGGCTGCTGATCGTCACCGTCCCGGTCGTCCTGGCCGGTTCGCTGTGGTTCGAGGCGCTGGTCCGGTGAGCCGCGGAGCCGCCCGGGCGTCGTCACACCGCGGCTTCGACCGGCGCGCCGTCCGGGCGGGGGCGTTGGGCCTGTGGAGCCTCGTCTTCGCCTGGCTGTGGCTGAGCGGGGAGATGACGCGCTATCTCGGCCCGCGCACCTACTGGGTGGCGCCCTTCGGGGCGGTGGCGCTGGGGGTCGCGGCGGTCGTGACGGCGGTCCCGGCACGGCGCTCCGCGGACCGCAGCGACCTGTCGACGGCCGACGGGGTGCGGTTCGGCGTGCTCCTGCTGCCGCTGATGGCCATCGTGGCGGTTCCGGGCGCGCAGCTCGGCTCGCAGGCAGCGGCCACCAAGGCGCCGTCCGGGGTCCTCGCCGGAGCGGCCGCGGCTGCGCCGGGCGCGCCTGCGAGCGGTCCGATCGGGTTCCGGGACATCTACTACGCAGGGCAGTCCGAGAGCTACGCGCTGGAGCGCGGGCTGGCCGACGGTACGGGTGTGGAGCTCACGGGCTTCGTCACGCATCCACCGAGCCTCCCCGAGGGGTCCTTCGCCTTGACCCGCTTCTACGTGTCCTGTTGCGCAGCCGATGCGATCCCCTACTCGGTCCCCGTGCGTCCGCCGGGGCCCGTCGTCCCGAGCGCCTATCCCGATGATCAGTGGCTCGAGATCCGAGGACGGTTGGGGCAACTGGACACCGGATTCACGCTGTCCCCTCACTCCATCACGCGTGTAAAAGCGCCCGACGACCCTTATCTGTACTAGGGTTTGCCCGTCCCAGAAGCGGTTCCTTCCGAAGGGGGGAGTGTGTCAAAGCGCGTCCTGCTGGTCGCTTCGGCGGCGTTGATCCTTGCAATCCTGGCCGTGTACGTCCTGCGCCCCGAGACCGGCGCGCCGGCCGGCGCACCGACCCTCGACGCCATGGCCGGCGGCGTCGGCGCGCCGCTCATGGAGCACATCCACAGGGGGCACGTGCCCGGGCGTTCCGGCGAGATCATGACGGTCCCCAAGCCCTATCGCTATCTGATCGGCGAATGGGATCTCACCACCCTCGGCACCTCCCAGCCGTGGTTGGCGTCGTCACACCCGAATCCCTGGGCCTACCTGGCGCGCGTCCCGATCGTTCTCTACGGTCCCGGTTACGTCCCGCAGGGGCGGGAGGTAACGCGCACGACCGACATCTCGGGACTGGCGCCGACCTTTGCGTCCCTTGTGGGACTTGACGGCTTCGAGGCCGACGGCGAGCCGTATCCCGAGATAGTCGATGGCGCCAAAACCAAGCCACCGAAGGTCATCTTCACCCTGGTTATCGACGGGGGTGGCTGGAACGTACTCCAGAGGTTCCCGGACTCGTGGCCTGCGATCGCCCGGCTGCGCGAGGAGGGCACGATCTATCTCAACGGCACCATCGGCTCGGCTCCCTCGATCACCGGCGCCCTCCATGCGACCTTCGGGACCGGCAGCTATCCGGTCACCCACGGTATGCCGGGCAATCAGATGCGCACCCCGGAGGGCCCGATCGAAGACGTCTGGCTGCAGAACGCCGACCCTCGCTACCTCGAGATACCCACCGTGTCCGAGTTGTGGGACGAGGCCAACGACAACCGGGCCACCGTCGCCACCGTGTCCTACGAGGGCTGGCATCTCGGAATGATCGGCCACGGCGCGCAGCGCGAGGGCGGCGACAAGGATCTCGCCGCGCTGTGGGAGGCGGAGGAGAACAAGTGGTGGACCAACGAGGACTACTACACGCTGCCCGAGTCGCTGGCGACCACCGATCTCGCCACGCTCGAGTCTTATGAAGAGGAGCTGGACGAACGCGACGGTGTGCCCGACGGCCTCTGGTTCGGCAACACACTGGAGGCGCTTCAGGAAGACACCGTGCGGCCGGGAACCCCTGCCTTTGTCAGGTTCACCGGCGATGCAGCGGTGGACATGCTGTGGGACGAGAGCATCGGCACCGACGACGTCACCGACCTCATGTGGGTCGAGATGAAGGCCCCCGACTATGCCGGGCATGCCTGGAATATGGAGAATCCGGAAGTCGGCGACGTTCTTTACGAGACCGACCGCCAGCTTGCCCGCTTCAAGGCAGCGCTCGACGCCAAGGTGGGCAAGGGCAACTACGTCATCGCCGTCAGCGCCGACCATGGACAGCAGCCCATCCCCGAAACCTACGGTGGCTGGCGCATCAACACGAGTGAGTTCGAGCGCGACATCCAATCCAGGTTCGGAGATGTGGTCGAGAAGATCACAACGGTCGACATCTTCATCGACGATGACGCCCTCCAGTCGGAAGGTGTGAGCATGGACGACATCGCTTCGTTCATCGGCACCTACACAATTGGCGAGAACATTCCGGAAGGCGCGCCGGGATCGGACCTGGTTCCAAAGGGGCGACTGAACGAAACGCTGTTCGCAGGTGCGTTCTCAACCGACTACTTGCAGAACCTGACACCGGAGAAGATCGAATCCTTCGGTCCGGGCGACTATTCCGAAGGCGACATGACGGTAGGGGACGAGGGTTAAGCCGGGATGCTGAAAAGAGGCTTGTCTCTGCTCGTCAAGCAGCGCGACTTCAGCTTTCTTATGGGCGCGCAGTTCTTGGCGCAGGCAGGCGACGGTCTGGTTCAGGGAGCGCTCGCCAAGCTCATCGTCTACGGTGGTCAGAAGGGCTTTGACGTCGAAGGAGCGCGTTCGCCGGACGAGCTCCTGCGCATCGTGCTCTACATCTTCATCCCCTACACGGTCATCAGTCCCTTCCTGGGGGTCGTCATCGACCGCTGGGATCGAAGGAGACTGCTGTTCCTGGCGAACGGTCTGCGCGCGGTCGTCATTGCATTGATTGGTTTGGCGGGAACCACCTCGGTGGGGGACCTGGCGTTGTTCCTGGCATTCCTGTTGACGCTAGCGTCAACGCGTGTGGTGCTCGCAACGAAGGCGGCTGCGCTTCCCGAGACCGTCGACCGCTCCTCGCTCGTCGAAGCCAACGCGCTCTCACAGTTCGGCGGCGCCATCTTTCAGCTCGGGGGGGCCGGTGTTGCAATCGTCGCCGCAACGGTGCTCGATGCGGAGCCCATCGTGCTCGCCGGCGCTCTTGTCTACGGCGCGGGAGCGTTCTTCGCTCTGGGCATCCAGCGCGCCGGCGAGGCGCGCGTCAAGACCACCTTCATGCAGGAAATTGCTCGCGTGGCACGAAGCATCCTGGACGGCGTGCAGGAGGTGGCACGGACCCCAAAGGCCGCCGCCTCGATAACGACCTACTTCTGGCTGCGTCTGCTGTGGAGCTTCTCCATTGTGGGGATCGGCTTCGTCTCGCGCGATCTTCTCGCCAACAACGACCTCGGGGTGCTGCTGATCACCGGAGGGGCAGGTGCAGCCGGGGCAGCACTGGGTTTCATGATGGCCAACCGGCTCAGCGAGCGGGTCTCGACCACTGCGCAACTGGTGCTGGGTGCAAGCACGATCGCAGGGATCGCGGTTGCGGTCCTGGGCGCGCTCGAGTTGCCGCTGACGCTCGGGTTGCTGACCTTCTGCCTCGGGTTCGGCTTCTTTCTGGGGAAGATCTCACTCGACACGATGGTGCAGGAGGCTCTGGGGGACAACTTCAGAGGCCGCGCCTTCTCCCTCTACGACATCGCCTACAACCTCGCCTGGGTGGTGGCCGCCGCGATCATGAAGCTCTTATGGGACGGGCTCGGGCCGGTGCTCATCTCCGCCATGGGAGTCGCTTTCCTGGTCGGGGTCGCCGCGATCGGGATGTGGTTTCGGCGCGCCGGCCTGCTGGGCGCACCTCTCACCGCCGAGTCCGGGGGTGGGTCGAAGCTTTGACATCGCGTTTCGGCGCGACGGGAGGTCCTCGCCGGATCGCCGTTGGCCTGGTCGTCGCGGCGGTGGCCTTGACCACGGCCGCGGTGGCGGGTTCGACCTGGTTCCGGAGCGAAGAGAAGGCGCCCTCGGCCACCAACCAGGCGTGTGCGCTGCCTCGGTCCTGGCTCACCCGGACCGTTCGCGGCTACCATCCGGACCGTTCGGGCCAGATCGCGCTGCTCCCCGACAAGCCCGCCTATCTCGCGAGCGGCGCAGGAGGCTGGAGCCACTCGGGCCCGTGGCCCTACCTGCAGCGCATCCCCATCGTCTACTACGGCCCCGGCGTGCTTCCGGCGCGGGGGCTCGTCGACCGTCCGGTGACCACGGCAGACATCGCGCCGACCCTCGCCCGCCTGATGGGTGGATCGATAGACTCCGACGGCAAGCCGATGCGCGAGGTGGCGCCGCCCGAGGCGGTTCTGTCCGGCGACCGGCCACGCCTCATCCTCAACATCGTGTACGACGGCGGGGGCTGGAACGTCCTCGATCAGTGGCCGAAGGACTGGCCGGTGCTCGAAGAGATAATGGAGGAGGGGACCCTGTACGCCAACGCGACTGTCGGATCCTCTCCCTCGGTCACCCCCGCGGTCCACACCACGCTGGGGACCGGTGACTACCCGGACAGGCACGGCATCACGGGAATCCCCGTACGCAACGAGGAGGGCACGGTGGTCGACGCGTTCCTCAAGGGGGAGTCGTCCCGCTTTCTGGAGGTGCCCGCGCTCGCCGAAAGTTGGGACGAAGCCAACGGCAACCGGCCGCTCGTCGGGATGGTGGGCTATGAGCCGTGGCACTTGGGCATGATCGGCAAGGGCGCCGAGAAGGCCGGCGGCGACAGGGACGACGCCGTATGGCTGGACATCGACACCAATGAGTGGATCACCAACGAAGACCATTACCGGCTGCCCGCCGCGCTGGTGGACACTCCCGGATTGCAGGCCGACCTCGATCGCCTCGACGCCGCCGACGGGGCCAAGGACGGCGCCTGGGGCGAGCACGCCTGGCTGGACGAGGACAACCGGGAGCATTGGGAGGAGACCCCGGCGTTCATCGCCTACCACACCCGGGCAATGATGAACCTCATCCGCAAGGCGGGCTACGGCGACGACCGGCTGACCGACCTGATGTTCACCAACTACAAGCAGATCGACCGGGTGGGTCACTACTTCAACATGGCGTCGGAGGAGGTTCACGATTCCCTGGTTGCCACCGACGCTCAGCTCGGAGTCATCCTCGAATCGCTCGACAGGATCGTCGGCAGGGGAAGGTGGGCAGTCGTGGTGACCGCGGACCACGGCCAGCAACCCGACGCCGCCGACATCGGAGGCTACGGGATAGACCCAGGGGAGATCGCCGCCGACATCGACGCACGCTTCGGTCCGATTACGCGCGCCGTGTGGCCGACCGAGGTGTTCCTGTTCGACGACGTCATGGAGGAGCGAGGCGTCTCTGTGGGCGAGGTTGCCGACTTCCTGGCGACCTACCGGGTGACCGACAACACCATCCGGCCCGACACGAAGCTCCTGGGCGCCGGTGAGTTCGAACCCGACGACAAGTTGTTCGCCATGTCGATCCCGTCCCGCCTGCTGCCCGGGCTCAGCTGCAAAACCTAGGAGGCCGACGTGTGCACAGGTAAGATCACCGTCGGATGACCGCCACCACCATGACCGCCCGCGCCCGCAACGACACCTTCTTCACGCGCCCCCCCGTCCTCGATCGTGTGCTCGGCCACCCGCTGGCCTACGTGGCCACCGTCGCCATTCTGCTGGCGCTGTACGGCTGGACCTTCGTGGCCGACTCGGGCCGGGTCGCACCGACCAAGGACCCCGCCTACTACACCTGGCGGACGGAGGTGCTGTTGTCCGAGGAGCCCGTCAAGCTCCTCGAGATAGAGGGCGCCTTCGACATGTTCGCCGGCGGCTACCGGGTATCCGCCGCGGTCATGGGTGCGTTCCTGCGACAGGTAGCGGGGGTGGCCTCGCTGCAGATGACGGTTCTTCTGATGGTCGGCCTGCCCGTGCTGACATCGCTGTTGCTGGCGGCGTTCGCCTATCAGCATTTCCGAGATCCCCTGGTGTGGCATCTTGTCGCCTTCGCCACCGGCGCGCTCCTGCTGACTCCACCCTTCGTGGGCTATCTCGACAACCTTCTGACCCTGTTCTTCCTGGCGGCGGCGTTGCCGTTGCTGACGCTGGCGCGCCGCTCCTGGGCGGCGGGGATCACGTTGTGTGGACTGCTCGTGCTCACCGGCTTCACCCACCCCACAACGCTGGTCATCTTCTGTTTCGCACTGGGCGCCATGGCCATGGTGAGCCTCATTCTCGGACGCGGCAACCTGCGGGGAGTGATCAGGGCTGACGGACCGATGCTCGTGGCCGCGTTCGTCGCGGCGGTGCTGACCCTGGGTATCTGGACCGTCGGCATCTGGGGGCAGCCGGCCTCTTTGGCCGACGCCGCCCTTCCGCCTCCCTACGACAGCGCCTTCTTCGTCGAGCGCCTGAAGGGTTGGGTTGCGGCGATGAATCCGCTGCTCAACGGGCCGCTGTTCATCATCGGCGTCGTCGGGTTGATTGTCACGGCGCGACGGGCCGCCCAGGGTGATATTGCGCGTATCTCGATCGTGTGGCTTGCGCCGCTCGCCGGTGTGTTTGGGTTTCTCGCCGGATTGACCTATCCTTACTACCGCTTTTTCAACACCACGTTGTCATGGGTGCTGCTGGTGGGGCTCGGTGCGTATTTCGTTGCTCGAGCCGCCCTGGGTGCCGGAGACGGTGGGGGCGCCGGGCGCCTGGTCGCGGTCGCCGGCATGGGGTTGGTCATTGCGGTGATCGCCTACAACTACAAGACCGGGTTCGATGTCTCGGGATGGAACAAGCCGCTAGGAGGCTGGCTCTCGGCGGCCGAGCGCGCCGACCTGGACGCATTGCGGGCCGGGTTGGAGGGCACAGACGAAGACCGCCCGGTGGTGTTCGTCATCGACGACGAGCCGTCGCCGCAGATCTGGGGACATACGAAGCTGTCGGGAAACACCTCCCGTTACGGCTTACCGCCGGGACAGGTCGACCAGGCTTATCTCTACCTCGGCTCCCTCGAGAACTATCTCGCGGGCAAGCCCACGACCACGGGGGACGCGACCTACGATCGCGTGTCGCCGGTGCTGCTGGACGACGCCCGGGAGGGCATCCAGAGCTCCGGCAAGAGCCCGATCGTCGTGGTCGCGAGCGCCTTCAACCCGGCCGGGGCCAACGCCGAGGTAGCGTCGGGGGAGGCAGAGCCCCTAGACACCGGGGACGCCGAGGTCTGGTACCTCCACGATGGAAGGCTGACCTCTTCAGGGTCACAACTTCCTGACGAGGCCTCAGGTGAGGCCACGACTGCGGGGGGCGTCTCCGGTGTGCTGCACCTGCTTCGCGTCCTCGGCGGGCTCGCCCTTCTGATCCTCCCCGGAGTCTTCCTGCTGCGGTGGTGCTGGCCGGGGGCCTCGTGGCCCGAGGGGATTGCGATGGCCCCGGCACTGGGGCTCTCCCTGGTGACTCTGGCCGGGATCGCGGCGCTTGCGGTAGTGCGCGGGCCCTTCTCGGGAACGGTTGCGGCGGTGTCGCTTGCCGGTGCCATTGCGCTGGCGGCGGTCCTCGGGACGGTGGCAGCAGGCAGGGCGTCGGCGCGCCCATGAGCCTCGCGGGCCTTACCTGTCGGGGCGGCCGCTCGTCACCTTCAATGTGACTCAGGCCGACGACCCGCTCGACGGAGCGAGCCTGTCGTCCGAAACCGCAGCCGAGGTGGCGACCGTCGCCCGCGGGGGAGCGGTCCAGATCGCCGGACAGATCTCTCAGCGCGGGTTGTCGTTTCTGTTCAGCGCGCTGGCCACCCGCCCCGGCTTCCTGGGCATCGCGGGCTTCGGCCTCTACAGGTTCGTCACCCAGGTGCTCTCGATCGCAGGCATCGTGGGCCTGGGCGGCTTCAACTACGCGTCGATGCACTACATCTCTGCGGCACGCGCCGTCAAAGATCCCAGTGGGGCGCGCAGTGCGGGGCGCGTGGGCCTATGGGGCGCCATGGGTGCCTCCGCCATTGTCGTCGTCGTACTGATCGTGGGCGCAGATTTCCTTGCATTGCCCTTTTACGCATCGCCGGAGAAACGCGAACAGCTCGCCTATCTCCTGCGTGTCGGCGCAGCTTATGTGCCCCTGTTTGCCCTTCTGCAGGTGCTGCGTTACTGCACACAGGCCTACAAGACGATGGTGCCTTCGGTCATCGCCGGCAACATCGTCCAGCCGGCGGCGCGTTTTCTGATAGGTGTCGGTGTCCTGCTCGCGGGATTCGCCGTCACCGGCGCAGTCGTCACACTCAGTCTCTCGATGGGAGTCGGAGTGCTCGCCGGCGCCTATTACTACCGGCGGATGCTCAGCGCTGAGGAACGAGCTGCGGATCGCCGGCCCATCGCCCGGCCGATGATCAGATTCGCTCTTCCGCAGCTGGGAGCATCGTTGTTCAACGTGCAGGCGCTTGGTCTCGGCATCGTCGTACTGAAGCTTTTCACCGAGAGCAATGTGCCTGTGGGGCTTTTTGCGATTGCACTGGCGCTACAGGGGCCGGGCGGCGTCTTCTTGAGCGGGATAGTGAACATCTGGGCGCCGGTCGTTTCCGATCTCTACGCCAAGGGTGACATCGAGCGACTCGAGTCTCTCTATCAGACGATAACCAGATGGGTTGCGACGTTCTCTTTTCCGGTGTTTGGCCTCCTGATGATCTATCCGGAGCTGTTCGTGCGCATCTTCAACTCGAGCGCGCTCGACGCTGCGCCACTGGTGGTGATTCTCGCAATCGGCAACGTCTTCTACACCGGCACGGGGCCCACCGGCTATGTGATCTCCATGACGGGGCGGCCCGGAGTCAACTTCGTCAACTCCATCGTTGCGGTCGCTCTGTATGTCGGACTCGCATTCCTGATCGTGCCCCGTTACGGCGCAATAGGGATGGCCGTTGTGGACGCAACCGTCACCGTGCTCATAAACTCGGTGCGCGTCATCGAAGCAAAGGTGCTTGTCGGCGTACAGCCCTTCGGGCGATCGTTTCTCAAGCCGGTCGGCGCAACCCTTCTTGCGATGGGGGTGGCACTCGTCTGGCGCCTGGTTCCGGGTGGGGGCGTGGCCCTCGACCTCCCGGGTATCGCACTTGCTGCGGCCGTGTACCTGTTGACCCTGCGTGTGATGGGGCTCGATGCCGAGGAGCGTTATGTGTGGGAGCGAATCAAGGGGCGCGCTTTGAGGCGAAAGGCCCGATAACCGGCACCGAGTCGGTGGCAGGTAGTGCTTCGTGGCATCGCGTCGCCTACCCGGCGCTTAAAGGAGAGGACTTAGATGAAATCGAAAGTGCAGTCGGTGGACACATCGTCGGTTTCGTTCACCGATCTCACCGGTGACATAGGCGCGTTTGTCGCCGAGCAGGAAGGTGACGGCTTGGTCAACGTCTTCGTCCCGCACGCAACGGCGGGTCTGGCGCTGATCGAGACGGGCTCGGGTTCGGAGGAGGACCTGGCCGCGGCATTGGGCAGAGCTTTGCCGCGCGATGCACGCTACGCCCATCAGCACGGTTCTCCCGGACACGGCGCAGATCATGTGCTGCCGGCGTTTCTGTCGCCGTCGGTCGTGCTCCCGGTTGTGGACGGCTCGCTCGCCCTGGGAACATGGCAGAGCATCGTGCTCGTCGACCTCAACCGCGACAATCCCCAGCGCAAGGTGAGGTTCTCCTTCTTGCCCGGTTGAGGAGCTGCCGCTACTCGTGGACCGAAACCACGTGATACAGGCCACTTCGACCGGCACCTCCATCGTTCGGCGCTGCCACAGAGTGGTGTATGTAATCGAAGACCAGATGTTGTCCCGCCTCGAGCGAGACGAGCGGGAGCAGTTCGCCAGCTATCTGGCCCGCTGCATAGACGGGCTCGATGAATCAGGTCTCGACATCGAAGAAGTCGAAGGGCCCTCGGGACGATGAACGGCTGGATGACGATCCGCGTAGAGCTGGTAAGCGGCGGCGGCATGGGCTTCGATCCGGGACCCGGTTGCCTCCTCTTAGTGGGGCCCGGTCACACCTTCGGGGCCTTGGCTGATGCGATCAACCTCCACTTTGCACGCTGGGATCTTTCTCATCTGCACGAGTTCAGGCTTGCGGACAATAGAGAGATCGGTTTCCCGGATCCAGACTCTCCGGATACCCTCGATCAGAAGTGGATCCGGGTTTCGTCTGCCCCCCGGATTAGTAGGTCAGTGCTCGTAGGGGAGCGGCCATGGATTCGGCCTGCAGGCGCCGATGCCCATGGTCTGCTGCATCATGAGCGGGGCGCGCCGGCCGGCGGCGGGGCAGAAGGCGTGGCCGTATCCGAGGCCGGGGCCGTGGCCCACCTCGTGGTTGATCATGTAGATGCGGTAACGGTGGAGGCGCCGGCCGTAGGCATCCGCCCCGTTCTTCCAGCGCCAGAAGTTGAGCACCGCGCGCCCACCCTGGTTGCACGAGTAGAGGCCGACGGTCGCCAACGGCGCGCAGAGCCGGTCGGTCAGCGCCCGGCTTGCGAGCGCGACCCGGAATGCAGCGCGGCCCGAATCGACGCGCTTGAAGCTCACGCCCCCCGCCCTCCATCCACGCTTGTCGAACAGAACCCGCTCGACCCGGGCGGCGAAGGCGCGCCGGTCCACGTCAATCCCGCCCTCGACCTCGACCATGAAGCGCAGCGGCGTCCCGGGACCTCTGGCTCGGCTCGACCCGGGCACCACCCGGAGGTTGCCGGTCGGCTCCGATGTGAACGCCGACCCGTTGCTCCTGGTTCGATCAGGATCTTCCGGCCCGCCAGGTGGTTGCCCCCCCGGGCGCGTTTCGGGGGCTGGGGAAGCGGCCCCCGGTGCACCACCCGGGGCCACTCGGCCGGGGGCTTCCATCGCACGCTCCGCCGACACGACCGCGGGGCCCCCGGGGAAACCGGGGCTGAGCCGCGCTAGCGCTATCTGGCCCGTACCCACGGCGAGCGCCGCTATCAGCATCGCCAGCAGCAGATCCCTCCGCCATAACCGGTCGGCCCGGGCCCGCCGCCTCCGTTCGGCCCTCAGGGCCGCGAGGCGCTCCGTGGCCCCGGCCGGGTGCGGTCCGATGGCTGGGCCCGATGGTCTATGGCGCGCCGGTGACTCTCCGGCCCTCACCACTCCGCCCTCGAGATGGATACGTGATCCACGGAAACGCCCATCCTTGCCTCGAACGGAGGCCCCGGTTCGCCGACCCGCACTATTCC
>Ga0183260_10001430_pt1 | contig 19923 bp, 23 predicted proteins | sample AntDrymUQ4972206_2_FD_129768 | JGI IMG/M metagenome (GOLD analysis project Ga0183260, IMG submission 129768) | Polar desert sand microbial communities from Dry Valleys, Antarctica - metaG UQ497 (22.06) (version 2) (version 2) | ecosystem: Environmental > Terrestrial > Soil > Desert | place...
CAGAGCCGCGGCGACGGGTAACCAGCCGAAAGGAACGATGAAGGTACGACCCTCGGTCAAGCCGATGTGCGAGAAGTGCAAGATCATCCGCCGCCACGGGGCGGTCCTGGTGATCTGCTCGAACCCACGTCACAAGCAGCGCCAGGGGTGATATCGGGCTGATGGCACGCATCGCCGGCATCAACATTCCGCTCAACAAGCGCTCCGAGGTCGGGCTGACCTACATCTACGGCATCGGCCGCTCGACCTCGAATAGGCTCCTTGCCGAGGTGGGCGTCACTCCCGACACCCGGGTCGGCGACCTGACCGAGGACGAGATCGTCCGCCTCCGCGACGCCGTCGACGACCTCACAGTGGAGGGCGACCTGCGCCGGGAGCGCTCCCAGAACGTCAAGCGCCTGATGGAGATCGGCTGCTACCGCGGGATGCGCCACCGCCGCAACCTTCCGGTCCGCGGCCAGCGGACCAAGACCAACGCCCGTTCGCGCAAGGGCCCCCGTCGCATGCAGGTCGCCGGCAAGAAGAAGGCCGCCAAGAAGTGAGCGCAGCGAACCGAGCGAGCGCAGCGAGCGCCCTATCTAACCCTTCGTGCGAGCGGAGCGAGAGGTAAACGTGCCTGCTCCTCGCCGCCCACGCACCAGCCGCCGACGCGTTCGCAAGAACATCCCGCTGGGCCAGGCCCACATCAAGACCTCCTTCAACAACACAATCGTGTCCCTCACCGACCGCGAGGGCAACGTGATCGCGTGGGAGTCGGCCGGCGGCGCCGGCTTCAAGGGCTCACGGAAGTCGACCCCCTTCGCCGCTCAGGTCACCGCCGACGCGGCCGCGCGCAAGGGCATGGAGCAGGGCCTCCAGAAGGTCGACGTCTACGTGCGCGGCCCGGGCTCGGGCCGCGAGACTGCGATCCGTTCGCTCCAGGCCGCCGGCTTGGAGGTCTCCTCGGTCCGCGACGTCACCCCGCAGGCCCACAACGGGTGCCGGCCGCGGAAGCGCAGGCGCGTCTAGCCATGGCGCGCGACCACGGGGCCCAGTGCAGGCAGTGCCGCCGCGAGGGGCAGAAGCTCTTCCTCAAGGGCGAGCGCTGCCTGACCGACAAGTGCGGCGTCGAGCGCCGCTCTTACCCGCCGGGCGATCACGGCCGCGGACGCATGCGCCAGAGCGAGTACCGCGTGCAGCTGCGCGAGAAGCAGAAGGCGCGCCGCTACTACGGCGTCAGCGAGAAGCAGTTTCGCAACTACTACGCCAAGGCGTCGCGGCAGGTCGGCATCACGGGCGAGAACCTTCTACGGATCCTCGAGTCCAGGCTCGACAACGTGCTCGTGCGCCTCGGCTTCGCCGCGTCGCGGCGCCAGGCCCGTCAGCTCGTCGGCCACGGTCACTGGACGGTCAACGGCCGCCGCGTCGACATCGCCTCTTACCAGGTGCGCGAGGGCGACGTCATCGCCGTCAAAGCAGGGACCCCCGCCGAGCGCATCATCCGCGACGCGACCGAGCTGACCGCCACCGTGCCCGCCTGGCTCCAGGCCGATCACGACTCGCTGACGGCGAAGGTGCTGCGCCGGCCCGAGCGGAAGGAGATCGCCGCCCCGGTCCAGGAGCAGCTCATCGTCGAGCTCTACTCGAAGTAACCGGATTCCCCACGCTACCCGCCCAGCGGGTGGCCGCAGCGCCCCCTCACGGCGCCGCGTTGACACCCCAGACGACTAGGACGCCCCAACCATGCTCGATTTCCAGATCCCCCGGATCACTTCCGACAACGTGGAGGAGAACCGCGGCTCGTTCACCATCGAGCCCCTCGACCGTGGCTTCGGCTACACCTTCGGCAACTCTCTGCGCCGCGTCCTGCTCAGCTCGTTGGCGGGCGCCGCGGTGACCAGCGTGAGGATCGAGGGCGTCGCGCACGAGTTCTCGACGATCAAGGGCGTCAAGGAGGATGTGACCGACATCGTCCTCAACCTCAAGGGCATCGTCTGCCGGATGCACAGCGACGCCACCGAGGTGGAGGCGCCGCTCGTCGTCACCGGCCCCGGCGACATCACCGCGAACGACATCGACCTTCCAGCGGGGGTCGAGGTGCTCAACCCCGACGCCCATATAGCCACGCTCGAGAAGAAGACCAAGCTCGAGCTCTACCTCACGATCGGCCGCGGACGCGGCTACCGGGTGGCCGAGGACAACAAGTCCCCCGACCAGCCCATCGGGGTCATCCCGATCGACTCGATCTTCTCGCCCGTGCGTCGCGTGGCCTACGGGGTCGAGGGCGCGCGCGTCGGCCAGCGCACCGACTACGACCGGCTGACCCTCGACATCGAGACCGACGGCTCCAAGGACCCCCAGGAGGCGCTGCGCGAGGCGGCGGAGATCCTCATCTCCCAGCTGGCGATCTTCACCGACGCCGACCGGATCGAAGAGATTCGCGCGGGGCCGGGCGGGGCCGTGCTCGACATGGGCGGCGTAGTCGGCGGCGCGGCCGGCGGCGGCGGCAGGCAGCCCTCGGCGATGGACGACATCCTCATCGAGGAGCTCGAGCTCGGCGTGCGCTCCTACAACTGCCTCAAGCGGGCGGGCATCCAGACCGTCGGCGACCTCGTCTCCAAGACCGAGGGTGAGCTCAACGCGATCCCGAACTTCGGCAAGAAGTCGATCGACGAGGTGATCGAGACGCTCGAGGCGCGCGGACTCGGCCTGCGTGACGACTGAGCAGCGGTTCTCCCTTCGGCAAAAGACCTCGAATGAGACATCAGAAGACCCGCCACAAGCTCAGCCGCACCAGCAGCCATAGGAAGGCGCTGCTGCGCAACTTGTCCAAGGAGGTCATCCAGCACGAGCGCATCAAGACGAGCGAGGCGAAGGCCAAGGCGGTCAAGCCGGAGGTCGAGAAGCTCATCACGCTGGCCAAGCGCGGCGACCTCCACGCGCGCCGCCAGGCGTTGAGCGCGCTAGGCCAGGACAAGTTCACCGTCCACAAGCTCTTCGAGGAGGTCGCCCCGCGCTACGCGGAGCGCCCCGGCGGCTACACCCGCATCCTCAAGCTCGGCCCTCGGCGCAGCGACTCCACCGAGATGGTCTACATCGAGCTCGTCTAGCACAGGGCCGCTGGCCGAGCCGCGTTCTGCGCCTTCTCAACCGCGCATATCGCGGTTGAGGCGACGCAGAACGTTGGAGGACCCTCTTGGAAGGAGCGCGTCCTCCGGTACACGGTGCTCGCCCACCCCGGTGCGCTGCCCGGCGGCCGGTGGGCGGCCCTCGCGTCGGACTCGGACTTCCCGCTCCTCTTCGCCGGGCCGGTGGCCATCGCGCTCGCCTTCCCCGACGGTCGCCTTCCCTCTCCGCGCTGGAGGCGCGTACCGGCGGCGATGATCGCGGTCTTCGCCCTGACCATCGCCTTCGCCGCGGTCAGCCCAGAGCCCTTCAGCGCGCCCTACGAGGACGTCTCGAGCCCGGCGCCGCAGCTGTCCGCGGCGGTCTGGGAGCCGCTCGCCCTCCCGGTGTTCCTCTCGCTGCTCGCCTGCCTGGTCGCGGCCATCGCCGCCGTGCGCATCCGCTACCGCCGCGGCACGGGAATCGAGCGCCTCCAGATCCGCTGGTTCGCCTATGCGGCGGCCCTGACACCCCTCACCATGGCCGCCTGCCTGGCCTTCGGGCTGGGCGACGACTCCTCGGGCGACGCGTTTCTCGTGGCCCTCTTCGTCGTCCTCATGTGTCGGGAGACCGGGGCGACCCGCTGGCCGAGCTGACACCGCGCGAGCGCGAGGTGCTGGGCCTCATGGCCGAGGGCCTGACCAACGCCGGCATCGGCCGGCGTCTATGGCTGACCGAGCGCACCGTGGAGAGCCACGTGCGCAACGTGCTGATGAAGCTGGACCTTCGCGAGAGCGGAGACGAGCACCGGCGCGTCCTCGCTGTCCTCGCGCACCTGCGCTCCTCGCAGCCTCAGTACCAGCCCTGAGCGAGGTTCCGCGCCAGTCGCGATGTGCGCGCCGGGGTGCGGGCGTAGCGTCAGGAGCGTCATCGATCCCCGCCTGAAGGAGGCACCGCATGTCCACCACCCACGCCGCTCGCCCCGCCGTCGACCTCGGCCGTCCGACCGTGGCGCGCCCGGGGCTCGCCCTCGTGTTGGCGCTTCTCTCCATCCCCGGTTCGACCGTCGCCTGGGACCTGCCCCTCGGAGGCCTGTGGATCGGCCTGCCCCTGGGAGTTGCGGCCATCGTTCTCGGTGTGCGAGCGCGTCGCGATCTCCGCGGCGGCAAGGGCAGGGCCATGGCCACCGTGGCGATCGTCCTCGCGGCGCTGGCCATCGCCCAGATGGTCGTCTACTCCGCGGTCTTGGCCCTGTCATAGCCTGGGCGACCATTCCGGTCGCAAAGCTCATCCTGGAGTACGACGGAGCCGCCTTCGCCGGCTGGGCCAAGCAGCGCGGTGAGCGGACCGTCGAGGAGGAGGTCGAGCGGGCCGTCGCGCGCATCGCGCGCGAGCGGCCCGCTCTCGTCGTGGCGGGGCGCACCGATCGGGGAGTTCACGCGCTCGGGCAGGTCGTCAGCTTCGCGACCGAGCGCGAGCCGCCTGCGGCGAAGTCGCTCAACGCGGTGCTTCCGCGCGACGTCGCCGTCCTCGCGGTCGAGCGGGCCCGCGAGGGGTTCGACGCCCGGCGCGACGCCGTCAGCCGCACCTACTGCTACCGCCTGCTCCTGAGCCCGACGCGCTCCGCTCTGCGGCGGGGCCGGGCTCTCTGGTGGCCGCGCGTGGTCGACGAGGAGGCCCTGCGGGCGTGCGCCGCAGCGTTGCAGGGCACGCACGACTTCACGGCCTTCACTCCCTCTGAGACCTACCACGTACGCTTCGCGCGCAACGTCTTCGAAGCGCGCTGGGAGCGCCGCGGCGACGAGCTCTCCTTCCGGATCGAGGCCGACTCCTTCATGCGTCGCATGAACCGGGTCCTCGTCGGAACGATGCTCGAGGTCGCGGGCGGCCACCGCTCGCTCGAGGACTTCGAGCGCCTACTGCGCGGAGCGCACCGCCGCGAGGCCGGCGAGACCGCGCCGGCTCACGGCCTCTACCTCGCGACGGTCCGCTACGCGGAGGGCGGCTGGCCGCCGGGCGCAACACCACGAGTGTTACACTCCACTCACATGGGCACCAAGCATCGACGGATCGCACTGACTGCGGACCCGGAGCTCGAGGCCGCCATCGCGGCCGCCCGGCGGGAGATGGGGGACCAGCCCGAGTCTCGCATCGTGCGAGAGCTGGCCCTGCGGGGGGCACGGGACGTAGCACCCGATCCCACGGCGCGCGCCATCGCTGAGCTCAGAGGCGCGGGAGCGCAGTGGCCCGCTCGCTCGCTTGCCGACGCCCTTGCGGCCGATCCGCCCCTCGGCGAGCCAGAGCCTTCCGAGCCCTACCGCGGTACGCGCGCGCTGGAGGACGTGCGGGCCGATCGCGTCTGAACCGGCTGGCGGCTCCGACGCACCGTGAGCCAGGTCGCCTACCTCGATGCTTCAGCGGTGGTCAAGCTGGTCGTGCCAGAGCCCGAGAGCGCGGCGCTCGCTGCTGCGATCCGTTCCCGCTGGCCCTACGCTCTCGCGAGCGAGATCCTCGCGGTGGAAGTCCATCGTGCCGCAATGCGAGCCGGTGGAGAGGCGCCGGTTCGAGCTGTGCGGTGCCTGCAGGCGGTCGCCCTTCTGCCCCTGACCGTCGCCGTACGCGACCAGGCGCAACGCCTCGGGCCGCCCGAGCTCCGCGCCCTTGACGCGCTCCACCTCGCGACGGCGCTGTCCGTAAGCGACCACATCGGCGCGCTGCTCACCTACGACGCGCGCCTGGCCACCGCGGCTCGTGCGGCCGGGCTGACGGTCGAGTCGCCCTGACGATCAACGTCGTTGAGCACTCGTGCGGCGCGCTGTTCGCCATCCAGCGGGCCGCTACGTAACGCCGTCTGGCTCGATCGCTGGCCCAGGGCAAACGTCTGGCCGTACTGTGGGATATGCGCGTCCACGTCGTCGAGCGCTCGCAGCGGCTCGACCTACCGGTCGAGACCGTCTTCCCGTTCTTCGCAGACGCCCACAACCTCGAGGCGATCACGCCGCCATGGGTGCGCTTCCGTGTCATGACCCCGGGCCGGATCGAGATGCGGCCCGGCACGCTGATCGAGTACCGGCTGCGACTCCACGGCGTCCCCGTTCGCTGGGTCACGCGGATCGTCGAGTGGGAGCCGGGCCGGCGCTTCGTCGACGAGCAGCTCCGCGGCCCGTACCGCCTCTGGCACCACACCCACGCCTTCGAGGATGACGGCGAGGGAAGAACGATCGTCCGTGACCGCGTGTGCTACTGCCTGCCCTTCGGCCTTACGGGCGCGGCGGCGCACATGCTCTTCGTCCGTCGCGACCTGACGCGGATCTTCGACTTCCGCCGGGGGGCGGTGGAGCGCCTGCTGCGGCCAGCCCCGTAGGGAGCGACGGCGCTTCGGCGGGGAACGGAGCAGGACTCGGCTCCTCTGACCAGCGCCCGGGCTTGACGCGGCGTGACTCAGGCCGGCGTGCCCCGCCCCGGCTCCCGCGGGCCGACCGGGTCGGGGTCACCCGGCCACGTCCAGTCGCGCACGTCGGGCGGGTCATCGCCTTTGGCGCGGGTATAGGCGCGGTGACTCAGGCGCTCGTCCACCATCGCCTGGCGGAGGTGCGCCGCGCGCTCGCCCAGCCCCGGCACACGGTCGATGACGTCGACGACTAGGTGGAAGCGGTCCATGTCGTTGAGCATGACCATGTCGAACGGCGTTGTGGTCGTGCCGTCTTCCTTGTAGCCGCGCACGTGGAAATGGGAGTGGTTGGTGCGCTTATAGGTCAGCCGGTGGATGAGCCAGGGGTAGCCGTGGTAGGCGAAGATCACGGGTCTACTAGTCGTGAACAGCGCGTCGAACTCGACGTCGGAGAGCCCGTGGGGGTGGTCGCGGTCGTCCTGGAGGCGCATGAGGTCTACGACGTTGACTACGCGCACCTTGAGCTCGGGGAGGTGCTGGCGAAGCAGCGCAGCGGCGGAGATCACCTCGAGCGTGGGGGTGTCGCCGGCGCACGCGAGCACGATGTCGGGCTCGCCGCCCTGGTCGCTGCTCGCCCCCTCCCAGATGCCGATCCCGCGCGTGCAGTGGACGATCGCCTCGTCCATCGACAAGAAGTCGAGCGCTGGCTGCTTGCCGGCCACGATCACGTTGACGTAGTGGCGTGAGCGCAGGCAGTGGTCGGCCACCGAGAGCAGGCAGTTGGCGTCGGGCGGGAGGTAGACCCGGACGACCTCAGCTTTCTTGTTGACGACGTGGTCGATGAAGCCGGGGTCCTGGTGGGAGAAGCCGTTGTGGTCTTGGCGCCAGACGTGCGAGGTCAGCAGGTAGTTGAGCGAGGCGATCGGCGCCCGCCACGGGAGGCCGCGCGTCACCTTCAGCCACTTGGCGTGCTGGTTGAACATCGAGTCGACGATGTGGATGAAGGCCTCGTAGCAGTTGAACAGGCCGTGGCGGCCGGTGAGCAGGTAGCCTCCAGCCAGCCCTGGCAGAGGTGCTCGGAGAGCACTTCCATGACGCGCCCGTCGGGCGCGAGATGGTCGTCGTCGGGCTCGCGCTCGGCCTGCCAGGCGCGGTCGGTCACCTCGAAGACGGCGCCGAGCCGGTTGGACGCGGTCTCGTCGGGGCCGACAATCCGGAAGCTCTCGGGGTTGCCGGCGATGACATCGCGCAGCCAGGCGCCCAGCACCCGTGTCGCCTCGCTCGACGTGCGCGCGGGCGCCGGCACGTCGACGGCGTAACGACGGAAGTCGGGCAGCTCGAGGTCGCGCAGCAGCAGGCCGCCGTTGGCGTGGGGGTTTGAGCCCATGCGCCGTTCGCCCTCGGGAGCGAGCGCGGCGATCTCTGGGCGAAGCGCCCCGGTGTCGTCGAAGAGCTCCTCGGGACGGTAGGAGCGCAGCCAATCCTCCAGGGCGCGCAAGTGGTCGGGGCGCTCGGCCAGGCCGGAGAGCGGGACCTGATGGGAGCGGTGCGAGCCTTCGGCGGGCTTTCCGTCGACCTCCTTGGGTCCCGTCCAGCCCTTCGGCGTGCGCAGCACGATCATCGGCCAGCGCGGGCGTTTGCGGCCCGGCGTCTGCCCGCGGCCGCCTTCGGGCGTGGCCTCGCCGCCGGGTCCCTCGTGGCCCCCCTCGCCCCGCGCGGCCCGCTGGATCGCCGCGATCTCCTCGACGACCGCGTCGAGCGTCGCAGCCATGAGCTCGTGCATCGCCTCGGGGTCCGAGCCCTCCACGAAATGCGGGGCGTAGCCGTAGCCCTCGAGCAGCGCGCGCAGCTCGTCGTGCGGGATGCGCGCCAGGACCGTCGGGTTGGCGATCTTGTAGCCGTTGAGATGGAGTACGGGCAGCACCGCCCGGTCGCGGACCGGGTCCAGGAACTTGTTGGAGTGCCAACTGGCGGCGAGGGGGCCCGTCTCGGCCTCGCCGTCGCCAACCACGCAGCAGACCAGAAGCTCGGGGTTGTCGAAGGCGGCGCCGTAGGCGTGGGCGAGGGCGAGGGCGTAGCCCAGCTCGCCGCCCTCGTGGATGGAGCCGGGCGTCTCGGGCGCGACGTGGCTCGGAATGCCGCCGGGGAACGAGAACTGGCGAAACAACCGCCGCAAGCCCTCCTCGTCGCGGCCGATGCGCGGATAGACCTCGCTGTAGGAGCCCTCGAGGTAGGTGTTGGCGACGAGGCCGGGCCCACCGTGACCCGGCCCGGTGACGTAGATCGCCGAGATCGAGCGCTCGCGGATCACGCGGTTGACGTGGGCGTATACGAAGTTCAGTCCCGGGGTTGTCCCCCAGTGGCCGAGCAGCCGGGGCTTGACGTGCTCGAGCGAGAGCGGCTCGCGCAGCAGCGGGTTGTCGAGCAGGTAGATCTGCCCGACCGACAGGTAGTTCGCCGCCCGCCAGTAGGCGTGGATTGCCTCGAGCTCCTCGCGATCCAACACGCTTACTCCTCGCTCTCCTCGGCTGGCCTCGGGTCGCCCCGGCACGCTACGCGCGACGCCCCGGCACGCTACGCGCGACGCCCCGGCACGCTACGCGCGACGCCCCCATCACACAAGGAGCGACCATTCGGTGACAGCGCGCCAGCTTGGCGCAGCGCTACCTGCACGAGCCCTATGCGCTTGACCGTCAGCCGTGTCGTCTCCGGCGGCCGCTACCGTCGTAGCCATGGTCGACGAAGCCGTGATCGCTGAGGTCGGACGCAGGCTGGTCGAGGCCTCGCCCGATGCTCGCATCGTGCTGTTCGGCTCTTACGCGCGAGGGAAGGCCGGGCCGCGTAGCGACCTCGACATCCTCGTCATCGCGCCGGGGGTCGAGGACGAGGCGCGGGAGTCGGTGCGGTTGATGCGTGTGCTGCGAGACCTCCGGGTTCCGGCCGAGGTGATCGTCGTCAGCGAGGACTATGCTGCGAAGTGGCGCGATGTGCGCGGTGGCCTCGTCCATGCCGCGCTGTCTGAAGGCCGGGTGCTTGCGGGCTGATGGCGACGGAAGAGGATCTTGCACGCGAGCTGTTGAGGCTCGCCGAGGATGATCTCGTCGCCGCGCGAACACTGCTGCCGGCGCCCGCGGTCGCTGACGCGATCGTCGGCTTCCACGCGCAGCAGGCCGTCGAGAAGAGCTTGAAGGCGGCCCTTGCCGCCAGCGGCGCCGACTTCCCGTTCACCCACAATGTCGACCTCCTCATGCAACTGTGCGAGGACGCGGGGCTCCCCGTCCCGGGTTCTCTGCAGGACGCAGGGCTGCTGACGCCTTACGCGGCGAAGCTGAGATACGGAGGGCCGGCGCGCGGCGGTGTCGAGCGAGAGGCGAGCCTGTCGTTGGCTTCAGCGGCGGTCCACTGGGCGACTGGCGTGGTACCGCCCCTCGTGGGCTGATCAGCGGCCCTGGGAGCTCGCCGAGGCGCGTACTCTCCGCAGTGGGGTCGCGTCCACGATTGCCGCGTTCGATGGCTCGGGCGCGCAGACCGCCGGGTCTACCATCCTTCGTCGCTCATGAAGGTCCTGCTCACCAACGACGACGGGATGCGCGCCGAGGGCCTCCAGGCCCTGCGCCGCGCGCTGCTCGCCACCCCCGGGATCGAGCTGGCGGTAATCGCGCCGGACTCGAACCGGTCGGCCACGGCGCGGTCGATCACGACGCGCCGGCCGCTGTGGGTGGAGGAGGTCGACTTCGGCGACGGCTCTGTGGGCTACGCGACCGACGGCACCCCGGTCGACTGCGTGCGCTTCGCGTCGCTGGGCCTCATCGAGGGCTTCGAGGCCGAGCTCGTCATCGCCGGGATCAACCACGGCTCAAACCTCGGCGACGACATCACCTACTCGGGCACGGTCGCCGCGGCGCTCGAGGCAATCGTCCTCGGTCTGCCGGGGATCGCGGTCTCCCAGCAGTCGATGGCCGGCGAGCTGGACTTCCGCTTCAGCGAGCGCTTCGACTTCGACGTCGCCGCGCGCTTCGCCGCCCGCGTGGTCGAGGAGATCGAGGACGTGCCGCTCCCACGGGGCACGCTGTTGAACGTCAACTGCCCGCGCGGCGAGCCCGACGGCGTCGAGGTCACCCGCCTGGGCAAGCGCATCTACCGCGACAAGCTGACCCTGGAGGAGGAGGGCGAGGGCGGGCGCCGGCTGTTTCGCATCTACGGGCAGGACATCGGCTACGAGGAGGAGGAGGGCACCGACCTCGCGGCGGTTGCCGGCGGTCGGATCGCGGTGACCCCGATCCACTTCGACCTGACCGACCGCAGCGGCCTCGACGCGCTCGCGGAGTACGACCTCGCCCGCCTCGTGCAGCCGGCCGCGCGGGAGGTGGATTGAGACCCGCCGCTCGCGCCGCCCAGCTTCGCCGCGAGATCGAGGAGCACAACCGCCGCTACTACGTCCTCGACGACCCGCTCATCGCCGATGACGCCTACGACGCGCTGCTCGACGAGCTGCGCGCGATCGAGGGACAGCACCCCGAGCTGCGCACGCCCGACTCCCCGACACAGCGCGTGGGTGGCGAGCCGGTCTCCGGGCTGGGAAAGGTCCGCCATCCCCAGTCGATGCTCTCGCTGGCCAACGCGCGCTCGGCGGAGGAGCTGCGGGCGTGGGTGACGCGCATGCGCAACCACCTCCTGCGGGAGGGCATAGAGGACGCCGCCTTCGAGTACGTGGCCGAGCCGAAGATCGACGGGCTGGCGATCTCCCTGGTCTACCGAGACGGCAGGCTCGAGTACGGGGCGACGCGCGGCAACGGTGAGGTGGGGGAGGAGGTCACCCACAACCTGCGGACGATCGCCGCCATCCCGCTGCACTTCGACGACGCCCCGCCGCTCCTCGAGGTACGCGGCGAGGTCTATATGTCGCTGCCCGACTTCGCCGCGCTCAACGAGCGCCGGGCCGCCGAGGGGCTCTCGACTTTCATGAACCCCCGCAACGCGGCGGCCGGAACCATCCGCCAGCTCGACCCCAAGCTCGCGGCGCAGCGCCCGCTCTCGATGTGGTGCTACGGCATCGGGGCCACGGAGGGCCTCGCGCTGTCGGGTCACTGGGAGGCGCTGGAGTGGCTGCGCGAGCACGGGTTTCGCGTCAACGGAGATATCAAGCGGCTGACCACCGAGGACGAGGTCGTGGCCCAGTGCCTGGACTGGCAGACGCGCCGCGGCGCGCTGGACTTCGAGATAGACGGCGTTGTCGTCAAGGTCTCGGACTACGAGCTCCAGCGCCGGCTCGGAGTGGTCGGGCGCGATCCGCGCTGGGCGGTCGCGTGGAAGTTCCCGCCCACGACGAAGGTGACGCTGCTCAAGAGGGTTATGTGGAACGTCGGCAAGTTCGGCGACCTACACCCGTTCGCCGAGCTCGAGCCGGTTGGCGTCAGCGGGGTGACGGTCAAGCTCGCGACCCTGCACAACGAGGAGGACCTCGCGCGCAAGGACATCCGCGCCGGGGAGGAGGTCATCGTGCTGAGAGCCGGCGACGTCATCCCGCAGGTGCTCTCTCCCGCTCCGCACGTCGTCGAGCGCCCCGATCGCCCGCCCAAGCCCCTACCGCCCGAGCGCTGCCTGGTCTGCGAGACCCCGACGGTCAAGCCCGAGGGCTCGGTGTTCACGAAGTGCCCCAACCGCGACTGCCCCTCGCGCCGCTGGCAGCTGCTCAAGCACTTCGCGGGAGACATCGACGGCTTGGGCGAGAAGCAGGTCGCCCTCTTCCAGCGGGAAGGGCTGGTCCGCACGGCGGGCGACTTCTACCGCCTCACCGCCGAGCAGCTCACCGCGCTCGAGGGCTTCGGCGAGCTGTCGGCGAGGCGCCTGATCGAGCGCATCGAAGAGTCCCGCGAGCGACCCTTCGGGCTCGTTCTCTTCGCGATCGGGCTAGAGGAGGTCGGCTACGTCACCGGCCGCAACCTCGCCCAGCGGTTTCGCTCGATCGACAACCTGCTCGCCGCCTCGCCGGAGGAGATCGCCCAGACGCCCGGCGTCGGGGTAAAGATGGCCGAGACGATCCACGAGCAGCTCCACGACCCCCAGATGCTCGAGCTGATCGACGATCTGCGCTCGCTGGGCGTGCGCTTCGAGCAGGAGGGCGCGCCGCCGGGCGAGGGCCCGCTGTCGGGAAAGACCTTAGTCCTGACCGGGACCCTCCCGACCCTGACCCGCGAGGAGGCCCAGGAGCGCATCCTCGCCGCGGGCGGACGGGTCACCTCGTCGGTCTCCAAGAAGACCGACTACGTCGTCGCGGGGGAGACCCCGGGCTCCAAGCTCGAGAAGGCCGAGCGGCTGGGGGTCGAGGTCGTGGGCGAGGAAGCGCTCGCGGACCTCCTTCGAGGCGGCGGCGATTCGTAGGAGTGGCTAGACGCCCCTCGTGAGCGATTCCGCCAGCCGTGGGGCGGCGGTGAAGACGTGGGTCCGCCCATACCGCCGCCGCTCGAGCAGGCCCTTGTCAAGGAGCGGCAGCAGGTCGTTGCGGGCGGTCTCATGTGTTACGCCATGGCTGAGCGCGTGGCCACGAAACGTGTAGGTGTCGTCGGGATCTCTGATGGCGTTGCTCAGCAGAGCGAGCTGGCGGTGGTTGAATTGCGGGGAGCCCTTGATGAGACGCTCGACGTCGCGGATCTTCTTGACCTTTCTGCCGAGATAGGAGTAAAGCATCTCGACAGCCCGCTGGATGACTTCGAGCTGGTAGACGAGAAAGTACGTCGTATCCCGCTCGTCGGTCTCGGTCAGCAAGAACGATCTCGTGTATTGACTCGGAGCTTTCCGAAGGATCCGCGAGATCGACAGGTACTCCACGAGCCAGTACCCCCGGGTGCGCATGTACCAGTAGAACAAGGCTCTCGCGGTCCGACCGTTTCCGTCCTCGAAGGGGTGGTCGTAGCCGAGCCAGAAGTGCAGCAGGATCGCGCGGACGACCGGATGGATGAAGCGGTCGGGTTGCTCGGGTTCGTTGGCGAAGTCGCAGAGCGCGCGGAGGCGACCGGGAAGCTCATCGGCGGCCGGCGGCACATGGAGAAGCCTGCCACCGGTCGCGTCGTACACGGCGACGCGATCTTCGTCTGGTCGCTGTAGTCGGCCGGCGGCATCGGGATTGTCGAGGGTGCCCTCGGTCAGGATGCGATGGAGCTCGAGGACCGCTTGGGGGGTGAGCTCGTCGCCGATCTCCTGGCGCATGAAGTGCAAGCCTCGATAGTTGTTGGAGACCATGCGCTCGCTTCGGTCCTTTGGTTCGCGCCCCGACCGGAGCAGTTCCTTGGCGACCCTGCGGGAAGTGGTTGCCCCCTCGAGCTGGCTCGACCGGATCGCCTCCTCCATGAGCGAGTTGACGAGGTAGTGCTGGCGCGCCTGCTCGTCTGCCTTCCCTACTTCGGACATGGCTACTTCTCCACTGCAGCGCTGATCGACGTAGTGGAGCAAGCGGAGCACCAGATCGGGAGCGCCGTAGAAGAAGGGATTTCCGTCCGGGTCCGTTAGGGGAATCGGCCGCAGGAACGCCCTCCTGGCCAACTTGATGAGGAACCACCACTCTCGGTGGCTCAGGTCCCCCGGCGGCTCAAGGTGGCGCAGCTTGTCCCAGTGGACGTAGGCCCGACCGTCCTCGCGTGCCTCGTGGCGCCCGCCTCGTAGCAGTGTCATGAGGCGGTCGGAGCCGGTGAGCTCCAAGAAGAGCTCCTGGTAGTCGGGTGGCGGCGCTACGAACATGCGAACTGCAAACTCGTCCAAATTCCTCCAGGCGCTTGGAGCATAGCGGATATCCAAGCGTCTGGAGGAATTTGGAGTTACTTGGAGTTGCCCGCCTCGGCCTCCGCGTCGTAGCGCGCGATCGCGGCGACCATCCGGTCCTGGAGCGAGCGCGCGCCGCCGACGTTGACGCCGTTCATGAGGAAGGCGAAGGCGACGGTCTCACCGCCCTGGGTCTCGCAGTAGCCCGCCAGGGCGGAGACGTTGGACAGGGTTCCCGTCTTGGCCTGGCAGCGATCCTGGGCGGCGGTGCCACGCATGCGGCTGTACAGCGTTCCGCTGCGCCCGGCCACGGGCAGCGAGGCGCGCAGCGCCTCGAAGGCTTCCTGCTCGTCGGCGCGCAGGCCGCTGAGCAGCCCGACGAGCTGGCCGGGGGTGGTGCGATTGCCCCGGGACACCCCGGAGCCGTCGATGACCCGCGGGCTGACGTTGAAGCGCGCGACGGTCGAGCGCACGACCCCCGCCCCCGCTGACGTCGACCCCTCGCTCCCGAACCGCGCCCCGAGGCCCTTGACGAGGGTCTCGGCGAAGAAGTTGTCCGACGGGCGGTTGGTGAGCCTCGCGATGGTGCTCATCGGCGGCGAGTCGACCGAGGCGAGCTCCTCGGCCTCGGCGGGGGCCTTGGCGGTGCCCGTCCGTCCGGTTACGACGACCTCGCGTGCCTTGAGCGCCTCCTTGAGCTTGGCCGCGGCGAAGCCGGCGTCGCCGCCGCGATCGTAGGACAGGCCCGAGAGCGGGCCGACGTAGGGGGAGACGGCGCGCAGGCCGGAGTCGGGCACCCCGCGAAATCCGTCGAACACGCTGTCGTCGCCGAGCACGCGGCCCTCCACCCGCTCGATCCCGGCGGACTCGAGCTGCTGCGCGAGCGCATAGGTGGTGGCGCCGGTGCCATAGGCCCGGCGCGTGAAGCTCAGGCTCCCAAAGGTCGGGTCGCCCGCGCCGTGGAGGTAGAGGTCACCCGTCCACGTGCCCCCCTCCAGCGCGCCGACCCCGGCGACCGTCGTCGCCAGCGACGCGCCCGGTCCGTAGCGCAGCAGTGCGGTGGAGGTCGTGTAGAGCTTCTCGACCGACGCCGGCGTGCGCAGCCTGTCCGAGCGCATCCGGAAGAGCGGACGCTCGTTGGTCAGGTCGATGACCGTCGCGCCCGAGGCAGTGCCGGCCGACCGCATCGGGCCGCGAAGCGTCGACTTCAGCTGGCCCGCCGACAGCGCGGCGGCGCGCGCGACCGCACCGCCAGGGGCGGCGGCCGAGCCGGCGCCGTCCCGCGGGGCCGGCTCACGTGTGCGGTCGAGCGGCGGCGCACCCGGTCCGGCCGCCGACGCCGGGGCGGCGAAGAGGAGGAAAGTCAGGACGGTGGCGAGGGTCGGGCGCACTTTGGGTCTCAACAGGCGGCCTTCGCAGAAGTCGCGGAGGGCGATCCGGAAAACGGACTTGTACACTAAGCACTGGGATGGGCAAGGTCGTCGAGCTCGATGCCAAGGCGGGCAAGGAGCGAACCACGGGCGCTCGGCGCCGGAGACCGCGACGCTCCAAGACTGCCCTCGTGCTCGGCGGCGGCGGCTTCACCGGCGGCGTCTACGAGATCGGCGCGCTGCGCGCCTTCGACCTCCTCTCGGTCAACAAGACGGTCAACCAGTTCGACGTCTACGTCGGCACGAGCGCCGGGTCCTTGGTGGCCGCGTTCACGGCGAACGGGGTCACGCCCGAGGAGATGATGCGGGTGGTCAACCAGCAGGTGCCCACCCCCTTCCGCGACATCGACCTCGGGACGCTCCTGCGCCTCAACTACCGCGACTTCGCGATCTCTGCCGCGCGCCTTCCCTTCCGGGCGGCTCGCCTGGCCCGCGACCTCGCCGGCCAGCTCGGCCAGTTCTCCGCCGTCGACGTCGCCGTCGGCCTGGCCGAGGCACTGCCCCCCGGCCTCTACAGCGGCGCCGGCGTGGAGCGCTACGTCGAGACCGTCCTCTCCGATCCCGATCGGACCAACGACTTCCGGCTCCTGGACTCAGAGCTCTACATCGCAACGACGGATCTCGACACCTGCGAGCGGATCGTCCTGGGCGCCGAGGACTGGGACGACGTGCCGATCTCCCGGGCGGTGCGTGCCTCGACGGCGCTGCCGATGATCTACAAGCCGGTACCCGTCCGCGATCGGGAGCTCGTGGACGGCGGCATCGTCTCGACCACCAACATCGACATCGCCGTGGAGGCGGGCGCGAAGTTCATCGTGGTCATCAACCCGCTGGTGCCCTTCGTCAACGACTTCGAGACCATGCTTCCGACGCTCAACGGCTCGCGGCCGCGGCGGGTCTCGGACATGGGCTTTCCCCAGATCGGCTACCAGACCTTCAAGCTGCTGGCCTACCAGCGCCTCCATGAGATGGCCAAGCAGTGGGAGCAGCGCTACCCGGGCGTAGACATCCTGCTGATCGAGCCCGAGCCCGACGACGAGCTCATGTTCCAGACCTCGATACTCAACTACACCTCGCGGGTGGAGATCGCGCGCCACGGCTTCCAGTCGGTGACCATGAAGCTCCACCAGGACTACGACCGCTTCCACGAGGTCGCCACCCGCCACGGTATCGAGATCTCCGAGGCTCGCGTGGGCAAGGTCGTCGAGCACTTCGCCTCCGGGAGCGAGCGCGTCCGCGCCTGGCGCAAGATCCTCGAGCAGACCACCGGCGCCCTCCTGCGTCAGAGCGCGCAGGACTACTAGGCGCCTCCCAGCACTCCGGTGATCCCTCTCCGAGTGGGGCTCGGGAGGGGAGTCTATTCGGCGGCGGCTAGGCTCTGGCGGCCTGCTCGCGGAGGCCCTGCCCGTAGCGCTTGAGGTTGGCCAGGAAGAGTGTCTTGTCGATTCGGCCGGCGAAGATCGGGACGCCCATCTCCATGCACTTGCTGATCACGTCGCGACGGTCGAGTCCGGCTTCCCTCGCGAGCTCCGTGGGCGTCAGGTGATTGGCCATCGATCGAGTTCCTCCCTCGTCGGGTGCGGTGAGGGAAGGCTACCGGGCGAAGCGGATGGGCTCAACGGAAGTTGGTGCCGATCCACGCTCAAACCGGATTGGGAACGTCGACGAAGACGTGGCGAACGTCGAAGCGGTCGGCCAGGTGGTCGCCCAGGGCCCGGATCCCGTGGGTCTCGGTCGCGCAGGCCTTCCCAGAAGAGCCCGTGGTGGCAGAGGACGAGCTGGGCTCCCTCGCGCGTCGCGCGCTCGATGAGCTCGAGGCCGGCCGACACGCCCGTGGCGACCGTGTCGATCTCGAGGGTGCCAGGTACCTGAAGTCCGTTGGGACCGTAGTCGTCGAAGGCGGCGACATCGAGGAGGTCGTCGAGGTGGGTGAGGATCGAGTCTCGGTCGGCCACGGCGAATTCGGGTTTGGACCTTAGGCAATTTGGAGAATGAACGTTAGAGTTCAGTCTTCTCTCTGGCAGGGGAGCGTGCTTTTAGGGAACCCTCAAGGAGGAGCGGTGATGAGTAGGGCATCCATGCTGGTCGCGCCGACGACGTCCACGTCGGTCGAAGACGACGACAACAGCCTCGTCGCGCGCGCTCGAGGCGGGGACGATCGGGCCTTCGAGATCCTCTTCGCGCGCTACCGGCCGCGCATCACGTCCTACGTGCAGGGCATGGTGAGCGACCACGGCCGGGCCGAGGACATCACCCAGGAGGTCTTCATCTCCGCGCTGCGGCGCATGCGCGCCACGGAGCGGCCGATCGCCTTCCGGCCCTGGCTCTACGAGATCGCCAAGAACGCGAGCATCGACCAGTATCGGCGCTCGCGGCGGTCGGAGGAGCTCAGCTTCGACGCCGACGACGGGCTGGGTGCGGCGGACCGAAGCCGCCTCGTCGCCGCCGACCCGACGCCCGACGAGCGCCTCGCCGTCAAGCAGCGCCTCAACGACCTGTGCGGCGCGTTCGGCGACCTCTCGGACAACCATCACCAGATCCTTGTCCTGCGCGAGCTCGAAGGGATGTCCTACCGCGAGATCGGCGACCGCATGGGCATGAGCCGCCCGGCGGTCGAGAGCACCCTCTTCCGCGCCCGCCGGCGGCTGACCCAGGAGTACGACGAGCTGGTCACCGGCCGGCGCTGCCTGCGGGTGCAGTCGGCCATCTCGGCCGCTGAGGAGGGTGACGCGATCGCCGCACGCGATCGCCGCCGGCTCGCGCGTCACCTGAGCTACTGCCAGCCGTGCCGTCGCTGCGCGCGCCAGTCAGGGGTCGAGATCGACGTCGCCGCTCGCCCGACGGTCGCTGCTCGGCTCGGTGCCCTTCTACCGCTCCCGTTCCTGCTGCGCGCCCGGCGCTCCCCGGATGACCTGGTCGTCGGCCCGGCGAGCTCCCAAGGCACCGCCAACGTCGCCAACTGGTCAGCAACGGTGACCTCCTCGGCCGAGCCGCTGGGCTCCGGCCTCGCGAAGATCGCCACGGCGGCGGCGACTCTCGCGGTCGCGACGGTCGGCTCGGGCGTGGGCGATGGTGGCAAGAGCCCGGTGTTCGTCCACGGCGCCGCGGACCGGACCCGGCCCGCGGCGGCAGTTCCGACGGCCCGCAGCGGCGGCGACGCCGCGCTCTTGCGCCCAGCCGGGCGCACGTTTCTTGGCCGCTTCGCCCGGCCCGGTGGCGCTGCGGCCATCGCGAGAGTGACGCTCCCGTCGCCAAGCACCTCGGCTCCCCGAGCACGTGGCGACCGCGGTCGCGACCGTCCGCGCGACGGGGCCCGCGAGGACGACCGGCGCGCGCGCGACGGGGGACACGACACGTCGGCGCCGTCGGCGAGCAGGGGTGACTCCGCGGTAGGCAAGCGGGGCGCGGGCGCGGCGAAGGAGGGCGGCGGCCTGCCACGCGTAGAGCTTCCCCGGGTCGATCCCTCGAAGTCGGTTCGCGACGTCTCGAAGGTGGTTCGCGACGCCTCGGAGTCGGTTCGCGACGCGGGCAGGCCGATCGAAGGCGCCGTCAAGCGGGCGATCACCACGACCACTACGACCACTACGACCACCGGCGGAAGTATCGCCCCGCCGGAGGTGACGACGCCGTCAGTCGCTCCCGTGGCGTCGTCCACCACCGTGCACGCGCCGGCGACGCCGGATGTCGGAGCGGTTACCCGGACAATCGCGAGCACCGCCGCCGCCGCCGCCGCCCAAGGCTGAGACTGACAAGGCCGCAGGGGATGCCGCGGCGGTGGCATGGCTGCCGCGGCTGGAGGCGCTCGATAGGCTCCGATCGCCTTGAGCGACGCCAGCGAGCGCGACCCGTTCCTCGAGTCCTTGATGGACACGAGCCTGTACTCGATGGGCGCCTACTTCTGCGACCGCCACCCCGAGCTCATCGATGACGTAATCGCCCAGAGCGAGTCGATCGAGTCCCTGGGCCTGACCCGCTACGCCGCCGAGGAGGACCTCGACGTCGAGGCGGCCTTCCAGACCCTGATCACCGGCCTGGCGGTCCGGTACTACAAGGCGATCACGGGGTGAGGCGACCACGCCGTAGGCAACGATCGGGGCGCCCGGATCTGAACCGGGGACCTCACCGAGCGAATCGCGAAGGCCAAGAAGTCAAGTCGTCTGAAGTGGTGTACCTCGTCGGTTTGGTTGGTTGCCGTAGTAGTGGCTGTGGGAAACCGAAGGTTTTCCACAGCTTTTCGCGCGCGCCCGCGCGAGGGGCGCGTGG
>Ga0183260_10001431_pt1 | contig 19921 bp, 20 predicted proteins | sample AntDrymUQ4972206_2_FD_129768 | JGI IMG/M metagenome (GOLD analysis project Ga0183260, IMG submission 129768) | Polar desert sand microbial communities from Dry Valleys, Antarctica - metaG UQ497 (22.06) (version 2) (version 2) | ecosystem: Environmental > Terrestrial > Soil > Desert | place...
TCCTACGCGGCCGACGTGTTCCGGGAGAACCCGCGCACCGGCAAGAGCTATCTCGTGCTCACCGACGTCGCCTACTACCTGATCTTCACGGCCTTCATCATGTTCACGATGACGTTCGTCGAGCCCAGCGACTGGGTGGCGTCGACCGGCAATCAGCTGAAGCACGAGGTCGCCCGCGTCGGCGGCATCTTGCTCATCTTGGGCATCCTGCACACGGCCAACGTCCTCGCGCTGCCGATCATCGGCAGCCTCTTGTCCCACGGCCACCCTCGCTCGACGCCAGCGCGCGGTGCCGGCGCGTCCGGCCCGGCGACATGGTCGGCGCCGCCGCTCGGACCCGGCACGTGGATCGTGCGCATCGAGCCGAGCGAGACCCCGCCGGAGGGCCCGGGCGACCCCTCGGCCGGCGGCGGCTGAACCCGGGCCGCCGGCACCGCCGCGCCTAGGTTCGGCGCTCATGGGGCTGGACGTGACGCCGCCGGCGACGCTCGTTCATCCGGTGACCGGGCGGTGGCGGATGCTCGTCGTGTGCACCATCTCGGCCGGCATGGCCCAGGGCTTCGGCCGTTTCAGCTATCCGGTGCTGCTCCCCAGCCTGCGTGAGGACCTGCTGTCGTCCTACGGCGCCGCCGGCTTCATCGGCACGCTCAACGTGGCCTCGTACCTCGTCGGCTCCATCGTCGTGATGGTGCTGTCGATGCGCATCGCCGGTCACCGGCTGATGGCGCTCGGCCTCACGATGACGACGATCGCGCTCGTGATCCTGGCGACGGCCCAGTCGGTGACCCAACTGGCGATCGGCATGGCCGTGGCCGGGTTGGGTGGCGCCGGCGTGTGGGTGCCGGCCCCCGGCGTCGCGACGACCCTGTTCCCCCTGGAGCGCCGCGGCGTGGCGTCGGGGGCCAGTGGCGCCGGCATCGGCGTGTGCATGCTCATCGCCAGCCAACTCGCCCGCGTGGCGCCGCGCTGGTGGGGGGACGAGTCGTGGCGCGAGGTGTGGTGGGTGATGGCCGCCATCACGGCGCTCGCCGTCATCGCCGTGTGGACGCTGTTGCGTCCTCCGCCGGCCCCGGCCAGCCCGGAGCCGCCGACGTTCGACGCGCTGCGCTCCGTGCCGCGTTGGCCGGCGATCGCCAGCGCCTACGCCTGCTTCGGCCTCGCCTACGTGCTCTACGTCAGCTACCTCGTCGCCGGAATCCAGGAGGACGCCGGGTTCAGCAGGGGGCACGCCGCCAACGTCTTCGGCATCATGGCGGCGACGACGATCATCGGCGGGCCCCTCCTCGGGCAGCTCTCGGACCGCCTCGGCCGGCGGGTGACGCTGATCGCCGGGTTCGCGGCCGCCGCCCTGGGCAGCGCCAGCGTGCTCACCGACGCCGAACCGTGGGTGGCGTTGGGGGCGGTCGTGTTCGGGCTGGCCTTCTCCGGGCTGGTCTCGGTGATCGCCGCCTACATCGGCGACCACAGCGCGGCCCACCAGTTCGCCGCCGCCTTCGGCGCCCTCACCGTCGCCTTCGCCATCGCCCAGGCAGGGGGCCCCTACCTCGGGGGCTGGCTGCGCGACCGCAGCGGTGACTTCGTCGGCGTGTTCACCGTCGCCACGGTGGTGTGGGTGATCGGCGCCATCTGCTGCTGGTTCCTCGTCCGCGACCGCTCCCCGGCTCCCGCCGAACCGCCCTCACTACGCTGACCGGATGACCCCCGACGCCGCCCTCGATCGCGTCGTCCACTGCCTCGACCGGGTGCACGACAACAGCTTCAAGGCCAAGGCGTTCCACCGGGCCCGCAACGTGGTGCGGGCGACCGACGCCGACGAGCTGGCGGTCCGGGCCGCGGCCGGCACGCTGACCGACCTCGACGGCATCGGCGACTCGACCGCCAAGGTGATCACCGAGGCCCTGGCCGGGGAGGTGCCGCACTATCTGGCCCACCTCGAGGCGACGACGCAGGTGCCGATCACGCCGGCCGGCCAGCGCTACCGGGAGGGGTTGCGCGGCGACTGCCACCTCCACTCGACGTGGAGCGACGGCGGGGCCGAGATCGAGGAGATGGCGACCACCGCCCGCGACCTCGGGCACGAGTACATGGTGCTGACCGACCACTCGCCCCGCCTGACGATCGCCCACGGCCTCAACCGGGAACGCCTGGAACGCCAGCTCGGCGAGATCGGCGAGCTCAACGAGCGCTTCGCCCCCTTCCGCATCCTCACCGGGATGGAGGTCGACATCCTCGAAGACGGCGGCCTCGACCTCGACGACGACCTGCTGGAACGTCTCGACGTCGTCGTCGCCAGCGTCCACTCCAAGCTGCGTCAAGAGCGCACGGGGATGACCGAGCGCATGGTGATCGCCGTCGCCAACCCCCACGTCGACATCCTCGGTCATTGCACGGGGCGGCTGATCGGCAAACGGCCCGAGTCGACGTTCGACGCCGACTACGTGTTCGCGGCGTGCGCCCAGTTCGGCACGGCGGTCGAGATCAACTGCCGGCCCGAGCGACTCGATCCGCCCCGCCCGCTGCTCGACCTGGCGATCGAGTACGGCTGCTGGTTCTCGATCGACACCGACGCCCACGCCACCGGTCAGCTGGAATGGCAGCCCCACGGCTGCGACCGGGCGGCCGAGCGTGATGTACCGCTGGAGCGGGTCGTGAACACGATGGCGGCCGACGACCTGCTGGCCTGGACGGCGACGGGTGCCTGACGGGCCCGGCCCGCTCGTCGGGCGCGGGTCGGGTCACGCAGCGGTGGCGAACTGGGTGTGGTTGAGGCGGGCGTAGACGCCACCGGCGGCGACGAGCTCATCGTGGGTTCCGCGTTCGACGACCCGACCGTGATCGATGACGGCGATCTCGTCGGCGTGGCGGATCGTGGCCAGGCGGTGGGCGATGACGATCGACGTCCGTCCCTCCAGGGCGACCGCCAGCGCATCCTGTACCGCCGCCTCGGAGCCGGCGTCGAGATGGGCGGTGGCCTCGTCGAGCACGACGACGCCGGGATCTTTGAGGAGCAGTCGAGCGATGGCGATGCGCTGCTTCTCGCCGCCCGACATGCGGTACCCGCGGTCGCCGACGACGGTGTCGAGCCCGGCGGGGAGGCGTTCGATCACCGGCCAGACCTGGGCGGCTCCCAACGCCGCCTCCAGCTCGCCGTCGGTGGCGTCGGGCCGGGCGTAGCGGAGGTTGGCGCGCAGCGTGTCGTGGAACAGGTGGACGTCCTGGGCGACGACGCCGACCGTCGCCCGCACGTCGGCCAGCGTGCTGTCGCGCAGGTCGATGCCGCCGAGGCGGACGGCCCCGGCGGTCGGGTCGTACAGGCGCGAGACGAGCCCGGCGATCGTCGACTTCCCGGCTCCGGACGCGCCGACCAGCGCCAGCGTCCGGCCCGGCTCGACCCGCAATGAGACGCCGTGGAGGATCTCCTCGGACGGCGCCGTGTCAAGACGGGCGACGCCCTCCAGCGACGCCAGCGACACCTCGGCGGCGGTCGGGTAGCGGAAGTGGACGTCGTCGAGCTCGACCGTCACCGGCCCGGCCGGGATCGGGCGGGGGTCGCCGGCGTCGACGATGGCCGGTTGCAGGTCGAGCACCTCGAGCACGCGCTCGAAGCTGACGAGCGTCGTCATCACGTCGACCTGCACGTTGGACAGCGACGTCAGCGGGCCGTAGAGGCGCCCGAGGTAGGCGGTGAGGGCGACGAGGGTGCCGATCCCCAAGGTACCGGCGATGGCCATCGCCCCGCCGAGGCCGTAGACGACGGCGGTGGCGAGCGCGGCGAGCAGGCCGAGGGAGGTCATCACGATGCGGCTGTACATGGCCGAGGTCACGCCGATGTCGCGCACGCGACCAGCACGGCGGTCGAACGCCCGAGACTCACGCTCGGGGTCCCCGAACAACTTGACGATGAGGGCGCCGGACACGTTGAAGCGCTCGGTCATCATCTGGCCCATCTCGCCGGTCAGGCGGTAGCGCTCGCGGGTGATGTCGGCCAGGCGGCTTCCGACCCATCGGGCCGGCAGCACGAACAGCGGCAGCAGGGTCAGGGCGAGCACGGTGATCTGCCACGACAGCACGAACATTGCCGCCAGCGTGGCGACGACCCCGACGACGTTGCCGACGACGTTGGACAGCGTCGACGTGAACGCCTGCTGGGCGCCCTGCACGTCGCTGTTCAGGCGGGTCACGAGCGCTCCCGTCTGGGCCCGGGTGAAGAAGCCGATCGGCATGCGCTGCATGTGATCGAAGACCTGCGTGCGCAAGTCGTGGATCAGGCCCTCGCCGATGCGGGCCGAATACCACCGCTGGGCCAGCCCGATGCCGGCCGACAGCACGGCCAGCCCGGCGACGACGGCGGCGAGACCGACGACCAGGCCGGTGCGTCCCTGCTGGATGCCTTGGTCGATGATCGCCCGGTAGACGAGTGGCGCGGCGGCGCCGGCGAGGGCGTCGACGACGATCAGGCCGAGGAACGCGCCGAGGGCCCGTCGGTACGGGCGGGCGAAACCGAGGATGGGTCGGACCGTCCCGGGGGCGAGGCCGGTGGTCGACAACGGATCGATCCTGGGCGAAGGACTTGTGGGCGCGAGGTGGCATGCGGTCAACTTTCGTGAGGTTGTCTCATAATGAGTTAAACTCACTATATGTCCGAGATATTCCCGCCGAACACGGATCCGCAGCTGCTCGAGGACGTCGCCGAGCTGCTGCACCGTGTCGCCCGCCGGGTCCGCCAGCGGGCCAACGAACACCTCGGTCCACTCGGGCTCACCCCCGCCCAGGCCCGCGCCCTGCGCACCCTCGATCGGTGCGGTGAACCGATCCGCATGAGCGAGTTGGCCGACCGCCTGCGCATCGCCCGCCGGTCGGCCACCTCGGTCGTCGACGTGCTGGCCACCGCCGGCCTGGTCGAGCGACGCGTGGACCCGAGCGACCGACGGGCGACGACCGTCACGGTCACACGCCGCGGGGCCGGCGTGCTGGCGCGCCTCGCCCAGCTCCGTCCGGCCGCGTTGACCGAGCTTGCCGCCGGGGTGCCGGCCGGGGACCTGGCCGCGCTCCGGACCACGCTGGCCCAGCTGGACCGCCCCGATACTTCGAGCCCGGCGGTCAGCGCCTGACGAGAATGCGCTTGCCGACGTCGTTGGTCGCGATGGCGGTCACGAAGCGGAACCGGCGCGGCTGGGCCGCGGCGCCGAGGGTGTCGGCGAGGTGGGCGGCGAGGTCGTCCTCCGATGGCGCGTGGCCGGCCCGGACGACGACGTGGGCGACGAGACCGGGGCCGAGGTCCTCGTCGAGCTCACCGACGACGAGCGCGTCGGCGACCCCCGGGTGCCCAAGCAGGACGTCCTCGACGGCGGCGGTGAACACCTGCTCACCGCCGCTCACGATCATGTCGTCGGCTCGACCGTCGACGAAGTAGCGCCCGTGCTCGTCGACGTGTCCGAGATCGCCGGTGTCGACGAAGCCGCCCCGCCGCCGCAGAACGGCGCCAGCGTCGGCGCCGTCGTCCAACAGCGGGCTGCCGACGACCACGCGGCCCACCGTGTGTGGCGGCGCCGCCAGGCCGCGCTCGTCGACGATGTGCACCTGGATGCCGACCGCCGGCCGGCCGATCGTGCCGGGTGCTGCGGCCAGGTCTTCGGGCCGGGCCAGCGTGCACCAGCCGGCTTCGGTGCTGCCGTAGACGTTGTGGACGATCGGCCCGAACGCGGCCACCGCCCGCCGCCACACGGTCGGATGCAGCGGCGCGCTGGCGCTGACGATGGCTCGCAGCGACGGCGGGGGCGGTCGGTCGCCGAGCGCCTCGCCGAGGCGATGGAGCATCGACGGGACGACGACCAGCGTCTCGACGGCGTGCTCGTCGACGAGGCGGAGCGCGTCGTCGGCGTCGAAGCGGGCGACGACGATGGCCGGGCAGCCGAGACCGAGCGCCACGGCGAAGGAGCCGACTCCGTAGCCGTGGAACAGCGGCGGAAGGATCAGCATGGGGGAACGACGGCGGATGGCGAGGCGACGGAACAGCGACGTCACCGGGATGGCCGCGGCGGGACCCGCTGGCCGCCGATGGGCGTGACGCGGCCGGCCCGACGTTCCCGACGTCAACACGACGAGCTGACCTGGGTGGGCCGGCGCGGGAGCATCGGCCTGGGGGAGCGCCTGCATCCCACGCAAGCTGAGGACGCCCGGCGCGGCACCGTCGGCGATGATCGTGGTCCCGCGGAAACGGGCCGCGCCCAGCAGGTCACCGAACTCCTCATCGTGCACGACGGCCCGCACCTCCTCGATGCGCAGCACGTCGGCCAGCGTGTTGGCCGAGTAGCCGGTGTGCAGCAGCACGACGTCGGCGCCGACGCGCGACCCGGCGATGGCGGCGACAGCGAAGCCGCGACCGCCCCGGCACAGCACGCCGAGGCGGCTGCCGGCGGCGAGGATCTCCCGGCGGACGAGCTCGCCGGCCACCGTCGACGACCACCGGTCGAGTTGGTCGGCGGTGACGGGTCCGGCGGCGTCGACGAGGACCACGTCGCGGCCATCCCGGATCGCCGCCAGGCGGGCTAGCCCGGCCAGCGTGAGTCCGTGGGCGGACAGGCCGCGGGCCATGCGCACCAGTCGACGGGGGGTGGCCCGGCGAAGCGGGACCAGCCCCCGGGTGAGGCGGGCCGAGCCGGCGGCGACGTCGGCCAACGAGCTCCACGGCGGGTGCGGGCCGGTCACGTCGTCACCGCGGGCATGAGGACCGAGATTAGGTGCTTGTGCCTCGCAACGTTCGGTGATTGGGCGACGTCGTCAGGCGGCGAGCGCGCCGTAGATGGCCATCAGGATGGTGATGCCGCGCAAGTCGCCGACCGTGCCTTCGCCCATTCGGTTCATCACGTAGCTGAACGTCATCCGTTGGTCGAGGTCGACGATCGCCAGCGAGCCGCCCCACCCGCCCCAGAACGCCGTGCGCGGGCTGGGGAACGGCGCCGACTCGCTCGGCAGGCCGAAGCCGATGCCATGACGCAGCACGATCGGCAGGATCAGGTCCTGGCCGTGGCACTGCTCCTCGAACACGGCGTCGATCGTCGCCGGGCCGAGCAGGCGAACGCCGTTGGCCTCGCCGCCGTTGGCCATCGGGGCGTGGATCTGGGCGACGGACCGAGCGTTGCCGTGCCCGCCGGCCGCGGGGATCTCGGCCCGCCGCCACGGGATCGTCGCCGACTGGCGGGCGTCGAGGGGCGGGTTGCCGAGCGTCTTCATGGCGATGCTGTCGGGGGCGAGGTCGCCGACGGCCGGCGTCGGCGGCGGGATGACGTACCCGACACGGCTGTCGTGCGCGGCCTCGGTCCCGATGTGGAAGTCGGCGCCGAGCGGCCGGGTGATGTGCTCGGCGACGAACTGGCCGATCGTCTGGCCGGTGACGCGGCGGACGATCTCGCCCTCCAGGTAGCCCTGGGTGATGGCGTGGTAGCCCGACACCGTGCCCGGCTCCCACCACGGCGCCTGGGCGGCCAGCAAACTGGTCGCCTTGTCCCAGTCGTAGAGCTCCTCGGGCGCCATCGGCGCGTCCCAACCGGACAGTCCGGCGGTGTGGCTCATGATGTGGCGGACCTCGATGGCGTCCTTGCCGTTCGCCGCGAATTCGGGCCACACGGCGGCGACGCGCCCGTGCAGGTCGAGCTCACCCTGGTCGGCGAGCATCAGGCAGGCGAGGGCCGACACCGTCTTGGTCGTCGACCAGACGTTGATGATCGTGTCGGCCTGCCAGAGCTGGTCGGGCCCGGCGTCGGTCTCCACCGTCCCGTGCCACAGGTCGACGACGAGTTCACCCTCGACGGTGACGGCGATGCCCGCCCCGACGTCCTGCGGATCGGAGTCCTCGCCGAAGTTGGCGGCGAAAGCGTCGGCGACGGCGGCGAAGCGCTCCGCGCAATGGCCGTGAGGCTCGATAATGGTCGCAGACATGGCCCGAGAGCAGGTCGCCGCCAGCCCGGCGGCCCGCCCGAGCGGTGACCGGTGCCGGTAGCCTGGGCGGCCCTATGTCGAAGAAGACGAAGAAGCGCAAGGCCCGCCTGCGTCGCTCCAAGGCGAACCACGGGAAGCGGCCGAACCTGGGCCGGGGCTGAGTCCCGTTCATTCTGAACGCGCCGAGGCGATGACGCCGCCACCGACCGGGCGCGACGAGGTCGTCGACGTCCTCCACGGTCACGACGTCGCCGACCCGTACCGCTGGTTGGAGGACGGCGACACCCCCGAGGTCCGGGCCTGGGTGGCGGCCCAGAACGAACACACCCGAGAGGCGCTCGACGCCCTCCCCGACCGGGGGCGGTGGCACGAGCGCCTCGTCGCGTTGATGCGCCGGCCCGTCGTGCTGGCGGCCGAGGTGCGCGGTGACCACGTGTTCTGCCTGGAGCGTCCGGTCGGCGCCGAGCAGTTCGTGCTCACCCGACGCTCGGCGCTCGACCACGACGCCGAGCCGGTCGTGCTCGTCGACCCCGCCGCCGGAGCGACCGATGCCACCGTTGCTATCGACTGGTTCGAGCCCTCCGACGACGGAGCGCTCATCGCTGTGGGGACCAGCGAGGCCGGCGACGAGAGCTCGACGCTGCGCGTCGTGTCGGGCCTCGACGGCGCCGACCGGGGCGAGGCCATCCCTGGTACCCGGGCGGCCAGCGTGGCCTGGGAACCCGACGGTCGCGCCTTCTTCTATACCCGGTATCCCGAGGGCGATGAGTACCACCGCACGGTGCACCACCACGATCTCGGGGCGCCGTGGGCCGACGACCCAGCCGTATGGAGGCACCCGACGTACGCCGAGGCGTGGCCGAGCGTCGAGCTCTCGCCGGATGGGCGCTGGTTGCTGGTCAACGTCAACATGGGTTCGGCCCGCACCGACGTGCACGTGCTGGACCGCTCGACGGCGACGTGGACCACGGTCATCGAGGGTGAGGAGGCCACGTCGCGGTTCGAGTTCGGCGCGGCCGGCACGTCGCTGATCGGCCTGACGACGGTCGGGGCGCCCCGGGGCCGCGTGGTGGAGGTGCCGCTCGGCGCCGACGGCGCCGCGGGCGAGTGGACCACGCTCGTCGCCGAGAGCGACGCCGTGGTCGACAAGTTCGTCGTCAGTACCGACGAGATCTGGGTCGTCGCCACGCGCCGGGCGCTCGACACGATCCACCGCTACGCGCCAGACGGTCGCGAGCTCGGGGTCGTCGAGGGGCTCGGGGATGCGATCAGCGTCGTCGACTTCGGCCTGCGCGCCGACCGGACAACGGGGGCGGCCTTCGCCGTCGTGGACAGCTTCGACGCGCCGACGACGCTGTGGCGGCTGCCCCGCGGGCCGGGGGCGGCGACGCGCTGGGCGCCGGCCGACGAGGCCGACGACACCATCGTGGCTCTGGCCGTGTCCCAGGTCACGTACCCGTCGCTCGACGGGACCGAGATCGGGCTGTTCCTGCTCCACCGGCCGAACGTCACCCCGGGACCGGACGTGCCCATGATCCTCAACGGTTACGGCGGCTTCGCCATCGCGGAGACACCGGTGTGGGCGCCGCAGATCCGCGCCTGGTGCGCCGCCGGTGGCGTCTATGCCATCGCCGGGCTGCGCGGCGGACTGGAGGAGGGTGAGGCGTGGCACCACGCCGGGCGGCGAGCACACAAGCAGAACGTGTTCGACGACTTCCACGCCGCCGCTGACTGGCTCGTGGCCACCGAACGGGCGTCGCGCAACCGCCTGGCCGTGCTCGGCCGCTCGAACGGCGGGCTGCTCGTCGGCGTGGCGCTGACGCAGCGGCCCGACCTGTGCCGGGCGGTGTGGTGCGGCGTCCCGCTGCTCGACATGATCCGCTTCCCGCAGTTCCTGATCGCCCGCCTGTGGACGAGCGAGTACGGGGACCCCGACGTGGCCGAGGAGTTCGAGTGGCTGCGAGCCTACTCGCCGTACCACCATGTCGTCGACGGCACGTGTTACCCGGCGACGCTGTTCACGACGGCCGAGGGCGACTCGCGGGTCGACCCGCTGCATGCTCGCAAGATGGCCGCGCTGGTGCAGGCGGCGACGTCGTGCGGTGACGAGCGGCCGGTGCTGCTGTTCCAGGAGGGCCGGGCCGGCCACGGCGTCGGCAAGCCCGTGCACAAGCGGGCCGACGAGCTGGCCGACGGCCTGACGTTCCTCGCCGCCCAGCTCGCCCTCCCCGCCCCGCCGTGACCCGCGTCGAGTGGATCACGGTCGGCGGCGATCGGGCGGCGTGGGAGCGCATTGGACTGGTCGTCGTCGACGGGCTCGTGCCGTTGTTCGGTCCGGGGCTGCGGATCGAGGCCGACGCGCAGCCGGTGATCGCTGGGTGGGCGATGTCGACCACCGACGAGCCCGACGACCGGGCCACCTTGATCGACGGCCTGGCCACGGCATGGGTGGCACCGGGCCCGCCGGTACTCGTCGAGCACGCCCTCGGCGCTATCGACGTCGACCACGTCGTCGTCTCGACCGACTCCCTGGAGCGCACGTGTGAGGCGATCGCCGCCGCCACCGGCGCGCCGCTGAAGCGCGTACGCGAGGTCGGCCCGATCCGCCAGGGGTTCCATCGCCTCGGCGGGCTCATCGTCGAGGTGGTTCAGCGCCAGGGCCAGCCTGCCGGCCCGGCGTCGTTCTGGGGACTCGTGCTGAACGTCGAGGACCTCGACGTCGCCGCCGAGCGCCTCGGCCCCGAGCTGGTCAGTGCGCCGAAGGACGCCGTCCAGCCGGGCCGGCGCATCGCCACGCTCCGGGAGGCGGCCGGCCTCGGTCTCCCTGTCGCCCTGATGACACCCGATCCCCGCCGCTGACGTACGCCCGGGACGACAACACTGAGGCGCATGGATCGTGCCCGGCCGGAGGACTACCTGACCACGAATCTGGCCAACTGGAACAGCCGGGTGCCGCACCACGTTGCCGGCTACGGGCTCGAGGCGTTCGCCACCGATCCGAGCCACCTGTCGACGGAGGTTCGCTTCGACCAGCTGCGCCTCGGTGACCTGCACGGGCTCGATGTGGTGCACCTGCAGTGCCACATCGGCAGCGACACGGTCTCGCTGGCTCGCCTCGGGGCGAGCAGCGTCACCGGGCTCGACTTCTCCCAGCTGGCGCTCGACGCGGCGGCGCGCTTGGCGGAGGCCGCCTCTGTAGACGTGCGCTTCGTGTGCGCCGACGTGTACGCAGCTACCGATGTGCTCGCGCCGGCGTCGTTCGACCTGGTCTACACCGGCATCGGGGCGCTGTGCTGGCTGCCGAGCGTGGCTCGGTGGGCGGGCGTCGTGGCCGCACTGCTGCGCCCCGGCGGGCGGCTGTTCATCCGCGAGGGCCACCCCATGTTGTGGTCGCTCGCCGACCCGCGCGAGGACGGCGTGCTCGCCGTCGAGTTCCCGTACTTCGAGACGGCCGACGGCACCGAGTTCTACGAGGAACTGACGTACACGAAGATGGCGGGCACGCTGGACTCGCCGAACACCCGCCAGTGGAACCACGGAATCGCCGACGTGCTCGGGGCAGTGTCGGGCGCCGGCTTGCACGTCGACCGGTTCGACGAGCACATGACCGTCCCCTGGAACCCGCTCGGGGAGGAGATGGTCGAGGTGATGCCGGGGGAGTGGGCGCTGCGCGAGCGGCCCGAACGATTGGCCGCGACCTACACGTTGGTGGCGTCGAAGCCGGCGGCGTGACGGTCGTCGCCGCCCGGCCCGGCTAGGAACGCCTGGCCCGGCTCGCAGTCGGCGCTGACGGGGCACCAGCGGCAGCTGGCGTTGGGTGAGCGGCGGGGCGGGCGGCCCTCGACCTGGAGCTCGATCATCCGCTCGACGGCGTCGAGCGTGCGGCGCAGGGCGGTGCGCAGCACGTGCGGAGTCACGTCCTCGGGCTCGGCCCGCCCGGCATCGAGGTAGAACGTCGCCACCTGGCGCGGCGGCACGTCCGTGCGCAGCGTCTCGACGAGGGCGTAAAAGCGCAGGTCCTCCCGGTGGTGGAGGGCCGCGCGGCCGGACTTGAGGTCGACGATCACCTTGCGACTCTCGCGCCCGGCCGGGCGACCGATCACGAGGTCGACCTTGGCGGCGAGCTGGATCGGCCCGTTCACCGGGTAGCGCAGCGAGGCCTCCGTCATCGGGTTGGAGCGCCGGTCGAGCGGCGGAAAGCACTCGAGGAATTTCGTTACCCGCTCGGTCGCCATCCCCCGCAGGTCAGCGTCGTCGCCCGGCGTCAGGCCGGCGACGAACGCACCGAGGCCGGTGTCCTCGTCGGCCAGTCGCGACAACGCCTCATCGACGAGGTCGGCCGGCGCCGGGTCGCCGCGCCAGTTGAGGAGCAGCTGGATGGCGCGGTGGGCGACCTGGCCGCGGGCCCGCGCCGGGGTCCAGGTGAAGTCGTCAGGGGCGACGTGGTGGGCCTCGCAGCCGAGCACGCTGGCGACACCGTGCTTGCTGACGTATAGCCGCTCGTCGGAGCCGAGCCGCTCGGCCAGCTCAGCCAGCCCGGTCGCCGCATCGGCCTGCAACTCGCTGACGAACGTCTCGTCGAACACGACGGGGTGCTCCCCGCGCCGCAGCGCCTCGAGCGTGCGCCGCTGGACGGGGGTGAGATCCGGGTCGAGTGGCGGCGCGGCGAGGTCGGTCACGGGAGCCAACGTACCGAGGTGGTGTGACGCCGGCGGGGAATGCGACACTTGGGCCATGGCCGAGATCCACCGCACGACGATGACGCCGACGAAGCAGGAGCTCGTCGCCGCCTGGCTCCCGCGCCAGCCGTGGTACCAAGGGCCTGGCGACGGCTCGGCGGTGACGCCGGTCGGCGGGTTTCGTCTCGACGACCCGGCCGGCGAGGTCGGCATGGAACTGATGATCGTCAGCGTCTCGGGCGGCGACGAGGCCGTCGTCTACCACCTGCCGATGACGTACCGGGGTGCCCCGCTGGAGGGTGACGCGGGCCTGATCGGCACGAGCGAGCACGGCGTGCTCGGGCGCCGGTGGATCACCGATGCCGTCCATGACCCCGTGTTCGTCGGCGTGCTGCTGGCGTTCCTGCGCGGTGAGACGTGGGCGCAACACCGCACCGAGAGCGACACCCCCGACGCCCGCTACGCCCCCCGGCTCGACCTCACCGGGTTGGTCCCGGCCGGTGGTGCCGCCGATGAGGCCGACGGCACCGTCGTGCCCGTGCGAGACGGAGCGGGCACGCCGTATCGGCTGCGAATCGTGCGCGTGCTGGGCACGGGGGACGTGGGCGACGACTCGGCCCCCGGCGCGGTGACGGGGGAGTGGACCGATCCTGACGGCGCCGCCGCTCGCGGCCCACTCGTGGTCGTCGAGGCCTGATCTGGCCAGCGGGTGAGGCGCGTCACACCCCGCGTTCACAATGTTTCCATGGAGCTCTCGCCCACCGTCCACTTCGCGCACGCGGCGCGCACGCTGACCGAGGAGGCGCGACGGCGAGGACTGGTCGGGCCCAGCTTCCGCTGCCCGCCGCGGGTGGGCGGCGTCGACCGTACGCTGCGGCGACGAGCGGGCGGCGCCGTCGTGGCCGTGCGCCTGAGAGGCCGGCCATGGCCGGCCGTGCTGGCCGACATGATCGAGGGTGTCGTCGTCGCCAACGCGATGACGCCGCCGGCGGCGACCCGGCTGCGGACCGAGCTGTGGGATCAGTTCGTCACCGACGACGGCACCGGCGAACTGCACCGGGTCGCCTGACCGGTGAGGCGCGCCGGGTACCGGGCCCGTGTCCGATACCCCGGTACCCGTTACCGATCTGGGGAAGGATCGTGCCGTAGGGCGGATCTGGGGAAGATCCGTAGCGGTTTCCGACACGGATCCGCCCCAGATCGGCGCAGGATCGCCGGTTAGGGCACGGGGATGGCGCCGGCGACGAGCGGTTCGAGCGTCAGTTCGGGTTCGTCGCTCTCGAGGCGCAGCAGCCGGTAGCGATTCTCGAAGAGGGCGACGAGCTCGCCATCGGAGCGGTGGAGGATGCGGATCCCGCCGATCTCGCGCAAGCGCGCCGTCGACGCCTTGTCGGTGCGCCGGATCGCCTGATATCCGGCGGTCAGGATCTCGGCCGGCGCGTTGAACTCGCTGGCCAGGCGGTGGCCGAACACGTCGAACTGCAACTGGCCGACGGCGGCAAGAACGGGTGCGCTGTCGCCGAAGTCGGCGTCGCGCAGGACCTGGACGACGCCCTCCTCGTCGAGCTGCTCCAGGCCCCTGCGGAACTGTTTCGTCTTGCCGGTGTCGAGAGGCCGGGCGGTGGCGAAGACCTCGGGCGAGAAGCGGGGAATCGGCGGGAACGTGACCGCATCGCGCCCGGTGTGGATCGTGTCGCCGAGCTGGAGGCCGGTGGCGTTGACCAGCCCGACGACATCGCCGGGGAAGGCCTCCTCGACCGTCTCGCGGTCGGCCCCGAAGGCGGTGGTAGCGTACTTGGTCGTCAGCTCGCGCCCGGTGCGGTCGCACGTCACGGTCATGCCCCGCTCGAACTTGCCCGAGCAAATGCGGGCGAAGGCCAGACGGTCGCGATGGGCGGGATCCATGTTCGCCTGCACCTTGAATACGAACGCCGAGAAGTCGCCGTCGAGCGGGCGTGGCGTGCCGGTTGCGTCGCCCCGCGCCGACGGGGCGGGGGCTAGGTCGACCACGGCGTCGAGGATCATGCGCACACCGAAGTTCGTCAGCGCCGAGCCGACGAACACGGGCGTGGAGTCGCCAGCGAGGAACGACTCGACGTCGACATCGGCGCCGACGGCGTCGAGCAGCCCGGCCTCGTCGGTCGCCCGGGTCCAGGCCGCGCCCTCCTCGACGGCGGCCCGATCCACGGGCACCAGCTCCTCGGGGGCGAGCGAGGCGCCGCGGTCGGTCCGGGTGAAGCGGATGTAGTCGCCGGTGCGCCGGTCGATGACGCCGCGCAGGTCGCCGGCGATGCCGACCGGCCACGTCGCCGGCGTGGGCCGCAAGCCGATCTTGGCCTCGATCTCGTCGAGCAGCTCGAGCGGCTCGCGCCCGGGCCGGTCGAACTTGTTGAGGAACGTCAGCACGGGGAGGCGCCGGGCTCGGCAGACCTCGAACAGCTTGAGGGTCTGGGCCTCGATGCCCTTGGCCGTGTCGAGGACCATGACGACGGCGTCGACACCGGCGAGCACGCGATAGGTGTCCTCGCTGAAGTCGCGGTGGCCGGGGGTGTCGAGCAGGTTGACGACATGGTCGCGGTAGGGGAACTGCAGCGCCGTGGAGCTGATCGAGATGCCCCGCTGGCGCTCCAGCTCCATCCAGTCCGACGTGGCGGCGCGCCGGCCGTCGCGGGCCTTGACGGACCCGGCCCGCTGGACGGCGCCGGCGTAGAGGAGGAACTTCTCGGTGAGCGTCGTCTTGCCGGCGTCGGGGTGGCTGATGATGGCGAAGGTGCGTCGCCGCGCCGCCTCGCCCAGCACCTCGTTTCCACTCGCGCTCACGGCCGTTCGACGCTATCGCCAGGCCGGCCCTGTTGGCGGGCCGTGACAGCCGCCGTCCCGGTCGCAAGTTCTACAACCAAATGGTTGTAGATCTTGCTCCCCGTCCCACGCCGGGACAAACGCGCGCCGACCGCCTGTTGCACGCGCTGGCTGACGGCACTCGGCGCGACATCGTCGCCCGTGCCATGCAGGGGGAGTACTCGGTGTCGCAGCTTGCCCGGCACTACCCGATGAGCGTGACCGCCGTGCAGAAGCATGTGGCCGTGCTGGAGGCGGCCGAGCTGATCACCAAGGAACGGCGGGGGCGCGAGCAGATCGTGCGCCCGAGGATCGACGCCCTGCAGGACGCCAAGCGTGTGCTGGACGGGCTCGAAGCGATGTGGCGCCGTCGCATCGCGCGGATGGGCGAGGTGCTCGCCCTCGACGCCGACGACAAGGAGACATCGACATGACCGTGACCGACGTGCAAACGGATACCGACAAGCAGACGATGACGATCACGGCGGAGTTGCCCGTGCCGGCCGAGCGGGCGTGGCAGCTGTGGTCCGACCCCCGCCAGCTCGAGCGGTGGTGGGGCCCGCCGACGTACCCGGCGACGGTCGTTGATCACGACCTCAACGTCGGGGGACGCGTGACCTACTTCATGACGGGGCCCGAAGGTGACCGCTTCCACGGCTGGTGGGAGGTCAAGGCCGTCGACGAGCCCCGCCGGCTCGACTTTGTCGACGGCTTCGCCGACGAGACCGGAACGCCGAACTCCGAGATGCCGACGACCACCACACGGGTCGACTTCGAAGACCGCGAGGGCGGCAGCCGGATGACGATCCACAGCTCCTTCGACTCAGCCGAGGAGATGGAGCGGATGCTGGAGATGGGCATGCGGGAAGGCATGCAGGAGGCGCTCGGCCAGATCGAAGGGGTGCTGGCCGACGACCGCTGACGCCGAATAGGGCGCCCGCCGCCTGAGGCGGGCGCCCTATCGTGGCCCTATGGCTGACAACGACGTGGCCGTGGCTGACGCCCCCGAGCGCGACCGCTACGAGGTGACGCTCGACGGCGAGCTGGCCGGTTTCGCCCGGTACGTGCAGCGGGGTGGCCGCACGTTCTTCGTGCACACCGAGATCGATCCCGAGTTCGAGGGTCACGGACTCGGCTCCAAGCTCGCCGCCGGCGCCCTCGATGCGGAGCGGGCCGCGGGCCACACGATCGTGCCACTGTGCCCGTTCGTCCGCAGCTACATCGACCGCCACCCCGACTTCCTCGACCTCATCGACCAGGAACTGTTAGCCCGCATCGACGGCGGCTGAGCGACCGCGGTCGCCCACCCAGCCCGGGTGGCGGAACTGGCAGACGCGGGGGGCTTAAACCCCCCTGACCGCAAGGTCATGCGGGTTCGAACCCCGCCCCGGGCACCAGCGCCGCCGGACGTTGACGCGGGACTTTGTCATGCAGGCGCCGCTCGGCACGAGTCCGGGAGCGCGACTGGGTCAAGCCGCTACGGTCGGCGACGATGACGGCCGACGATGCTGGAGCGGTAACCCGTCGCGCGGAGCGCGACCGGAGGATCGTGGCGGCCCATCGGGCCGGGATGTCGATGGCGGCCATCGCCGCCGAGCACGGGTTGAGCGCCGAGCGGGTCCGCCAGCTCGTTCGACGCGTCGACGGTGGCGGCGGTACGACGCGGCGGCGGAGGCGGCAGGGCGGGGAAGGGGAGCTGGTCCGGCTGCGAATCGGCAACCTGGCGAAGGCGGTGCTGGTCACCGGGCAGGCGTACCAGGACCCGAAGGACGCCCTCAACGAGTTCGTATCCAACGCCGCCGACGACTACGCCGAGGCGGGCCTGGTCGACGGTCGAATCCGCATCATGTTGCGGCGCAAGGGTGCCCGCCCGGTGATCGCCGTCGACGACAACGGTCGGGGCATGGCGCCGGATCGGCTGCGGGAGGTTGCCCGCAACCTCTTCGAGTCGGCCAAGTTGGGCGACGACCGCACGCTCGGCGAGAAGGCGATCGGGTTGCTCGCCTTCCAGCAGCTCGGCGGCCGGTGCGAGATCGTCTCCCGAGCGGCGGGCAGCGACGAGACGTGGATGTTGCGGCTGCGTCGCGGTGACGCCGCCGCGGAGCTGGTACGGGAGCGCCGCCGATCACGGGCCACGTCCGGAACGACGGTGTACATCACCGACCTCGACGCCGAGGCGACCAGGGTTCTCACCCAGCGAAAGGTCGTCGACTACCTGCGCCGCCGCGGCGCGGCCATCGCGGACGGGTCGTACACGCTCGAGGTCGTCGAGGGTCGCACCGGCGAGCTGGTCACGCCCGACGAGTCGGCTGGGCTGCCATCCCGATCCCGGCCCACCACACGCTGTGGGCACGTTGGAGTTCGCCCTCTACGCCGCCGGGGACGTCGATCGGTCACGGCGCGTCGCCGTCGTTGGTCGGGCCGGCACGACGATCATCGACGACCTCGCCGAGCTGGAAGAGTTCGACCACGACCCGTGGACCAGCGGGCAAGTGTCGTGCCGCGTCATCTTCGAGCCGCTGCGCCAGTCGGCCGGGCGACGGGCCATCGTGCGCGACGACGAGGTGTTCCCCGTGTTCCGTGACGCCGTGGCGTCGGTCGAGCCCCTGCTGGTCCGCACGCTCGAGCGGGTTCGCCACGATGTCGATATTGCCACGGCCGAGCGCCTCGCCGATGCCCTGCGCAGTGTGTTCGGCCCCGTCCTTCGCGAGCTCGCCGACCTTGAGAACCCGATGCGGACACTTCTCGGCGACGACCCGGAGGGCCGCAGAGGAACTCGTGCGCATGCTCATCCGTGTTCGTCGCCATCTCCCAGCTCGCCGTCGTCGCTGAGCGTCGCGGTCAGTCGAGGACGGATTGGAGCTTGGGCGCGCGCCGACCCGAAAGGTCGGCGAAGAGCGCTGAGGCGTAGCCGATCCGTCCTCGGCCGGTGGACGGAGTCCGATCGTCTCAGTCGAGCGCGGACAGGTCGAGTTGTTCCAGGCGAGCGGGGTCGCCGAGCGCGTCGATGGCGACGACGCGACCGTCGGCGACGGTGAACGCGAGTACGGCCACTACCCGACCGTGGGGCGAGATGACGACACCGGCGGCGCCGTTGACGAGGGCCGGGCGAGCCCACCGTGCCCCGGACGAGTACGTCAGAGCGTTGCTGGCGACCGACGGCGCGCCGCGCAGCACCAGCGATGTGTCCGCTCGGCCGGTGTCCGAGCGCAGCACGACGTCGGGATCGAGGAGCGCGACGAGGGCGTCGAAGTCGCCGCCGCGTGACGCTGCGAAGAAGGCGTCGACGACCTCGCGCTGGCGGGCCCGGTCGGGCTCCGGCGTCGTCGGCGAGTCCTGCACCTTGCGTCTGCCCCTGCTCGCCAGCTGGCGCGTCGCGGCCGGCGTCTTGTCGACGATCCGGGCGATCTCCTCGAACGGCACGGCGAAGGAGTCGTGGAGCACCAGCGCCAGACGTTCGGCCGGCGGCAGCGTGTGCAGCACGGTCATCAACGCCAGACCGATGGCGTCGGCCAGCAGCGCCTCGTGCTCGGGTTCCACGGTGTCGGGTCGGTCGATCACGGGGTCGGGCACGTGCACCTCCAGGGACTCCTCGGGGTGGCGACGGCGAGAGCGCAGGACGTTGAGGCAGATCCGGGCGACGACGGTCGTCAGCCATCCGGCGAGGTTGTCGATCTGTTCGGCGTCGCTGCGCCGCAGCCGAAACCACGCCTCTTGCACGGCGTCGTCGGCCTCGCCGAGCGAGCCGAGCATCCGGTAGGCCACCGCGCGCAGGCGGGCGCGGTGCTCCTCGAATTGCTCGGCCAGCCGCACGTCCTCGTCCATGCCTGTCACATTCCTCCGTGGCGTGGTGTCAACCAGTTGAACCCACTCACCGGCCCGGTGTGACACGCCGGCTGCGAACAGGAGAAGACGATGGAAGCCCGGATCCCCAACCCCGCCATGACGGTGCCTGGCGCGATGGACGCGCTGCTGGCGCTGAGCAAGTCGGCCACCAAGGCCGGCATCCCCCACGGCACGCTGGAGCTCGTCCACCTGCGGGCCAGCCAGATCAACGGCTGCGGCGTCTGCGTCGACATGCACGCCAAGGACCTCCAACGCGCCGGCGAGGACGACGAGCGGATCTTCGCCGTCGCCGCCTGGCGCGAGGCCCCGTACTTCACCGACGCCGAGCGGGCCGCCCTGGCGCTGGCCGAGTGCGTCACCCGCCTGGCCGATCGACCCGACCCGGTACCCGACGACGTCTGGGCCGAAGCCGCAGCCCACTACGACGAGGCCGCCCTGGCCGCCCTCGTGGTTGACATCGCCGCCATCAACGCCTGGAACCGGCTCAACGCGGCCACTCGCCAGATCGCCGGCGCCTGGGCCGGCTGATCACGCGACCTCGCTCAGCGCCTGGACGACGTGGTCGGCAATGGCCAGGGACGCCGTCGCGGCCGGCGACGGGGCGTTGCGGACGTGAACGA
>Ga0183260_10001432_pt1 | contig 19917 bp, 20 predicted proteins | sample AntDrymUQ4972206_2_FD_129768 | JGI IMG/M metagenome (GOLD analysis project Ga0183260, IMG submission 129768) | Polar desert sand microbial communities from Dry Valleys, Antarctica - metaG UQ497 (22.06) (version 2) (version 2) | ecosystem: Environmental > Terrestrial > Soil > Desert | place...
GCCGGTCAGCCGGTCCCGGCCGCCGCGCGACGAGCTGGCGATCAAGCTGGCCATGGCCATCGTGTCCCACGGCGTCGACGTGGCCGCGGTCATCCAGGGTCAGCGCACGGCCACCCTGCGCTCGCTGCAGGACTACACCCGGCTCAAGAACCGCAGCGACGAGGTCGAGTTGTCCTGGCTCCTGGTGCTGGATTCGCTGATCTTCAACGCCGAGGCCGAGGTCCGATGGCTCGACCACTGCGAGGCCCGGATAGTGCGATTCGCTCCCCAGGGGGCTTCGCTCCCCGGACCCCCCGCCCAGAAGGGCGCTGCCCCTCTGGACTCCCCGCCGGGGGCGCGGCCGCCGGAATCCGCCACCTCGTCCGTGCGGGGGCGGTCGTGACCGCCGCCGCCGAGGACGTACGTCGGACCGGTACGCCGGAGTCCGCCCCCGTGCTCGCCGTCCGCGACCTGACCCGGGTGCACTCCTCGGGGCAGACCGCCGTCCACGCCCTGCGCGGGCTGACCCTGTCGGTGGCCGCGGGCGAGCTGGTCGCGGTCATGGGACCGAGCGGATCGGGCAAGTCCACCCTGCTCAGCCTGGCCGGCGGACTGGACACCGCGACCTCGGGCGAGGTGCTCGTCGAGGGTGAGCCGTTGTCCCGTCAGTCGCGCAGCCAACTCGCCGCACTCCGCCGGCGTTCGGTGGGCTACGTGTTCCAGGACTTCAACCTGCTCCCCGCCCTCACCGCGGTCGAGAACGTGGCCCTGCCCCGCGAACTGGACGGCGTGTCTGCCCGCGCCGCGCGGCAGGAGGCGCTCGACGCGCTGCGCGACGTCGGCCTGCCGGAGCTGGGCGACCGGTTCCCCGACGCGATGTCGGGCGGCCAGCAGCAGCGGGTGGCCATCGCCCGGGCCTTGGTCGGTCCGCGCCGGCTGCTGCTGGCCGACGAACCGACCGGAGCCCTGGACACCGACACCGGCGAGTTCGTGCTGCGCCTGATTCGCCGCCGTTGCGACGAGGGCGCGGCCGGCCTGCTCGTGACCCACGAGGCCCGCCACGCGGCGTGGGCCGACCGCGTCGTGTTCCTGCGCGACGGGCTGATGGTCGACGACACCGGCCGGGTCTCGTCGGTCGACTCGCTGCTGGGCAGCGACACCTGATGGCCGGCCGGCTGGCCAGCTGGCGGCTGGCGCTGCGGATCGCCCGCCGGGAGGCCGGGCGAAACCGCGGGCGCAGCCTCCTGATCGTGGCCATGATCGCGCTGCCCGTACTCGGGCTGAGCGCAGCCGACGTGATGATCCGGACGGCGGACCTCGATCCCACCGAGACCGCCCGCCGCGAACTCGGCGCGGCCGACCTCAGCGTCCAGCTCGTCGCGCAAGGCCCGATCACCCAGGACCCCGTGAACTTCTTCAGCTACACCTTCGAGGGCGAGCCGGCGTACGGCAATGCCGAGCCGGAGCTGCCGGCCGGCAGCGCGCTGACCCCGCTCGAGGACGGGACCGTGACCGTGCGGACGGTCGCCGGTGAGCGCTCGGCGCTCGTCCGCACCCTCGACGTCACGTCCCCGCTGACCGACGGCCTCACGCACCTGCTCGAGGGCCGGTTGCCCGAATCGGACGGCGAGGTGGCGATCAGCCCCGCGCTGTCCGAGCGGACGGCGGCCGGTGTCGGAGACCGGCTGTGGCTGGCCGACGGTACGGCGTACGACGTGGTCGGTCTCGCGGTGGACCCCGACCACACCAAGGACGACACCCTGGTCGCCCCACCGGGCTCGGTGCCGTTCACCGTCTACGGCGCAGGTCCGTCCACGCCCCCGGTGTTCCTCGTCGGCCTGCCCGCGGGCACCGACGCCGAGACGCTGCGGTTCCAGCTGAACGAGGCCGGCTACGCCGTACAGCTTCGGGACTGGCTCCTCGACCCGCCGCCGACCTACCAGGACCCCCGTCAGACCGAGCTCCTGATCGGGCTGACCACGGTCACGGTCGGTCTGGCCCTGCTGCAGGTCGTGCTCCTAGCCGGCGCCGCCTTCGCGGTCGGAGCGCGCCGACAGCGGCGCGCACTGGGTCTGTTCGCCGCCACCGGCGGGTCACCGAAGGACGTCGGCCGCACCGTGCTGGCCGGCGGCCTGGTGCTCGGTCTCCTGGCGGCGGTGATCGGGGTCGCGCTCGGGCTGCTGCTGGCCTGGCCGCTGCGGCGGGTCATCGAGGGCCAGCTCGGGACGCTGTACGGCGACTGGCACATCCGCTGGCTGGAGCTCGGTGCGGTGGCTGTGCTCGGCGTCGTCACCGGCCTGCTCGCAGCCCTGCTCCCGGCCCGGACCGCGGCCCGGCAGGATCCGGTCCGCGCGCTGACCCAGCGTCCCGATGCCCCACGCTCGGGCTTGCGGTTGACCACCGCCGGGCTCGTACTGGCTGCCGTCGGCCTGGCCGTGACCGTGTTCGGTTCGTCCCGGTCGCCGGTGAGCTACACCATGATCCTGGGCGGTGCGGTCGCGGTGGAGTTGGGCTTCGTGCTCTGCGCGCCCGCGCTGGTCGGTGCCGCCGGTCGGCTGGCCGGACGGTTCCCGGTGCCGATGCGGATGGCCCTGCGCGACGCCTCCCGCAACCGCAACCGCAGCGGTCCGGCGGTGGCCGCGGTGATGGCCGCGCTGGCCGGCTGCATTGCGGTGTCGATCTTCTACGTCAGCCAGGAGGCCCAGGCTGCGGACGACTACACGCCGACGGCCCGGCTGGGCCAGGTCGTCATCATTCCCAGCGTCGGCTACGAGGACGAGGTCGGGCTGCCGGCGACGCTCGCCGACGCGGCGGTCGACGCCGTGCCCGGCAGTTCGCTCGTGACGTGGCAGTCCTTGTGCCCCGACGACTCCTGCACCGGCTATGTCAACGCGGTGGGCCCGGGCCAGCCGAACCTCGGCAACCTGTCGCCGGCCGTGGGCGGACCGGATCTGCTACGCGCCGCGCTCGGACGGGCCGACCCCGAAGGCGAGCGGGCGCTGGCCGACGGTCGAGTCGTGGCCCTGGACCCAGCGTTCGTGCAGGACGGCCGGCTCACGTTGGAGACACTGACCTACGACGACAACGGCGGCGCCCCGCTGACGGACACCACATCAGTCGATGCGGTGGCGGTGGCCGGACCGGCGACGTACACGTACCGACTGGCGGTGATGTCGGAACAAACTGCCGCCGAACTGGGGCTGGTCGCTTCCGGGCCACCGTCGCACCTCCTCGTTGGTGACCACGTGCCGACCGACGACGAGGTGGATCGGCTGACCGAGCTGTCCGCGGACGGCACGGCGTTCTACTTCGACGTCGAGGGGGGCTACACCTCGCCGGCCGGGCCAATCCTGCTCGCCCTGCTCGGTACGAGCGTCGTGGTCGTGCTGGGGGCGACGGCCATCTCGACCGGCCTGGCCGCCGCCGACGGGCGGGCCGACCTGAGCACCCTGGCCGCGGTCGGCGCGGCACCCCGGACCCGCCGGCTACTGGCCATGTCGCAGGCCGCCGTGGTCGCCTTCCTCGGGGCGGTGCTGGGCGCGCTGGCCGGCTTCGTCCCCGCCGCGGCGCTCGTCCAGACCCTGGGCGACTGGCCGCTGACCATCCCGTGGCTGGTCATCGGGGCCATCCTGGTCGTCGTACCGCTGATCGCCGCCGGGTTCGCCGGACTGTTCACCCGCTCCCGGTTGCCGATGCTGCGGCGGACGGCATGACGCTCGCCGAGCGCCGCCGCCTGCGCCGGGTCATCCGTGCCGCCGTACTGGACGCCCGGCTGCGCGCGCTCGCCGCTGGGCGCACACCCGCGGAGCCGCTTCGAGAGCCGCCGCGGGACTCAGAGGTCCAGCGGAGGCGGTAGGGAGCCCTCGAGCTCCAGCAGCCAGCGCTTGGCCGGCAGCCCGCCGCCGAAACCGCCCAGACCGTTCGCGGCGAGCACGCGGTGACACGCGACGATGACCGGGATCGGGTTGGCGCCCATGATGGTCCCGACGGCGCGGGCGCCGAGAACTCCGTCCGCCCCGCCGAAGGCTCCGCAGGTCCTGGCCAGCTCGCCGTACGTCGTCGTCCGCCCGTAGCCCACCTCGGCGTACAGCGCCTGCAGCACCTGGCGGGTGGCCCCGCTGGTCAGCGACCAGTCCAGCGGTACGTCGAAGTCCTGGCGCGAGCCGTCGAGGTAGGCCGCCAGCTGCTCGACTGCACTCGCCGTAAGGGCCCGGTCCTCGACCAGCACCCGGCCGGTGCGCCGGGCCGCGCGGGCCAGCGCTTGGTCGCCTTCGTGGAAGCTGACGCAGACGACGCCGTCCCCGGTGACGCCGACGGTCAGCTCGCGCAGGGGTGCCGGCGCCGACACCCGGGCCCAGGCGATGCTCACCCGGCCAGTGTGCCCGTGACCGCCGACACTTCCGAGGCTAAGGTGCGCGCGTGATCACCGCTGTGCACACCCTGGTGTACGCCGAGGACGCCAAGGCGGCCCGGGCCTTCTTCCGGGACGTCCTCGGCTGGCCGTACGTCGACGACCACGACGGCTGGCTGATCTTCAAGACCGGCCCCAGCGAACTCGGCGTCCATCCCGCGGCCGAGGAGGGCTGGTCGACGTCACAGCAGCACCAGATCAGCCTGATGTGCGACGACATCCATGCGACCGTCACCGAGCTGACCGCCAAGGGCGTGGAGTTCACCCGCGACGTCCGCGACGACGGCTTCGGGCTGACCACGGAGTTCCTGGTGCCCGGGGCCGGAGAGATGATGCTGTACGAGCCGCGGCACACCACGGCGTACGAGCTCTGAAAGTCGGGGTCAGGCGGTGGGCGCCAGGCCGACCGGGCAGGACACCCCGGTGCCGCCGATCCCGCAGTAGCCCATCGGGTTCTTGTGCAGGTACTGCTGGTGGTAGTCCTCGGCGTAGAAGAACTCACCGGCTGGGGCGATCTCGGTGCTGATCTCGCCGTACCCGGCGGCTCGCAGTCGCTCGCCGTACGCCGCCCGCGTCCGCTCCACGACCTCGACCTGCGACGGGTCGGTGGTGTAGATCGCCGAGCGGTACTGCGTGCCGATGTCGTTGCCTTGCCGCATGCCCTGGGTGGGGTCGTGGCCCTCCCAGAACACCGCGAGCAACTGCTCGTAGCTGATCACGTCGGGATCGAACACGACCAGCACGGCCTCGGTGTGCCCGGTGCGCGCCGAGCAGACCTCCTCGTACGAGGGGTTGGGGGTGTGGCCGCCGGCGTAGCCGACCGCGGTCGTGTAGACGCCGGGGGTCTGCCAGAAGATCCGCTCGGCCCCCCAGAAGCAGCCCAGCCCGAACACCGCGGTCTGCATGCCTTCGGGGAACGGCGCCGCCGTGGGGTTGCCGTTGACCGCGTGCGTTCCGCGGACCGGGATGGCCTGACTGCGGCCCGGCAGCGCCTTGTCGGCGTCGATGAGGGTGGTCTTGGCGCGGCTGAAGAGCATGGGTTTCCCAACGTCGTCGGTGCCGATCGCTAGCGTCCGTGACGTGGACGCCGGTGTCGAGAGCAAGAACGGGCAGCCGATCCTCACCATTCCCGACGCCGCGGCATGGGAGCAGTGGCTGGCGGCCAACCACACCGGGCACCCGGGGGTGTGGCTCAAGTTGGCGAAGAAGGGCGCGCCCTCGGCGACGGTGTCCTACGCCGGGGCCTTGGACGTCGCGCTGTGCTACGGCTGGATCGACGGGCAGAAGGGGGCGTACAACGGGGAGTACTGGCTGCAGCGCTTCACCATGCGCGGTCCGCGCAGCGTCTGGTCCCAGGTCAACCGGGACAAGGTCGCGGCGCTGATCGAGGCCGGTCGGATGCGCCCGGCCGGGCAGGCCGCCGTGGACAAGGCGATGGCCGACGGCCGGTGGGCGGCGGCGTACGCCCCGCAGAGCAAGGCCACGGTGCCCCCGGATCTGCAGGCCGCGCTGGAGGCGAACCCCGCGGCAGCCGCCGCGTGGGCGACGTGGAACAGCACGAACCGGTACGCCGTCCTGTACCGCGTCCACAACGCCAAGCGGCCGGAGACCCGGGCCCGCCGGATCGCGCAGTTCGTTGACATGCTGATCCGGGACGAGAAGCTCTACCCCTGAGCGCGCTCACGGCCGGCGGGAACGGCCCGGGCGGAGCACGGCGACGGCGGCTCCGGTCGGTGCCGCCGGGCGAAAGGCCTCCGCGCGGACGCTGATCCCGGACGTGATCCGCGGATCGGCCGCAGCCCAGCGCCGGGCCAGCCAGCGTGGGACGAGCAGGTCCGCCCGACGCATCCGCGCCGTGGTCAGCAGCCGGGCGCGCACCGTCTCGGCCAGCGCCCAGGGTGGGTTCGCGACGACGCGGAACGGTTCGGCCGGCAGCCGGCATCGAGCGAGGTCGGCGCCCTGCACCTCGACGTCGGCATCCCGAAAGCGCCGCCGCAGCTGCTCCGCTCGACGCGGGTGCAACTCGATGGCGATCACCCGAGCGCCGGCTCGCACCAGCGGAGCGGTCAACGCCCCGGCGCCGGCCCCGAGGTCCACGACCAGATCGCCCGGGCGGATGCCCGCCACGGCGACGATCCGGGCCGCGGTGTCAGCGCCGAGCTGGTGATAACCCCAGACCCGCCGCGGCTCTGCCGCGGACACGACGCACCAGGTACATGCCCATGCGCCGCATCATGGACGACCCCCCGGCCACCGGGCCACGGGTTTTCCGTCCCGGTGACTCAGGACGACGAACGCGAGCGTCAGCACGGTCAGGACCGGGAACCACACCAGCCGCTGCGCCAGCCACAGTTCCGATGCGGGCACGCCGACCAGACCAGGCAGCGGCCACCAGATCGCCGAGGCGACGACCACGAGCAGCAACGCGCTCTGGCTAATCGACGATGCGGTTCCCCTTCCGATCGTTCCCTGCGGCAACAGCGGGATCCCTCTCGCCGCGGCCGATGGTTGACGTGTGGCTCGACGGGTTCGATGCAACGCCGCTGGTCTGTCTGGTCGACACGGGAGCCATGCGAACCCGCTTCCCTCTGGAGTTAGCCGGGCTTGCCGGTGTTGAACTCGACCCGACCATGGCCGAGGACGTCCACGTCGGCGGCACGCGGATCCGCGCAACTCCAGCACACGTTTCCCTCTGGATGGCATCTGCCGACGAAAGGTTCGACTGGGATTCGACGGCCTGGTTCTGCGATCCCTGGCCGTTTCGGTTCCAGCTGCTCGGCCTCGAGGGGTTCCTGCAGCACTTCCGAGTGACGCTGTCGGCGCACCACGAGTGGCTGGACTGCGTTCCCGAAGGCTGAGTCACTCCGGGGCGGGAGGAACTGCCGCGGCCAGTTCCCGCAGCACCTCGGCACTGCGCGGATCGGCCGGGAAGAACAGCTCGATGACCAACTCAGCCACCGTGATGTCCAGCGGCGTGCCGAAGGTCGCGACCGTGCTCAGCAACGCCACCTCCATCCCCTCGTACGCGATCCGCCAGGGCACGACGACCTCGCCGGTTTCGGGGACTTCGACGCCGGCGTCACCACCGGGGTAAGAGCGCAGCTCGACCAGCAGGTCGGTCAGCTCGGGATCGGCCGTCGCGGTCACCTGCCGCTCGAGCCGGCGCAGCAGGTGCGCGCGGAACTCGGGCAGGTTCAGCGTCCGCGGGGCCAGCCCGTCCGGGTGCAGCGCCAGCCGCAGCACGTTCACCGGTGGGCGGGTCAGCGCCGGGTCGACGGTGGCCAGCATCATCCGGACCGGCGCGTTGGCCTCGACGACGTTCCACCAGCGGTCCATGACCAGCGCCGGGTTGGGTTCGTGTCCGGCCAGCAGGCTGCGCACCGCGGCCCGGATGGCGAGCATCGGCGGGGAGTGCAGGCCGGCCTCGGAGTAGACCGGCGCGAACCCGGCCGACAGGAGCAGCTGGTTGCGATCGCGCAGCGGTACGTCGAGGTGCTCGGCGAGCCGCAGCACCATCGTCCGGCTCGGCCTGGACCGGCCGGTCTCGACGTAGCTGAGGTGCCGGGTCGACACGGCGACCGAGTGGGACAGGTCCAGCTGGCTGAGCCGGCGGCGTTCCCGCCAGTCGCGGAGCAGCTCACCGACCGGTCGGGTGAACGTCTGCTCCGAGAACTGCCCCACGGGCCTGGCGGCGGTCACGATCCGGACCGTAGTTGGCGGGGGCGAGCGAGCGCCATGACCTTCGAGGTCATCGACGGCGTACGCCGGGCCGCGGATGGTGAGGGCCGAACCCCGAGTCGCTGAGGAGAACCGATGACCGATCTGCTGGACCGAACGCTCGTGCGGGGACGGCTGCTGTCCCTCGTCCTGCGCGTCGACGCCCTGGCCTGCGCGCTCTTCGCCGTCGGCCTGCTCCTGGTCAGGGGGCCGGTCGACGACCGCCTCGGGCTACCGCCCACGCTAAGCCTGATCGTCGGTGTGGCGCTGCTGCCGTGGTTGGCCGCGCTGCTCGTGGCCGCAAGCCGCCCGGCCCGCTCCGGCGTGATCCTCGCGATCGTCGCGGGGAACGCGGTCTGGGTGCTGGCCAGCGTGGCCTTCGCCGTCGCCGGCTGGGCCGACCTGACCGACCTCGGTACGGCGTTCGTCCTCGTCCAGGCTGTCGGCGTAGCCGTCATCGCTTGGCTGGAGTACCTCGGGCTGCGGCGGGCCAGCCCGGCCTGACCGCTCAGTCGACCAGGTCCAGCGCGGCGTCGACGATCGCCCGGACGCCGATGCCGTGCAGGTCGTAGACCTCCGCGATCGTCCCGACCTGGCCGAAGGCGGTTACGCCGAGCGGTGTGCTCGGGGTGTTGTGCACCGAGCCCAGGAAGGCCAGCGTATGCGGGTGCCCGTCCAGCACGGTGACCAGTGGCAGCGGCCGGTCGAACAGCTCGGCCAGGATCGCCTCGTCGGCCAGCGGATCGGCCGACACACCGCGGAGGCCGAGCCCGCGGCGTCGGCGGACGGCCCGGAAGAGCAGGTCTGCGCTCGTCACGCAGACCACCCGCGCCGCCACCCCGTGCTCGACCAGCGCGTCCGCGGCCCGTAGCGCCTCGACGACCAGGACGCCTTGGGCAACCAACGTCACTACCGCGTCGGGCTGCTCGCGGATGACGTAGCCCCCGCGCACCACCTGGTCCCGCCGCCGTTCCCGCCCGCCGGGATCGCTGGGGACGGCGGCCACCGCCTGCTCGATCGGTCGCGTGGACAGCCGGAGGTACGCCGACGTACCGCCCGGCCGGCCGAGCAGGGACAGGCAGCGCAGCAGCACCCACTCCAGGTCCTGGGTGAACGCCGGCTCGTACCCGACCACGCCCGGCTGTTCCAAGGCCAGCGACGGCGTGGTGATCGACTGGTGCGCCCCGCCCTCCGGCGCGAGCGTCACACCGGACGGCGTACCGACCAGGATCGACTGGCCGCCGGCATACACCCCGTAGCTCCACGGCTCGAGTGCGCGGTTCACGAACGGGTCGTACAGCGTGCCGATCGGCAGCAACGGCTGGCCCCACCGACTCCAGGTGGCGCCCAGCTCGCCGAGCAGCCCGACCAGGTTCACCTCGGCGATGCCCAGCTCGATGTGCTGGCCGTCGGGGTGCTCGCGCCAGTGCAGCCGGGTCTCGGCGTCGTCGGCGAACCAGTTCGTCTCCACGTGGCTGGCGTAGATGCCCACCTTGTTGAGCCAGCCCGCGAGGTTCGTGCTGCTGGCCACGTCGGGGCTGCAGGTGACGACCCGCGCGGCCACGTCGGGGGCGTCGCGGTGCAGGTCGACGAGGACCCGGCCGAGGCCCGCCTGGGTGGAGGCGGTCCCGCGGTGGGTCCGGCCCAGATCGGCCGGCACGCCGGGCGGCTCGTGCCGCTCGATCGGGTCCCGGGCCAGCCGTCGGGCCACCCGCGCGCACAGCGCGGCCTCGGGCGAGCCGTCCGGCCACAGCTGCCACGGCGCCTCCACGGAGGTGTCGAGCGTCGCGGCGAGCTCGGCGTACTGGCCCTGGCTGAGCAGGGCCGAGTGGTTGGACGGGTGCCCCTCGGTCGGCAGCGACCAGCCCTTGATCGTGTACGCCAGCACGACGCTGGGACGGTCGTCCTCGACCTTCCCGAAGGCGTCCCGGAGGCCGGCCAGGTCGTGCCCGCCGAGGTCGCGCACCGCGGCCCGTAGCGCGGCGTCGTCCAGCGTCTCGACGAGCCGGCGGAGCGGGGTGGAGTCGCCGGGCAGCCGCTCGCGCAGCTGCGTAGCCGACGAGCGCAGCAGCCGCTGGTACTCCGGGTTGCCCATCGAGTCGATCCGGGCCCGCAGTTCCGCGCCGCCCGGCTGCTCGAACAGGCTGGTCAGCAGCCGGCCGTACTTGCAGGTCAGGACCTGCCAGCCGGCCGCGGCGAACATGCCGGCCAGCCGCTCGGCTGCGATCTGCGGCACTACCCGGTCCAGCGACTGCCGGTTGAGGTCCACGACCCACAGCACCTCACCGAGCCGGCCCACCGTCGGGTCGACGATCGCCTCCCAGCAGGCGCCCTCGTCGAGTTCCGCGTCGCCGACCAGTGAGATCTGCCGACCCTCGGTGGGAACGCCGAAGCGGCCGGCGTACCGCCGCGACAACGCCGCCCAGATCGGCGCCGTGGCCCCGATCCCCACCGAACCGGTCGAGTAGTCGACGGTGTCCGGGTCCTTGGTCCGGCTCGGGTAGGACTGCAGGCCGCCGAGGGCGCGCAGCTCGGTCAGGTAGGAGACGTCGAGGTCCCCGAGCAGGTAGTTGATGGCGTGCAGAACGGGGCTGGCGTGTGGCTTGACGCTCACCCGGTCGGCCGCGGTGAGCGACTCGAACCACAGCGCCGTCATCAGGCTGACGATCGACGCCGACGAGGCCTGGTGCCCGCCGACCTTCACCTCGCGAGCTGGTGTGGCGGGGTCATCGGCGACCGGCCGGACGTGGTTGGCGTGGTGAACCATCGAGATGGCCAGCCACAGCACCCTGGACTCGACCGACCGGAGCACCTCGAGATCCGACCCGGCCACCGCGCTCTGCATGCCGGTCAACCTACGGACGGATACCGTGGCGCGCGATGACCCCGCCGACCGCCCGCCCGTACGTCGAGACCGTAGCGCCAGCCGGCCGGGTCACGGCGGCGATCCTCGTCCTGCACGGCGGCAAGGCCACGGCCCTCATCGAGCCCAAGCGGAACAGCCTGTCCATGCTGCGCATGCGCCCGTTCTTCGCCGGGGTGGGCAAGGCAGCCGCACCGCACGGGGTGGCTACGGACCTCGTCCACTACCGGGTCGCAGGCTGGAACGGCCAGGCCGCCGACGCCGCGCGGGACGCCGGCTGGGCGCTGGCGGACATCCGGCGGCGCTACGGGGATGTTCCCGTCGTGCTGCTCGGGCACTCCATGGGCGGACGGGCGGCGATCCGGGTCTGCCCGGCTCCCAACGTGGTCGGTGTGGTCGGCCTGGCGCCGTGGCTGCCGCCGGAAGAGCCGATCCCCGACCTGACCGGCCGCACCGTGCTGCTCGCGCACGGGACTCGGGACCGCTGGGTGGACTCCCGGCTGTCGGCCGCCTGGGCGCTGCGGGCCAAGCGCCAGCACGCGGACGTGGCCCGCTTCGAGGTCGAAGGGGTCGGGCACGCGATGCTGCGACGGGTCCGCGACTGGCACGCGTTCGCCTGCAACGCGGTCTTGAGCCTGCTGGGCGCCGAACCGATGTGGCCGCTGATTGCGAATGCTTTAGACGAGGAGCCGCCGGCCGGTCTCCAGGTGCCGCTGGTGGTTCCTCGGACCAACCCCGCCGTGGACCGCTAGGAGTCGACATGAGCGCCACAGCACGCGGGACGGTCGCCGTGATCGGCTCCGGTGTGGCGGGGTTGACGGCGGCCTACGTGCTGCAGCGGGAGTACGACGTCACGCTCCTCGAGGCCGACGACCGGCTCGGCGGGCACGCGCACACCCACGACATCCCGACTTCCGACGGCCGGCTCATCCCGATCGACACCGGTTTCATCGTGCACAACGAGCGGACCTACCCGAACCTGCTGCGGCTGTTCGGCGAGCTGGGCGTGGCCACCCAGCCGACCGAGATGAGCATGAGCGTCCGCTGCGAGGGCTGCGGCCTGGAGTACGCCGGCGCCCGCGGGTTCGCCGGCCTGTTCGCCCAGCGCTCCACCGCGGTGAATCCGCGCTACCTGCGGCTGCTGGCCGAGGTCACGCGCTTCCACCGGCAGGCCAAGCGGTTGCTGGCCGCGTACTCGATCGGCGACCCGGCCCGGGTCGACGCGGTGACACTCGGGGCGTTCCTCGCCCTCGGCGGCTTCTCGCCGTACTTCGTCCGCCACTTCATGGTGCCCGTCGTGGCCGCTGTCTGGTCCACCGGACCAGAGGCGTCGCTGCAGTACCCGGCGCGCTACCTGTTCAGCTTCCTCGACAACCACGGCATGCTCAGCGTGTCCGGCTCCCCGCTGTGGCGCACGGTGGTCGGCGGGTCAGGGGCTTACGTCGAGCGGGCGGCGAAGGGGCTGACCGCGGTACAGACGTCGACTCCGATCCGGTCGGTACGGCGTACCAGCGTGGGTGTCGAGATCCGTGACGACGCCGACCAGCTGTTCCCGGTGGATCGAGTGGTGATCGCGACGCACCCCGACCAGGCGCTGCAGCTGCTGGCCGACCCGACCCCGGCCGAGCGGGCGGTGCTCGGAGCGTTCAGCTACTCGCCGAACTCGACGGTCCTGCACACCGACTCCTCGATCCTGCCGCGGGCCCGTGCCGCCCGGGCGTCGTGGAACTACCTGATGCCGACCTGCGATCCGGTCGGTGACGAGGTCGTCGTCAGCTACTGGATGAACCGGCTGCACCAGATGGACGAGCCGCTGGACTACGTCGTCTCGCTGAACGCCGCGGACCGGATCGACTCTGCGTCGGTGCTGGACCGGATGGCGTACGCCCACCCGGCGTACACCCCCGAAGCCGTGGCCGCGCAAGGCCTGCTGCCCTCGCTGAACACGGCGACGACGGCGTACGCCGGCGCTTATCACGGCTGGGGCTTCCACGAGGACGGCTGCGCGGCCGGGGTCCGCGCGGCCGCGAGCTTCGGGGTGTCGTGGTGACCGCGCTCGCGGCGCCTCCGGTCGCCGCGCCGGTCCACACTGCGGTCCGGACGCCGGCCCTGTACGACGCCGTGGTCGGGCACACCCGCCGCGTGGTACCGGGCGGGCCACCGGCGGCCAACGCCTTTTCCTACGGCGTGCACATGTGGCTGGTCGACCTCGACCGGTTGCCCACGCTGCCCCGCGGCCTGGGCTGGCTGGCCCGCTTCGAGGCCCGCGACCACCTCGGCTCGCCGGCGCTGTCGCTACGGGCGAACGTCGACGCCTTCCTTGCGCAGCACGGCATCGACCTGGCCGGCGGGCGGGTACTCATGCTGGCCAACGCTCGCGTGGCCGGTTACGTCTTCAACCCGATCAGCGTGCACTGGTGCTATCACCGCACCGGCGAACTGGCCTGCATCGTGGCCGAGGTGCACAACACCTACGGCGAGCGGCACGCCTACCTGTTGTGGCCCGACCCGGGCGGCCGGGCCGAGGCGGACAAGGCCTTCTACGTCTCGCCGTTCCTGACCGTGGACGGCCGCTACCTCATGCGCTTCTCGCCCCCGGGTGAGCAGCTGTCGGTCACCATGGCCCTGCAGCAGGACGGGGCGACGCCGTTCACCGCCACCCTGCGGGGGACCGCCCGCTCAGCCACGCTGGGCCACGTGCTCACGACCTCGCTACGCCGGCCGTTCATGCCGCAACGGGTGAGCGCGCTGATCCGCTGGCAGGGCATCCGCCTGTGGCTGCGCCGGGTGCCCGTTGTACGACGTCCCAAGCACATTGCCCAGGAAGGTGTCACGTGACCGCAGCACCGATGCTCGAGCCGACCGAGGTGCGCCCGGTGTTGCGGCTCGTGCCGCGCCCGAACCAGGGGCACTGGCCCGGCCTCGCCGTACCGACCCGTAACCGGGCCAAGGCGCGGATCGCGCGTGGGCTGTTCCACAGTGCGGTCCGCACTCTGCCGGTGCGAGTCGTCTACCCGGACGGCCGCATGCTGGGGGCGGGAACCAAGCAGGACCCCGTGATGCGGGTGGTGCGGCCTGGCGACTTCTTCGACCGGTTGGGCAGCGACGCCAAGATCGGCTTCGGCGAGTCCTACATGGTGGGCGACTGGACGACCGGCCCGGGCACCGATCTGGCCGACCTGCTCGCCCCCTTCGCCGCGCGGATGTCGAGGCTGATTCACCCGACGCTGCAGCGCTTCCGCAATGCCGTCGAGCGGACCCAGCCGGCGGAGGAGGAGAACACCGTCGACCAGGCGCGGGACAACATCGCCCGGCACTACGACCTGTCCAACGACCTGTTCGCGCGGTTCCTGGACCAGACGATGACGTACTCCTCGGCGTGGTTCGAGGACGCCGACACGTTGCACGACGCGCAGCTACGCAAGATCGACGGCATTCTCGACTTCGCCCGGGTGCGGGCCGGCTCGCAGCTGCTGGAGATCGGTACCGGCTGGGGCGCCTTGGCCTTGCGGGCCGCCCAGCGCCGGGCCCAGGTCGTCTCGCTGACGCTGTCGGCGGAGCAAAAGGCGCTGGCCGAGCAGCGGATCGCGGCGGCCGGGTGCGCCGACCGGGTGCGGGTCGTGCTGCAGGACTACCGCGAGGCGGTCGGGCAGTACGACGCCGTGGTCTCGGTGGAGATGATCGAGGCGGTCGGCATGGACTACTGGCCGACGTACTTCCAGACGCTGGACCGGCTACTCGCCCCCGGCGGGCGGGTCGGATTGCAGTCGATCACCATGCCGCACGACCGGCTGCTGGCGACGCGGAACTCGTACTCGTGGATGCACAAGTACATCTTTCCCGGCGGCATGATCCCGTCGGTCCGGGCGATCGAGGACAACCTCGACGCGCACACCTCGCTGGAGATCGTCGAACGCCGCGACCTCGGCCCGCACTACGCCGAGACGCTGCGCCAGTGGAGGTCCCGTTTCCTCGAGCGTTGGCCGGAGGTCGCCTCGCTGGGCTTCGACGAGACCTTCCGCCGGATGTGGGAGTTCTACCTCGGCTACTGCGAGGCCGGCTTCCGGGTCCGCTACCTCGGCGTCAGCCAGCTGTCCCTGGCCAGGAGCCGCTACTGACTGACCTGTCTCGGGTGACGCCGGTTCGGCTCGATGTCCACCGGGCGGCAGCCACCGAGTTCGGCCACGTACCCCACGAGCGATGGGGCATTGGATCGCACGAGGAACAACCTGGCTCTCGCCTACCGGTCGGAGGGGCGGCTAGCCAAGGCGATCGGGGTGCACGAGCACCCTCACCGACCGCGTATCAGCCCCACGCTGATGATCATGGGGATCTGCCGGCCCAGACCGGCGAAAGCCCGTGATCACCGCCGGCGGCGACAGTGGGCACAAACGACAACGACACGCCACCCGAATCGGCCCCAACTGCCCACGCCCGTGGATTACCTGAACGAAAGGGTCAGTCGGTACCCCAGACCGCCGACCCACGCACTGCTCAGGGCAGTCTGCAGAGCGCGGACGTCATCGGATGGTCGCCCTACCGAAGACGATCACGTCCCTCGCCACCGACGGCGCGCAGATCAGGGCCATCCGGACGCGGCAGTTCCCGCCCACTCTCCCAGCCGCGCCGGCACACGCACCGTCCACAGCTGACCGGCGAGGCATAGTGGGGCGCATGCGGATTGCCGGCAGTCGGATCTGGGTGACGGGCGCGTCGAGTGGCATCGGGGCGGCCTTGGCCCGCGAGCTGGAGGAGCGCGGCGCGCACGTGGCCATCTCCGCCCGCCGCAAGGAGAAGCTCGATGAGATCGCCGACGGGAAGATGCACGTCGAACCGCTCGACGTCACCGACCGGGAGGCCACCGTCGCGGCCGGAGCGGCGATCCGCGCGCACCTCGGCGGGCTGGACGTCGCCGTACTGAACGCCGGCGCCTGGGACCAGGTGGGGGTCACCCGGTGGGACTCCAGCGTGTTTCGGCAGCACTTCGACGTCAACCTGATGGGCACCGTGCACTGCATCGAGGCGGTACTGCCGGCCATGCTCGAGGCCGAGAAGGGCATGATCGCCGGGGTCGCGTCAGTCGCCGGCTACCGCGGGCTGCCGAACTCCGAGGCCTACGGCGCTACCAAGGCCGCGCAGATCAACCTGCTGGAGTCGATGCGGATCGACCTGCGCAAGCGCGGCGTGCAGGTGCAGACCATCTGCCCGGGCTTCGTCAAGACCGAGATGACCGAGCGCAACACGTTCCCGATGCCGTTCATCATCACCGCCGAGGAAGCAGCGAAGCGGATGGCCGACGGCATCGCCAAGGAGAAGGCGGAGGTGGTCTTCCCGCTGCCCATGATGCTGATGATGAAGGCCGCCCGTTTCGTCCCGGTTGCGCCCTGGGCGGGGCTGCTCGCGCACGCCGCCCGCAAGCCTTCCCGCTGAGCCCCGCACTCTGCCACGATCACGCCGGCAGCGGAGGTGGTCGACATGCGCAGAGCGGCGCTGGTTGCGGTACTGGTGGCCATGGTGATCGGCGGTACGGCGACGCCCGCCCTGGCCAACGAGCGCCCCGTCGTACAGAGCGACTTCTACTCCATGTCGGCGGGCACCGTCCTCGAGGTGCCGGCGCCCGGCGTGCTGGGCAACGACGTCGACCCGGACGGCGATGTGCTCACGATCTACCCGGACCTCCTGCCCGGCGGCCCGGTGGACCTGCGGCCGGACGGGTCGTTCACGTTCACCCCGCCACCGGGGTTCGTCGGCACCTTCTACTCCTTCGATTACTACGCCTTCGACGGCCAGATTGTGAACAACTGCTGCGCGCACGTGTACATCACGATCTACCCGCCGGCCGTCGCCGTTGACGACCAGTACGCCGCCCTGAACACCGGCCCGCGCACCGTGCCGTCGCCCGGCGTACTGGCCAACGACACCGGCGTCGCCGTGCGCCTGAAGCGCCCAGCGGTGCACGGAACCGTCGTGCTGGGCCGCACCGGAGGGTTCACCTACACCGCGCAGCCGGGCTACGTCGGCATCGACTCCTTCACCTACCGGACGTACTCCGGCTTCGGCACCACCCTCAGCCCGCCGGCCACCGTGACGATCCGGGTCAAGGCGAGCAACGCTCCGCCGGTCGCCGGCGAGGACACGTTCATGACCTTCGAGGACACCGTGTTGTACCAGCCGGCCCCGGGCGTGCTGGCCAACGACAGCGACCCCGACGGCGACCCGCTGACCCTCGACCTGATCAGCTACCCCTTCGGCGACCACTTCGAGCTGTTCCCGGACGGTTCGTTCGAGTACTGGCCGCCGGCGGACTACGACAGCCCGGTCACGTTCCAGTACCGCGTCTTCGACGGCCTGGCCTACAGCGCACCGGTCACGTCGACCATCGACATTAGGTTCGTCAACGACTCGCCGACGGCGTACGACGACGACTTCTTCCTGACCTCCCGCCGCAGCGACATCCCCGCGCCCGGCGTGCTGGGCAACGACGAGGGCGACGTCGAGGGCGACTCGTTCGTCGCCGTCCTCGACACCCAACCGCAGTTCGGTCGGGTCCAGCTCAACCCCGACGGGTCGTTCAGCTACCTCCAGGTCGGCCCGCTGCAGCGCTTCGACTACTTCACCTACCACCTGCAGGACAGCCAGGGCGCGGTGAGCAACTCGGCGACGGTGAGCCTGTCGGGTTAGGCTGCTCGGCGTACAGGTACGACAGGGGAGCGCACAGCGCTGAGAGTGCGGGCAACCGCAGACCCTCACACCTGATCTGGGTAATGCCAGCGCAGGGAGTCGAGAGTTCGCTGCACGTCTGTCCCCGTCCGATGAGGACTGGGAGGTCCACCGACATGACCAACAGCATGAGCAACACCGTTGTCTCGAAGGCCAGGAGCTGGCGGACCGTCGACATCGTCGTCGCCGCCGTATTCGGCGTCGCATTCGGCGTCGTCTTCTGGGCCTGGAATCTGCTCGGCACCGTCGTCGGCCCCGCCCTGGCGTTCTTCGCCCCGGTGGCCGCGATCCTGAACGGGGTCTTCCTGATGCCCGGGGTGATCGCCGGGCTGGTGATCCGCAAGCCCGGAGCGGCCATCGTCGCCTCGACGCTGGCCGCCACCGTGTCGATCCTGCTCGGGTCGCCGTACGGCGGGATCATCATCGTCTACGGCCTGGTCCAGGGCATCGGGGCCGAGGTCGGGTTCGCCCTGATGCGCTACCGCCGCTTCGGGCTGGCCGCCGCCCTGCTCGCCGCGGTCACGGCGGGCCTATCCACCGCGGTGCTCGACCTGACGTACTACTACTCGACCTGGCCGCTGCACTGGATGGGCTCCTACCTCGGCCTCACGGTGCTGTCGAGCATGTTGCTCGCCGGGCTCGGTGGCTGGTTCCTGGTCCGGGCGCTGGCCGCGAGCGGCGCCCTGTCGTCGTTCCCCGTGGGCCAGCGCCGCATCTGACCGGCCGGTGAGTCGTCCGGTCCGGCTCCGGCTGCGCGGCGTCGGGGTCCGACACGGCACCCGACACGCGTGGGCGGTCCGGGAGGTCGGCCTGGACGTCGAGCCCGGCGAACGCGTGCTCCTCACCGGCGCCTCCGGGTCGGGGAAGTCCACCCTGCTGCACGCCGTCGGCGGCCTGCTGGACGGGCAGGGCACGGAGTACGCCGGCGAGCTGCTCGTCGATGGCGGGGCGCCGGCCGCGGCTCGAGACCGGCTCGGATTGCTCGCGCAGGACCCGGACACCCAGCTCGTGATGACCCGGGCCGGGGACGACGTGGCCTTCGGGCTGGAGAACGCCGGTGTACCGCCCGAGGCGATCTGGCCGCTCGTCGACCGGGCGCTGGCCGCGGTCGGCTTCGGCTACGGGCGCGACCGGCCGACACAAGCACTGTCCGGCGGGGAGAAGCAGCGGCTCGTGCTGGCCGGCGCGCTCGTCCGCGAACCAGGGTTGCTGCTGCTCGACGAGCCGACCTCGCAACTGGACCCGGCCGGTGCGGCGCTGGTCCGCGACGCCGTAAGGCGCGCGGTCGCGGACCGGTCGAGCACCGTGCTGCTGGTCGACCACGACGCCGAGCCGTGGCTGCCCATGGTGGACCGGGTCGTCGAATTGCTGCCGGCCGGCGGCGCGGTGGAGCACGGTCCCGACTGGCGGCCGCCGTCCCGTCGGGCCGGCCTGAAGCTCCCGGGCCCCGCCGCCGCGGTTACCGCCGCGGAAGTGGTCCCGACACGCCGCGGCAAGCCGGCTCCAACCGGCGTGTCGGGACCACTGTCGCAGGTGGGTCAGCCGTTGATCACCGCGTCGGGCGCGTCGTACTCCTACCGCGGTACGCCGGAAGCGGCGCTGCCGCCCACAGACGCCGAGCTGGACGGCGGCCGCGCCCTCGCGGTCACCGGCGACAACGGCAGCGGCAAGTCGACGCTGGCCCTGCTGCTGGCCGGGCTGCGGGCGCCGACGGCCGGCACGGTGCTGGCCGCCGACGCCTTGGCCGCCGGACTTCGAGATCGATCGCCGGCTCGGTGGCGGGCCGCGGGGCTGGTCAGCCGGATCGGCTCGGTGTTCCAGCAGCCCGAGCACCAGTTCCTCACCCGGCGGCTGCGCGACGAGCTGGCGCTGGGGCCGTTGCGCTCGGGCGCGGGTGCCACGCACGCCCGCGCTGTCGCGTTCGACCTGCTGGACCGGCTCGGGCTGTCGGCGTACGCCGAGGCCAACCCGTTCACGCTGTCCGGTGGGCAGCAGCGGCGGCTGTCGGTGGCCACCGCGCTTGCCACCGCGGCGCGCGTGCTGGTGCTGGACGAGCCGACGTTCGGGCAGGACGCGGCCACGTGGCGGGAAGTGGTCACCTTGCTCGCCGAGCGGCGGGCGGCCGGGTGTGCGCTGGCTGTCGTGACCCACGACCGCGACCTGATCGACGTGCTGTGCGACGCCGAGCTGCGGCTGTGACCGCCAGCCTGGTTCTGGGGCCGGCGCC
>Ga0183260_10001433_pt1 | contig 19912 bp, 19 predicted proteins | sample AntDrymUQ4972206_2_FD_129768 | JGI IMG/M metagenome (GOLD analysis project Ga0183260, IMG submission 129768) | Polar desert sand microbial communities from Dry Valleys, Antarctica - metaG UQ497 (22.06) (version 2) (version 2) | ecosystem: Environmental > Terrestrial > Soil > Desert | place...
CATCACCGCTACCAGGCGTGAGAAGGCCTCACCAGCCGCCATAGCGCTGTATCCCATGTGCCCATTGGTTTCTTCATCGATACCACAGGTGTGGTAGCCGTCGATCTCGATCGCGACGTCGCTCCTTGGGCCATTCACTAACAGTTCCTTCACCAAGGGTGATGAGAACAATGATCCCTGGACGGCCAATGTGCTCTGGTCGCCCTGCGCAGCCCAATCGACAACGCCAGCCACGTCCAAACCATCGGGCGTCAGCAAGTCGAACGAGATGCCTTCCGAGCGCAGTCTTCGCGCCACTTCGTGATCTTCGTCGATCTCTATCAGTAGCGGAACTGCAGAGAGAAGCGCTTTCTTGGTGCGGTCAGGTAGCAGATCGAACGGGCCAGGGCCCAGTCCGACGATCTCTAGTAAGGCACCTACGGGGCTCCGCCTTCGGTTCTTCCCCCGCCGCCGACAGGGAGCTGATCGCGTTGTCCCGCTTGCTGTGACTCGATCTCGATCTCGCGCTGCACGATCGTAAGGGTCGTCTGGTCGAACCTGCCGAACTTGGGATTCACTTTCACGCGCGACCTGCGAAGGGCATCTTCCAGCCACTTCTGGAAGGCTTGCTGGAGGAACTGTTCTCCGAGGTTCTGCTGGATCTCCTCCTTGGCCTCCTCGAACGTCTTTCCTTTCGCCAAGAGCTTGATCACATGCAAGCCGAACTGCGTCTTCACGGGAACTGATACTTCCCCCGGATTCAGAGCGAACGCTGCCTGCTCGAACTCCGGCGGCATCTGGCCCCTTTGGAAGAACCCAAGATCTCCACCCTTTTCCTTGGTGGCGGCATGAACCGAATACTGCTTCGCTAGAGCAGCGAAATCCTCGCCGGCCTTGGCTCTTTTGGATACGTCCGCTGCGATCTTCTCGTCGTCTGGGGTTGGAGTGCAGTTGGGTGCAGCCGGGTCGAAAGATGCACAGATGAGGACGTGGGCTGCCTTGGCGACCTGGTCGAACTGAGCCTTGTTCTCTTCATAGAAAGCTCGCAGGTCTTCGTCGGTTGGCTCTGAACCCTTCGTCACCCTGGCTGCAACTTTTCGTGACAGCTCGCGGTCCCTCAGGAATTCCCTCAGCTCAGCCAGCGTGAAACCTTCCTTCTTGAGTGCGGCGTTGAACTCTGCCTCGCTCTTGAAGTTGCCCGACTTGAGCTGCATGATCTGCTCGTGTATCTCTTTGGGCGTAACCCGGAACCCACTCTTGGCCGCTTCCTGATTGATGACCTCCTGGCGCAGGAGCTGATTGAGGATCTGGCGCTGAGCGTCTGACCGATTGGCGGCTCCGGCCGGGCCCTTGAACTGCTGGGGAGAGCCTTCGATCGCTTTTTGGAGCTGCTGGGCGATCTTGCTTTCGGGCACGGCTTTGCCGTTCACCACGGCGGCCGTGGGAACGAAGTAATTGCCCACCGCGGCCGGCCCGCATGCTGCGAGGGCCACCAGGGCGATAGGAAGGACGCGGGAAAACAGTCTGCTCATGGGATTCAGGCGAGGATAGCACGCACGCTATCCAGCGCCCATGAGGCTACCTTGGCGGCAGGCAGGGGAAGCAGGAGAGTATCGGAGGCTTGCTTGTAAACGGCCCCCGGGAACTTCCGTCGAAGTCTCACCTCCTGAGAGTCCGCCAAGAGCGGGAATGGCCTTATTTTCATCACCCCGTCCCTTACAGAGACCTCCGTAACCGCGTTGTCGCTCAGCAGAACGCGAAGCTGGGCCACCTTGAGGAGGTTCTCGACTGGATCGGGCAAGGGTCCGTACCTGTCGACCAATTCCTCTCTAAGGCTGTCGGCGTCCTCGTCAGAGCGGATCTTCTCGATCTGACGGTAGGCCTCCATCCGAAGCGATTCTCTGGCGATGTAATCGGCGGGAACGAAGGCGTCGGTCGGAAGGTCCAGCTTGACCTCGATCTTCGTCACCTTCGGCTCGGCACCGGACATCTGCGCGACCGCCTCACTCATCATCCGCATATATAGGTCGAAGCCGACAGCGGCGATGTGGCCCGACTGTTCGGCCCCCAGAAGATTCCCCGCGCCACGGATCTCGAGGTCGCGAAGGGCGATCTTGAAACCGCTCCCCAACTCGGTGAATTCCGAGAGCGTCTTCAGTCGCTCATGGGCTTCGTCGGTGAGAGCGGCCTCATGGGGATAGAAGAAGTAGGCATACGCGCGCTCGCGGGCCCTGCCAACGCGACCGCGCAGCTGGTAAAGCTGTGAGAGACCGAGCATGTCCGCTCTCTCAACGATCAGGGTGTTCATGGCAGGGATGTCGAGTCCGCTCTCTATGATCGTCGTACAGACCAGCACGTCGATCTTCCCATCCCACACGTCGATCATCACGCGCTCCAGCTCCGTCTCTGTCATCTGACCATGGGCCACCTCGACCCTTGCCCCCGGAACCAGGCCTGCGATCTTCCTTGCAGCGCCCCGGATGGACCGGACGCGGTTATGCACGTAGAAGACCTGACCGTCTCTCGCAAGTTCCCTTCGGATAGCCGCGGTGATCATCCGCTCGTCGGTTTCGCCCACATAAGTAAGGACGGGCCTTCTGTCGACAGGCGGCGTATCCATCAAAGAAAGGTCTCTGATGCCGGTCAGGCCCATCTCGAGTGTCCGCGGTATGGGTGTTGCGGTCATCGTGATCACATCCACGTTTTCCCTAAGCTGCTTGATCCGTTCTTTGTGCTTCACGCCGAAGCGCTGTTCCTCGTCGACAACCAGAAGTCCAAGATCCTGGAACTTGATGTCGGCCTGAAGAAGGCGGTGGGTACCGATCACCACGTCGACTTTGCCCGATGCCACTTCCTCAAGCACGTTCTGCTGTTCCGAGGGGCTGAGGAAACGCGACAACTGGGCGACCTTCACAGGAAAGCCTGCGAAGCGCTCCGCGAAAGTCTGACTGTGCTGCTGCGCGAGGATCGTGGTGGGAACGAGGACTGCCACCTGTTTGGAGTCCTGCACCGCCTTGAAAGCGGCCCGCACAGCCACCTCGGTCTTGCCATAACCGACATCTCCACAGATGAGGCGGTCCATCGGAACTATCCGCTCCATGTCCGCTTTCACCTCTTCGATGGCCCTTTCCTGGTCTGGCGTCTCGATGTGGATGAAGGCGTCCTCCAGCTCTGCCTGCCAGGGAGAGTCAGGCGAGAAGGCATGCCCTTCAGCCCTGATCCTTTTCGAGTAAAGGACGATCAACTCCCCCGCGATGTCAGCAACCGCTTTCTTCGCACGCGACTTCGCCCTTTCCCATTCCTGGGTCCCCAATCGGTTGAGACGGGGAGCATCTCCGCCGGTGTATCTGGTGATCGCCTCCAATTGTTCGGTTGGAAGGTAGAGACGGTCCTGCCCGTGATATTCGATGATCAGGTAGTCGCGAGATATGCCGCCAAGCTCTCTCGTCACCATGCCGTGGTATCTGCCGACCCCGTAGCTTTCATGCACCACGAAGTCGCCGGTCGCAAGCTCGAGCAGCAATGCAGTGGCCCTCGCCGGACCATCCTGCGAAACCGGAGCGGCCCTGCGTTTGCCGAACAGATCGCTGTACCCAACGAGCGCCAGCACCGGACTTGCTTGCTCGGTGAGGAGGAAGCCGCGCTCGACCTCGGCCTCCGAAACGACGGCACCTTTCACGCGAGCCTCGGCCTGCTGAAGAGACATCCCGGCATCTGCCAGGACTTCCGCGGCTCTTGCCGCTGCCCTCCCCGCCGCTACGACGATGGTTGCTCCCTTCGTTCGCGCTTCGTCCAGCTTGACTGCGAGTGCGTCGGGGCGGCCGACGGTGTCGTCCCAGCCACGTACCTCAACTTCGGGGGCTTCCTCTCCCCTGCCGAACGGCCAAAGCTCGATGCGGGTGGCTCCGCCAAAGGAATCTTCGAAACTGCCGAACATGTCACTCATCGAGGGGGTCCATTCGGCCGCTTGGGCCAAGAAGGCAGATGCTGTGTCTCGGCACTGCTTGGGATCTACAACGATGACGCTTGCGTCTTCGGGCAGAAACTCGACCGGCAAACTCAAAGGACCCGCCACGATAGGCAGATAGGACTCCATCCCTGGGAATACGAGCCCTTCCGAAAGACGGGTCAGATCGGCCGCGCGCTGCGGATCGTCCTCGGACCGTGCCGCATCTGCAGCTCTTTGGCGCACCTCGTCGGTGAGACGAAGCTCTCTGGCCGGAACGATCGCTGCGGATCCGACGGCCTGGCCGCTTCGTTGGCTGGATACAGAAAACTCGCTCAGCTCAGTTATCTCGTCACCGAAGAGGTCCGCTCTGAAGGGGGTCGGTGATCCAGGGGGATAGAAATCGACGATGCCCCCGCGTACCGAGAACTCTCCCGGACGCTCGACGAGATAGTTGCGCTCATAGCCCACTTCGACGAACCGCTGGACGAGGTCATCGAGCTCTACTTCCTGGCCGGGGCGAAGTTGGATGATGTCCGGCGGCGGCGGCGGCGTCCTTTGCAAGAACGCTCTAACGGCTGTGACGATGACCGCGGGCGGATGATCCGTAGAGAGCCGGCGAAGAACATCCATGCGCCGACCCATAGTGTCGAGCGTCGGCGACATCTCTTCGCCAGGAAGTACCTCCCACGCAGGATAGAGACAAACATCGGCTGCCCACTGGGAAACAGCGCGCTCGAAAGCTTCAGCATCCCGGCTTCGCGGAAGCACCACCATCAGGGGAGCCCCGGTAAAGGCAGCGAGGCTCGCAACCGTTATAGGCCAAGCTGGCTCCGACACACCGGCCTGGCCGGCCGCGACGATCCTGGCCGGAAGTTCGCTGTCGGCCATAAGAGGCAAGATCCCAGCGAGCAGCGGGATGCGGTTTGGCATCGATGTCGTCACTTGTTGTTGTACAGACCCATGGTCGCGTCGAGCCCATGGGAAACAAGGCTGAGCGCGGCCTTGCCAGCTAACGCCTCTGCTTCATCCAACTGAAGCGCCTGCTGTTTCGGGAGGGCCCTTAAGACGTAGTCGGCAGGTTCGATGCGGGGATCGGATGGTCTTCCAACACCGATGCGAACGCGATAGAAATCTCGTCCGACGGCGCCGGACACGGAATCCAGTCCGTGATGGCCACCGTTGCCGCCCCCTTTTTTCACACGAAGTCGCCCCAGCGGAAGATCGATGTCGTCATGGACCACGATCAAAGCGTCTGCAGAGGAGCGATACCAGCGGAGAAAGGGGCCGACAGCCTGGCCGCTTTCGTTCATGAACGTTGTTGGCCTGACAAGCACTAGCTTCGCCTCATCCGTTCTGGCTTCCGCCGCGATCGCCCGGTGTTTCGAGGGCTTGAACCTGCCACCCAGTTCGTCCGCCAGGCGTTCGACCGCTCGCGCGCCTGCGTTGTGCGGAGTGTCAGCGTACTTTTCACCGGGGTTGCCGAGGCCAACGACCAGCCAGGGGGGATTGCCTGAGTCGACCGGGCCCCTGCGCAGCAGGCCCAAGTTCTATTCGGAGGGCTCGGAGGGAGGCTCTTCGCCTTCGGCCACGGCAGGGGCTTCTCCCTCAGCTTCGGGTTCGCCTTCGACTTCCTCTTCGAGCTTCATGACGATCGGCTCGATGACGGAAACGATGATGTCTTCGGGATCGTTCAAAAGTTCGACCCCTTGGGGCAGGGTCAGGTCCGATGCGCGGATCTGGTCGCCGATCCCCATCTCGGTGATGTCCACCTCGATGGACGAAGGCACTTCCGTGGGAAGGGCCTCGACCCGCACCTCGTGGAAGCCTTGGTCCAGCTGCCCGCCCTCTTTCACTCCGTGAGACTCACCAACTATGTGGATCGGGATCTCTGCTGTGATCTTCACGTCGCGGTCGACGCTGATGAAGTCCACATGCAGAACGGTGTTCTTGACCGGGTGGCGCTGGATCTCGCGGGCCATGGTTAGGAATTCGTCCTGGCTGTCAAGCTTCAGATGGATGAGCACGTTGGCCCCAGCTTCAGTGTGAAGGGCATGCCAGATCTCCTTGGCATCCACCGTCAAGGGCGTGGCATCGACGGCCGTGCCGTAAAGGACGGCAGGTATCTTGCCTTCCACCCTGGCGCGCCGGGATGGGCCTTTGCCAAGTTCGGAGCGCGTTTGCGCCTTGAGTGTGATCTCCATGGGAAGCGAAAAGTATTACAGCTAATGGCCGGTGGCGCTAATGGCTAGTCCGTCGGGCCCTAGTCCTCCTCGTCGAGGTCCACGACACGCTCTGGAGGTATGGCCTCGAGATGTTCGCCCTGGAATATCTCCGAGACAGATTCGTCTTCGAAGACCGCCTTGATGGTTGAGGCAACGATCGGCGCTATGGAGATGACCGTGATCTTTCCAGTCGTGGCCTGCTTCGCCAAAGGCAGCGAGTTCGTGACGATCACTTCTGCTAGGGATGAGCGTTCGAGCCTTTCGAACGCAGGAGGCGAGAAGATCCCATGTGTGGCAGCGGCGATGACCTGCTCCGCACCCCGTTCCTTCAGGGCTTCCACCGCATTCACCAGGGTACCGGCGGTGTCGATCATGTCGTCGACGATCAAGCACCTGCGCCCCGACACCTCTCCAACTACTTCCATGACCTCAGAGATGTTTCGCACATCGGCCCTGCGACTCTTCTGCATGAAGGCCAAAGACGCGTGCAGATGATGGGCGTACTTCGAGGCGAGCTTCGCCCTTCCAGCGTCGGGAGCCACCACGACGAGGTTGTCGTACTTGTCGCCAACATATTCAGCAAGAAGCGGAAGCGCGGTCAGATGGTCCAGCGGGCCATCGAAGAAACCCTGGATCTGACCGGTATGCAGATCGACGGACAGGATCCGGTCGGCCCCCGCAGCAGTAAGAAGGTCGGCGACAAGCCTTGCCGATATCGGCTCTCTTGCGAGGGTCTTCTTGTCTTGTCGCGCATAGCCGTAGAAGGGGATAACTGCGTTGATGCGTTTGGCGCTAGCTCTTTTCAACGCGTCGATCATGACCAGTTGTTCCATGATCATGTCGTTGACCGGGGCGCAGTGACTTTGGACGACGAAGGCATCCGTTCCACGAACCGACTCGTGGAACCTCACGTAGATCTCGCCCGAGGCGAAGCGGTTTATCTCTACTGCTCCGAGGCGCATCCCAAGATGGGCTGCGATCTCTTCCGCAAGGTCGGGGTTGGATGTCCCCGAAAAGATCATCGCTCGTTTCTTGACGCCGATCTCCATTCAGCTCTCCCCGTTCGTTTGGGATGCCTGGTCATTGTCGCGTGAAGTGCGCCTTGCACGCACTGCCTTGGCTGGAGCACCTACTGCTACCTGGCCTTCCGGCACATCTTTGGTCACGACCGCTCCCGCCGCAGTGACCGATCGATCCCCTAGGGTCACGGGGGCCACCAGCATGGTGTCCGAACCGATAAGGACTTCGTCGCCGATGACGGTCTTTGATTTGGTCTTCGTTTCGCCATCGTAGTTGCAAGTGATCGTGCCGGCCCCGACGTTTACATCTCTGCCGATCTCGGCATCTCCCATATAAGAAAGGTGAGGAACCTTCGAGTCCTCTCCAAGTCGTGTGGCTTTCGTCTCGACGAACGTCCCTACCTTCGAACGGGCCCCCAATTCGGTACCCGGCCGTAGCGATGCGAATGGTCCCACCTTCGCTTCCTCGCCGACATTCGATCCGATAACCACCGCGAAAGTGATCTCAGCTCGGTCGCCCACCGTGGAGTCGACGATCCGCACTGACGGCCCGATGGTGCAGCCGGAACCCACGGCGGTAGAGCCCTCCAAGAAGGTGAGCGGGTGGATGACGGTGTCGGCCCCCACTTCGACGCCTGCGTCGATGAAGGTGGTAGACGGGTCGACGATGGTCACGCCGGAGAGCGCCAGCTCCTCGAGGCGCCTACGTCTCAATCTCGCGGAGACCTCAGCCAACTGGAACCGGTCGTTGGCACCGGCCACCTCGTCGGGATCGGTTGTCTTCACGATGTTGATTCTGCCTTGCTCGGCCCCGATTACCAAGGCCGCATCTGGCAGGTAGAACTCCCCCTGGGCGTTGTCACTGCCTATGCGCCTTATGGCGTCGAACAAGGACCTAGCATCGAAGCACCAGGTCCCCGATGAAACTTCCTTGATCTTTGCCTGCTCGTCGGTGGCATCGGACTGCTCAACGATGCGCACCTGGTCCCCCTCCCGAACGATCCGTCCATACCCGAACGGGTCTTCGAGTTCGGCGCTCAGCAGCGTGACGGCTGCCCTCTCGGTCACATGATCATCTACGAGTCTGCGGATGGTGCTCGGGTTGATCAGGGGTGCGTCGCCGTTCAGAACGACGACATGGCCGTCGAATCCCCCCAGGGCTGCCTCGCAGCAAGCCACCGCATGACCCGTACCTAACTGTTCGGCCTGCTCCACGAACTCGGCGTCCGGCCACCTAGGAAGGATGGACTCCTTCACCGCAGCTGCGCCGTGACCGACGACCACGACAGTCCTCGTTGACCCCGCTTCTTCGAGAGCCTGCATGACTTGGTGAACCAGGGGCTTGCCCGCAGCCTCATGCAACACCTTCGGAAGGGAGGACTTGAAGCGCTTGCCTAGCCCCGCCGCAAGGACTATCGCTGCGAAGGGCTGCAGGAACGACGTCATGCGCAAGCTTAAGCGCGAGCTCCGGGGCAGGGATTCGAACCCCAATATTCAGTACCAAAAACTGACGTCCTGCCATTGGACGACCCCGGAATGCTTCGACATTGACATTGTCTTGGCGAACCATCCATCCGTCTATCCCGGCCCTCCCTGCTCGGCGAAAAACCGGCAGACTGGCACCTCTATCGCTGAGGATCCTTGATCTGTTCGGCCACAGCCTTCGTATATTCCTGCTCCAGCCTGCTCCGATCGGCTGGTCCTACCACTCGAATATTTCCGATTCCACTTCCGATTCCGCTAATGATGCCCAGCCTGATCCCTGGGCCGAGAACCCCCCCCCATCTCCCGCGCCATCAAGAGGTAGTGCCCTCCAGGCACCAGAAGTGGGTCGCCTCCAAAAAGAATCAACTCACCACGTTTACGGGAAAAGCCACCGCTCTGATTCATCACTATCTTGCTTCCTGGCCCACTCGGTCGCGTCAGCATACTCATTGAGGGATGGATTGTTCTCGAAATCTACGGTAGAACGTTCACGCTGGGGAAAAGTTACTCTCGGGTCTAGACGGACCTGAAAGGGGCCCTCTAGGCATCGACCTGGGCCCCCGCAGAGGCCGAGGGCGCCACAAGGACCGATCGGAACGAAAGGCGTGCAGTCATCGCCACCTCATCGGCGTGATCCTTGGTAATGCAGAGCCCTGCGATCGTCGAACCGCTGCCCGACATCACCGCGCCGGCCGAACCGGCCGCCAGCATCGCCTCTTTCAAGCGGGCAAGATCCGGTCGCAACCGAAATGCGGCAGCTTCGAGGTCGTTCTTAAGCAAAGCCCCCACCGCTGCGACGGCCCCGCCGCGAAGTGGATCTAACAGTTCACAACCGCCCTTCGAGGGGTGGAGAGCGACTTCGGCGAAGACATCTTGGGTCGCCAACTTGAAATCGGGGATGCCGAGGACCCACCAAAGGGTGTGCGGTGCTCCAAGATCTTGCAATTCCTCGCCCCTGCCAGTCGCCAGGTGGGTGCCGCCCAGGACCGCGAAGGGCACGTCATATCCGATCTCGGCCCCGATAGCTGCAAGCTCGTGGAGCGTCACGGGGTCACCTGCCATCCGGTTCGCTCCCACGAGGACCGCTGCAGCATCGGCACTTCCACCGCCAAGGCCTGCGCCTATCGGGATCGTCTTGGCAACTTTCATGGCAACAGGTCCGATCGGAGCGACGCGCCTTCTGAACAGGTCAAGGGCTCTGGCGGCCAGGTCTGGCTGCGCGGGCGGGGGGCCGATGACCTGCTGGGCCAAGAGGAACTCGACGGAGTCCTGTTCGGCTTCATCCATCGAAACGGTGTCGAACAGATCGACAGACTGCATCACGGAGGTCAGCTCGTGATAGCCGTCGCTCCGCTTCGAGTGCACCTTCAAGCAAAGGTTCACTTTCGCTCTTGCCCTTGCGACGATCAAGAGAGCTCCGCGGCAAGCTTTGCGAACTCTTCCAACCCAAGTGACTCGGCTCTTCTCATCGGATCGATGTCGACGGTGACGAATGCTCCTTCGACGGTCGACACCGGGAGCCCTAGCGAGGAGGCTATCGAGTTGGTTGCAGTCTTGCGACGCTGAGAGAACGCTGCTTTGACCACCCGCATCAACAAGGACTCATCTATCGCGACCCTCGGATGAGGTCGCCTCTTCATCCACACGAGCGCCGAGGCCACCTTGGGGGCTGGCCAGAACACCGAAGCTGGTACCGTCCCGAGAACCTTGGCCTCACAGTGATAGGCAACCCGAACGCTTATGCCTCCATACGTCCTGCTCCCCGGACCGGCAACCATACGTGCCCCAACTTCCTTTTGAACCATGAACACGAAGGTCGATATCGACGGAGCCTTTGACAGTAGCTTGGCAACCAGAGGCGTCGCCACGTTGTAGGGCAGGTTCGACACCATCTTGTCGCACCCGAGCCCCTCGAAGTCGAGGTCCATCGCGTCAGCGTTCACTATGCGCACATTGTCGGCGGCTCCCATGACCTCCCTCAAGGCCGGGATGAGGAACTTGTCCAACTCCACCGCGACAACATGATCCGCAAGGTCGGCAAGGCCGAGTGTCAGCGTACCCAGGCCCGCCCCGACCTCCAGGACGCGGTCGCCGGCTGTGACCTCGGCCAATCGAACGATCCTGCGGATGGTGTTCGGGTCGATGACGAAGTTCTGGCCGAGCGCCTTGCTGGGATTCAGCCCATGGCGACGCGCGAGTTCACGGATCTTCGTAGCGGTTAGTAGTTCCAATGCGCGAGGAGTCTCGCGCTACCAGTCGATCCTGACCGGGATAACCCCGGTGCTCGTCGCGGCGACCTGCGAGAACGCCTCCTCCGAAAGGTCGATGATCCAGCCCTCCACGTAGGGGCCGCGGTCGACGATCTTCACCGTAACCGTCTTACCATTGGACAGGTTGGTCACCTTGACGAGGGTTCCCTTCGGAAGCGTCTTATGGGCAGCGGTCATCCCCGAGATGCCCCGGTACCAAGACGCTTTGCCCGTTTGCGAGTTGGAGGTGGTCGTCACCGTGGGCTTTCTGGTTCCCTGAAGGACCACCTCATCTTTGGGAGGAGACACGACCTTGTTGCTGACCAGCTTGCGGCTCTTCACTCTTCCATCCTCGTAGAGCACCCTGTAGCTCTTCTCCCTAAGGCCAGGCACTCCGGCCATCTTCAGCTTCTTGGTGCCGTAGTCGAGCTGGTCGGTCTTTTCGATCACTTTGCCGAAAGCAACGGGTTGCTGCTCTGTCTCGATGGCCTCCGACATCCTCACCACCGATATGGGGCCCGCCGCGGGGGAGGCGATGATGCTTGGCTCGACTCGGTCGTGGGGGCCAAGGACGATCCCCAGCTGACGAAGAAGCGAACCGGCGGTCAAGACATTCGTCACCACGGGCTGGGAAGTGCCGTCATGGATAACGGTCGTCGATACCGGTTGGGCGACCACTATCGCCTCGCCCTCTGAAACGGTGGAATCGCGAGCAGGAAGAACCGATGCTCCGGCCGGTGAGACGGACAGTTCCCTTAAGACCTCATCGACGGTTCGGCCGGTCACTCTCTCGACGCTTCGAGCCCCATTCAAGATCACCACGACGTCTCGCGCCCTTCGCACTTCGATGCGATCCGACACCTCGGCCCTCGGCGATGGAACAACGACATCGTCCGGTCCGACCTCGATGCCGTGGCGGCCTAGAGCCGCACCAACTGTCGGTGCGAACGTATCGACGGTGATCAAACGCCCGTCGTCGGCAAGGGTCACTTGCTTCTCTGCCATGAAGTACGCCGTCGATATACCGGCGAGGCAGAGGGTGAGCAGTGCCCTGAGAACCCCTCTCACGGAGCCTGAACCTACCCCAGGTCAGCACTTCAAGCAAATCTTCGCACTTGGACATGTGGAGGAAAAATGCAACCAAGGGAGGCATTCCGGGCTCGCTGTGGAAGTAAAACCGCAGGTGAGGGGGTTATTTTGAGGATCTTGTGGAGATGGCCCTTCCAGGCGTCAGGCCTCCCACCCGAAGGCTGCCCGGCTGTTGGCCGCAAGGACGGCGCTAAAGGCGGCTGGGTCGGCCCCCATCAGCTGAGCAAGAGCGGTCCCGGTAATGCTTACCAGCGCGGGTTGGTTGGCCTTTCCTCTGAAAGGGACTGGAGCGAGGTATGGAGAGTCGGTTTCGATGAGAAGACGCGAATGTGGGATCACTTTCGCCGCCGCTCGAAGCACCTCTGCGTTCTTGAAGGTGAGGTTGCCGGCGAATGAAACGAAACCGCGCCGCGATGCTTCCGCTGCTTCTTGAAGTCCACCAGAGAAGCAATGGAACACCACGCCAGATTGCGGCGGTGCCTCATCCAAGATCTGCAGCGTGTCGTCGAATGCCTCCCTGATGTGAAGCACAACGGGCTTTCCTAGTTCTGCTGCAAGCTCCAGCTGGGCCGCGAAGGCAGCCTTCTGAGCATCGCGAGGCGCGTAGTCCCGGTAGTAATCAAGACCTATCTCTCCGATGGCGACCACCTTCGGGTGCTGGGCAAGGGATGCGATCTGGCTAAGAGCATCCTGCTTAGCGTTCGGTGAATCGTGTGGATGGATCCCAACGACGGCCCACACCTCATCGAAGAGTTCAGCCAGCTCAACCGATCGAAGGCTAGTTTCAAGATCGGTCCCGACGGTGACGATCCGCGCGACCCCGGCCTCCTTAGCCTTCTGGACCCACTGCTGGGTGGGTGATTCGAGGGCATCGAGGTGGCAGTGACTATCTATCCACCCCTCAGCCCCGGTCACGCCGGTGGCTCCGCCGCCTCCAGCTTGGGAAAAAGGGGAGGAGCGGGTGCGACCTTGGTGCCGGCGGGGTAACCGCCCCACTGAAGCTGCTGTTCGATGCGGGTTGTCCCGGATCCGACGCCGAGATGCTCAAGGATCGAGCGCGAGGCCGATGGCATGAAGGCAGCGATCCCCCATGCCGCTATTCGCAGAACCTCGATCATTTCGTAAAGGACCGTCGCTAACTTTCGTTCGTTCTGGTCATCCTCGCGGACCTTCGCTAGCTTCCAAGGCTCGACCTCGACCACGTAGCGGTTGGCTTCCCCGATCAACTCCCACACCTCAGCTAGGGCCGCGCTGGGATTGAAGTCGTTCATCGCCAGGGTCATCCTTTCGAAAAGGCCAGTAGCCTTTTCTTCGAGGCGCCCCTTAGATGGGGAAGATTCAGCCTCTGGCACGACCCCTTCGTAGTAGCGGTCGATCATCCCAGTCACGCGACTAAGTAGGTTGCCCAGCTGATCCGCAAGGTCGGAGTTATGAGTCCTTATGAAGTGGTCCATCGTGACGTTCGTATCCTCGGTGGGATGGATGCGTCACAATAAGAAGTATCTGACGCTATCTATTCCGTAAGTTGAAACCAGCTGCACGGGATCCATGACATTGCCGCGAGATTTGCTCATGCGGGCACCTTCAACCGTTAAGAACCCGTGGCTGAAGATCGCAGATGGGAGTGGCAAGCCAGCAGACAGAAGTATCGCGGGCCAATAGACGGCGTGGAACCGGATGATGTCTTTGCCGATGACGTGGACGGTATCTGGATTTTGGATCCAGAAGCGCTGGAACAAGTCTGAATCATCCGCGAACCCGAGAGCGTTTATGTAGTTGGTTAGCGCGTCGAACCACACATACATCACCTGATCGTCGTCTCCGGGGACCGGCAACCCCCATCCCCTGCCGCGCTCCTTCGAGCGAGAGATGCTGAGGTCCTCGAGGCCTGTTCGCAGGAAACCCAGCACCTCGTTTCGCCGACTTGCAGGAACAATGCGAAGTTCACCGGTTTCGATCAGACGCGTAATCTCGCCCGAGTACTTGGACAGCCGGAAGAAATAGTTCTCCTCTTCAACGAGTTGCGGCGCTCTGCCGTGCGAAGGACACAGGCCCTCTTCCAGCTCGTCCTCGGCGTAGAAACGCTCGCAGTTGATGCAGTAGAGCCCGCTGTAGGACTTCTTGTAGATGTCGCCTGCTTCATCGCATGCCTGCCACATCTTGGTGGCCCCTTCGAGGTGACGCCGATCTGAGCTGGTTCGTATGAAGTCGTCAAAGGTGAGGTCTAGGTGGCCCTTCAGCGCCTCGAAGTATTCGGCATTGCGTTCGACGAGATCTTTGGTGGGTATGCCCTCGGCTTCGGCTGCCTGGACATTGCTGAGGCTGTTGTCATCGGTGCCGGTCAGGAAATGGACCTCATCGCCCGCCAGACGCCGGAATCGAGCGAAGGCGTCTGTCTGGATGATCTCGAGTGCGAACCCCAGATGAGGCCTGGCGTTCACGTACGGGATAGAGGTGGTTATGAAGAAACGCTTGGGCTGGCTGTCTGCCATGTCTATCAGGGCCTTTGGATGAGTGAGGGGGGAGGGATATTATCCCGCGAAGTGAAAGACACCGGCATGAATCGCAAGGTAGACGACCTCGGTCGCATCGTCATCCCCGCGGAACTACGCAAAACGTTCGGCATCCAGGAAGGCGACAAGCTCGACATCTCTGTCGACGAGAACAAGATCATCCTGACGTTGCAGGCTGAGTCATGTGTCTTCTGTCGCTCGACCACCGACCTCAAGGGATTCCGCGACCGACTGATATGCAGATCTTGTCTCGATGATCTTGCAGGTCGGAGCGAACAGCCTGTGGCTCAATCGGCTTCAGGGTCGTGGGACCCTTTCGCGGAAGCCTGAAGTAGAAGGGCTCGATAGACCTCAGCCCTCTTCATCCCGAATCGTTTCGCGGCATCAGCTGAAGCCCGGGAGGGCTTCTCTCCGGTATCGACGAGCTCGAGAGCGAAAGCGACCGCTTCATCCAGCCCCGACCCTGTGGTCTGCGCTCCAGCAACGACCAGGGTGACCTCACCGAGCAGCTCTCGATCGGCGATCTCGTCCAAGATCTCGGAGAAGGTTCCCCGGATCACCTCCTCGTGGAGCTTTGTCAGCTCCCTTGCCATCGCCGCCGAACGCTCACCCCATGTCGACCTCATCTGCTCGAGGGTGCGGCGGGTGCGGCGTGGCGATTCGAAGAAGATGAGGGTCCTGGTCTCGGTGGAAAGCTCGCTCAGCCTTCGGGTCATCTCGCCCGGTTTCTTAGACAGGAAGCCCTCGAAGCAGAACCTCGCAGTCGGAAGGCCCGAGGCGGCGAGCGCAGCGAGCACCGCCGAAGGGCCTGGGATGACCTCGATCTCGATCCCGCTCTTCAAAGACTCGGTCACGAGTCGGTACCCGGGGTCGGAAACCATGGGCATGCCGCCATCGGTAACGAGCGCGATGCTGACACCGGCGGCCAACTTATCTACCAGGAACTTCGTCTGGGAGCGTTCGTTCACGTCGTTATAGCTGACGGTCCTGCCCGAGATCTGGTGGGCCGACATCAGTTTGCGCGTTCGCCGGGTGTCTTCGGCAGCGATGATGTCTGCCTCTTTCAAGACCCGGATCAAACGAAGGCTGACGTCCTCGAGATTGCCTATGGGTGTCGCGCACACGAAAAGCCGGCCCTTCATCCGCCGTCTACCTCCAATCTCCAACCGGGGGCGATCCCGCGGCGAGCCGCTTCGCCCTTTTTCATCTCGATGATGAAGCGCGCTCGCCATACGATCGGGCCAACCCGCCCAGGCCTCAGGGTCTGAACCTTGATCACGGTCTTGGCTGCATCTATATAAAGGACATCGATCGCGAATCTCATGCCAATCGTGTGGACCTGGCGGGCCTTCAGCATCAGAGCTTCGTCGGGTCCCATATCGGTGCGTCCAAGAAGTCCAACGGCCGATGCGGCGCCCCGCTTAACCCTGAAAAGGGCGATGTCGGAAAAGGTGCCTCGAGGGCCGACGAAGCGCGCATCGGCTGCCATCTGTTCGTTCACCCCATCGCTATACTGACCCAACCTTCGCGTCGAGGACGGATGTGGCGGAACCCCAACCCGAAAGAGCAACTTTAGAGGAGTCCGCCGGCCCCCAATATTCGCCGGCTACTTTGCCTCCCCGGTCGGGCCTTCGCGGGGCCGAGAAGAACCCCTGGTCACGCAAAGACATCTGGCTGCTGATCGCCCTTCTGATCTTCTCAGGGGGCCTGCGACTGGTCCGGCTCGCCGAACCCAGGGCAGTGGTCTTCGACGAGACCTATTACGCGAAGGACGCGTGCCTGTACCTCGGATACGACAAGACGAGGTGTGGGCTCGATCAGGACACAGAGCAGTCATACGTCCACCCCCCGCTTGGCAAATGGCTTATAGCGATCGGGATACGGGTGTTCGGATACGACCACTTCGGCTGGAGGGCCTCATCTGCTTTCGCTGGGACTGCACTGGTCGCAGTTGCTTACCTGCTTGCCAGGAAACTGTTCGAAGACACATGGACCGCGGCTGTGACCGGCTTCCTGGTGTCCGCCGACTATCTCCTGATCGTTCAGAGCCGTATCGCGATGCTCGACATATTCCTGGCTCTCTTCGTCACTCTGGGGTTTCTGTTCCTCGCATACGACCGCGAGCGATTGAAGGCGATCAGGGATCGCCTCGCAGACAACCCGGATGATGAGCAGGTCTCGGTCGACCTTCCAACCAGAGAGGTGGAGTGGAGGTTCCTTGCGGGTTCGTGTTTCGGGCTGGCTCTGGCGGTCAAGTGGTCTGCGGCATGGGCCCTCATGGGCGCGGGCCTGATGGCGTCCGTATGGTCTCTTTCAGTTTGGAGGATGCTGCGCCGAACAGGAAAAGCTCGCTCGTTCGCGCTGCGCGAGATGGCTGCCACAGCGGGGGCACTCATCCTTCTTCCTTTGATCATCTACACCACCTCTTATACGAAATACTTCACCGATTCCCTCGGCAACAAGTGTCCCTACGCGGGCCCACAGCTAACGGAACTCAAGGGAAAGACTCCCCGTCTCGATCTTGGAGTCCCCGCAGGGCAGTGCCGGACTGGAGTCAAAGGAACCACCTTTGCATTCGTGGACCTTCACGAGCGGATGCTCACCTACCATCGAACACTCACCGCGGACCATACCTATAAGTCCAAAGCGTGGACCTGGCCTTTGGTGAAACGGCCTGTGGCGTACCACTACGAGGGCGAGCCTAAGGCGGTCCATATCCTTGCTTTCGGGAACCCGATCGTTTGGTGGGCGTCCATCGGAGCCGCGCTCTGGCTGGTGATCGCCGCAGTGTCGAGACGGCGGTGGCGCCCGGAGAGAGTGGTCGCCGTCGGATGGTCCTCGCAATACCTGCCCTGGCTGTTGGTGCAACGACCGTTGTTCTTCTTCTACATGACCCCTGTTGTGCCCTTCATGATGCTCGGACTCGCTGCCGGTCTTCGAGAGCTTCGCGATCTTGGTCGCGTTCCGAAGATCCTCGTCAATCTTTACTTGGCAATCGGAGTGGGCATCCTGCTCATCTACTTCTATCCCGTCATCGCAGCGGTCGGTCTTTCGCCGAACCTATGGCGAAGCAGGATGTGGTTCGGAAGCTGGATCTAGCTTCGGTCAGTTCTTGGACAAGGACCACTGAACCCGGGGAGGCCTGAGGGCGGCACACACGGGGGATCCGTCGTCAGCTGTTAGTGGAACCTCGGCGATCAGCACGGAGCCTTCGCCTTCTGCTTTTCTCATGATGTCTTCGTCGACGGGGGCGAGCATCAACTTGGCCCGCCTGAACATCTCGAATCCGCCGCCAGGACCCAGGACTCCCCAGCTGAGATAGATGAACCTTTCTCCGGGTCGGCCTTGGATGAACTCTCCCCTTAGGTCAAGGCCGGCATCTTTCTCGACGAGCTTCGCTTCGAATTCCCATCGCGCCTTCGATGCGTCGCCGGGGAACGGCTCGACGACCTCCTTCCCCTTCTGGATGCCCACGTGGACGTTCTCATAGCACGTCTCGGAATGGGCCAGATCAGGAAACCTTGTTCCCGGACCGTTCAGACCCAAAACCCTGATCTTCATTCATCAACCCTAACCCAGCGCCGCTGATCGCGGTCCTGGATACGATGACTTCCATGGAATCCGTCTTGTTCGTTTGCACCGGAAACATATGCAGGTCGCCGATGGCCCATGTGATCCTCGCTGAGCTGCTGAAAGAGGCGGAGCCAGACGTCTTAGTAAGAAGTGCTGGACTCCTAGACGGAGGACTTCCATCCACGCGCGAAGCGATAGAAGTGATGGCAAGGCGCAACCTCGATCTTGGCTCTCACCTATCCACAACGCTCTCGGAATCACTACGGGAGCCCCACGACCTCATAGTCGGGATGGCTTCCCACCATGTTCGCGAGGTCGTTGTTCTCGAACCAGAGCTTCTGTCGCGGACCTTCACCCTTAAGGATCTAGTCAGAAGGGCTGAAGAGGGTGGACCACGCCATCGCGGTGAGTCACTACAGACCTATCTCGAGCGGTTGGGCGAGGGCCGAAGGACGTCAGAGATGATGGGGAACCAGGACGATGTCGCCGATCCGATCGGCCAGGGCATCTCCGTCTACGAAGAAACGGCCAAGCAGATATACGACCTGGTCTGTCGCCTCAAGAGGAACCTTTGGCCCACCCTTCGGCGGTGAAGTTCTTCACGGTGTTCGGCGGCGGCCGCCACAGCAAAGGACCGCTATGAAGCAAAGCAGCCTAATTGGAGGCTGAGTTGCGCGGGCAAATCAGTAGATCAGACTCGCCGCGGTGGCCGCAGAGGACCACGATGAGGCACGGAAGCGCCACCCTTGCCAGAAGATTGTCGGGAGTGTCGTTAGATCGAGGGCGTTACTTGTTGCGGGTCGCCTCGATGTCATAGAGCACCTGATATGTATTGACGCAGGCGTCCCCGCTACCATCGCCGCGACCATGGCCCCCGCTCGACGAGGCCGTGAACCGGAAGGATCTATCCGTGACGTCTCGAAGGATCCAGGCTCCCGCAGGAGTCGGGAGGTCGCACACGTCTTTGATGGGCTGCAGGGTGGCGCGGTCGACGATGCGGTAGGGAGGTCCGGCGGCGGTCTGTACCAGCCGAAGTTCCCACCCGCAGCCTTCAGTGCTGCAGCTGATGCTTAGGGTGCCCGTGTCGCTGGCGGGCCCCCCACCCTCCCCCACGCTGCCGTAGTCGTTGGGCCCATGGCTGTAACGCACCACCAAACTCCCTCCCTCGATGGCTGCAGTGGCCCCGTCGAAGTCTCCGGTGGCGTGTATCACACGCGGGTTGCTAGCTGTCGCGGTCCACTCTCCCTCGAGCAGGAGGTCGTCGGGTCCGGCGGCCGACGTCCCGGCGGGTTTTGACGAAGAAGTAGAAGTGTCCTGAGTTAATTTGTAAGTAACTGCGCCCGCCACGACTACGGCGGTCACAGTCGCAGCGATCACAATCGATTTTACGCTCAACATGGGTGACTCCTCATTCTTCTATCGGCACGGTCGTTCTGTTTCAGAACCTGACGTGATCAAGTGAAGTTAATACACTGTCATACATGAAAAGGTCTTCTAGGGTTCTGACCGTATCGCTGCCTCCCGAATCTGCGGCGGACTTCGAAAGCGTCGCTAAGGAGGAGGGACGCAATAAGAGCGAACTGTTCCGAGAAATGCTCAGGATCTATCGCTCGTACAGGGAATCTCGCGACTTCGATGCCCTGCAGCGGTATGGCGCTTCGAGAGCTAGGGGCAAGGGAATCGCATCAGAAAAAGATATCGAGCGACTGATCCAGGAATCCCGCACTAGCCGGTGAGGGTCGTCCTCGACACCAACGTCTTTGTTTCCGCCTACCTATTTCCCGGAGGGGCCCCGGAACAAGTTATGGCCCTTGCGATCGACGGGCGACTTGGG
>Ga0183260_10001434_pt1 | contig 19909 bp, 19 predicted proteins | sample AntDrymUQ4972206_2_FD_129768 | JGI IMG/M metagenome (GOLD analysis project Ga0183260, IMG submission 129768) | Polar desert sand microbial communities from Dry Valleys, Antarctica - metaG UQ497 (22.06) (version 2) (version 2) | ecosystem: Environmental > Terrestrial > Soil > Desert | place...
GGCACGCGCGGCGCGCCGATCGGCCAGCCGATCAGGGCGACCAGCTCGCTCGGATTCAGCAGCAGGCCGGGCCGACCAGTGAGGAGTCGGCCCGATCCGTGCGGATGGATCAGCGCTCGCTGTAGTTGAGCTGCGGCCACACGCCGGACGGCCAGGTGCCCGCGACCGCCCTGGCGCGTACGGCAGGCCGAGGCTACCCGGCCGAGCAGATGCTCGGCCCGACCACGCGACAACGCGTCAGCCGCAATGACGATCCGCACCCGCAGCAGCCGCCCGGACAACTTGGTCCGCACCGTCGTCAGCTCCGCTGCACTCAGCCGGCGACTGCCCGCGCCGAGCCGAGCCGCCCAGCCCTGATCTGTCCGAATCGATGGCGTCGGCTGCTGCGGCAGGCGGACCCGTCCGGCCGGACGGAGTGCGACGACCAGGCGCAGCCGCTCACCGGGCCGCAGCCCGGTGAAGCCGCCGAGCAGTCCGGCCACGGCCGAGTCGGGCTGGTCGGTGCGCCACAGCGGCCACCGGCCATGCCAGATCAGCCGCACGCCGTACCCGAACGACGGCGCGCTCACCGGGTCGGACTCCTCGATCTGGACCTCGGGCGCGATACCGCGCAGCGCCGCGGAGAGGCTATGGAACGAGCCGTAGGGCGCGCTGAGGCCGAAGCGCATGCCGTTGGTCGTCGCCTCGATCGTGAACGCCACCGCCGTGGCGCGGCCCAGGCTGGCGACATGCCCGAGCAGCGCCTCGACTTGCTGAGGAGCGAGATCGGCCGGAAAGCGCACGATCGCCTCTACCGGCTGCGACTGGTCTGCGCGCAACGCCCAGGACGCGACGCCGCCAACAACGGCCGCGCCGACCAGACCGTCGACGATGAGCGCTCCTGGATCGCTCACGAGCCTGCTCCCGAATCTGGCCGAGCGAGCTGGTCGTCGTCGGGCTCTGCGGCGTCTTGGTGCTTCGTCGCGGCGGCCTCATCGGCTTCCTGCACGATTCGCTGGGCCAGCAACCAGTAGCAGAGCGCGATCATCTGCGGGTCGACTCGTTCGCGGCGGGTCGGCTCAACGCGGATGCGCTTGCCGCCAGCCGGCGTCCGGCGCACGGGCTTGGCCCCGCGCCGACGTCCATTCGCGCCGCTCTTGCCGTTGCTGCCCTCAGGTTTGGTATTGCTCATAGTCACCTCCTATCTATATGGACGTCGTCCTTATTTGTCATAGCTCTACTATGCGCCATGAATGTGGACGTCGTCCATAGTGGAATAAACAACAGCACTGCTGACTAGTAGTTCGTGTACCACCACACCAATCGCAGCACGATGAGCAGGGCGACAATCACCACCAGCCAGACCAAGTAGGCCGCCAACGCCGCGATGACGTTCAGGGCGACGATCACGGCCACCATGTAGCCGATGGCGTAGCCGTAGAGCTTGTAGAGCCAGTTCAGGTTCATGACCGGCTCCGGCGGACGGCGTCGTACATCAGCCGGCGAGCCTCCTCCTGCCACAGGGCAGCCCGCAACCAGACCTGACGCTCGCGCTCCAGCTGATCGAGCGCGAGCGACAGGTAGTCGTTGGGGATGGGCGGATGTTGGGCGGATGGCTGCGCCGGTACCGGCCGGCGAACGGCACCAGCCGGCGGGTCGCCGTGTAGCCACCACATACGCCCGAGCGCGCCCAGCACCAGCCCGGCCACGACGAGGGCAATCACGAACTCGCTCACGACTGCCCCCCTACTGCGAGGCGTCGATGACGAGCGACGTCAAGCCGGCCGTCGACGCAGAGGCGATCTGCGCCAGGGCATCGGCGGCCGCCGGCGAGACTTGGGCCAGCAGCATCGCTTCGGCGTGGATGGCGGCCGACGTTCGCATGCTGGCTTGGGTGGCCTGACCTATGAGGCGCGCCCGGGCCGTGACCGACGCCTCGGCCACGAGCGATTGCTGTTCCAAGGCGGCGAGCGCCCGCACGGTCTGACGGTTGACGCGGCTTGGCGTCAGCGCGCTGCCGCCGGCCGAGGCCAGGGCCGCGCCGGTCAGGCGGGACGGCAGCATGTTGTTCTGGCCGCTCATGCCGCCGTCCGATCGGCCGACTCGTCCTCGTAACGGGCGACAAGCCGATCAACGACGGCCGGCTCGATGCCGTGGCGCTCGGCGATCGCCGCGATGGCGCGTGGGCGTGGTAAGCCGAGCCCGGTCAGCCTGGCAACCTGCCGCGCCAGCAGCGCGGCAATCTCTGTGATGGTGTAGGGCAGTCCCTGCATGGGGTCGGTCTCTCCTGTTCTTTCGGGGCGACCGCTCCAGCAGCCATCGCTCGTGAGACAAGGAGGACACGAGTCCGCGCTAGCCTTCGCGAAATGGCAAAGATTTTTGATGCGCCAGGACCGTGGCAGTCCGACAAGACCGCTCGGGGCGAAGCCATCTCGCGGCTCGTCGTCGACGAGCATCGCTTCGCCCTCGCCACCGAGGACGACCCACCGCGGGTCGCTCAGGCGGTGACGCAGGTCTACGAGGATCGCGACACCGGGCGACTGTCCCGGAACGACGCCGACCGCGACATCCGCCAGCTACGCGATGCCTACCGCCGGCACGTCCGCGGCGAGATCCAGACCCGTTTGGGCCGGATCAGGCAAATGGAGTACGAGCTCGAGTACCTCGTCGCGAAACTACGACTCCACTTCGTCTCCTGGCGCGAGATCGCCGAGCTGTTGAGCATCAGCCCCCAGCTGGCGCACTACCGCTACCGGCACGTCACGAGCGAATCGCGCAACAAGACCCCACAGCAGGGAGCGTAGGAGCCGCGAGCACCACGGGCCGCCGACACCATCTACCGGCTCGCCTTGCACCTGCCGTTCGGCGACGCCGACGTGTCATGGGCGCGGACTCGGCTGGCCGAGACAGCGCACCAAGAGCTTGACGGCTACGTCGACGCCCTCATCGCCGCTGGCGAGCGGTGGTCCGAGTTCAAGACCGTTTGGATCGAGTGGGCGCGGGATTTCCTGGAGCGCGACCTCGGCGGCAAGTCGTTGGATACGGCCGCGGCGCTGAACGCGCCGGGTAAAATAGATCAGCGGACAGCCACGTTCCTGAGTGTCGCGCCCGAGAACCCCGCATCCGACTGCCGTCGCTGGCTCGCTGCGGGGGAGGAGTTCATCCGGCTGATCGACGACGACTGGTACCGGGTGGCGGATTGGTACCGCTCCACCAGGAACTAATCCCAAACACACGCACGGTTTCTTGCCTTCACGACAACACACGATCGGCGCTTGGACCTTGGGAGTCGAGATGCCCCGGGCCCGATACGCTCTAGCCGATTGTGCGCTCCCACCAACCCAGCACCAAGCCGTGCTCGTCGGAGCGACCTGCCGTCAACGACCAAGCAATCCGCGGCTGAGGTATGCCCGACCGACGCGATGCTGATTCACGACGTTGATCTCGCTTCGAGCGAAATGCTTGTCTATATGGAGCGTTACGTAAACGACGGCTCCCCGAGCGGGTTCACGGCGATTCATGGCACTTCGTTACGCACATCTCCACAGGAGGGTGAAGCTGCGTTCTCGCTACCGATCGTTGAACTTGACGAGTCAGTGCTACACGAGACCTTCGGCTCATGGCCAGTTAAATTAGAGCGCTGGGGCTTTCCGATCCATCCGGACATGGTTCCACGGGTACTACAGTGCGCCGGGGTACGCGGTGTGATCGATGGCCCGTCCGTAGCCCCCACGGCTAGCGCCCGAACGGTCAAGATCACAGGCGGAAACGGCTGGTACGTCAAGCTTGCATACAGGGGCCTGCTCGGCAGGACCAATCGGCAGCTATCGCGCCGACAGGCGTCCTCGGCCGTAGAGGTGACGGAGCTCATCGAGCGGGCCATGAAAGCGGGACGGCTGGCACCTCCCTTTCACTTTCTGCGGGAGCGGTTCGGAGAGGTAGTCCATTTGGCAGATGATGACGGTATATACGAGTGGGGGTATGTTCTGCGCGACCCAACGCCCTACCCGCCCAACGACGCGATCGTGACCCTCATCCCCGGCTTCTCTCTCTTTTCGAGGGACGTTTGTAACCCCACTCATCCGTCCATTCTTGTTCAACTCATCGAGACTCAGACCCTTCCCGCAGCAACGTTTCTGTTTGACAAACTACTTCGACCCCTGATCGATACGTACTTCAGCGTATTGCTAACCTACGGCCTGCAGCTGGAGGCACACGCCCAAAATATCCTCTTTGCGTTGGATCGAAGCCTTCAGCCAGTCGGTATCGTGGCGCGCGACGCTGAGTCTATTGACAAAGATCTCAGCCTGATGGAGGAACTGGGTCTCACGACGGAGCTACGTCTGAAAAGCATTGACTGGAAATGCCTGCGCCGGCACCAATATAACTACCAGATTATGCATAGCTTCATGTACGACTTTAAGCTGGGTGATTACTTGGTGACACCAATTATCGCAGAGGCTGCGCGCAACTTCGAGATCGATGTGCCAGCTCTCGAATCTCGGATTGCACACCGCGCAGCGTCCTTCGTGCAACATCTTCCGTCGGACTTCTTTCCTGACCGGCAGTGGTTTTCCTACGCCAGCATCGTCCATGAGCCTGGGAAGCGCCGACCATATATTGCAACCCCAAACCCGCGGTACCGCTGATATGCTGCTTTTGTCTCGATCAAGGAACCGATGTACCGCGTCGCGGTAGTACAAAACGAGAGTGAGAGTCTCCGGTACTCTTATGCGGACATTGTTCAGACGCTCGAAAAGCTAGCTCGGTTCGACCGCTACTCGTTTGAGCAGTTTGACAACCGCACCATCCTGGAGCTGTTCGATCCCGGACAGCGAAACCTAGCCAATTACGACAGCCTCTTCGTGTCAACGAACGCGACGAGCGATCACGGTATCCACGCGGCGCTCGTCGAGAACCGCGATGCTGTGGCTGACTTCCTTGCTGGCGGTGGCGGGGTCTTTGTGTCATACCAGAAGAAGTTGAGTGTTCCCCTGTCGGCGGTGCTAAACATTCCATCAGCCGCTGGGCTTCTACCAGACCACTACGATTTCCAGTTTGTCGAGCGCCCAGAGGCAGATTCCGGAGAGGGTGTGTTGTCGTTTGTGGCCGACAGCGCGGGCTCACACCGCCTGCCGTCTCGAACTTTGCTAAATTACCCGGAGGAGGTGACGCTCGCCGCGACGACGCAGCACTGTACGGAGAACGACTTTAAGCGTCACTTTTACCGATCGTATATTGTGGCCCAGTCACAGGCGTCCTACTCGGACGTGGTTGTCGATGTCTCGTACGGCGATGCATCGCCGCGCAGATTGTTATTAGCTAATCGCGCGGCGCGCGCTGGTGAGCGGGTGGTTTTATCGACCATCGCAATCGACTGGGAGCGCCACTCCCGTCTATTAACGAACGTTGTAGCCTATATCACCGAGGGCCGTCCGGAGGTTGCGTTTATTGATTACAGCGATGCGCCGCACGACGACTTTGATTACGTTGTGTCTAGCGCGCGCCTATCTAAAGTTGCCCACGATGTCTATTCGTCGCCAGACCAGATCCCACAACCGCTTCGTCAAGCGTACAGCGTTTTTGTGTTTTCAGCGCGATGGCCTGAGGATACGGTGAGTGAGTTTTGGCGAGAGCTCGCTAGCGACGATCTCCGCGCGAGCCCGCAAGGCCGAAGGTACCGACGGGTCTATCGGCTGAGCGACATCGGAGGCGTCGCCGCGCTAACACAGATATCCAACTACAGCTCGGTCGATATCGTGATTGACAGCGTACTGCTGTGGTTGGCTGCGCGATACCGCGGGCGAATGTGGGACGGCGGGTTCTGGAACTCGCACGATGTGCTCTTGATGATGTGTGGCCTAGGTGTTTCAGTCGATTCGTACCTGGGCGGTGTGTTTGCCGATATCGACAATCACTACAAGGCGGGCAGCTACGACGGGGTGATGGGTGCGACATGTGGATTGCTGGACTTGGTCAATGAGTTGCACAAGGCGGCCCCCGAGGCTCTGGCTCTCGCGGGCTATGGCCCGCGCCGGCAGCTCGAAATTGCACGATGGATCGAGCAAAACTTTGAAGCGCAGTCGTCCGCAAGTCGTCAGACCGCAGCGTTGTCGCTTCTTAGCTTCTATGAGACGTCTCCGCGAGCACCGGAAGGCGTGCCCGATGCCTCGGAGTCGGTCCGGGTATGGAAGCGCGCGTTGCGTCTATCGTTGGACCTCGAGGATGAGCGATGGTCGGGTCTCGGGGAGATGGACCTTTGTCGACTGGCGGCCGCCTGCCTGAAGTGCGGGAATCAGGAGCAGGTTGTAGGGCGCTTGGTTGAACGCCTGGCCGCGCTGAAGGGCCCAGACGGCTCGTGGCGGACCACCGCTCGCACGGCTCATGTGCTTGTCGCGTTGCTTTCGAACCTCGATGACTTTGGGGAGGCCGCCGGCGCACGCGTTGACCTTCACGACCTCGTCTACAACGCCGTGATCGCGCTCCGGTCCCGATATCGCGAGGATCAGGGCAGTTGGGATGGCGACATTCAGGCGACAGCGACGGCGACGTTAGCAATTGAGCTGCACAACCGTACGTTTCGGTATTCGACCCAGGAGTTCTTTGAATCGATCCGCTTCGACACTGATCGAATTCGGGGCAGTGCGGTGGTCCAAGATCGGCTCGAAGAGATGGCCGAGCTACGTTCGGAAGCGGATCGCCAACGGACGAGGCTCGCGGAGCTCGCGGCCGAGGTAGCGACGAGAGATCGACGACTCATCGAGACGGACGAAAGCACGACTAGAGCGAACCGCTCGGTGACTCGAAATCGAGTCGTTGCCACCACCAGCTCGGTCCTGCTAGTCGGCATCGTTCTGACACTGATCTCCAAGTACCCCCAGACCGCGCGCGCTCTCTTCTTAGAGGTCGGGCCCGTACTACCTCTTCTTCTTGGCGCTTTGATTGCAGTGCCAATCACGGTGTTGATGACCGCGCGGCAGTCGAACCGTAACGACAAATAGCTTTTACACCTTATGGCGTGATTTGGTATATTGGAGATGATGACTATGAATCAAGATGAGTTTAACGCGGTTGTGGAGGAGTTTAGGTCTGCCGTCGACGCGACCGGTAGCCCTCTGGCAATGAAGAGTCTGCTGATTTCGAGTGACACCGGCATATTCTCGCACGTATTCGATCCCTTCACGGACTTGACGGACCTGCGCTCGATCAGCAAAGTCGCTGTCAGTCTCGCCGTTGGAATTGGTATCGCCGAGGGAGTTGAGGTGCGTGGGGAACCGTTAGGACTTACGACGAGGGTCTGGCCGTTCTTTGCAGACCGAGTTTCTCCAGATAGCGTTCCTGACATCGACCGCTGGAAGCAGGTCAACGTTCGGCATCTCCTCACGAACACGATGGGCCATCGTGAGGGTTTCCTGTTTCGCAAGGACATCGGGGACCGGGATCCCTTTGCGCTACTTGACTATGTGTTCAGCGCCCGACTCGAGTATGAGCCCGGCAGTCATTTTTCGTACTCCAATGTGGGCCCGTACTTGGTGTCGGCGCTTGTGCAGAACGAGTTGGCTGTCTCTCTTGCCGAATGGGTAGAGAGCATGCTTTTTGCACGACTGGGTATCAGCCGGTTCAGTTGGGCCAAGTACGGTGAGTACACCGCTGGCTGTACTGGTCTGGCGCTCGGTTACGAAGATCTTCATAAGCTCGGTCGGCTGTTGGTTGACAACGGTGCCTGGGATAACCGCCAGGTTGTTCCATCGGAGTGGATCCAGGGTATGAGAAGCCCGCAGGTCCTGTCGCCGGAGAAGTACGACGCTAAACGCGTGTTTCCTAAGTATGCATATGGGGTGTCGCTGTGGGTCACCAAGGAGGGCAACTACTACTGCGACGGGACGAATGGGCAGTACTTAATTGTGATTCCGCGGCGGAGGCTCGTTATTACGACGCTCGGTAACCAGGCAGACATGAAGCCGATTACTCGCTGCTTGAGAGGCTTGTTGTGAACGAGGGGGACGTCGCCTGCATCGTCTGGTTTGAAGTACAAGCGGGCAAAGTGGACCCACAACGCCTGGAGACAACGGACTGATCCACTTCACGGGAGTAGGTTGCCGCATATAGCCGATAATGATGCGGCCGCGGAGCCGGGGATGTAAAGCGGGCCGTTGCCTGCTGGCATGTTGGCAGGTGACGTGTGAGCCTTGCCCGGGTGCTAAGTTTGGTGACGAGCGGCCGTGGCCGACGAGTACCCGTCGGGCACCGCGCCCAGCGACCCACGAGACAATCGACGAGCCGGTCGACAGCATCGGGGTTCGCATAGCGTCGCTGTCGCCATCATCAGCTCCGCTGAAGATCAGCGTCGTTCAGCCCGAGCTTGGTGGAGAGCTGCGCCAGCATCTTGGTCCGACGCTCTCGGACAAAGCGACGGAAGTTGCGGTAGTTCAGTAGCGCCGGGTCGATGACGGCCTTGTCGAGCTCGACCTTGCTGACGTCGGCGAAGTAGTCCTTGGGGGCGCGATTGCTCTTGTTGCGGTTCTTGCCCTGGGCGAGGATCCAGAAGTTGGCCAGATCATTGATGTCTTCCTCGTCGGCATTGCGCTTGCGCATCTCCGATCTCGGGAAGATGTGATCAACCTCGGGCGCGTTGCGGCTGTACTGAACCTTTGCCCCATTCAGTCCTTGGATCAGGTGCAAGGTGAGGTCATGGTTCCACTCGGCGAGGTCTTCTATCGACTCGATGTGCTCCCATCCTCGGACCTTCTGCAACGCGACTGAGAGAGGGAAGGTCTGATCCCCGCTCGGGCGCGCGTCAAGCGCGGTGACGAAGTTCCCGACGCGGCTTTCGCCGTAACGCGAAAAGGGACGGGCGAGACCAAAGACATAGACCGCCGTGCGGAGTCGGTCCACTTGATCGTTGGGAATCTGGTGTCGCGGAAGGCTATACAAATAGTGGACGACCGGAACCAGGGTGGTCGAGTTCCCAAGCAGCCGACTACTCTGGCAGCCGCAGCCCTGCTGGACGAAGTCGACTGTCGCTCGGATCGCGTCGCAGCACTGCTCAAAGTTGGCTTGCAGCTTGGCGATGTTCCCGCGTTTGCGGAGGAGGTCGATGTCGAGTCTGCCGCCGAAGCCGCTGACGGCGAAGAGACAGCGGACAACGAAGTCGGTATCGAGCTCGAAGGAGTTGCCGTTGTTGATGGACTCGACGAACTCGGGCAAACCCTCGGCCGACTCCTTCCAGTTGAGCTTCAACATGCTGAAGATCAGGTCTGACCGACTCAGCGCGGTCCCTTCCCGATTGATCCGAACGAAGATCTCCAGGACGTCCGTTTCGCTCTTGCGGTAGGGACTGCCTGCGGGAAGGTTTTCGTCGATCGTCGACAGCTTGAGAATGTTCTGGTCTCGCGTAAACGCCTCGTCGAAGGTGCCGAGATTCTCTTCGAGAAGCAGGCTGTCGTCCTCGTTCAGCCGAAGCGACATCGTAAGGTGCTTGGACAAGTCGCGGCGCGCCCGGCCCGGCATGGCGAAGAGCTCGCGCACGGCGACCCACCAGATTGGCGTTTCGTCGACGTCACGATCGTCGACGGACGCCAGGGTCTCGTCATTGGCGGCTTGGGCGGCCTTGGACGTCAGAAAATCGAAGAGGTAGCGCTCCTGTTCGAGGTCGTCCCAACGTTGGCCGCTGAGCACATCGAAGTACACGGAGCGGCCATCTCGTTGGCCGTGCAGGGCGAGGTACAACGATTGGAGCCGCTGTTGCCCATCCAGGACGACCTTGAGGCGACGGCCATCGCCGTTGTCGCGGTAGGTGTGGAGCGTCCCATGCCGGAAGTTCTTCTCGAACAAGCGGTATTGGATGTCGTTGTACGTCTCCCACAGCAACGCGATGCCGATCGGGTAGCCACGCATGATCGAGTCGAGCAGCGTCTTCGTTTGCTCTTCGCTCCAGACGAAGTCGCGCTGAATCGCCGGCAGCACGACGTCCTCGTCGGAGATCTGGTTGAGCAGACCCATAATCGTGGTCACGTTGCGGTCCCTGCCTCGAGCGTGAGGAACGGCAAATGTTCGTCCAGCCCGACGAATTCGTCAGCGACCTCTTTGAGTTCCCTGCTCGTCGCGTGAGGCCAAAACACGACACGAACCTTGATGCCTCGACGCTGGAGATCACGAATCGGCGGGACATAATCGCCATCGCCCGCGACCAGTACGGCCATGACATCAGGAACGCGCGCCTGCATGTGTTCGTACGAGTCCGCGAGTAGCTTGGTCGCAAGACCGGTGTCAACTTGCTTCTCCTTGTTCGCTGCATTGCGGTCGTAGACCTCGACCTCGAAGTCGGCATCACGAGCGCGTTGCCAGAGCGAATCATTTGCCGGCGGCCGTGACCCCAACAGGATGGATCGTCCGATCTGGACGTCACCGGGACATGCCAGCTCGTAGAGGCGACCGAAGTCGTAGTTCCAGTTCGGATCAACGATGTTTTGGGCGAACGAGTCGTCGAAGCTCGGTGCCAGACCGTTCGCGACCGCACTCGCCCGGCGACCTTCGATCCAGACGTTGGAGTTGTCGACGTAGACGAACAGAACCATGTCCCGATCGTAGTCGCGTCTACACGGTATGCGTATGCGTATACGGATGGATGAATCGTGTATCGGGCGTGACCCCAAGAACCGTGCGCCGTTCGCCAAGCACATCGCGCATACCGTGTTGCCGCCGAATCTCGCCTAACGCAAGACCTGAAGGACGAACTTGCGCGTTGCGGCCGCACAGCCCTACCGTGCCGTTCGTGTCGAGCCGTCAGCCAACCCGCAGTCGCCGTCCGCGCGAGCCCATATCGTCCAGCGGCGTGCGAACGGGACGTCTGACCGCGATCGACCTGTTCTGCGGCGCGGGCGGGCTGAGTCAGGGGCTTGCCGACGCCGGATTTCAGATCGTTGCCGCCGCCGACCACGATCCCGACGCCTGTACGACCTATCGCCGAAACTTCCCCTATACAGCCCTCGTCGAGGGCGACCTGGTGAGTCCGGCGAAACACGATGAACTCGTGGGAGCGTTGAACTCTGTGCACCTCGACCTGCTCGCGGGCGGACCGCCCTGCCAGGCATATAGCCAGGTCCGCAACCACGATCGGCTCATCGAGGACCCGCGCAACCGCCTGTACAGGGAGTTCGTGAGTCTGCTGGCGAAACTTCGGCCGGCGGCCTTGGTATTGGAGAACGTGCTCGGCATGAGCCAGCTCAAGGGTGGGGCCATTCGTCGACGGATCGAGCAGGATCTCTCGCTGGATGGTGAGTACGATGTCGTCTCTGCCGTGCTCGACGCGGGCGATTTCGGAACGCCGCAGCGGCGCCCGAGGTTGGTGTTCATCGGCATCCGGGCCGAGTTCGGCAGTCCCGAGCTTCCGGAGGGGACCGGGATCTCCGAGGCGCTGCGCAACGGCCACAGCGGCCGGCCGGCCGACGCACTGGTAGCTGTCGATCGGCGCCTGCATGACGTCCTGCTCGATCCGGACGACGCCCGGATCGTCAGCGTGCGCCAAGCGCTGAGCGATCTCATCGAGCCTGGCGGGAGTTACACCACCGATCCCGAGTCGGCCTACCAGCGGGCAATGCGCCGCGAGAGCGACGCGCCGCAGGATCACGCGCCGTCTCGCATCCGCCAGGACACCCGGCTGCGGCTCGAGGCGATTCCGCCTGGGGGCAACGTCTACGACCTTCCGGAGAACTTGCTCAAGCGCTACCTCGGCGACGACAAGTGGGGACCCGCCGGCAATGGCGAGCGCTTGGCGCGACGCCACTATTACGCCTACCGCCGGCTGCACCCCGATTGGCTGGCGTGGACGGCGAACACAAAGGCGGACTTTGCCTACCACTACGCGGTCCCACGCGGCCTCTCCGTGCGGGAGGCGGCGCGCATCCAGGGCTTCCCGGATCGCTTTCATTTCGTGACGGCCCCACGCGGCACGCCCGGTCAGATCAAGAACGGCGCCCGCCATTCGCGCTACCGCCAGGTTGGCAACGCGGTGCCACCACCACTGGCCGCAGCTATCGGCCGGGCGGTTGCTGACCAGCTCTCCCGCACTCGCGCGTCCGTGCTTCTCGCTACAAAGAGCGGGTGACGACGCCTCAGGCGGGAGCCTTCAGCCAGCCCGCGCGGCTGGCGCTGATCGACAGCTACTTCGGCGACCGTCGGGTACAACCCGAGGAGGCCTGGACAGACATCTACCGCCTGTTGTTGTGGGCCGACGCCACGACCGGCTTGGCTCACTGCTACGAGTCGGACAAGGCGCAGCCAGGGCGGCCGTGGTACGCGCGCACGCTCGCGTTCCATTCCTGGCTGGCGATGCACTTCGACGTGGCGCCGCTCGACCTCGCCGACGAACTGGACTGGATGTTCCGGCAAGTCATCAAGCGCGTCGCCGACGAGGAGACCGCCAAGCGCCAGGCCCTGGAGGAAAAGGCCCTGGAGCAGATCGCCGAGTTCCCACAACCGATGCCGGTGCCCGACGACGATCCCGAGTTGCGCGACATCATCGAGCCGCTGTTGCCGGATGGTCAGTTCCGCCCCAGCGACCACACCATCCGCTACGTCCTACGCCGCGTTCGCACGCATATCGCGAGCGAGAACAAGCGCAAGAACCTCCTCGGCCGCGGCTTCGAGGATGTGCTGGCCGGCGTCATCCAGCGCCTCGATGTCCCCGACCGGCCTGAGATCGGCACGCAGACCGCTATCCAGGACATAGACGGGTTCCGCGCGCCGCGGGAGGGAGACAAGGACGAGAAGGTTGATCTTCACGCCATCACGCCGACTAAGCGCCGCGTCCTCGTCAGCGCGAAGTGGTCTGTGCGCGCCGACCGGGAAAAGCAGATGCTCTTTGACTTCCGCACCTACGTCGACTGCAACGTCCGACGCGAGCCCTTCGAGTACGTCTGGGTCACCAATGAATTCGATCCGGCGCGGCTGGTCGCGAACGCCACCAGCACGGAGGGCAACCAGTGGCTGTTTGACACAGTCGTGCACGTCTGTCCGCCGGCCCTGGCGATCGTTCACGAGCTCGACCGCTCGACGCTGCCCAACACGCCGGCACGGCTCAAGGAGCTGCTCGACACCGGCCGCATCATCGGGCTGGGCGAGTGGCTCAGCGGCCTCGCGCGCTAGCCGCCCGCGTCGCATACACCCGCCTGATCTCATCGACGACGATCTCGGGCGGCTCGTGCTCCCAGAACCGCAGCACGGTCCAGCCGGCGTCAACGAGTGCCCGCGTCTGGCGTTGATCGCGCTCGGCGTTGCCGGCAAGCTTCGGCGTCCAGTAGTGCCCGTTGCGAACACCCGGCCGTTGTCCGTGCTCCGGGCACCCGTGCCAGAAGCAGCCGTCGACGAACACCGCGAGGCGCGCGCGTGTGAAGACGACGTCGGGTCGCACCGGTCGGCTTCCGTCAAGTCGGACCGAGAGATCAACGCGAAATCTCAGGCCTTGCGCATGTAGGAGTTTGCGGATGCGGAGTTCAGGTGCCGAATCCCGGCGGCGATTGGCGCGCATGTTTTGGCTTCGCTCTGAGGGGCCGGGCGGGGGCGGCACCGCCGCCGGACGCTTCACGGATCGACTGCCGGACGCCATGTGAATGCGGTTGGTTCGAGCTGGCCTTCGTCGACGTCCCACGGCGCGATGAGGTTGACCCGACCACCGTCCGCATGCGGGCCGTTGCTGTCGTAAGTGACAACGATGCCGTGCGCGACAAAGAGCACCGCCCGAAGCGTGTCCTCACGGTGATGACGGACCTCTCCAGCGGTGAGGTTGATCTGCTGGCCGGCACCTGTCGTGCCCTTGACCTCGACATGGCGCTCCTGATGATCGCGGGTGCAGCGCAGGTCATAGGGATGGTCGGCGCTGGTGTCCTCAACGCTCCAACCAGTGGTCTGGAAATGTTTGACTGCCAGCGACATCGCGCGCAACTCGACGGCCCGGCGGAATGCGGCGTCCGCGGTGCGGCCCTGGCCTCGAGGTTGAGCATGACCCGCATTCGGGCGTGCCGATGGGTGCGGCCGCGGGAGTACGGGCGGCGGTAGCACGGGCGTGTCGCGGGACAGCGCGGATTGCAGACCCCCGGCGTCATCATCAGGCAGGTCGAGAAAAAGCCGGAGGCGCTTCTCTCCGCTGCCGGTACCGCTCGCGCCCGGACGGCGAGCGGCGGCCGACGCGGTGCGGCGAAGCTCGAGCCGCAGTGCCGACGAATCTGCGACAGCGAGGTCGACAGGATACTCGAGCGCCAGACGGCGAGTGGCCGGGTCAGGGTGCGACCGTCGGGCCGCCGTTGAGTCAACCACGGCGTCCACGAGGGACGCGCCGCGCTGCCCGAGGCGTGCCAGTAGTAGCGCCAGCGCCTCGTTGTAGTCCGGATTGCGCGCACGATCGCTCCCGAGCGCGCCACTGCGGGACTCAATCACCAGCGTGACAACGCCGTCGACGACCTGCACCTCAAAGACTGCGTCGAGGCGCCTGCCGGCAGCTGCAAGACCCGACGTCTCCCTCCCAGAGGGCCTCGGAAACCCGAGTGACGCTTGGCCCGGAGCCCGCGCCCGTCCATGCGCGAGCCGCCAGTCGGCTTCGAGCCGGTCGGCCTCCTCAGGACTGAACCGCCACGCCTCGCCCAGCACGTGCGTACTCAGCACAGGATGATCAGCGGCAGACTCAGCCCGCAGCCACGCCCGCATAGTCGTAGCGCGAATGCCGAGCCGGCGAGCGAGGTCGACCGCAGAGACCACATGGGGCATGAACACACTCGATCACATCGTGCACTGCCGTCTCGTTGTGCCGGGAAACGTCTCAGCGCCCGCCAACGGCCGCCATCGGCAGATAGCCATCGGCTAACGCCGGATGCGCGACGATGGTGCCGACGACCATGTCGATGATCTCCGTCGAGGCGTCCGGGACGACACCGTGCCGGTCGGTCGCGTACGCGTATGTCCTCCACGTTCCGTCCGCAGGCCATACAGCGAGATGAGACCGGCGGCTGATCACCATGGGCCAAGTTGGATCCGGCCAGTGGCAGACAGCGAGTACGAGCCGGCCGACCGTGAGGATCACCTTGTACGACTGGGCCACAGCGTCGATGACCTGCGCACGAGCCCCGGGCGGGTACGAGACCTGCCATCGCTGCATTCCGTACGTGCTAAGTCCAAGATCCACGGAGCTCAGTCGGCCGACCACCCGCACACCGCCCAGATCGCCCGCGCAGAGGGCGCGACGGTGGCGAGTCGGGACGAGCTTCGGACCGAGCGCGACGGACTGCGCGGCGAACGCCGTCTTGACCGCCCAGCGCGCCAGCACCCCCGACGCCTGCTCGGTGAGGTCTTCGAGCCGCCGCGTGCCATCTGCCAGCGCCGTGAGATCGTTTCGGACGGCATCCTCCAGACGACTCATCCAGCCGTTATTGCAGCGATCGCAGACCCGACCGGCGACGAATGCGTCGAGCACCATCGTGCGCTGATCAAGCACGTTCTGCTCGTGGGTGTCGTTCCAAGAGACGCTGAAGGAATGCTTCTGCGCGCCGAGTTCGCGCAGAAGCCATTGCGCGAAGACATGCTCGCGAGCCCGTCGGCTAGCCCCCGGGCCGACCAGGGCCGCACCGCAGAACCAGCACGCCTGCTCCGCGGGCTCGTCCTCCGGCGTCGGACACACGATCCAGTTGTTGGCGGCGTCTCCCGGCGCAGAGGTAGCGCGAACAGGCCCCATACCCTCAGTGTGCATCGCATCCGGTCGACACCGTGGGTTCGTCGGCGCGGCGGCAGCCGGGCAGCCGATGCGAAGATCGATCGGTGCCCGAGTCTCCTAGCCACAGCACTGCGCGCGACTCCCGTTCTGGCTCGTGGGCATCGAACGACGCCGTCCGGCGAACCATGCTCGCCAATCGCCGCGTCGACACGGAGCCGGAGCTAAGACTTCGGAGGGCCCTCCACGGCTTGGGTCTGCGTTTCCGAAAGGATCTCCAGCTCTTCGTGGATGACCTGCGGGTACGACCCGACATCGTCTTCACAAGGGTCTCTCTCTGCGTATTCGTCGATGGATGCTTTTGGCATCGCTGTCCTATCCATGCGACGGACCCGAAGCGAAACGCCTCGTATTGGACGCCGAAGCTTGCGGCCAACGTCGCCCGCGATCGGCGGGTGGACGCGGCGCTGGCTGCGGCAAAATGGAAGGTTGTCCGAGTCTGGGAGCACGAAGATCCTGCTGCCGCCGCAGCACGGATCGCCATTCTGGTGCGCAGCCTCCGCGCTAATCACTAGCCCCTCGGGCGACCACCGCTATGCGGCCAACTGGTCTGCCGGCACTCTCGTGGGACTCGTCGACGGCTTGCGGCTTTGGGCGGTGTTGCACTCGGTTCGCACCGGACATGATCCGCAGGTCGGTTCCGTGGGCTGGCATACGTCCTCGGCGAGCTCTAGGAGCGCGCCGTTGAATAGTGGGTCAGGGCCGAGGGCTCCGCAGAGTTGAAGCAGTTGGAGGCGGACCGTCCACATGCTCAGGCCGGACAGACCGGTGACGCGCTCCACGATGCGACGTGTGCCCTCGCTGGCGATCACCGTGTGCTCGCCAAAGCCGAACGAGCGAATGTGTCCGGATGCCCGCAACCCGATCCCGGGAAGCGCCCGGAGCGCCGACTCGTCGCGCGGCATCTTGCCGCGGTGATCAGCAACAACCACGGTGGCAAGAGCGATCAGGCGTGTCGCCTTCTTGGAGCCAAGCAGCTCCGACAGTTTCGCGACGGCCGCGACGGCCGCTTCTGGCGTGGGCGCCACCCGCAACACCTCGCGGAGAGTCTCGGCACGGGTGCTGCCGGGACGCCGTCCGAGACACACCTCGCTCACGGCGATCCGCCACGCGTGAGCTGGTCCGGGTCGCCGCGGGCGGTTGCCCTTCTCCGTGTTGTTGCGCAGGAGATCGGCGAACCGCACGGGCACGCCGAGTTCTTTGGAGTCGAGTGTTCGCACCAGGCACTTGGCGACTACCTCACCAAGCGCCGGCGGCACCGCGTTTCCGATCTGGCGCAGCTGCACGCTGGGGTGGCCACAGAACCGGAAGGTGTCTGGGAACGTCTGGATGCGGGCGGCCTCGCGCGTGCTCAGAGTGCGCGCTTGGTCGGGATGTATGTACCAGTAGCCGTCGCGTGCAATGTGCGCCGTGATGCTGCGCGACACGGCGTCCCACGCCAAGCGCTTGTACTTGTCGTCGAAGATGTCGTCGCGGTACCGCTTCAGACGTTCGGGCAGATCTCTATACGTCTGGCCTGGCTGCAGGAGCTCGAACGCCTCGGCGTCATCCTCGCGTACCGCACGGGCGACGTGGTCGTAGATGACTGACCCCTCGTCGTCGGGGACGCTGCGCCGCGCAGCAATCTGAAAATCAGTTTGCGGACCGTCGTACGGAAGCACCGAGTCCCGTTGGCCCCCGGGGATAGATGGCAAATCCGCGATGGCGGCCTTGAGGTCTATGGGTGTCTTCGACTCGACTGGCCAGGTGAAGACGCCGGATCGCCGTGCGACGACGAACAGCCGCTGACGGTGCTGCGGAACCCCATATCGCTCGGCTTGCAGCACTCGGGCCTCTGGAACGAATCCGCGTTCACGCAGCGATTGCAGCATGTCGAGCAGCACCGATCCGTCGTCCCAGGTGGCCATGTCGGGCACGTTCTCGAGGAGGACGGCGCGCGGTGAGAGAGCGTCGATGATCGCTGCAAACGAGCGCCAGAGATCCACTCGCTCGTCGACCTCCGGACGCGAGCCGCTTGCTACCAGCGATCGGATCTTGGAACTGCCGGCGCGTGAGAACGGCTGGCACGGTGGCCCCCCGGCTATAACGTCGACTCCCGAGACGCCCCGATCGGCGAGAAACTGCAGGAATGGCTCGGGATCGGCTAGGTCGCCACACCATGTAAGCGACTCCAGGTTGGCCGCGTAGGTTTCGAGCGCAGGGGCATCGCTGTCCGCGGCCGCGACCAAGTTGATCCCGGCGCGCTCGAGACCGAGCCCAAGGCCTCCACATCCGGAGAACAGGTCGACTCCCCAAGGGCGGGGTCGTGCGGCGATCCAATGACGCGCCGCCTCGACCGTCTCGTGGATCTCCGGGCGACGTTCTGCGAGGGACAACCTAGTACCGCGCACGTTCGGCAATGCAAGGGGATCGTCGGCCCATCGGCCCGTACCGTCTTGCGCCGACGCTTCAGGCAGACCAAGATCGGGCTTGGCGCTCACGCGCGAAGCGTACGCATGCGAGACGACGAACGATATGTCGTGGCCTCAGCGGTCAGACTACCGGCGACTCCGGTCGACGGAGACCATCGATGGCGAAGACCGACACCAGCCCAGCATCCGAGGACGGCACCGCCCGCCTGCGCCCGCGCGCGCGGATCATGCGGACACTTGGCGACGAGCTGATCTCTTCGGAAGCCGTTGCACTGATCGAACTGGTCAAGAACGCCTACGACGCTGATGCGACGCGCGTGATCGTGCGCTTCCAGGAGCCGCTGGAGCGCGAACAGGGCGGCATCGACGTGATCGACGACGGGCACGGGATGACGCGCGACACGATCCTCGGGACTTTTCTGGAGCCGGCGACGTCATTCCGGCGCGATCACCGGCGCAGCGAGGAGTTCCAACGAATCGTGACCGGCGAGAAGGGCATCGGACGGTTCGCTGTATCGCGCTTGGCCGACGAGCTGGAGCTTGTTTCGCGTCGCCCCGGGGCTCCGACCGAGACGCACGTGCTGTTCGACTGGAGCGCGTTCGACAACCCGGATGCCTACCTGGACGAGGTAGATGTCGCCTGGGAGTCGGTCGAGCCACAGGAAATCACGCCGTCGGGGATCGCCCAAGATTTGTGGAGCGATTACACGCAGCCCCCAATCGAGCGCCTGAATCGAGGGACCTGCCTACGGATGACCCGGCTCCGTAGTCGCTGGGGCCGCGCAGAGCTGGAGGCGCTTCGCACTCGGCTGTCGCGGCTGATCTCACCGTTCCTGTTTGAGCAGCAACTCGGGAGCAAGGACAGCTTTTCGATCGTGCTCGAGGCGCCGTCGGCGTTCCCAGACCTGCGTGGGCCGGTCGAGCCCTCCGAAGCTCTGCAGCAGCCGCACTACGCGCTTCGCGGGAACGTCGACGCCGACGGCAACTACGACATCACGCTCACGATCCGGGACCAGCCAGAGCCAATCTCGCGTCGCGCGAGGATCCCGTTCGAGGATCACAAACCAACGACGGGACCGTTCACGGTGGAGTTTCGCGTATGGGATCGCGACCGCACGTCACTCGAGGAACTCGGGACGAGCTACGGGCAAGTCCGCAAGGATCTCGACCAAGCCGCTGGCGTGAATGTGTACCGCGACGGCTTCCGCGTCCTGCCCTACGGCGAGCCAGGCGATGACTGGCTGGGTCTCGACCGGCGGCGGGTACAGAACCCGACGCTGCGCCTGTCGAACAACCAGGTCGTCGGATACGTGCTCGTTTCCAGCGACGCGAATCCCGACCTGCGCGATCAGACGAACCGCGAGGGCCTTCTCCGCAACGCGGCCTTCGAGGATCTTGTCCGCTCGCTGCGGGAGCTTGTTGGCGAACTCGAACAAGCCCGCTACGCCTCACGGCCGCGGCTCGGTGCCTCGCAACGGCCCGGACAGGGCGGCCTGTTCTCGGCGTTTGACTTGGAGCCTGTACGCGAGTACGTCGTAACGCGCTACCCGAAGGACGCAGCGCTCGCCGAACTCGTGTCAAACGCCGAGCGTTCAATGGAGCAGAGCGTCACCCGGGTCCAGGAAGTCGTCGCGCGCTACCGGCGGCTAGCGACGCTGGGGGAGCTGATCGACAAGGTGCTGCACGACGGTCGAACGCCGCTCGCAAAGATCGGGAACGAGGCGGTGCTTGGCCTGCGCGATATCGAACGCCGAGGGCGGCA
>Ga0183260_10001435_pt1 | contig 19904 bp, 26 predicted proteins | sample AntDrymUQ4972206_2_FD_129768 | JGI IMG/M metagenome (GOLD analysis project Ga0183260, IMG submission 129768) | Polar desert sand microbial communities from Dry Valleys, Antarctica - metaG UQ497 (22.06) (version 2) (version 2) | ecosystem: Environmental > Terrestrial > Soil > Desert | place...
AACTGACGGGCCGGCGCGTACGGATCACACCCCCCGATCCCGCCATTTGTCTCTACGCGAACCCTTGATCGGTGGCGGCGAAACCAGCCCCGCGCGCTCACGCGCGGCGGATGCGCAGCTCGTGGTCGAGGCGCACGTCGAGCTCCTCGGCGGCGTGGCCGCGGTTGACCGCGATGGCGAGGGTTCGGTATGCGTCCTCGTAGACGAGCAGCGCGCCGGCCCCGACGTCGGCGAACGTGACCGCGTAGGTGGCGGGGATGACGTCGCCCTCGCCGAGATCGACCTCGACCGGGTGGCCGAGCCGCAGGCCGGTTGCCCCGAGGTCGTCGTGGCCGGCGTCGAGCTGGAGGTTGCCGAAGCTGTCGACGGCGAGGATGTGGCAGACGAGCGCGCTGTCCTCGACGCTTGCGTGCGACAGGTCCAGCGCCGCCAGCTCGGCGGGGTCAAGCGGCTCCCCCGCGTCGCCGAGCGGCTCACCGGCGGCGAGGTGGGCGGCCACCGGAGCGAAGATGTCGCGCCCGTGGAAAGTGGCCGACACGGGTCGAGTCGGTGCGGGGAGCGCCCCTACCGTCAGCGCTCGCGCTGCCCGGCCTTCTCCGGAGCGGTGCTCCTCCTCGCGCCCGCGCCCTCCTCACCCGCGTCGCTCGGGGGCGCGCACACGCTCGGCGTCGTCCACGAGCGCCTCGACCAGCCCATCGACGTCGTGGCGCGTCGCTTCGACGTCGGGCGCGAGCCCGTGCTCGCGGAGGGTAGCGCTGGTCACCGGCCCGATGGAGACCAGCCGGGCGCCGTCGAGGGACTCCGGGCCCTCCGCCGCCTCGAGCAGATAGCGGACCGTGGAGGACGAGGTGAAGGTGACGTAGTCGGCCCCGTGCAGCGCTGCGAGCTCCCCCTCGGAGAGTTGCTCGGCGACCGTCTCGTAGAGCGCGAGGACGTCCACCGCCGCGCCCCGTGCCCGCAGAGCGTCCGGGAGGACGTCGCGGGCCTCGGCGGCCCGCGCGACGAGCGCGCGGTGGACGGGCCGGTCGCGCAGCGCCTCCACCAGGCTCTCGGCCACGAACCGCTCGGGCACGACGTCGGCGAGCACTCCGCGCCCGCGCAGCGCGCGCGCGGTGCCCGGGCCGATGGCGGCCACGGTCGCGCCGGCGAGCGCGCGGGCGTCGGCGCCGGCGCGCTCGAGACGGTCGAAGAGCAGCGCCACGCCGTTGGGGCTCGTCAGGCAGACGAGGTCGTAGCCTGAGAGGTCCGGCGCGTCGCCTCCAAGCGCGACGATGCGAATGGCCGGCGCCTCGATTACCTCCGCGCCCAGCTCGCGCAGCCTGGAAGCGAGCCCCGACGCCTGCGCCCGGGCGCGGGTGACCGCGACGGTGCGGCCGTGCAGGGGCCGGCGATCGAGCCATCCAAGCTCGTCGGCCAGGGCGGCCACGGCACCAACGACCGTCACCGACGGTGGGCGTACCCGCGCCTCGGTCGCCCGCGCCGCGACGGTGGCGAGCGTCGCGAGGATCGTGCGCTGCCGCGGATGGGTGCCGCGCTCGATGACCGCGGCCGGCTCGTCCGCGGCCCGTCCCGCGGCCGTCAGCCGATCGGCGATGCGCGGCAGCGCCTTGACCCCCATGTAAAAGACGAGCGTGCCCGGGAATCGCGCGAGCGCGTCCCAGTCCAGCGCCTCCTCACCCTTCTCCGGGTCTTCGTGCCCGGTGACGAAGGCCACCGCGCTGGAGCGGTCGCGGTGGGTGACCGGGATGCCGGCGTAGGCCGGCGCCGCGACGCCGGCCGTGACCCCGGGCACGATCTCAAACGCCACCCCCGCCGCGCGCAGCGCCTGCGCCTCCTCGCCGCCCCGACCGAACACGAACGGGTCCCCGCCCTTGAGCCGCACGACGCGCCGGCCGGCGCGGCCGTGCTCGACGAGCAGCGCGTCGATCTCCGCCTGGGGCATCGAGGGCCGCCCCGGCGCCTTGCCGACGTAGACGAGCTCGGCCTCACGTCGCGCGCCGTCGAGTGCGCCCGCGGGGATCAGGCGGTCGTAGAGGACGACGTCTGCACGCGCGATGAGCTCCAGCGCGCGGGCGGTCAGCAGCCCTGGGTCGCCGGGCCCGGCGCCGACGAGATGAACGATGCCGGTCACCCTTCGTCGCCGCCAGTCCGCTCGAGCTCCGCAACCGCCTCGCTGGCGGTCACGCCGAGCCGCGCACGGATGAGCGCTGCGTCCGCTGTGACGAGGACGCGTTCGGACAGCGTTCTCGCGACCGCCGCGTAGGAGGCGTCGTAGAAGCTGAGCCGGTGCTGCGCGGCGAGACGGGCCGCGAGTCCGAGCTCACCGGCGTCCGGGGTGACGAGGGGCAAGAGGTCATGCAGGCGCCCGAGCAGGTTCCCGACCTCAACCGGGGACAGTCCGCGACGTGACAGGGCGTTGCCGAGCTCGTAGGGCAGCAGGTCCAGGCTCATGCCTGCGATGTGACCAGCACGGTGCTCTGCGAGCAGCGTGCGCGCCTCGACGACCTCCTGCTCATCGACTGCATGGAACCACTTCAGCGCGACTGAGGCGTCAAAGACGACGGCGATCGCGCTCATCCAGAGCGTCGCGCTCCTGGCGGATGACGTCGGCGGATTCGAAGGGCCCCAGCTTGTCGATCACCTTGCGCAACCGCTCCAGCTCGCTGTCGAGCGCATGAGGGTCCATTCGAGTGAGCTGCCGCGACGCGGCGTCGCGCAGGAACCCGCTTCGCGTCTCGCCACGGCGCTGGGCCTCGCCATCGATCCGAGCGAGCAGACCGTCGGGAAGGGAGATCATCACCTTGGCCATTGGCGATCGAGTATAGCCCCGGGCAATACTCATCCCGCATGCGCCTCGGCCTGGCGCAATAACTCCCCCGCCCCCGCGCCCAGCAGCCGCTCCGCGCACGCGCGGCCCAGCCGCTCAGGCTCGGTCGCCGGGCCGCTCAGCTCGTCGCGCGCCCATGCCGAGCCGTCGGGGAGCCCCACGAAGGCGTGAACCTCCATCGCGTCTCCGCGGAGACGCGCGTAGGCGCCGACTGGGGTGTGGCAGGTTGCGTCGAGCGCCTCGACGAGCGCCCGCTCGCACTTCAAGCAGGCCATCGTTGCCTTGTCACCGATCCGCTCCGCCGTCTCCCTCACCCGACCGTCCCCGATGCGCGCCTCGAGCGCCAGCGTGCCCTGGCCGGGCGCGGGGACCATCGCGTCGATCTCGAGCACGCCGCCTGCCGCGTCCGCCCGGCCGAGCCGGTCGAGCCCCGCGCGGGCGAGCACGACCGCATCAGCCTCGCCATCCGCCAGCTTGCGCAGCCGAGTGTCGACGTTGCCGCGCATCTCGACGACCTCGAGGTCGGGACGCAGCGCGAGCAGCGCGGCGCGCCGGCGCAGGCTGCTGGTTCCCACCCGCCCCCCCGAGGCGAGGTGGTCGAGCGAGGGCGCGCCGCACAGCGCGTCGCGCGGGTCCCCGCGAGGGGGAGCGGCGACGAGCGCCAGCCCGTCGCCGAGCTGGCCGGGCACGTCCTTGGCCGAGTGGGCCGCGAGGTCGACCTCCCCGTCCTGGAGTGCCGTCTCGATCGCGTCCACCCAGCGCGACTTGTCCTGAGCGCCGGCGCCTCGATCGCCACCGGTGGCGATGGTCACGAGCTCGGCGCCGCCGAGCATGTCCGCAACGAGCCTCGCTTGGGCAAGTGCAAGCGCGCTGCCGCGCGTGCCGATGCGAAGCGGTCGCGCCCCGCTCACCGCTCGCCGCGACGCGGCAGCCGCCGCACCTCCGCCGCGTCGTCGCGACGCTCGCCCCCTTCGCGCGCCTCCTCCTCCAACGCGAACAGCTCGCGGAGCAAATGCATGTGGGCGTGGGCGCGGTCGCGCGGGGCGTCCTTGAGGCGAACCGTCGGCTCGTGCAGGAGCCGGCTGGCGACCGCGCGCGCGACGAGGGCGATGCGCTCGAGATCGGCGGCGGACATGGTCTCCCACCGCCCAGCGTTCTCGGCCAGCACCCGTTCCACGATCCCACCCGCCCGGCCGCGCAGCGCCTGAATGGTGGGGACGACCTCGAGCGACCCGAGCCACTGCGAGAAGCGCTGGATCTCCTGTTCGACGATTGCTTCGGCGCGAACCGCCTCGGCCTCGCGCACCGACCGGTGGCGGGCGACGACGGCCTGCAGGTCGTCGATGTCGTGCAGGGAGACGCCGTCGATCGTCGCGCATCCGGGCTCGACGTCGCGGGGGACGGCGATGTCCACGAGCAGCAGCGGCCGGCGCTTTCGGGCGGCCATGACCTCCTCGAGCTCCTCCTGCCCGACTATCGCGTGGGGAGAGGAGGTCGAGGCAACGACGATGTCGGCCTGCTCGAGCTCCGCCGGGAAGTCGTCGAAGCCGACGACGCGACCGCCGAAGCGCCGCGCAACGCTCTGTGCGCGGTTGCGTCGCCGGTTGGCCACAAAGATCATGTCGGCGCCGCGGCCGGCGAGCGCCTGAGCGGTGAGCTCACCCGTCTCGCCTGCGCCGAGCACGATTACCCGCCGGCCGCCAAGCTCACCGAGCAGCTCTCGCGCGAGGTCGACGGCGACCGCGGACACGTTGGTCGCGCCCTCGCCGATCGCCGTCTCGCTGCGCACCCGCTTCCCCGTCGCTAGCGCGGCGCGGAACACGCGGTTGGTCAGCGGCCCGGTCGCGCCCGTCTCCAGCGCACGCTCGTAGGAGCGCCGCACCTGCCCCTGGACTTCGCCCTCGCCGACGATCATCGACTCAAGGCCGGCTGTGACCCGGAACAGGTGCCGAGCGGCGTCGCAGTTGCGAAGCGAGTAGATCGCGGAGGTCAGCTCCGTGGGCCGGATCCCGGCCTGGCGCGCGAGCATGCCCAGCGCGACGGTCTCGGCCTCCACCGGATCGCCGGCGACGAGGAAGACCTCGGTGCGGTTGCACGTCGAGATCGCGACGGCCTCGTGGACGGCATCGGCGACGAGCAGCGCGGCGAGGAAGTCGGCGATCTGCCCGTCGGTGAGCGCGACGCGCTCGCGCAACCCGACCGGCGCCGTCTTGTGGGAGACACCGAGGAGCAGCAGCTCGCTCACTTGACGATCTCCCTCGGCACGGGGGGCGCCGGAACCTGCTGGCGCGGGCCAGCCGCGGCCTCATCCACCTCGCGCGGGCCACGAGCCGCGAGCTTGCCCAGCTCGCCGAGCTCTCGCTCCATGCGACTGAGCTTCGAAGCCATGATCGCGACGTAGATCAGCAGCAGCGCTAAGAAGACCCCGAAGGCCCCGGCGAGGTACTTGCCCGCTTCGCTGAGCTCCTGCGCCGGCATCAGCTCACGCTCGGCGCGGAGCTGCGGGACTCGGCCGCCGTCTCATCGCCGGCCAGGGCCCTGCGCAGTGCGCGCAGCTGCTGGGCGGCGTGCTTGGAGGTCATCTCGTACTTCCACAGCGCCACGAAAAGCAGCGCCATTCCCGCGAGGCAGACGAGGAAGGTCAACCACATGGAGCCCTCCATCCCGCTGTCGGCGGCGGCGAAGACACGCGGGTGGATGAGCGGCTCGGCCATCCGCACGGCCATGAAGTTGAGGGGAACGAACGCCCCCGCGGTGATCGCGAAGACCGAGGCGTAGCGGCCCTGGCGCTCGGGGTCCTCGATCGAGAAGCGCAGCGGCTGGTAGGTCGCGTAGAGGAGGAAGACGACGAGGAAGGAGACCAGGGTGGGCTCCTTCCACTCCCACCACGTTCCCCACGACGCGCGGGCCCAGATCGCGCCGGTGAGAAGGACTGAGACCCCGAGTACCAGGCTCAGGTGGATCGAGACGTATGAGCGCACGTCCCAGCGGCGATCACCCGTGCGCAGATGCCCGATCGCGAATACGCCGCCCGCGACGAACCCCCCCAGCGTCACGATGGCGAGCGGGACGTGGAGGTAGAAGATCTTCTGGATGAGCCCCTGGTCGAGGTCGCTGGGCGCGTAGAAGACGGCGAGCGCGAAGCCGGCAGCCAGGACCACGCACGCCGCGGCCGCGAGGTGGGGTAACCCCCTGCCGTAGGAGTCCGAGCCGCGCGAGGAAGAGGTGGGGGAGGAGGTCAACTAGTCCTCCAGGAGGAAGTCGAACACCGCGTAGGCGATCAGGCCGAAGAGCAGATCATAGAGCCCGAGGACGGCCATCCACTTCATGGGTACGGGGCCCGCTCCCCCGCCGGCCACCAGCGGGCTCGTGGCCGACGCGGCGGCGATGATCACGGGGAGCAGAAGGGGAAGGGTGACGATCGGGACGATCAGGTCGCGTGCGCGGGTCTGGACGGCCAGTGCGGAGGTGAGGGTGCCCACGACGGCGATGCCCAGATCGCCGAGGGCGAGGACTCCGATCAGCCGGGGGTCGGGCGCGGGTTCGAGCAGCAGGAGCGCGAAGGCGGGGACGGTTACGAGCTCGACGGCACCCAGGAACGCGAGCAGCGCCACGACCTTGGCGACCAGCATGGCCGTGCGGTCGACCGGGGCGAGGAGGAAGCCGTCGAAGCCGCCCTGCTCGCGCTCGGCAACGAAGAGCCGGTTGATCCCGAGCACGGCGGCGAAGAGCACGGTCACCCACAGGATGCCGGCCGCGAGGTCGCCCTCGACGTTCTCCCGGTTGAAGGCAAAGTGGAAGACGACGAGCGTCGTGACCGCGAACAGGCACATCGCGGGCACCGTCTCGCCGGTCCGGAGCTCGGCGCGAAGGTCCTTGCGCAGGATGGCGAGGGCCGCGCGCGTCACGCGACTCGCCCCGGGCGGGCCGCCGGCCCGCTCACTGCGACACTCACGCGCGCGCCGCCGGGTCGCTCACTGCGACACCCACGCGCGGCGCCGCCTGTCCGCTCACCGGTAGAGCCCCCGGAGCTCCGCTTCGCCGACGCTCCCGGCCTCGGCTACCAGCTCCGCGCGGCCGTGCTTGAGCCCGAGGACGACGTCGGCTTGCGCAACCGACCCGCCCGGGTCGTGGCTGACCACGACGCGCGTCCGGCCCGACGATCGGCCGATCAGCGGCTCCACCAGCTCGGCGCCGGCCGGGTCGAGGTGGGAGGTCGGCTCGTCGAGGAGCAGCAACTCGGGGTCGTGGAGGACCGCCCGGCAGACGGCCAGGCGCTGGACCATCCCCCGCGAGAGGAGGCGCAGCGGCTCGTCGGCCCGCCGCGCCATGCCGACCTGGCCAAGGACCTCCTCCACCCGCGGCTCGCGCACGCCGTGCAGGCGCGCGTGGTAACGCAGGTTCTCGCGCGCGGTCAAGTCGCGGTAGAGGAGCGGGTCGTGGCCGAGGAGCCCGATCCGGCCCCGGACGGCCCACCCCTCCCGTGGCAGCTCTCGCCCGAGCACGCGCGCCCCGCCTCGGTGGGGCCGAAGCAGCGTCGCAAGTATTCGCAGCAGGGTCGTCTTCCCTGCTCCGTTGGGTCCGAGGACCGCGAGCGTCGCGCCCTCCTCGAGCGCCACGCTCACGTCGGCCAGCGCGGTGCGCTCGCCGTAGTCTCGAGAAATCGAGTCGAGCTCGATCGCGCTGGCCATCAGCGGGCGAGCGTACCGCCGGGTCGATGCTGATCCGCTGGGGGGCGCGAGGCGTTAGGGTCGGCAGGACGGTGGCCTGGGGAGGCGCCCGAACCAGGAGAGAGTCATGTCCGACAACGCCACGCTCGACCTCCCCGCCTTCTCGGGCTCCCTGCTGCGCCCCGGCGACCAGGGCTACGACGACGCCCGCAAGGTCTTCAACGGCATGGTCGACCGCTGCCCGGCGCTCATCGCGCGCTGCGCAAACGCCGACGACGTCGTCGCGGCGGTGACCGTCGCGCGCGAGCGCGGCCTGCCGCTCTCGGTCTACGGCGGCGGGCACGGCGTGACCGGCTCGGCGGTGTGCGCCGACGGCGTCTGCATCGACATGCGTGGCATGAAGCGCATCGACGTCGACCCCGTCGCCCAGACCTGCCGCGTGGAGGGCGGCCTGACGTGGGGCGAGCTCGACGCTGCGACCCAGGAGCACGGCCTGGCGGTCACGGGCGGCCGGGTGTCGGACACCGGCGTCGCCGGGCTGGCGCTGGGCAGCGGCAGCGGCTGGATAGAGCGCAAGTTCGGTTACACCTGCGACAACCTGATCAAGGCCGAGGTGGTCACCGCCGACGGGCGCAAGGTCGTCGCCGGGGATGACGAGAACCCCGACCTCTTCTGGGGCTTGCGCGGTGGGGGCGGCAACTTCGGGGTGGTCACCGCCTTCCACTTCCGGCTGCACGAGGTCGGGCCGATCGTCCTGGGCGGCATGCTCATGTACCCGATCGAGATGGGCCGGGAGCTCGTACGCGCGTACCGCGACTTCATGGCCCAGGCGCCCGACGAGGTCGGCGCCGGGCTCGCCTTCATCACCGCGCCGCCCGAGGAGTTCGTCCCCGAGCCCGTACGCGGCAAGCCGGTCATCGGGATCATCGCCATGTACGCCGGACCGGTCGAGGAGGGCGAGCGGGCGCGCAGCCGCTGCGCGAGATGGCCGCGGTGGACATGCTTCAGCCAATGCCCTATATCGCCGTCCAGCGCCTGCTAGATCCCGCGAACCCGAAGGGCCTGCAGAACTACTGGACCGCCGACTTCCTCGCAGAGCTCCCGGACGAGGCCGTCGACATGCTCGTCGACCACGCCACGGCGCCCGTCTCGCCGCTCGCGCAGGTCATCCTCGTTCCCGGCGGCGGGGCGATCTCGCGCATCGACGAGGACGCGATGGCCTTCGGCCAGCGAAGCGCCCCGTTCAACGTCCACTACCTCTCGATATGGGCCGACCCCGCCGACGATGATCGCAACATCGCCTACACGCGAGCGATCGCCGCAGCCATGAAGCCGTGGACGACCGGAAGGGCCTACCTCAACTTCATCGGAGACGAGGGCGCATCCCGCGTGGAGGCGGCGTTCGGCCCGGAGAAGTACGCACGGCTGGTCGAGATCAAGCGGCGCTGGGACCCGGGGAACCTCTTCCGGCTCAACCAGAACATCCCGCCCGACGGGGCGTAGCGGGCCTGGCGAGCATGACTGATGGGAGACAGCGGGCTTCTCGAGCGCGGCTGCCGGGGCAGGGACGTGCGAGAGGACAGCCTTCACCGTGAGCGGCCGCCTGGACGCTTGACGAGACGGACGCGGGCGATGGCTAGTCCTCCTCGGGCGCGACAGTCTCGTCAAGCGGCGGCAGGCCGCCCGGCGGCTCCCCCTGCTTCCGACGACGGATCTCCGCGCGGAAACCTAGCCGCCGACCCGGACGGCAGGACCGAACACCCGTTCGCTTGCTACGTCCGCCGCTCCAGCGTCTCGGTCACGTGCCGGAGCGTAGGGGCGAGCACTCCGAACAGCTCGTCGATCGCCTTGGGGTTGCCGGGGAAGTTGACGATCAGCGTCCGCCCGGCGATGCCGGAAACCCCCCGCGTCAAGATGCCCAGCGGCGTATGCCGGCGCGATTCGGCGCGGAGGGTCTCGGCGAAGCCCGGAGCGTCGCGCTCGATGACGGCCCGTGTGGCCTCCGGGGTCACGTCGTCGGGCGTGAACCCGGTGCCCCCGGTCGTGAAGACGAACGAGCAGCCGGCCGCGACGTGGTGGCGCAGACGCGCCTCGATGAGCGTGCGGTCGTCGGTCACGACCTCGGCCGCCACGACCTCGGCGCCGGCCTCGCGGGCCAGCTCGGCGAGGCGGGCGCCGGAGAGGTCCTCGGCGTCGCCGCGGGCCACCCGCGTCGAGATCGTGATGACCGCGGTCCTCATCCCTCGCGGCGCCAGTGCCCGCTCCTGCCGCCGGCCTTCTCCAAGAGGACGACCTCGGCGATCTTCACGTCGCGTTGCATGCCCTTGACCATGTCGTAGACGGTCAGGGCGGCGACCGCCGCCGCGGTCATCGCCTCCATCTCGACGCCGGTCTGCGCGCTCGTGCGCGCCTCGGCGAGGAGCGTCACCGTCCCGGCCGCCTCGTCGACCTCGCCATCCACGCCGGCGAAGGAGAGCGGCAGCACGTGGCAGAGCGGGATGAGCTCGGCGGTCCGCTTGGCCGCCTGGATGCCGGCCAGCCGAGCGGTGCCGAGCACGTCGCCCTTCGGCGCGTCCCCGCGGGCGACCGCGGCGGCCGTCTCGGGCGCCATCTGGACGACGGCACGGGCAACCGCGCGGCGGTCGGTGACCCCCTTGGCGCCGACGTCGACCATGCGGGCGCGGCCGGAGGGGTCGAGGTGGGTGAGTGGGTTGGTCATGGGCGCGGCCGCTCAGCTCGGGCGGCGACGGCCGAGGAGGTCGTCCCGTTGCGGGCGCCCAGCCCCTTCGATGTGGTGAGCGCGCCGCTCACACCGGCGCGTGGACGCGCTGCGCCGCAGCGACGAGGTCGCGGACGGCGCGCTCGTCGCCGGCGCGCAGGAGGTCGATCGGATCGGGTTCGCCGTTGACGATCCCCTCGAAGAACGCCTTGCGATCCTGATAGGTGGGAAGGGTGCCCTTCGCCCAGCCGCGCGCCTCGTTGAGCACGACGGCGAGGCGCGCGTACTCCTCGCCGAAGAGCTCTGAGACCTCGCGCTTCATCCGCTTGGCCAACGCGGGAGAAGCGCCCGCGGTGGAGATCGCGATGGCCAGCGGACCCGTGCGCACGATGGCCGGGAGGATGAAGTTGCACAGCGGGGGCACGTCGACCACGTTGACGAGCATCGCTCGGCGCTCGGCGTCGTCGAAGACGCGGATGTTGACGTCGGTGTCGCTGGTCGCCGCGATGGCGATAAAGGTGCGCTCGAGGTGGCCCGGCTCGTAGGCGCGGCCCTCCCAGCGGATCGACCCCTCTTCGGCCAGCTCTACGAGCGCGGGCTCGGCCTCGGGGGCCACGAGGACTACGTCGCCGTCGCAGGCCAGCAGGCCCTCGACCTTCTCCAGGCCGACCTCGCCGCCGCCGACCACCACGCAGCGCCGCCCGGCCAGCCTCAGGCAGGCGATGTAGAACGGCGTCTCTAGCATCCCCTGCACGCAGGACTGGTCGCAGATCCCCCTGCGCAGTTGGCAGACGCATTCCTTTCCGGCGTAGGCCTGTGCGGGCATGGTCTGTGAAGGGTAGACCCGCGTACACGTCCACAGAGATGATCGGCCGCTCCTACTTCACCGACGACTCCATGCTACGGCGCGTGCACCGCGAGTCCGTGGTCGCGCTCTCGGGTCCCCGCGCGCTGCTCATGCAGGCGACCCACCCCGTTGCCTTCGCCGGCTTCTTCGCGCACACCGGAGCGCTCGACGAGCCCTACGAGCGCCTCAACCGCACCGCGGCGGTCATGGACGCAATCGCCTGGGGCCCTCGCCAGCAAGCCGATCGCCTGACCCGTCGCGTGCGCGCGATGCACCGTCGCGTGCGCGGCGAGCTCTCAGAGCCGGCCGGCCGCTTCCCCGCCGGAACGCCCTACGCGGCGGACGACCCTGAGCTGCTGCTGTGGATCCTCGCGACGCTCGCCGACTCCGCGCTCACCGTCTATCAGCGCTACGTCGGCAGCCTCAGCCCAGACGAGCGCGACGCCTACTGGCGCGACTACCGGCAGATCGGCCGGCTCTTCGGCCTGCTCGACGACCAGATGCCTGACGCCATCGAGGACTTCGACGCCTACATGCGGGCCATGGTCGACGGCGACGACCTTCACGTCAGCGACGAGGCGCGCCGGCTCGCGATCGACATCGTGATGCGGCCCCCCGTGCCCATCTGGACCCGGCCACTGCTGGAAACCGTCAACCAGATCACCATCGGCCTGCTCCCAACCCGCATCCGGCGTCTGTACGGCTTCCGGTGGGACCCGGCGCGCGGCCTCGCGCTGCGGGGAGGCGCCGAGTACACCCGCCGCGTGCTCGTGCCGCTGCTGCCCGGCCGCCTCCGGCACGCGCCCAGCGCGCGAGCCGCGGCGTGACTACGGATCGATCGCAACCATCTTCCCCGCCTTCGAGTCGACCGCCCAGACCTTGCCCAGTCCGAAGACGACGGTGTCCGGGCGGACGGGAACCTTGATCGGCTCGCCGACGCGCTTGCCGGACTTCAGGTCGGTCCGGTCGACCGTGCGCTCGATCGGGAACGAGCGCCAGAGGGAGCCGTCGCCCACGGCAGCGCCCGCCGCACCCGGAGGGTCGGGGAACGCCTTGCCCACGACTCCGGAGACGGTGTCGACCCGCGACACGTCGTTGCGCGTTCCGACGTAGAGGACCTGATCTTCCACCTTCATGGCCCCGGTCTTCTTGCCGAGCCTCACCGCGTCGGGGTCGACCTTCTTGGTCGCTGGGTCGATGACGGCGATCGTGGTGCTGTCAGTCCTGCTCGCCCAGACGGCGCCGCCGCCGGCCGCGATCTGGTCCAGGTCACCGGGGACGCGGATGGGGGAGCCCGCCTTGTCGGTCCCGGCGTCCACGAAGGTCACCGTCCCCCGCTCGGGCTGGGTCACCCATACGCCGCCTTCGCCCACGGCGAACGCGCCAATGTCCGCGCCGGTTTCGATGTAGTCGTCCTCCACGTCGGTGGCGGGGTCCATTCGGGTGACGGAGTTGCTGTAGTTCCACGTCCACAGCCCGCCCTCGCCGAACGCGACATTTGCCGGGGCGCCTCCCGGCTTGAGCATCCTTGCACGCCCGGTGTCGGGGTCGACGCGACGGACAGTGCGGCGGTCGTCCTGCCCCACCCAGATCGAGCCCGTGCCGAACGCGACCGAGCTCGGTGAGTTGCCGGCGGAGAGCGGATCGCCGACGACTCTGCCCGCGCTGTTTCCGCCGCCACCCCCACCGCCGCCGAGCACTCCCGTGACCGCGACCACTGCGAGGATCGCCAGCAGTACGGCTGCGGCCACGGCGCCGATCACGACCCCGTGCTTTGCTCGCGCGCCTTCGACCTTGTCGGCAGGGAGTACCCGCGTGGCCGGCGTCGCAGGGGCAGGCAAGGGCTCGAATCGCGTCGGGCCGGCGACACGGGGCTCCGTCCCGGCTGTCGGCGGTCGGCTCTGAGGGGACGCGAGGGTCGTTTCGCTCTCCGGCGCGGCCTGGCCGACGCCGACGCTTCGCTCCGACGAGGAGGGCGTTGCGCCATGGGCGGCGGCGATCGCCGCGCGGCCCAGGTCCCCGGCAGACGGGTAGCGCTGCGCCGGGTCCTTGGCCATCGCGAGGTCCTTCGCCGCGTTGGCCGGCTTGACGTCGCGGTGCACGAGCCCGCGAGCGTGTTGCCGCGTCGAGCGCCGCGGCGACTTGCAGCACTATCCCGCTGGCGAGCTCGGGGGCCAGCCGGCCGTGGCCGGCGATCGTCTCGCGCAGGTCGGTGCCCTCGATGTACTCCATGGTCAGGAAGAGCTGCCCCTGCTCCTCCCCGGCCGTGGAAGATCGTGATGACGTTCGGATGGCGGATGGAGGCGGCCAGCTCGGACTCTCGTTTGGAAGCGACGCCGGAACTCTTCGTCGTCGGAGAGCTCGGACGCGACGAGCTTCAGAGCGACGGTGCGCTTGAGCCGCAGGTCGGTCGCCCGGTAGACGACGCCCATTCCACCCCGGCCGGCGACGCCCTCGATGCGGTGACCGGCGAACTCCGCGCCGACCTGGAGGTTCATTGGGGTTGTTATAGCGGCACGGGCGCGCGGAGCCGCCGAAAGCGGGTCCACGCGCCCGTGCGCTCGATGCGTGTCTAGGCTGGCTAGCCCTTCTTTACCCTGACCACCACATTTATGGTCTCGCAGCCGTTCGTCCTGCGCAGCTCGTTCGGGTTGACCGAGACTGTGTCGCGGCCCTTGCCGCAGTTCACGCGCACGGCCGGCCCTCTGACGGCGGCGTTGACCCAATCGTTGCCCGAGCCGGCGTTGACCTTGTCGGCGCCGAAGTCGGTCGTGATCCGATCGTTACCGCCACCGGAGATGATCGTGTCGGCCTCCGCGCCGCCCTTGACGTGGTCACGGTCCTTGCCGCCGATGATCGTGTCCCTGCCCGGGCCGCCCGAGAGCGTCCCGCCGCCCGCCCCGCCGTCTATGCAGTCGTTGCCGTTGCCGCCGGCGACCAAGTCCTTGCCGCCCAGCGACAGGATGCGATCGCCCCTGTTGGTTCCGGTGATGTTGTCCCTTCCCTCGGTTCCGATGATGGCGAACTTCGGCCCTTCGCCCTTCGCGCAGCGTTTGTTGCGCAGCGACGCGGGCAGATCGGCGACCGCGACGACGCGACCGCCGGTAGAGGCGTCACCGGGAGGCCCGACGACGATCCGCTCGGTCTGACCGCCCGGTAGCTGGCGCACGATCACGCACAGGTTGGCCGCCTGCTCGTAGGTCGCGCCGGGCGGGCACGGCATCGCCGCAGGTCCAGGTCCCGGTCCGGGACCGGCGCAAACGTCGCCCTGCGTGCTGACCTTCGTCTCACCCACGATGGTCGTCTCGCCGAGCAGCTCGATCACGACGGCCCGCTGCACGAGCGAGGTAGCGGAGCGCTCTTGCTGGTTGAACTTGACGGTCAGCACCCCACCGGTGGGTAGGCTGCTGACGATGGTGAGCGGCCCATCGACGTCGACGGGCAGTCCGAGCACCTTTGCTCCACTCACCTGGCTGGCGCCGGTGAGCTGCGGCGTCGTGCCGACGCACGAACCGCTCGCTGATGACTTGACCACAGTGGCTGTCAGGAGCGGGACCAAGTCGGTGCCGACCGAAAGGTCCTCGAGGCTCGCCCTGGAGGCCGGGAGTTGATCGGCCGGCGCGGCGTTGTTGATGAACGTCGTCGCCCGCGCGGTAGTTGAGCTGACCGCGCCTAGTAGGGTGATCGGCGCTGGGCCGGCGTCGTCGGTCGCGCAGAAGTCGCGGTCTCCCCCGGTCGCGCTGTCGCCGTTGGCGACCAGCGGCTCGATGCGCGGAAGTATGCCACTGACCGACAGGACGCTCGCCCTGCAGTTCCAGCTCGGCGTCGCTGCCGCAGCCGGCTGCGGCATGCCGGCGACCGCAAACGCGCCCACGAGCATGGATGGGATGAGCGCACGCATTCGCGTGTACTGCAAACGGCGTACATGCATTGGGGTCTCTCCTTGATGAGGGAACGCCAGAGTGGAAGGGATTATATCTGTCCCAGAACGGTTTTGCGCCACATAAGAGGGAAATGGTCTGAATTACCGCCGCAGCGCGTCGCGCGCCGTCCGCCGTGCGACGGTGAGCAACGGCAGGGCGCCCTGGCGCAGAGCGCGCGGCCGGTCGGCCTCGCGGCCGTAGAGATACTCGCCTACCGCGCGGGCCGCGCGGTCGAGCTTTGCGTCGTAGGGTTGCCACCACAGGTCGCGCGTCCACGACGGCTCCCACACCCTCAGCTTGACGTTCACGCACTCGTAGAAGCCGAACTTCGAGTGGCTGCGGCCGAGGCCCGAGTCCTTGATCCCGCCCCTCGAGCACTGGCACGCGCCGTGTGAGTACATGTGGTCGTTGATCCAGACCATGCCCGCCTGCACATCACGCGCCATGCGCTCCGCTTTCGCGCGGTCCTGGGTCCAGATCGATGCACCCAGGCCGAAGTTCGAGTCGTTGGCAAGGAGCACCGCCTCGTGCTCGTCGGCCACGACCACGATCGGGAGGACCGGACCGAAGATCTCCTCGCGCATGATCCGCATCTCGTGGGTGACGCCGGTGAGCACCGCAGGGGAGTAGAAGGCCGCCTCCGGTAGTCCTGGCACCTCGATCGGCCCGCCGCACTCCAGCGCAGCGCCCGCCGCCACCGCGTCGTCGACGAGCTCTCGCACCTTGTGGAACTGCTCGCGCGCGGTCATCGGCCCCACCTCGACGCCGGCTTCGAGGGGGTTGCCCAGCCGCAGCCGTCGCGCCCGCTCGACCACGCCCGCGACGAAGCGCTCGGCGACCTCGCGCACCACGTAGACGCGCTCGATTCCCGAGCAGCTCTGGCCCGCGTTGGCAAAGCCCGCCCACAGCGCTCCGTCGATCGCGTGCGGGAGGTCGGCGTCGGCGAGCACGATCATCGGGTCCTTGCCGCCCAGCTCGAGCACTGAGCCCTTCATCGCCCGCGCGCACGCCTCGCCGACGCCGCGCCCGGTCTCCACCGAGCCCGTGAAGAAGACCTTCGCGATGCCCTTCGCTCCCACCAGCGCGTCGCCGGTCCCCGGCCCGTGCACAACCCGAACGATCCCTTCGGGCACACCGGCGCGCGCGAAGACCTCGGCAATCAGCTCACCGATCAGCGGAGTGAGCGAGGCCGGCTTGAGTACGACGCCGTTGCCGGCCATCAGCGCCATGGCGACCTCCTGGAGCGGTATCGACCACGGGTAGTTCCACGGCGCGATGACGGCGACGACCCCGAGCGGGTCGTAGGTGAACGCCGAGCGCTTGGTCTTGAAGAGGAGCTGAGGGGTGCGGATCCGCTCGTCGGCCAGGATGCTCGGCCCCTGGTCGGCCATCCAATGCAGCGCGTCGATGGTCGGCAGGACCTCCATCAGGTAGGCCTCCGTGCGCGGCTTGCCCTGCTCCCGCGCGATGAGCGTGACGATCCCGTCGGTGAGGTCGATGATCGCCTGGGCCGCCCGGCGCAGGTAGCGCCCACGGTCGCCGAGTCCGAGCTGCGACCACACGGCCTGGACATGGGCGACCTCCTCGACTACGGCGGCTACGCCGTCGGCCGGCGTCGTGCGGACCGAGCCGACGAGCTCGCCGGTGGTCGGGCTGAGGGACTCGAGGTCCTCTGTGGTGGTGGACGTCGGCGCCACGCGGCCTGAGTATCGCGCAGGACGAATGCGATGCGGGATCCAGCATTTCCCGGGGGTGGGCTCGTGCCCACCGCGAGCGAGGCCCGCTTCCGGCGACGGCGCCCTGAGCTCAGCCGCGATGCACCCGCAGGTCACCCGCCAGCTCGGAGAGCACCTCGAAGTCGTCGTCCTGGGTCCAGACGGTCAGCCCGTGAGCCAGCGCGGTGGCGGCGACGATCGCGTCCATCGCTCCCGCGCGCCGTCGCTGTGCGCGGGCCGTGGCAAGCAGCTCCGCGAGGTGCTCGGCGACCAGCTCGTCGTAGGCCAGCGGGATGAAACGCCGTGCGCGTGCGAGCGTCGTCTCGCGCAGCTTTCGCAGCGGATCGCTCTGCGCAGCGCGCACGCCCACCCCCAGTTCCGTGAGCGTCGCCACCGACACGCGGGCCTCGCCGCGCGGAGGCGCACCCAGCGGGCGCCGCTGCTCGGCGGCCACGAATACGCTCGTGTCGGCGAGGTAGCCGTTCATCGCAACATGTCGTCGGTCGTGAGGCCCACGTCGAAGTCTTCCTCGCTCGACTTCACTCCCAGCCGCCCAGCCAAGGCGGAGATCTCCTCGAGATCGCTCAGCAGCCGCTCGCTGGGACGCCGTTCGACCCGCTCGTAGCGTGGCACGATGTCGGCCACGGGGCGGCCGTGGACGGTCAGGACAACATGCTCGCCGCTCTCTATCGCGGCGATGACCCGGCCCGTGTGGTTGCGCAGCTCACGTACGGAGACATCCATGCGTGGCACAGCGTAGCAATCGATCTAGCGGTCGCGGCCCTGCCTGATCTCCTCGAGGCGCTCACGGAGGGCCGCCTCGGCGTCGTCGGGGTCGTAGAACCGCTTTCCCTCCAGTCCCTCGGGCATCAGCTCCTGCCCGGCGAGGTGATCCGGGCGGCCGTGCGGGTAGACGTAGCCCTGCCCTCGCCCGAGCTGCCCCGCGCCCGCGTAGGCGGCGGACTGGAGGTGGGACGGGGCGGCTTGGCTCCGTGGTCGCGGATGTGGCCGCGCGCCGCGCCGATCGCCCGGGTGGCCGCGTTGGACTTGGGGGCGAGCGCGAGGTAGATCGCCGCTTGAGCGAGGGCGAACTGGCACTCGGGGAGGCCGACGTGCTCGACCGCGCGCGCCGCGGCGACGGCGAGCTCGAGCGCGCGAGGGTCCGCGTTGCCGATGTCCTCGGAGGCGAGGACGATCATGCGCCGCACGACGAAGCGCGGATCCTCGCCGCCTTCGAGCATGACCGCGAGGTAGTAGAGCGAGGCGTCGGGGTCCGATCCACGGGTCGCCTTGATCCACGCCGAGATCGTGTCGTAATGCTGGTCGCCCGCCTTGTCGTAGCGCAACGCCTTTCGCTGCATGGCGTCCTCGGCGTGCTCGAGGGTCACCGCGCCCGGCGCGGCGGTCTCGCAGGCCAGCTCGAGCGTCGCCAGCGCGGCGCGGGCGTCGCCCCCCGCACGCCCGGCGACGAACTCGAGCACGTCGTCCGAGACCTCCTCCGCGTCGCACTCTCCTCGTTCGAGCGCCCGGCGAAGCAGCGCGCCGACGTGCTGCGCGGTCAGCGGTCTCAGCTCGTAGACCTGCGCGCGGGACAGGAGTGCGCTGTTGACTTCGAAGTAGGGGTTCTCGGTCGTCGCTCCGAGCAGGGTCACCAGCCCCTCCTCGACCGCGGGGAGAAGCGCATCCTGCTGGGCCTTGTTGAAGCGGTGGATCTCGTCGAGGAAGAAGATCGTCGGCTCGCCGGAGCCCTGCCGCCGGTGAGCGGCGCGCTCGATCACGCCGCGGACCTCCGCGCGGCCGGCCTCCACCGCGCTGGCCTCCTCGAACGCCGCCCGCGCGTTGGCGGCGACGATGCGGGCGAGCGTCGTCTTCCCGCTGCCCGGCGGACCGTAGAGGATCATCGAATGGGGTCGACCCTCCTCGATCGCCCGGCGCAATGCGGATACCGACCCCGCCCGCCCCAGGAGATGCTCCTGCCCGATAACGTCGTCGAGCGAGGTCGGGCGCATGCGCACCGCGAGGGGCCCCTCCGACGGAGGGACCGGCGTGCGCCCGCGGGGAGCCTCGTCGCCCGCGGGCTCGAAGAGCCGTTCCATCAGCCATGGAGTATCTCGCCCTCGTCCTCTGGTGCTTCCTGGTCGCCCTCGGCGGCGGCCTCGTCGGCCTCGTGCTCGGCAACATCCGCCTGCCCGTCGTGCTGCTGCTCGCTTCCTCGCTCGCGGCCGGCGCGGGAACGAACATCGCGATCAGCGGCCTGGCCGCCGCCACGGCAGGGGCGGCCCATATCCGCGCGGGGCGCATCAACTGGCGGCTGTTCGGGTGGATGGCGCCGCCGTCGATCGCCGGCGCGATGGTCGGCGGCTACGTGTCCGGCCTGCTTCCCGGAGATGCGCTGCTCGCGATCATCGGCTCCGTAGCTTGGGCGATGACCCTCTTCGGCGACGAGAACACCCCTTGGGCAGTGAGTGAGCGGGTGGAGCACGCTGCCGCAGGGCGCCTCGCACACAACGTCCGAGCCACTTCAGTCGATCACGCCGAAGGCAAGGAATGGCTTGGTTTCGACGCTACCCGCGATGTCGATTGGGAGGCCGAGTTCCACCGGGCAGTCTGCCAAACGCTCACGTTCTTTGGCCACAACGAATCGGACGCGGGGCGACCGCGATCGCTGCACTAGCGCTTCCGCGTGGAACGAGGCGCCCCACCTAACGCTCGAGAGACGCTCGCAACGGACGAGCAGCAGGCGTCTGGTAGGTGAGCCGCCGGCTCCTGCATCCTCAGGCGAAGCAAGGCTCCTATCTCGAGTGGCACGACCAAGGAACTCTCAGTGGGAGTTCAGCATCGCCCCTCGCTTTCGCGCGACCCGGATTCGCGCGGCCGCCGTCGTCGGACGTCTTTTGCCGTGCGAGACTGTGACGAGCATGCGTGAAAGGGCGACACTCAGGCTCGATGCTGGCGATGAGCTGCGCGCCGAGGTCGAGCGCGATGATCTTGCTCGCGAGGAGATCGTCGTGCGGCGCGCGGTCGAGAACGTGTCCGCGATGCGTGACGGGCTGCTCGCCGTCATCGACGAGCACCTCGCCTCGGCTGAGCCGCACGCTGCCGGGACTGCCGATCGGCTGCTGGCCGCCGATCGGCAGCGCCGGTACTGATGGCCGGGTTGTACCTCGACACCTCTGCGCTGGGACGGATCTTGCTGGCCGAGC